>Ga0310697_10001389_pt1 | contig 28472 bp, 11 predicted proteins | sample 172DNAGHGlowgp2_FD_203883 | JGI IMG/M metagenome (GOLD analysis project Ga0310697, IMG submission 203883) | Sheep rumen microbial communities from Palmerston North, Manawatu-Wanganui, New Zealand - 1728 DNA GHGlow gp2 (v2) (version 2) | ecosystem: Host-associated > Mammals > Digestive system >... | reverse complement strand
ACGTATGTAGCCGTCATAGTTTGTCGGTCTATTCGATGATGCATCGCCCTGACTGAAAACAAGCGTAACTTTCTGTCCTTTGATGGTGTCGACCTCCACGTCATAGTCTGACGTACTGAAAGTGAACTCTTCCTTTTCAAGTGTCTCTGAAGTCAGTGCCTTTGACGTAGCATTGTTCAGATTGTTCATGGCAGAAAACATTTCGGCAGTACTGGTACTCTCCAATGCCGACTGTGCAGCCCTGAGTGCATTGGTGATACTTTCCTTGCCGCGCTCAGAAAACAGTTGGGTGGCTAAGGCTTGCTCAGCATCACTGATGCTATTAGCCAGTGCAGCCTGAACCTTGCTGGGAACCATACCCCAGTAAGTCAGTTTGAAGTTGTCCCAAATAGCCCATGAATTGCCTCCTTGTATGGTTGAGCCTTTCACGCCAATGCGTAAAGCATCGCCCTCGTTGAAGATGGCAGCAAATGTTTTGTTCTGATACATTCCTGCATCGAAAGCGGTCGCTGCAGTCAACATGCTGTTGGGGAAGTAGTAACCCGTATTATTGCCTTCATAGAAGTAGCCCCCAATGTCATCGTCCTGATAGAAATCATCGTTACTTATAGGCTCTGAGAAAATGTTCTTCAACGGTGTCATCTTGTTGTTGGCGTATAGGAAGACAGGGGTAATAACATTGCCGTTTCTGTAACTATCATAGGCATCGTAACTGGCCAGATAACGATAGAAACCTTGTACGGATATCTCATAGATTCCAACTGGCAGGTTATCAACGTTCTGGTAGATGTCGAACGACTCATTGTTCCATGCCTCATAGCACTTATTATGATCCAGTCCGCCAGGTCTTACATTGCCGCCAATCTCGGCCTCCTTGATCCAGCCCACTTCGTTCTCTTCGAAACCAGGATTGGCGAGTGAGTCGGTCATGTCGACGGCAATGGGTTTCAGAACGCTGAAGTCTCCGCTGTTGCCGTAATAGAGTAACTGGAAATTATCAAAGGTGCCCCATACTTCCGCATTGACAGGATTTGCCACACCGATAGTCAGTTGACCGTCGCTTTCAACGTTCACTTGTATGCATTCGATGGAATACAATCCAGACGAGAATGATGTTGCGGCATCGACCATGCTGTTTTCACTGCCGGCAATAACGGGGAACTGCCGCTGCTCGTCATTGGCGAAGAAGTAGGGCAGATTGGCGTTGTCAGACCCGTCAAGACGGTAGAAGCCCTGAGCCTTCAGCTCGTAGAAACCGGCAGGAGCATTGGCAAGCTGCTGCTGTAGTTTGCCCGTTGAATGGTAGAATTCTCCACAATAGTTTTCGTTGATACCTCCGTTGAGAATAGCGTTAAGTCCGTCGGCTGCCTGCCATGCACTGACACGAGTGTCGTTGCGGTTGAAGTTGGCGGCATCAATAAGGAAGGTTGCATCGATGGCTTGGTCGATAGTTGCCTGTTTCAATCCTTCAATACGCTGCTCCTTCGTGACAAATTGCCATACAGCGCCTTCGGTTTTGCTCTCTGAGAGTTTGACCATTCCGTCAGCGGTCGATGTGAGGTAGTAATCGTTATCGTTGAATATGCGATATGTACCATCGCCAAGGTCCTCCAAATACCATTGTCCTATGCTATTGTCAGTCCATATACCAGCAGACAGGTCGCCCCATAGGTAATGGCTGTCGCCACCGTTCGACACCTTTGTGTCTATTGAATACTTTCCGTCGGCGAGAGTGACATCACAGTCGAGGCCTGTGGCGTTGACAATGGCTTTCGTACACCACGATGATCCTCCGGCAAGATACTGTTTGGTCATAATATTGTAAAGATAATAGGTGCCGGACTCCAAACTGGTTGATGGCTCTGGGGCTAACTCTACATCTCCCACTTTTTTCAACTGCAAGCCATCTAAGCAGAGGTATGGGTTAGCGGCAGAACTTGTGTTACCTGCCTCAAAACCTATTGTGATGGTTGCCACGGTCTCAACATCTTTGTTTGCCGTGAATGAAATAGTATGTTGTGTCCATTCTGTATTGAGGATGCTGAGCTTGTCTGTGTAGATGTCTTCACCTATAGTCACGTTTGCAATACCAACACCGCTTGTAGCGTTGGGATTTTGATTGATTGTCCAGTAGGAAAGTTCGTAGGCTCCGGCAGGGATTGTCAAGGTTTGGCTATAACTGGCGCGGTTACCCCATCCTGCCTTCATATAAGCATAGCCGATGTTGTCGTCTCCACTCAAGGCATCTGGTTTGGTTGGTGCTTCAAGACAAGTAGTGCCATCGTCTCCAATTGGAATGGCCGTTGGTGCTAATCCGTATGGAATAGTACCGAAATAGACCCATTCGCATTTTGGGTATTCGATGTTCGCATCGAGAGTCCAGCCTGTTGTCTCACCCCTGAAGCCGTTGAAGGCTTCCATCTTGCGCCCGTCGCTTCTGTTTTGTGATGAAGTGGCTTTTGGCTTGGCATAGACTGTTCCGTCGGCAGCAATGAACGCGGTGCTACGGTCGCTGAGCGAAGTAGTACTGTCTACAATGGTTTTTATCGAGCCTTCGGCATTGAAGGTCAATTCTTCATCGAAGCCAGCATTCACAATCAAACTCGTAAGGTCAACGGTTTCCTGTTCTTGCGGAGTCATCACAACAGCTTCAATGAAATATAAATGACATCCATTCGTGTTTTTGACGAGTACATCAAATGGTCCACTGGATCTGTATTCGTCTCCAGTTTCTTCATTAGTCAACTGGACTGATTGGGGTACATACCACTGTAATTCTTGATAAGTGGTGGGCCGGGGTACATTGTTTCCGTCTTTGTCTAAAAGGGTAGTGCCACCAATTGACAAATCAACACCTCTTGCATCAGTACTCTTGTGAGATTCGACTCCCATCTTGATGATGCTGCCAGCTTTAACGTTAGGAATAATGAAGTAGTTGATAGAACTGCTTCCTAACCAGAGGTAGGAACCACCTCGGTAGGTGTCTGAAGTAGTTTGAGGATAGTTGACGGCAATGGCCAAGGCTCGATCCTTGTTGTTGGTGAAGCGGAGCCCTGCCAATTCTTTTATCTCAGTTCCATTGGCGGTTAGTGTTTCTTCACCTGCTGTGACTTGCCAGAAAATATTGTCTTTAGATAGTTCAGTTGGTGCAGCAGAATTGGCTTTTTCAATGTCTGACCATTTGTCATCGTTCTTAAGGTTCTCCACAGTCTGCTGACTCCAGATGGTAAAATCCCACCGGATGTTTACTTCGTTCATTTTGGCAGCCTTTTTCTTGCTTGCTGAAACATCTTGCCTGCTGATGTTAGTCGACAGGATACTGTGTACTCCGGCCCAAACTACTGCAGAGGCCAAAAAAAGTACGGTCAAAAGATAATACTTTTTCTTCATAATCTTAAGTTTTTAATATTTATTGATATAATAATGTAGTTCATTTTCCTGAAACATCATTTCCTCGTTCTAAGGAAAAAGCCGTTGCTGTCGATAAAACATAAAGAAAGCGCAGACTCTGTCCATATCTCCTGACAGGCTCAGCACGGCCCCAAATATCCTATGGCACGGAATCTACGCTAATGCGCACACTCCAAAGGATATTTGGTTAAGCTCTTTCTTCTCTGTTCGAGGTGCTGATTCGTCAAGAGAATTTGAGCAAAAAAAATCGATGTGCTCTATCGAACACGTTGCAAATATAAATAAAAATAGTTAACAGGCAGCAATTTTATGAAAGAAAAATCGGGCCTTAACAATCTTTAGCACTTGTAACAATGCAAAATTTAACCTTCCCTGTATCTCAAAAAATCTAAAAATAAAAGATTATTGCCGAAAACTTCGTAACTTTGCAGCCATGATGACACTAAAGGATTTTGAAATCATGGCTCCCGTGGGGTCACGCGAGTCGCTTGCGGCAGCCCTTCAGGCGGGTGCCGACAGCATCTACTTCGGCATAGAGCGACTGAACATGCGAGCCCATTCGGCCTCGGCCTTCACCATCGACGACCTGAAAGAGATAGCCGCCGTCTGCCGCGAGCACGGCGTGAAGAGCTATCTCACCGTCAACACCATCATCTATCAGGAAGACCTCGAGCTGATGCGCGAGATTATCGACGCGGCACGCGAGGCAGGTATCTCCGCCATCATCGCCAGCGACGTGGCGGTGATGCAGTATTGCCGCGTACACTCCGGCCGGGGAGGAGAGCCTATGGAGGTGCATCTCTCCACCCAGCTGAACATATCGAACGTGGAGGCTCTGCGGTTCTACGCCCAGTTTGCCGACGTGGTGGTGCTGGCCCGCGAACTGCGCATGGAGCAGGTGGCCGATATCCACCGCCATATTGAAGAGGAGCATATCTGCGGCCCCGGCGGCGAGCCTATCCGGATTGAGATGTTCTGCCACGGGGCCCTCTGCATGGCGGTCTCCGGCAAGTGCTACATGAGCCTCGACAATGCGAACCGTTCCGCCAACAGGGGCGAGTGTGTGCAGATTTGCCGGAGGAGCTACACCGTGACCGACAACGAGACGGGGAACCAGCTGGAGATAGACAATAAGTATATCATGTCGCCCAAAGACCTCAAGACCGTGCGTTTCATCGACAAGATGATGAGTGCCGGGGTGAGAGTGTTCAAGATTGAGGGACGTGCCCGCGGCCCCGAATACGTCTACACAGTGGTGAAATGCTATAAAGAGGCCATTTCATCGGTTTTGGACGGCACGTTCACCGAGGCGAAGAAGGACGGCTGGGATGAGCGGCTGGCCAGGGTGTTCAACCGCGGCTTCTGGGACGGCTACTACCAGGGGCAGCTCTTGGGCGAATGGAACAAGAACTACGGTTCGAACGCCACGGAGCGAAAGGTCTACGTGGGACGCGGCGTGAAGTATTTCTCGCGTCTTGGCGTGGCAGAGTTCACCGTGGAGGCCACTACCTTCCGCTTGGGCGACAAGCTGCTGGTGACTGGGCCAACGACCGGCGTGATGTACCTCACCGCCACCGAGATACACGACAACGACGGCAACCCCGTAGAGGTGGCTCCGCAGGGTACTCGCATCGCCATTCCCGTGACAGGCAAGGTGCGTCCCAGCGACAAGCTCTTTAAACTGGAAAAAGCCGAATAGCCCTAAAGGCACTTCTGCCGATTATGTGTCCTCTTGATGAAATAACATGAAAAGAACAAGTATTGTCTTGACCTGCCTGTTGGCGGGAACCCTTTCCGCTTCAGCGCAGGAATGGAAGCTCGTATGGAGCGATGAGTTTAATCATGACGGACAGCCCGATGCCGCAACATGGAGCTTCGAACGGGGCTTCGTGCGCAATCACGAGGCACAGTGGTATCAGCCGGAGAATGCCTGGCAGGAAGACGGGCTGCTCATCATAGAGGCGCGACGTGAGCAGAAGCCCAATCCCGACTATCGCGAGGGCAGCCGGCAATGGGGACGCCAACGGCCCACCATCGACTATACCTCGGCCTGTCTCACCACGTCGCAGGGGCGGCAGTTCCTTTACGGCAGGCTGGAGGTGAGTGCGCGTATTCCCACGGCGGGCGGTGCCTGGCCGGCCATCTGGACGCTGGGCAAAGGGCAGCCGTGGCCGTCGTGCGGGGAGATCGACGTGATGGAGTTCTATCGGATTAACGGCGTTCCGCACATACTAGCCAACGTGGCCTGGGGCAGCGACCGGCAGTATGAGGCGGTGTGGAACACGCGCAGGGTGCCGTTCACCCATTTCACCAGTCGCGATGCGGAGTGGGCCAGCAGGTTCCACGTGTGGCGCATGGACTGGGACACCCTCTCCATCCGTCTTTATCTCGATGACGAACTGCTCAACGAGGTGCCGCTGTCCTCAACGAAGAACGGCAGCGTGGGCCGATACACCAATCCCTTCAATCATCCCCAGTATATCCTGCTGAACCTGGCTTTGGGCGGAGACAACGGAGGCCCCATCGATGATGAGGCCCTTCCGATGCGCTATGAGATAGACTATGTGCGGTTGTATGAGCGTCAGAACGCCACGGAGAGTTCCGAGCCGTTATAGTCGACCGTCTTCTGCTGACCGTCGGGCAGCACAACAGTGAAGCGGCGGCTCAGCAGCATGCCGGGATAGCTGCCCTGTCGCTGGCCGGCGGTGAGCTTGCGGGCCTTGTCGTTCCACTGGAAGGTGATGGTGGCGCAGACCCCCTTCTCGTAGTTGTAGCCGTCGCCCTCGTCCTCATAAAGGGTGAACGAGCCGTCGGCTCCGGGATAGACGCGCAGTTCCAGGTTGTCCCAAGCCTTCTCGCCCACATACTGCATCTCCGGACCCAAGGGCAGGATGCTGCCGGCCCGCACGAACATAGGCACGCGGTCGAGGCGGGTCTCCAGGACAACCGCCTGTCCGCCCTTCAGCTGGCGGCCTGTCCAGAAATCATACCAGACGGCTCCCTTGGGAAGGTATTTTGAAACGGTCTTCGTCTGTGTCCAGTCCACGCCCGTTTTGCCGCCGTTCGTTCCCGTATTCTCTCCGTTCGTTCCCATCTCTTTCTTGTCCCAACCAGTCATCGCGTCCTCGCGGATGATCTTCTCCTCCGTGTACTGAGGGTTCAGGATGGGAGCGGCGAGAATGCTGCTTCCGAAGAGGAACTCATCGGTGGTTTCCCACACGTTGCGGTCGCCGGCAAAGTCGCTGATGAGCGGGCGCAGGTAGCTGGCGTTGCTGCTGGTCACCTGCCATGCCGTGCTGTAGAGATAGGGGATGAGGCGATAGCGCAGGCGGATGGTCTTCTCTATGGCGTCATAGACCGGTTCGCCCTTCTTGCCGAACTGCCATATCTCGCGAGGCGCATCGGCACCGTGGCTGCGGAAGACCGGGCAGAACAGCCCGTACTGCATCCACCGCACGTAGAGCTCCTGGAACTGCGGGTTGCGGGGGGCAGAGCCGCTGCCTCGGGTGTTATAGCTGCCGCAGAAGAAACCGCCTATGTCGGTATTGAAGTTGGGATTGCCCGTCAGGGAGAAGCTCAGTCCTGCCGGCACCTGCTTGCGCAGCATGTCCCACGATGAGGCCACGTCGCCGCTCCACATGTTGGAGCCGTAGTGCTGTTGTCCGGCAAACGACGAGCGGGTCATGATGAACACGCGCTTGTCCTTGCCGGCCCCTTCGGCCTTCCGCTGCGACTCATACACGCCGCGCACGGTCTCCAGAGGGAAGGCGTTGCGCTGCGAGCGCCACGTGCCGCCGCAGACCTTGTGCTCATAGTCGCTCTCGCGGGGGTTGAAGAAGTCGGGGTCGGTAGAGTCCATCCACCAGGCATCCACCCCGTAGTCGTAGAGCGTCTTGAGGTTTTTCCAGTAGATGGCGCGTGCCTCGGGCGAAAACGCATCGTAGACGCGCACGCCGGAAGGATAGTCCATGCGCGGGGGCCAGAAGGTGAGTCCGCTCTGCGGCCATGTTTCGAAAGGCATGAGCAGTCCCTTGGCATCGAGTTCACGGAACGCCTTGGTATGCGGGCCGAAGCTGGCCCAGATGCTGATCATGAAGTGGGCGTGCTTCCTGTGTACGTTGGCTATCATCTGCTTGCCGCTGGCAAAGTCCTCCGCCAGGAAGTCCATGGCATTCCATAAGTAGTTGCTGCCCCAGTACTGCCAGTCCTGAATGATGCCGTCGAGGGGCACCTGCAGCTCGCGATAGCGGTCCACGATGCCCTCGGTCTCTGCCGCCGTCTTGTAGCGTTCCTTCGACTGCCAGTAGCCGTAGGTCCAGAGCGGGAACATCGGCACGTCGCCGGAGAGCTCGCGCATCCGGGCTATCACCCCGTCGGCGGATTGGCCGTACATGAAGTAATAGTCCACGCCCTGCCCTACCTCCGAGGTGAACGACATGCCCTTCACGGGGTCGTCGTCGAACTGCGTGGGCGAGTAGTTCTCCCAGTAGAGTCCCCAGCCCTTGATGCTCTGCAGCACGCTCTGGAAATCCTCCAGGTTCGACTGTTCCATGCGTTTATGCTCGCCCCGGCGGTTCATCTTGCCGTTCTGTATGGTGCCCAGGCCGTAGATGGCCTCGTCCTTGTCGAGCGTGAACGTCTGGCTCACCTGCCATTCGTCGCCCTTCTTCTTAGTGATGCTCCAGTCGGCTTCGCGCAGCAGCACCTTTCCTTTCGGGGTCAGGAACGTGAGCCGGCCCGTCTTAGGGTCCTGGCGCACGGTCAGCTCGCTGCTGCTCAGGTCGTTGCCACTGCGCCTCACATCTACCGGCTGGGGCTTGGCCGTCACCACGAGTGTCTTCGTGGGCTGTCCTTTCACCACGTGTACGATACTTGGCGTGAAGAATTCTATCTTCACCTCCTGCGCCCATGCTCCCACTGCCAGCAGCACGGCGAACGTTGCAAAAAGTTTTCTCATCTGTTGTGTTTGTTTGGTTTTGTTATTGATTGCAATTTGCATTTTTCTAACCGTAGAATAACAGTTTTGTGGGCACAAATATAATGATTTTTCATGAATAACATGACTTGGCGGAACTATATTTAAGGATTTTTGATAGGATAACTTCCAATATGCGACATTTGCAATACTTTCCTGAACATGCGGAAAAGCAGAATAGGCTTTTTTGCCGTATTTTTGCAGACATAAAAAAACCGATCTAACCAAACAACATCAGATATGAACAAGCTTTTCAAGACAGCACTCCTGCTCCTCTTCGCCGGCATGGCAGGCGTGGCACAGGCCGACAATCACTGGGTAGGCACATGGGGCACCGCCCCGCAACTGGTGGAACCGCACAACAACCCTCCTTCACCCGGACTGGGCGGCAACTCGCTCCGGGAGATTGTACAGGTGTCGATAGGCGGCGAGACCGTTCGCCTGAAGCTCACCAATGAGTTCAGCACCAGTGCCACGGAAATCAAGGCCGTGGAGCTCTCGCGTGCCAAGACATCAGGCAGCAGCAGTGAGATTGACGAGGCTTCGACCGTGAGCCTCACCTTCGGCGGCAAGCCCTCAGTGACCATGGCGGCAGGCGGAAGGGCTGTTTCCGATGCCGTGAGGTTCCCCATCGGCGACCGCGAGAACGTGGCCATCACCATCCATTACGGGGCAGCCTCGTCGACCAGCGTGAGCGGTCATCCTGGGTCGCGCACCACCAGCTATCTGGCCACGGGCAATACCAATGACTTCTCCCGGGCCGTGCGCACCGACCACTGGTACAACATCCTCACGCTGGAGGTGGACGCTCCCGCAGAGGCCGGCTGCGTGGCCATCCTTGGCAACAGCATCACCGACGGGCGCGGCTCTACCACCAATCAGCAGAACCGCTGGGCCGACGTGCTCTCACGCCGTCTGCTGGCCAACGAGCCTACGCGCCAGGTGGGCGTGCTCAATATGGGCATCGGCGGCAACTGCGTGCTCGGAGGCGGGCTTGGCCCGACGGGACAGAGCCGCTATCCGCGTGACCTCATGGGGCAGGAGGGCGTGCGATGGATTATTCTCTTCGAAGCTGTCAACGACTTAGGCTCTGCGGCCAACGGCATGCTGACGGCGAAGCGCATCATCGAGGTCTACAAGCAGATTATCCGTGAGGCCCACCAGAAGGGCATCTACGTCTTTGGCGGCACTATCACACCGTTCAAGGGCAACAACTACTACTCTGCCGACCATGAGAAAGGGCGCAGCATGATGAACGAATGGATCCGCACGACGAAGATGCTCGACGGAGTGATTGACTTCGATGAGGCGGTGCGCGACCCCAGCGACCCGGAGGCCATGCAGCAGGAGTTCCTCTTCGAGAACGACTGGCTCCACTTCAATGCCCTGGGCTATGAGACCATGGGCGGATGCATCGACCTGAGTCTCTTCACGAAGACCGGTGCCCTGGCTGCCGACGAATAGCGTCAAGCCTCATCCATTTCGTCATCTAACCTATCCGACCACAGATACTTGTTCGTCTCGCGAGCAGCCGTTCCGCTGAGCAGTAGCAGAGCTGCGAGGTTGGGGATGGCCATGAGCGCATTCATGCAGTCGGCAATGTTCCAGATGATGTCGAGACTGATGATGCTGCCGAAGAAAAGGGCCACGATGTAGAGCACGCGATAGAAAAGGCTGGAACGCTGCTTGTCAAGGTAGTTCACGGCACTCTCGCCATAGTAGCTCCAGCCGAGGATTGTGCTGAAGGCGAAGGTGAGGATGCCGAAGGCCAGCAGCGGTGCGCCCACGTATGGTATTTTCGAGAAGGCCACCTTCGTCAGTGCCGCCCCGTCGGCATAGGTGATGTCGGGATAGGCCAGGATACTGCTCACCAGCACCAGCCCTGTGAGGGCGCAGATGATCACCGTGTCCCAGAACGTGCCGGTGCTGCTCACCAGAGCCTGCCGCACGGGGTTGCGGGTCTGTGCCGCCGCTGCCACGATGGGAGCGGAGCCCATGCCGCTTTCATTGCTGAACAGGCCGCGGGCAATGCCGTAGCGGGCCGCCATCATCACCGAGGCTCCCACGAAACCGCCGCCGGCTGCCGAGGGGTTGAAGGCCGAGGTGACAATCAACTCTATGGCTGGCCACACATAACTGCCGTTCATGAAGAGGATGATGATGCAGCCCAGCACATAGAGCACTGCCATGAAAGGCACCAGTACGGTGCAGACACGGGCGATGGACTTCACCCCTCCGAGGATGACCGAGCCTGTGAGGACACAAACGAAGAGGCCCACTGCCTCAGTGGGTATACCGAAGGTCTCGTTGGCCAGCAGGGCAATGCTATTAGCCTGAACGGTGCAGCCGATGCCAAATGACGCCAGGGCGGTGAAGACGGCAAAGAGCACCGCCAGCCACCTCATGTTCAGTCCGCGCTCCAGCGCATACATCGGGCCGCCGTAAGTGCGTCCGTCCTCGCCGCGAACGCGGTATTTCACCGCCAAGAGTCCCTCGGCATACTTCGTCGACATGCCGAAGATGCCCGTCAGCCAGCACCAGAACACTGCTCCGGGACCGCCCAGTGCCACCGCCGTGGCCACGCCCACGATGTTGCCTGTGCCGATGGTGGCAGCCAGTGCCGTGGCGAGTGCGCCGAACTGGCTCACGTCGCCCTCCGCCTTCTCGTCCTTTTTCACCGAGAGGCGTATGCCCGTGAGCAGTCTGCGCTGCGGGATGCGCAGGCGGAAAGTAAGGAAGATGTGCGTGCCCAGGAGCAGGACAATCATCGGCCAGCCCCAGAGCCATGAGCTGAGCTGCGCAAAGAAGTCGTTGATGGTTTCCATTGTAGGTAGATAGTCACGTGGATATACTTTTTTTAAAAGAATACTGCAAAATTAGTGTTTTTTCAGTGAAATCTGCGGATTATGCATTAACTTTGTGGCAGATTTTGAGAATTATTATGATTTTTTTGTTTGCGAAGTTATTTCAGATGAGGGGCTGCCTGTATTTACAGGAAAAGTTGTAACTTTGCACGCACGGTTTGCAAAGTTTTGAAAATTACCAACCAACGAGACTGATGAAAAATAAATGGAAAGAACAGGGGTTCATCGACGAACCCGTCCGCCCGACAGAGGGCATGAGTGAGACAGAGTATCTGAAACAAGAGATTCGCCGTCTCTGCCAGGAGAAGGATGCCATCATCCTGGCTCACTACTATACCGTGGGAGACATACAGGACGTGGCCGACTTCGTTGGCGACTCCCTGGCACTGGCCCGCAAGGCCGCCGAGACCGACGCGAAGGTGATGGTGATGTGCGGCGTACACTTCATGGCCGAGACCTGCAAACTGCTGTCGCCGGAGAAGACGGTGCTGTGTCCCGACCTGAACGCTGGCTGTTCGCTTGCCGACTCGTGCAACGCCGACGACCTGAGGAAGTTCAAGGAGGAGCATCCCGGCTACCAGGTGGTGAGCTACGTGAACACCACGGCAGCCGTGAAGGCGCTGACCGACGTGGTGGTCACCTCAGGCAATGCCAAGAAGGTGGTGGACCAGTTGCCGAAGGACGCGAAGCTGATTTTCGGGCCCGACTACAACCTGGGCAATTACATCAACGAGGTGACGGGCCGTCAGATGCTGCTCTGGAATGGCGGTTGCCACGTACACGAGCGCTTCTCGGTGCAGAAGATTGCCGAGCTGAAAGCGCAGCACCCCGATGCGGTGGTGATGGCCCATCTGGAGTGCAAGGGTCCGGTGCTGGCACTGGCCGATGTGAAGGGAAGCACCGCCACGATGCTCTGCTATGCCCAGCAGAGCGACAAGAAGCAGTTCATCGTGGCCACGGAGGCCGGTATCCTGCATGAGATGGAACGAACCTGCCCCGACAAGGAGTTCATCCCCGTGCCGCCGGAAATCAGCGAGAGCGGTCTGGAATGTAGCTGCAACGAGTGCCAGTACATGAAGATGAACACGCTGCTGAAGATTCATAATACGCTGAAGTACGAATGGCCTGCCGTGGAGATTGACGCCGAGACGGCCCGCGAGGCCGTGAAACCTATCCAGAGGATGCTGGAACTGAGCTGAACACGGCCACCAGACCATACGGAACCTGCCTGCAGGTTAAAAGTGAACCTGCAGGCAGGTTGAAACAGGTGCCTACTCTAACAGCTCCAGAGCCTTGTTCACAATGTCGCTGTCGTCGTTGGCGATGCTGTAGTATTCGCTCATGTCCCACAGGTCACGGGCTATGAGCGCTTTCAGTTGCAGGCGCAGCTGGGGCAGTGTGCGTTGCAGTTCCTCATCGTCCTTAGGCTTGACTTTCTGCTTGTCGGCTTCCCTGAAGATGTCATCGAGAAGCGACTGTGGCACCTCATACCTTTCTTTATATAGAGCAAAGTCGGGATATTTCTTCAGCAGCTGCTTGCGGTTCTTGTCCATGAAGCGCAGGTTCTGCTGTATGATGATGTTCTTGGCGGCCAGTTCCCTGTGATATTTCGTGTAGCGCATCGTGTCGAGCGGCACGAAATAGTCGGGCATGATACCGCCGCCGCCGTAGACCGTGCGGTGCTTCTTGAGCGTCAGGAAGCGCAGCGAGTCGGCAAAGTGTATGGAGTCGGCATTGGTCAGTTCGCCATGCTTCAGCCGGTTGAGCACGTCCATCTGGTAGTCTTTCTGTTTTCCTTTCTCATAGGGTTTCTGTATGCACCGTCCCGAAGGCGTGTAGTAGTGGGCTATGGTGAGCCGAATCATTGAGCCGTCGGGCAGGTCGATGGGCCGCTGGACCAGCCCCTTGCCGAAGGTGCGTCGCCCCACGACGAGACCGCGGTCCTGGTCCTGTATGGCTCCGGTGACAATCTCTGCCGCCGAGGCCGTGTACTCGTCGACCAGCACCACCACGCGCCCCTGTTCCTGCTGAAACTCCCCGCCAGCCTGCGCCGTATAGTCGCGGCGCGGCACACTGCGCCCCTCGGTGTAGACGATGAGGTCGTCCTTGCCAAGGAACTCACTGGCAATGTCGGCCGAGGCCTGCAGGTAGCCGCCGCCGTTGCCCTGGAGGTCGAGCACCAGGTCTTTCATGCCCTGCGTCTTGAGCTGTCGCAGGCACTGCATGAACTCTCCGTAGGTGGTGGCGCCGAAGTTGCCTATGCGGATATAGCCGATGGTGGGCCGGAGCATATAGGCCCCGTCGATGGACTTCACGGGAATCTTGTCGCGCACCACGTCGAAGAAGAGCGTGTCGCGTATGCCCAGCCGCACCACCTTCAGGTGGGCCGTGGTGCCCTTGGGCCCGCGCAGCCGGCGCATGATTTCCTCGCGGCTCATCTTCACGCCGGCGATGGCGGTGTCGTTCACGCCCACGATGCGGTCGCCCGCGATGATGCCCGCCCGCTCCGACGGTCCCTTGGTGATGGTCTGTATGACCACGAGCGTGTCGTCCATCATGTTAAACTGCACGCCGATGCCCTCGAACGAGCCGTTGAGCGGCTCGTTCATCTGCTTCACCTCCTTGGGGGTGGAATAGGTGCTGTGGGGGTCGAGCTTTTCCAGCATGCCGCGGATGGCATCCTCCACCAGTTTATGCTCGTCCACGCTGTCTACGTAGAGGTTGGTGACGGCCATCTCGGCGATGCTGAGCTTGCGCAGGGGCGAGTCGTCGCCCCGGCTGATGCGTATCTGTGCCTGCGCGGTGACCGAGAGTGCCAGCAGCGCGGCAGCCGCCAATACTGATTTCCTCATTTTCTTGGTTGTGTTAGTCATTGATGTCTTTTTGTATAATATAAATGCAACTGATTCAAGTCCAATCAGTTGCATTCGTTTTCCTTTGTTGGACGACTCGGATTCGAACCGGGAATGACAGAACCAAAACCTGTAGTGTTACCATTACACCATCGTCCAATCGTGTTTTTTGCAACTGCAAAGTTACGAAAAAGTTGGGAGTAAACAGGCGGGATGCAGAACTTAAATATTGTTTTTAACTTTTTTTAAACGACTGCTCGCAATTTGATATTACCCTTCGTGCAATTCGATATTAACTGCGTTGAAGTTAATATTGAATTGTCGCGCAATTTGATATTAACCTTCGTGCAATTCGATATTAACCTCAGCACCCCCTCTTTTGCTTACAAATTAACAAAAAAAAGGCCTGTTTGATGTCTTTTTAACGCTAAAAGCGTAAAAAAAAGGAATATTCTTTGATTTGTCAGATTTATTAGTTAATTTTGCAACCTGATTTAAATCTGCTAAGCTAATTGTTGTGTAATTAATTACTGTTTCATATTTTCAATACTAAATGCTTATGAAAAAATTCATTAACTTCAGAAAGAGCAAACTACTGCTCTTGACGCTACTCGCGTTCGTCGCGGGGGCAAGCCCGACGTGGGCACAAAAGGCATTGCCCTACAGCTATGGGTTCGAGGAATCCTCCTGCTCAACGAGTGGCTGGACAAAAGTCAATTGCCACAGTAGCAGTGAAAACTACAGGTTAGGCACTAGTGGTGCATACGAAGGAGATTATGCCTTTCGTTATTACTACACAAGTAATTACCCCCAGTACCTCATTTCGCCCGAGCTGGCCACCTCATCCTATTCGCTGAACGTCAGCTTCAAGTATAAGGCACATAGCACTTCGTATGAAGAGTCGTTCCAGGTGGGTTATTCTACGACAGATGCAGAGACGTCGTCTTTCACTTTTGGGGATGAGGTAAAGACAAAGAGTACCGATTGGCAAGAGTACACCACGACCTGTCCTGCGGGTACGAAATATATTTGCATCTCCTGTACCTCCAATGATAAGTATTGCTTATACATAGACGATCTGGTTGTCGATTCCAACTCACCCTACAAGACTCCCAAGGCTTTCGCCTCTACCGGCGTAACCGCCACCACGGCTACCTTCGGCTGGACGGCAGGCGGCGACGAGACAACCTGGCAGATTGCCTATTCTACTACCGAGGGCTTCGATGCCGACGCTGCCACTAAGGTGGATGTCACCACCAACCCCTATACGTTAGAGGGGCTGACCGCCGAGACTACCTACTATGCCCGCATCCGCGCCGACTACGGCAGCGGCAATTATAGCAGCTGGAGCGATGAGGTGAGCTTCAAACCAACAGCTGCTATAGAGACTACCGTCAATGATGGTTCAAAGACCAACACCTATGTTCCTTTCACCGGCAACTATGCCGACGTGCAAGGCACCATGACTCAGTTCATCATTCCTGCATCGACCCTGAAAAGTTTGCAGGGACGCATGATTCAAGCCATGACGTTCTATACAAGCACTGCTACCAAGGATTTTGGCAATGCCAGATTCGATGTATATATGGCAGAAACCTCGGCAACAGCCTTTGATGCTGCCACTTTCGATTGGAGCGACATGGAGAAAGTGGCCACCAGTGCTACCGTCAATATTGCCGACGGCAAGATGACCATCACGCTTGATGAAGGTTTCAACTATAGCGGCGACAACCTGATGATTGGCTTCAACCTTGTGGCCACAGGTGGTTATGTAAACGCATCTTGGTATGGTAGTGAGACCGAAAACGCAGCCATCAAGTCTTATGTAAGCAATGGATCCACAAACGCTTCTATAGAGTCTTTCCTCCCTAAAATCACCTTCACCTCGCTGCCCGGCGTGCCTGTGGCAGTGAAGAAGCCGAAGAGCCTTGCTGCCTCTGAGGTGGCAACAACTACCGCCACCTTGGGCTGGACTGACGGCGAGGAGGGCTTGACGGAATGGCAGATAGCCTACTCGACTGATGCTGACTTCGCCCCCGACACCGAGGGAGAGAAGAAGGCTGCCGATGCCAACCCCTTCACGCTGACGGAGCTGACGGCCTCTACCACTTATTATACATACGTACGCGCGAAGAAGGGCGACGACTATAGTGCATGGAGCAACAAGGTGGAGTTCACCACACTCTCTGCTGCTCCCGTGATGGTGCTCTCTACCACGAGCATCTACTTCGGACTGGTGAGCGATGCAGCCGCTCAGGCACAGACCTTCACCGTGACCAACGAGGGCGGTGCCGCCATGAACGCTTTCAGCGTGAAACCCGCAGGCGATGGTTTCACCGTCACAGACCTGCAAGGCCACGAACTAACCCAGACGATTGCTCCCGGCGAGAGCGTTACCGTGAAGGTGACGATGAACGTCCTTGGCAACCACACCACCGACTTGGTGATAACCGCTGGCGGCGAGGTGGCGGAGCAGCGCGTTACCCTAACTGGCTATATGCTCGACAACACGAAGATTGCCGAGACCTTTGCTTCTCTGCCCGACCGTTGGACGGCATACGCTTATAAGTCTGGCTATAGCACCTATAACTGGAGCTACAGCGCTGACGGCGCCTACAACCAAAATGAGAATTCTACACTCACTTCCCCGAAGCTGACGGTTGCCGAAGGCGAGACGCTGCTCGTCTATGCCAAGCTGAAGAGCAATGCAACATACGGCTATATACAGGTGGAAGGCTCTGCCGACAATGGCGAGACCTGGACAGCCTACACCAAGAAGCTCGACTATGAGGCCTTCGGCAGCACGACCAACGAGTTCCAGGCCATCGTGCTGAGCGACGTGCCTGCCGCGGTCAACAAGCTGCGCTTCAAGAGCTACTATGCTTATCTGAATGCCATCAACGGCTTCACCTATGCTGCAGACCCCGTGCTGGCACTCTATAGCGATGAGAATTGTACGGCTACTGTGGCCAATGAGGTGTCCAAAAGCTTCGGCTTCGTCACCGAAGACCAGTCGCAGAGCTACTACATCAAGAACAACGGCACGGGTCAGATCGACCTCACCGCTGCCGACGTTGACGGTTTCTCCGTGAACATTGTCGACAATGCCCTCACCGCCGGCGAGAGCACCGCCGTAACCATCACCATGCCCGCCACCGAGGGACAGCACGATGCTGCCATCGTTATCACTGCAAAGAACCATGACACCGACGAGGTGCTCGGCACGTTCACCGTGAATGCCACAGGAATGTTGCGCGATGCAAGCAAGTTCTATCAGGAGTTTGCCGCTACCGCCATCCCCGCCGGATGGAGTGCCGACGGCACCTGGTACTACAACGCAACAAATGGTGCATATACTCAGAGTTGGTATCTGACGAACAACGCCCGCCTGAAGACACCACTGCTCACCATCGCCGAGGGCGAGACCATCGCAGTTGAAGCCAAGGGACTGAGCACCGACAACACCAGCTACCAGCACCTGCAGCTGCAGTACTCTACCGACGGCACCAACTGGACCAACCTGGGCAGTGAACTGGCACTCGACCCCAGCAACTGGAACACCTTCATGGTAACATGGCCTGCAGAACTTGAGCCTGGCAAATACTACATAGGTATGCTGGCCTCACAAACCTGCATCCGCATGTTCTACGGTGGTGTTCAGAATCTTGAACCCATCATCAACTTCGCTGCTGCCGACTATAACTTCGGCATGGTTAGCACCGCTACTACTACCAATGCCTACACCATCAACAACGAAGGAACCGCAGCACTGGAGAACCTTTCCGTTACCTGCGACAACGACAACTTCACCGTTGCTGTAGCAGATGATGCCAGCGAAATTGCTGTAGGCGCACAGGCCACGTTCACTGTAACACTGAATACCGCAGCACTGGGTTCGCAAAACGGCACCATTACCATCAGCGGCGACGGCATAACACCGAAGACCTTCAACGTGAGCGGCTATGTTGTAGATAACACACAGATTTATACAAGCTTTACGGCTGCTCCCGATAATTGGGAGAACAGCGGTTGGACGTTCAGTGCCACCGGTGCCACTGCCGGCTACAACAGCAATGCCACACTCACTTCTCCGAAAATAAACGTGGCTGAAGGACAGAAGCTGGCCATCAGTGCCCGCCTGCAGAACAACAGCAGCTACTACTATGTAAGAGTAGAAGGCTACAACACCGAGTCGGCTGAATGGACGCAGCTGAAGAACATGTCTAACGATGTGCTCAACTCCTCTACCTTCACCGTGGTGGAAATCAGCGACATTCCCACTACTGTTAACCGCATCCGTCTGGTGGGCAACTATGCCATCGTGAACGGTTTCAACGGATTCACCCTGAACGACAACGACCCGCAGTTTGCCGTGTATAGCAACGAGGCTTGCACCAATGCCATCACTGCCACTACAGCCACCAACGCATGGGGCTTCGTGAGCGAAGACAAGAGCGCAACCTATTATGTCAAGAACGACGGCACCGGTACGATGACCCTTTCCGTCACTGACGCTCCCGCAGGCTTCACTGCCGTGCTGGGCAAGACCGCTCTTACCGCAGGCGAAAGCACCAGCCTCACGGTCTCAATGGCTGGCGATGCCGAGAACAACGAGGGCTATCATGCCGGCGACGTGGTGCTGACCGCTACCGACAGCGAGAGCAACCAGCTCGGCATCTTCACCGTGACTTCGAGCGGTGTGGTGGTCAGCTCTGAGAAGACCGACATCAACTTCGCCACCCTCGAGGCCTTCCCCGCAGGATGGGAAGCTACCAACTGGAGCGTGACTAACGGTGTGGCCAAGGCCAACAGCTACAGCGCAGGCACCCTCACCACAGGCACCTACACCGTGGCCGAGGGCGAGAGCATGGTGATAGAGGCACGCCGCAACAGCAGCTCTTCCTATTATACCTACAACCTGAGTTACAGCTACTCTATCGATGGCGGAAACACATGGTCCGACACAAAGGCCATCACCCCTGCATCTACGTCCTACGAGCTGAGCAGCATCAGCGACATCCCCGCTGGTGACGTGGTCATCAAGTTCACGGGCACTTACGTTGACATCGACCGTATCTACGGCTACACTGCCGTTTCCAAGGCCAACATCGCCCTCGACAAGACGGCCGACTACGACTTCGGCATGCAGACCGCTGACGCAGAATACGTCATCACCGTCACCAACAATGGTACGGCTGAAATGACCGGCCTGACAGCTACCCTTGCCACCGGCACCGACTACACCGTAGCAGTGAGCAAGACCTCTCTGGCTGTCAACGAGACAGCCACCGTCACCGTCACGCAGAAGTTCGATGCTTCCAAGGGCCTTGCTTCGCTTGCTGACGTGCTGACCATCACTGCCGACGGCCTTGCAGGCAAAACCATCAACCTGAGCGGAAAGACCCGCGATGCTTCGAAGTGGTATGTTGACTTTGCCGACGGCACCATTCCTGCCACCTTCGTCGAGAAAGGCACATGGACTGCCTCGTCGCAATATGCGGCCAACAACAACAGCGCCGAGTCATCGCTCATCACCCAGCCCATCACCGTGGCTGCAGGCGAGAAGATTCAATTTGATGCCAAGAACCCCTACGGTGGCTCACTGAAGGTTCGCTACAGCATCGACGGTGGCATCTCCTGGAGTGAGTATACCAATTATACCGATGCCATCGGCACGTCGGCCTTCACTGCCCATACGCTCGACCTTCAGAACAATGAGGAAAAGACTGCCGTGATAGAGTTCTGCGGCCGTTACTACGTTCAGCTTGACAATATCTATGGCGGCACACCCGATGCAACTGCCCCGATGATGGCCGTCAAGAAGAGCGGCACGGCTGTCGAGAGTGGCGTGACTGAGGCGTTCGGCGCTATCAAGGATGCAGCTACAGCCACCTACACTATTACTAATGTGGGCAACGGCACACTGACCATCACTGACCCCATCACGGTGACGGGTGCTGCCACGGCTGCCGTCAGCGCTACCTCGCTGACTAACGGTGCTTCGGCCACGCTGACCATCACCATGCCTGCCGGTGCTCCTTACGGTGCCAAGGAAGGAGCCGTGACCGTTGCGACCAGTCTGGGCGACTTCGTCATCAACTACACGGCTACGACGCTCAATCCGAACGCCCTCGACGAGCAGTTTGCTTCTGGCAGCAAGCCCGCAGGCTGGTACTTCGGAGGATATTGGGAGGTGAGCAGCAGCAGCCAGCAGGCAGAGAATACAGCCAGCGGCGTTGCCGACCTGATTACCGAGCAGCTGACCGTTGCCGGCGAGAGCGACGCTCTGACCTTCCAGGCCGCTCGTACAACAGGTAACAACGCTCCTACCTTCCGTGTCTACACCTCTCAGAACCGTGTCGATTGGACAGAAGTGGACCTGAGCGGCCTGACGCTGACCACAGCCTACCAGGATGTCGCCATCAGCGGACTGGCCGCAGGCGACTACTACGTGAGGATTTCCGGTGCCCGCGTCAAGGTGGACAACTTCCTGGGCTGGACCAAGAAGAACAACACCCACGACCTCTATGTCACTGCTACCACGTTCCCGACGGCTACTCAGGATGGCGGCGCAACCATCGAAACCTCGGTCACCGTCACCAGTCTGATTGCTGATGAGGAGGGTGTCTATGCCAAGCTGTTCATCGATGGTAAAGAGGCTAAGGCTGCTGAGGCTGCAACTATCAGCCTGAACGGCACGCAGACCTTCTCAATGAGCTACACGCTGCCCACAGATCCTGCCACGCTTAAGGCCCAGATAAAGGTCTACTACAGCGATGGCACCGAGGCATTTGCAACTGCCGAGAAGGACGTGAAGGTCTACCTCGCGCTCGACGAGACCGTCGCTCCCGAAGGAATCACCGCCGGAACGTTCGACGTGAAGCTGACCCACGAGTTCGTGGAGGGTTGGAACACGGTATGCCTGCCGTTCGAGACTCCTGTGAGCATCTTCAACGGCTCGACTGTGGATGCCGTGGCCTACCAGTTTGCTGGCTACGACGTGACGTCCAAGGAGCTGACCTTCACAAAGGTCACTACTCTTGAGGCTGGTAAGCCCTACGTGGTTTATACTCCTGCAGGAGTGGAAAGCATCTTCACGCTGAGCAATTGTGTGGTCACCGCTACCGTGGCCGAAGCCGTCATCTACAACGGCGTGACGTTCCAGGGCAGCTATGCTCCCATGGATTCAGAGACGCTTAGCGGCTGCTACGGACTCACCGCTGCCGGCAAGATTGCCCCGGCCAGCGCAACGGCTACGATGAAGGGCTTCCGCGGCTACTTCACCGGCGTGCCTGCCAACGCTCGTGTGACATTCATCGGCGACGAGACTCCAACGGGTATCAGCAGCATCACCATTGACCCGACGGCTGAAGGCGTCTTCAACCTCAACGGCCAGAAGGTGGAGACGCTCCGCAAGGGCGGCCTCTACATCGTCAATGGCAAGAAGACTGTGGTGAAATAGCGAATAAATCTTAAAAAATCTGATTACGATTATGAAAAAGAATTATTATATTGCACCAGACATCCGCGGCGTGGCGATCGAGAGCGAAGATATGATTGCTGCATCGGTGTTCAACACTGTGGATGATACCCAATCCATCACCATCTCTGAGGAGCAAACCGATGTGTTCACCTCCCGCCGTGGCAATATATGGGATGAGGAATAGTCCTCTCCAGATATTCCTGAATTGACTGGTGGCCGTTCCCGTCAGGGGGGCGGCCACCTTGATAGATATTACTTAAACAAAAACAGTTATAAATACTTATGAGAAAAATTACTTTAATGTTCTGCATGGCCTTCATGGCCGTACTCAGCGCGGCTGCACAGGCCGTGACACCTCCCGCCGGCGCAACGGTGGAGACCTGGACAGTCAGCTACACCTACAACGACCCCACCTACGGGGCGAGCAGCGACACAGAGGAGATGCAGGTGGTGCTCAGTGGCAGCGAGGTCTACTTCAACTTCCCTAACCCCATCACCCGCAACAGCTGGATGAAGGGCACCGTCAGCGGCACCACGGCCACCTTCGCCTCCGGGCAGTACGTAGGCAGCTACCAGGGCGAGGCCGCCTACTACGTGGGGCTGGACCAGCAGGGCCTCTGCGACATCGTGTTCACCTACGATGCCGCGGCGGGCGTGTTCACCCTGGGCGATATGTGGCTGCTCATCAACGGCAGTACCACGAAGCAGGATGCATGGGCCTATTTCTCCGCCGTCACCGTGACACGCGAGGCGCCGCAGGTGCTTACGCCCGTGGAGGCGCCCGCCGGCCTGACGACGGAGACCTACAGCATCGTGGCAAGCAGCCTGGCCTACGGCCACGACGGGGTGGCGATGAGCAATGTGTCGTGGAACGTGCAGCTGGGCTTCAGCGGCAGCGACGTGTATGTGCAGGGCCTCTGCCGTGACCTGCCCGAAGCGTGGGTGAAGGGCACGAAGGATGCGAGCGACGGTTCGCTGACCTTCGCCTCCGGGCAGTTCCTCGGCCGCACCTATTACAACCTCTTCTTCGCCGCAGCCATGCCGGGTGCCGGCTATCCCACGCTCGCCGACGAGGTGATGTTCATTGAGCAGAACGGCTCCTATGTCGCGTCGGGCAACTACCTGGCCGTCAACACCTCCACCACCGACATGGCCCCCATGGAGCTCTTTGCCGGAGTGCGGCTGACGAAGCCTGCGGAGGGACTGCTCAAGCCTGCCGCACCGGGCATGACCGCCTTCCAGCCCTACGACGAAGAGGGAGGCTTCGGCTACATCGCCTTAGACATGCAGGCCCTCTCCGCCGACGGGAAACCCCTCCTGGAGAGCGGACTCTCCTATCGTTTCCTGCACGAGACAAACGGACAGCAGACGGTCTACACCTTTAAGAAGAGCGACTACCGCGGACTCTCCGACGACCTGACCGACATCCCCTACACGTTCACCGACCAGCGCGACATCTTCCGTGCCGGCGTCAGGGTCTACTTCTACGACGACTGGGCCGCAGTGGAGAAGATTGGCATGCAGGCGGTCTATACGGTCGGCGCAGAGAAGATGGAGAGCGACGTGACGTGGTTTGATGCGAAGGCATATCAGGAGGCCCTGGGCATCAGCGACGTGGCGGCCCGGCCCGTGAGCGTCAGCTACCGCGACCTGCAGGGCCGTCCTCTCACCGAGGGTGCCAAGGGGCTCGTGCTCAAGACCACCCGCATGAGCAACGGCACCGTGCAGACGGTGAAGATGCTGCGGAAATAGGCGGCTGTAATCGTCGTAATAGTTGTGCGGAAAACACTTTTTTTAACTGTTCGTAAAAAAAACTTGAAAAAATGATACGACTTATTAAATTTTTGATTATATTTGCACCCGATATTACGGTTAGCCAAGAATTAATTCTATATTTATCTTTTATTAACAACTAAAAACACTTAAAGCTTATGAAAATTTCAAAACTACTCGTTTTGACAGCACTATGGCTCGGAGCAGCCAGTAGTGTAAAAGCTGAGGTGCCCGAAGGCAGCTGGACTTTCCCCGATCCTTCGGCCAACCTGACGTTCACCACGTTCACAACGGACGGAACTCGGTACTACCTCTACAACGAAGCCGCCAAGATGTTCTTCGCCAGCGGTAACTCATGGAACACACAGGCAAGCTTGAGAACTTACGGTCTCCCCTTCTGGACGGAAGCTCCTACGGAAGAGGGTGCTCCCGAAGGAACTTACGAACTCTGGAACGAATTCTCCAATGCTGACCGTACCGACGTGAGCGGTCCTCACAACCTGTTCACCGATGACGGCGGTTCCACCTGGCTGGACCACGGCACACAGCCCGGCTACACCTATAATGTGGTGATTGCAGGCAACTACGTCCGCTTCGAGAACGCCATCGTTGAGAAGTGGGCCGGCTATTATATCGGCTGGGCCGGCGACTATGCCGGTGACAAGAACAGCAGTGTGCTGAAGATGATTGCTCCGGGCACTGAGGGTACCAGCATCGACTGGCGTGCCGTGACCGAAGAGTCTTATCTGGCATTCGCCGAGTCGGACGCTTTCCTCACCTATACCAACGGCGTGGATGCCTACTTTGCTGCCACAACGCTCAGAAACACGATGATTGAGGCTGAGGGCCTGGGGGCTGACATCGCTTCCCAGTTGGCTGTTTTCAATAACACGGCTTCCACGAGCGAAGAGTTGCGTGCTGCTGCCACTGAGCTTACTCCCATCATCGACGCTCGTAAGGCTCTGAAGGCCTTGCTCGACGAGGTGAAGGCCGCCGGCTACACCGAGACCGCCGCTACTGAGGCGATCTACGGCAATGGCACTGCCACGGCAGACCAGCTGAAGCAGGCTACTACCGACCTGAACGCTGCCTACGTGGAGTGGGGCAAGACCAACGCCTCTGTGGAGCATCCCAGCAACTTCACGTCCTACATCGTGAACCCCACTTTCGACAATGCCAACCTCTCCGGCTGGAGCGGCGATGCCTTCGGACGCGGCGGTGCCACGGCCGACGGTGCTGAGCACTACAGCAAGAACTACAATACCTATCAGAAGATCACCGGTCTTACGCCCGGCGTCTATGTTGTCGGCGTGAATGGTTTCTACCGTGCCGGTAACTATGGCGGCGACGCAGAGAACCACTGGCTGGCCAACGATGATGCATCGAGGTATGCCAAGCTGTATGCCACTGTAGGTGATGTAACCCGCGAGACGCCTATTGCCAATGTGATGAGCGGCGCACAGGCCGAGACCCCGGGCTCTGCAATGGCAACGACCTACACTGATCCCGAAACACAGGAGACGGTGACGGTCTATGTACCTAATACCATGGTCGACGGCGATCTCTATTTCCACACTTTAGGCCAGTATGCTAACAAGGTGTATATCGCCGTTGACGAGTCAGGCGAGCTCACCATAGGTGTGAGGAAGACTTCTCAGATCGGCGGTGACTGGTCGTTGTTCGACGACTTCTCTCTGATGTATCTCGGAAAGGGTGCCGACGCTTGCCAGCTCTACCTCGACGAGGCTCTCAAGGCCTTCAGCGACTATACGCCTGAGGAAGGTCTTGTCTACACCGCCTCTTATCTGACTACCTACCAGGAGGCTTATAAGGGCGAGAAGACCGCTAACACTATGGAAGAGGTGAACGCCATCCTCTCCTCTATCGACGGCTCGTTCAGCAACCTGAACAAGAACATCAGCCTCTGGAAGGAATGGCAGGCTGCCGTGGATAAGGTATTGGAGATGCAGACCAATCCTGAGTATGAGAACATCTTCCTGGATGGACTCTCCGATACGGAGTATGCCGACCTGTCTGACTATTACATGGATGCTGAAGACATCTTAAAGGCCAAGGCTCTCACCAACGAGGAGCTGCAGAAGGAGATTGACTACCTGAACAACGGTATGGCTGAGGTGATTGAAATCTCGAAGAAGGATGTCTATGAGGGCAAGGACATGACCTCTTACATCAAGAACCCCGGCTTCGACGAGGATAAGGACATCAACTCCAACAAGGCAGAAGGCTGGAACATCGACATCGTAAGAAATGGCGGTAATATCGTTCGCGGTCCTCTCGGACAGGACAACTACGACAAGATGGTATCTGCTCTGGGTAAGATGAACTACTGCTTCGAGGCCTGGCACGGCTACGAGTGGGACATCTGGCAGGAGATTGAGGGTCTGCCCGTGGGTATGTATGAGCTGAACGTGCAGGGCTATGTGCGCTGCGAGGTAGATGGCTATGTCAAGGGTGATGAATTAGGTGGAGACTACACTTCTCCTGTCTACCTCTACATGAACAAGGCCATGAGCTCGTTCCCGAGCGTCTACTCTCAGTGCCCTGCCGATCTTGGCAAAACCTTCACCACAGTGGAGAACTGGACGACAGAGGAAATCAACGGCAACCTCTATCCTAACTCAATGGGCGGTGCTTCCCAGTGCTTCGGCTGGGGCATGTACGAGACCACGGCCTACGGTCTGATTGCCAAGGACGGCGACAAGTTCCGCATCGGTGTGAAGATGAACAAGGATCAGAACTGGTGGTGCATCTTCGACAGCTTCAAGCTGACCTACCACGAGCCCACCGTTGAGATGGTGAAGCCCATCCTGGATGAAGAGCTGGCTAAGCTCGACCTGAGCAAGCCTATGGGTAAGGACATCTATGAGAAGGCCGACGCTATTCGCAACGCTGCCCAGACTGCTACCGATGCTGCCGACGGTCCCGCAATGTTCGCCGCTCTGACCGACCTCTATGACCTGACTGCTGACATCATCACCTCTACAGAGCTGTTTGCTAAGCTGAACACTGCCAATGCGGACTTCATCTGGACTATCAACGAAGCCGTGAACGAGTCTGCCAAGACCGAGGCTGACAAGCTGCAGAAGACCATCGCTTCAGGCATTGATAATCACGAAATCACCGATGCCGAGGCAGAGGCTTATCTGGATCAGATTGCCAAGCTGAGCACGCTGCTGAAGTTGCCCAACGATATTGCAGAGGCTTCCGACGACAATGCCGTGGAGGTTACCAGCGTCATCGTCAATCCTACCTATGACGAGAACGGCAACGGCTGGTCCGGCACCTCAGCTGCCTGGGGCGGCGACATGCTGAACGCAGAGATCTTCAATGCGAACTTCGACTACTACCAGGACATCGTCGGTCTGCCCGCAGGCACCTATCAGGTGAGCGTACAGGGCTACTATCGTGCCGGCAGTTCTGCCAACGACTACAAGGCATACACCGAGAATCCCGACTCTCTGAACTACGCCTTCATCTACGCCATGAACGGCGACAGCATCGTCAGCAGCAAGCCGATGAAGCGCCTGGCAGCTGAGGCCGGCAGCGACAACGTGGGTGTGGACGGCTACGTCACCGTGGTGGAACCCAACGAAGAGACAGGCGACCTGGGTCTGGCAGTGGCCAACAACATGACCACTGGCGGCTACGAGTTCGAGGCTGGCAAGTACCTGAATGAGGGCGTCACCGTGAACGTGCTGGCCGACGGCAAGCTGCGCATCGGCTTGAAGAAGAACACCAACCTGACCGACAACTGGGTGTTGTGGGACAACTGGAAGCTGCTCTACTTCGGTGCCAACAGCGCCAAGCTGCCCGACGGCGATGCTTCCGGCATCGAGACCATCAGCCCCGTGGCTAAGATGAAGGTTGAGTTCTTCACACCCGACGGTCGCAAGGCTAACGCCGCACAGCGCGGTCTCCTCATCCAGAAGACAACTCTCGACGGTGGTGCTACCATCGTGAAGAAGATCATCAGAAAGTAATGCTCAGACAGATCCTACTGATCCATATCTCATGACAAAGGGACTGGAGGCGGCACCGAAAAGGCCGTCTCTGGTTCCTTCGTTTTGCTAATGCACATGCAATCTGCAACGAGTCAGAAAAAAACTGCCGGCACAGACGAAGGCCGGCCCCGAAAGCGACAATAACCACTGCCCTCAAAAGCAGGTCAACATAACAGGAAGCGGAAAAGGTGACCTCTCACCTCTTGCCTCTTACCTCTCACCTCAGAAAAAACCAAAACAATTTAACAATAATAACTAACAAAATCTATGGAACGTAAAACTATCGTAAAGCATGGACGAAGGGTGACCAAGGCCACTCTTGCACTGCTGATAGGTGCCACGGTGATGACTTCGTGTAAGGACGACGACCTCATCCTCACCGGACAGCCGGAATGGCTGGGCAACTCTATCTACGAGCGACTGCAAGAGGAAGGCAACTACAAGTACACCCTGCGCCTGATCGATGACCTTGGCGAGACCGATGTGCTCAGCCACACAGGCTCCCGAACGTTGTTTGCAGCCTCCGACAGCGCCTATGATACCTGGTTCAAGAGCAACACCTGGGGCGTGGGCAGCTACGAGCAACTGACAAGGGCACAGAAATCGCTGCTGTTGAAAAACTCAATGATCAACAACGCCTACCTGCTGGAGCTGATGTCCAACAGCAAGGCCGTGGGCGATGCCGCCACCCCCGACTGGGGCCGCACGATGCGCCGCGAGACCTCGCTCGGCATCTACGACTCCGTGTATGTGATGCCGGTGGCAATGATGCCCAATGTGCCGTCGTGGAAGAAGTACCGCGAACGCGGAAAGGCCATGCCCCTGTTCATGGACGCCACCAACGCGCCGATGATCCACTTCCTCCCGGCCTACATGCAGTACAACAAGATGACGGTCATGGACCTGAACGTGCTCACCAACGGCAGGGCCACCAGCCTGAACGAGGCTTGGGTGAACGGTCACAAAATTATAGGGTCGGGCGACCCCAGCCGCAAGCGTATCGACTACGACATCACCTGCAAGAACGGATACATACAGAAGATTGACGGCGTGATAGAGTCGAGCCCCAACATGGCTCAGATCATCCGCGGC
>Ga0310697_10001388_pt1 | contig 28505 bp, 24 predicted proteins | sample 172DNAGHGlowgp2_FD_203883 | JGI IMG/M metagenome (GOLD analysis project Ga0310697, IMG submission 203883) | Sheep rumen microbial communities from Palmerston North, Manawatu-Wanganui, New Zealand - 1728 DNA GHGlow gp2 (v2) (version 2) | ecosystem: Host-associated > Mammals > Digestive system >... | reverse complement strand
ACGGCGGCATTTGGGTTTGCATCGACTTCCAGCATCGCAAGCCGGGTAAGGGTAACACCATCATGATTATCAAGGTCAAGAACGTCAGCGACGGTCGCGTGCTGGAGCGCCGCTTCAATATCGGCGAGAAACTTGAGGACGTCATCATCGAGCGCCGTCCCTACCAGTATCTGTACGAAGACCAGTCGGGCCGTATCTTCATGAACCAGGAGACCTTCGAGCAGATTCCCATTGACAACGAGCTCGTCATCGGCCATGAGTTCATGAAGGAGAGCGATATCGTGGAGGTGGTCAGCGACACTACCGACGGCACCATCCTCTATGCTGAGATGCCCGTGAAGACAAACCTGCGCGTCATCCACTCAGAGCCTGGCGTGAAGGGCGACACCGCCACCAACACACTGAAGCCCGCCACGCTGGAGACCGGCGTTGAGGTGCGCGTGCCCCTGTTCATCAACGAGGGCGACCTCATTCAGGTTGACACCCGCGACGGCAGCTATCTGGCCCGCGTGAAGGAATAAAAATGAAATACTCTGTTATTGTTCCTGTCTTCAACCGTCCTGACGAGGTTGACGAGTTACTGGAGAGTCTGACCAGGCAAAGCCTGAAGGATTTTGAAGTGATTATCGTTGAAGACGGGTCGGAGAAATCCTGTAAGGATGTCTGCATGAAATATGCGGACATCCTTACTTTATATTATTATTATAAGGACAACAGCGGTCCAGGACAAAGCCGTAACTACGGTGCCGAACGCGCCAGCGGTGAGTGGCTGATAGTGCTCGACTCCGACGTGGTGCTACCCGCAGACTACCTGGCAAACGTTGAGGCAGAACTTTCGGACAACAAGACACCTGAGGGTGAAATTGCGACATCCGCATGGGGCGGGCCGGACGCTGCCCATGACTCGTTCACACCAGTGCAGAAGGCCATCTCATACAGCATGACCTCATTCTTCACCACAGGCGGCATACGCGGTGGAAAGGCAAAACTCGACAAGTTCTTCCCCCGTTCCTACAACATGGGCATACGTCGCGAGGTCTACCAGAAGCTGAACGGCTTTTCGAAGATGCGCTTCGGCGAGGACATCGATTTCTCGTACCGCATCGTCGAGGCTGGCTACAAGACACGCCTGCTGCCGTCGGCATGGGTGTGGCACAAGCGGCGCACCGACTTCCGCAAGTTCTTCCGCCAAGTCTACAACAGCGGCATCGCCCGCATCAACCTGGAGAAACGCCACCCCGGCACCATGAAACTGGTACACCTGCTGCCAGCGCTGTTCACCATCGGCGTTATCGGCTGTCTGTTGCTGTTCACGTTAGGAGCCGGACTCTATGTAGAAGGTGAATGGCTCGATGCCAACGGTCTTCGCCCCACCGACAACATGCACCAGGGAATAGGCTTTGCATTATGTGTCGTGGCACTGCTGCCACTACTGTTCTATTCACTCGTCATCTTCATCGACTCCAGCGTCCGCAATCGCAGTCTCTGGGTGGGCTTGCTCAGCATTCCTGCCGCCTTCGTACAGTTGATGGGCTACGGACTGGGGTTCATCGAGTCATGGTGGAAACGGTGTGTGCTGAAACAGGACGAGTTCACGGCCTTCGAGAAGAACTTCTACAAATGAGTGACAAGCTAACCATCGCACAGTGGTCGGAGGATGACCAGCCGCGCGAAAAGTTGCGCGACAAAGGACCGCAGGCACTCAGCAATGCCGAGCTGCTGGCCATACTCATCGGTTCGGGCACGCCGGGAGTCAGCGCTGTGCAGCTGATGCAAGACGTGTTGAGCGACTGCAACAACAACCTGAACACACTGGGCAAGATGACCATCCGCCAGCTGATGGACTACAAGGGCATCGGCGAAGCCAAGGCCATCACCATCCTGGCCGCCTGCGAACTGGGCAAGCGCCGTCAACAGGAGAAACCCGAGGAACGCCCCGACCTTGGCACCGCCACCCGCATCTATAACCACCTGCATCCCCTGATGCAAGACCTCGATATTGAGGAGTTCTGGCTCCTACTGATGAATCAGAACTACCGGCTCATCAAACAGGTACGCATCTCACACGGCGGCATCACGGAAACGGCGGTAGACATCCGCATCATCATGCGTGAGGCAGTACTGGCCAACGCCACCATTCTCGCCGTCGGCCACAACCACCCATCGGGCAACCTGAAGCCCAGCAAAGCCGACGACGAGCTGACCAGGAACATCAAGCAGGCCTGCAGCATCATGCGCATTCACTTCCTGGACCATGTCATCGTCACTGACGGCAGCTACTTTTCCTATCACGAAGCAGGAATAGTCTGAAAACAAAGAATGAAGGATAACCAAGCAATATGCAGGCACAGGGCAGCCGTATTAGCCCCTTTCAACGACAGTCTTACACCCCAGGAACGGACAGAGAAGGCTATCGAACTGTCGCAGTTGGTAACAAAAATCGCGACCTACATCATTTGCCATACCATTGTAGACTACCAGGAGCAGCTCAAACAAGACGAGCGCCTCTCCATAGCCCATGCCATACTCCAGCGGGTGACCACCACCCACATGTGTAACCATAAACTGACAGTCGAAGGACTGGCATACGAGTATCGGGGACAGCAATTCCAACTGCACGAAGCATACAAGACCATGGGACTGACACGCTCCGTCTACGAGCATCTGGCCATGTTCTACTTCCTTTACGAGCACCCGAAAACCAACCAGGAACGCGATGCTGCATGGGAGGCATGGCAAAAGGACGAAAGGTCGATACCCTATAGCCAGGCCTGGCGCTTCTTGTTTCGCAATCGCGAGATGGCTCAGCTCTACCACCACCTAAGCATACACTGCCATCCTGCCTATGCCGGCCTGCAGCAATTTCAAAGCCAAGACTCATCCGACAACGGCGCCGATGGCATCCCACTCCATCTCTCCAGCTGTTTTCTTGCCTATCTTTGCCGTCTGTTTCTTAAACAGATATCCCATGGCGATGACATTGTAAGGCGCGAGTTCAGCGCCCAGGAGCTGTCTCTGTTCCGTACGCTCTCACAACTACCCAATGTTGAGAAATAGAAGCTGAAGCACGGCGGCCAACCACATCCGAAGCACACTAATTCTCACTTTTTTCAAACAATAGGGAGAAAAATAAAGATTTTCTGTGAAAATATTCGTATCTTTGTCGGCAAATAGCAAAAACAGCCTCTATGACACAACAAGAAAAAATCCAAATAGAAGAGCGGATCGTGGATGTTCTGAAGACCGTCTACGACCCTGAGATACCAGTGAACATCTATGACCTTGGGATGATTTACAAGATTGACGTACAGGAAGACTCGTCAGTAGAATTAGACATGACCTTTACGGCTCCCAACTGCCCTGCCGCCGACTTCATTCTGGAGGATGTGCGCACAAAAGTTGAGAGTGTCGAAGGCGTGAAGTCGGCCAATGTCAACTTAGTGTTCGAGCCAGCCTGGGATCAACGCATGATGAGTGAAGAGGCACGCGTAGAACTTGGACTTGATTGACACCCGCGCCATGAAACCTATCTACTTCCTCAGCGATGCCCACCTGGGTTCGTGGGCCATTCCGCATCAGCGTATGCAGGAACGCCGTCTGGTACGATTCCTTGACAGCATCAAGACGAAGGCTGCCGCCGTGTACCTGCTTGGCGACATGTTCGACTTCTGGTATGAGTATAAGTATGTGGTGCCACGCGGCTACACACGCTTCCTTGGAAAACTGTCGGAGCTGACCGACCTGGGCGTTGAGGTACACTATTTTACCGGCAACCACGACATCTGGGCCTACGACTACTTAGAGAAGGAGTGCGGCGTCATACTGCACAAGAAGCCTGAGACAACAGAACTCTACGGCAAGATCTTCTTCCTGGCCCACGGCGACGGCATGGGCGACCCCGACCGCTCGTTCAAGTTCATCAGATGGGTGTTCCACAACCGCGCCTGTCAGTGGGCCTTCTCAGCCCTGCATCCCCGCTGGGCCATCTGGTTCGGACAGACGTGGGCCAAGCACTCACGCCTGAAGCGCCCCGGCGGCGAGGAGCCGCCCTACATGGGCGAAGACCGCGAGCACCTGGTGCTCTTCACCAAACGCTACATCCAGCAGCATACGGGTGTCGACTACTTCATCTACGGCCACCGCCACATAGAGGTGGACCTGCAGCTGACGCGGAAGTCGCGCATGATTATCCTCGGCGACTGGATTACCCACTTCAGCTATGTCGTCTACGACGGCGAGCATCTTTTCATGTCGCAATACGTTGAAGGCGAGAGCATCTTGTGACCATTTCCACATTTTTCCGCCCTTACGGCCCCGGTTTCGGACAGAAATCGGGGCCTTTTTCTGTGTTTGTCCGAGATTGAAGGGTGTGTCCGATACACTTCTGGCGGAAGTTGGCAGAAAGTTTGGCTTGAGGCCCGGAAACGTATTACCTTTGCACCGTCAAAACAAAACAACGACAAATAAACAACAAACAATAAACCATTAAAAATTAAAAAAGAGAAAAGTTATGAGAACTTTAAAGACTATGGCAATGACGATGCTCATGAGCACGCTTGCCGCAACACCATTCACACTGACATCCTGCCAGGACGACGCCATCGACGAGAACAAGACCAACGCACAGGCACTGAGCCTGCTGAACAACAGCGCCGACCTGCAGTCACTGGACAACATCAGCTACGAGGTGCCCTTCGAGGTGAAGGCCAAGGGCGAGTGGCGCATCGACTTCGCCTTCGAGGAGGACGGTCAGTTCTGCTACGCCTACCCGAAGCAGGGCAAGGGCGACGCCAGGATCAAGATCTGCGTGCTCGACAACGCCACCGACAAGCACCGCACGGGCGAGATGACCATCACCGACTTCGGCGACAATGCCAGGAAGACCGTCGTCAAGCTCGGACAGAAGAGCCGCCTGGAAGGCACCCGCGCCGGCGAGCTCATCACCGGCAACCGCATCTACGGCGTGGGCTACGGCTTCAACGCCATCACCAACCAGCTGGCCGAAAACCAGATCGTAGCCGTGGGCAAGGCCATCGAAAGCGGCAAGATCGTCACCGACGGTGTGAATGCCACCTATAAGATACGCAACTACTCGGGCAGCTGCTTCAGCCAGCTCTCCAACGACCTGAAGGCCGATGCCAAGTTCAACGGCAAGTACTTCGGCTTCAAGGCCGAGGCCAAGGCCAGCTTCGAGGCCAAGACCTTCCAGGAGTCGAACCACGACTACGTCATCAACATGGTCGACGTGACCATGACCAAGGCACACATGGAGTACGACACGCAGAAGCTCATGGATGACGACGTGATGACCGACGAGGCCTACAACGCCCTCAACGGCCTGAGCCGCACCACGGCCAGCGGCCGCAAGATAGGCACGCTCTATCCTTCCACCAACGAGGGCTTCAAGCGCCTCATCCAGGACTACGGCACCCACCTGCTGCGCCGCGCCGACCTTGGCGGCAAGATGAAGTACTCCACCACCATCGACCTGTCGAAGGTTGAGAACGAGTACACGCTGAACGCCTACGCCAAGTGCAGCTACAAGAACAAGTTCGTCAAGGCCCAGGCCAGCGTCAGCGACGACCTGAGCAAGCTGTACACGAGCAACAGCGAGGCCATCAAGACGACGCTGACCATCAAGGGCGGCTCGCAGGCCGACATCACAAGCCTTCAGGCCGACGACAGCGACAGCAACATGGACGCCTGGCTGAAGTCGCTGCAGAACAAGCAGAACCTCGTGGTGGTGAACCTGCCGGAGGCTGAGATGACTCCCCTCTGGGAACTGGTAAGCACGGCCGAAGACCGTAACGACGTCAAGAACGGTGCCGAGCGCAAGCGCCTTCTGAAGGAGTACATGGAGGGCGGCCAGATGCAGCGCGACTTCATGGCCGATGACAAGGGCATGACACAGCAGATGGGACAGCTGGCACACATCACCGGACTGGACAAGCTGTTCGACGAGAACACGAAAGGCTCGCTCATCAAGGACCTCTACATCGGCTCTACCAAGGTGGCCCGCGTCTGCTCGGAGTTCATCCCGAAGTTCAGCACCACCGAGCGCTCCATCGTCATCTACCCCGTCAGCGACAACTGGGCCAAGTACAACATGGGCTTCTTCATCGGCAACAAGGCCTGGCGCCCGCAGTACATCTGCTGGAAGAACGACGGCGCCCCCGTTGTGACTCCCGTCGAGAACACCAAGCCCGGCATGGTTACCGAGCTCTACCTGAGCGGCTCATCCTTCTACGCCCCTAACGACCCCGTGGTCACCGAGGCTACCGAGCAGAAGACCGACGTCACCGCCAAGGACGCCTGCATGATGGGCCAGACCATGTGGGCTGACGGCACCGAGCACCCCCACGACTACCCCATCGTGAAGATCTTCAACCGCATCTGGCAGCGCACCGCCTACAACCAGCTGGTGAACAAGAATGCCGTGAACTACACGACCGACGACACCAAGAGCTTCACCATCCAGAACTGGCACATGGCACAGGTGGACGACTTCAAGAACCTGATGAACGGCCTGACCGGCAACAACATCTCACTGCCCACACTCTACATGAGCGACGTCGAGGGCGGCAAGGACCTCACAGGATTCAACAGTGGCTGGGACGGCTGGTATGTCCGGAAGAAGAAGGAAGAAGGTTTCAAGATTCCAGTGCTTGGTCCCGTAACACTCGCTGCAAGGCTGATTCAGGATTCAAAGGACCCATCTTACTACTGGGAGAACGACAAAGGCAACAACGACCAGATGGAGTACATGACCTGCAGCAAGGACGGCAAGTTCGGACACGTCCGCATGAAGAAGACCGGCTCGATGGAGATTGTCGAGAACGAATTCGCACACAACGACTGGTGCATGCAAGTCCGCATGGTACAGCCCCTGAACGTCAAGACAAAGTAAACAACGACAAAACAGAGAATAACGAAAAAAGAAGCCGGAAGTTTTGCACTTCCGGCTTCATTTTTCGTTGCTACTACTTGCCGTTGCTGCCGAAACGGCGGTCGCAGAGGTACATGCCGACAAGAATGAGCAGGGTGCCTAAGAGGAACCACGGGGTGATTTGCTCGTCTAACAGCCACCAGGCAAAGAGAATGGTACTGACGGGATTGACATAGACCCAGTTGGTGGCCTCGACGGCTCCAAGCCTCTTGATAATCCAACTCCAGACGAGATAGCAGAGCATGGAGGCAACCACTCCCAGATAGAGCAGGTTGAGAAGCAGGGGAGCGTCAAGGGGGAAGATGGCGAAGTTGAAAGGCTCAACCCACAGGAAATAGGGAATGATGGTCAGGAGACCGTAGAAGAACACCTTGCGGGTAATGAACAGCGAGTTATAGCGGTTGGCCACGGCTTTCATCAGCAGCGTATAGACAGCCCATAGCAGACAGGCGGCAAAAGCCAGCACGTCGCCAAGGGGCGACAGGTGAAGCACGAAGTGGCCGTTGAGCACAACTACCGCCATGCCCAGACAGGCCATCAGGGAGCCCGTCAGCTGTATCTTCGAGAAACGTTCCGTCTGGCGATAGAACAGGGCAATCAGCAGCATCGTAAACAGCGGACAGGAGCAGACGATCAGCGAGGTGTTCGTGGCTGTGGTATAGAGCATGGCGGCGTTCTCTGCCAGGAAGTAGACAGAGCCGCCCGATACGCCGAGCAGCAGCATGGTCAGCTCATCGCGCCATGAGTGGGAAAACCACTGGCGCCTGTTCTGGCTCCTGTCGCCACCTAACCGAGGGGGGATAGCCAACAGCAGTCCATAGGCGATGATGAAGCGTAAGGTGAAAATCTGTGCTGGCGAAAGGCCAGCCTGAAGCAGCATCTTCGTAAAGACGAAGGTGCTGCCCCAGATGGCTACTACCACAAAGGCCACGACGTGGTACCACAACCTTCTGCTGCTCACTGCTTGATCTCTATATCGCGACGCACATTGTTGCGAATCTTTGTCAGATAGCGTTTCATGCCGTCGCCGTCCTTCGTGTCGATAATCTCCAGCAGCTCTTTCAGTTCTGTGCGTATCTGACTCACCTGGTCATGGGTGTAGGGGTTGAAGAGGATTTCCTGCAACAGGTAGTCGTCCTCGTTGAGCACGCCCTTGGCGATCTTCATGTGGCGCTTGAAGGTGGTGCCCGGCGCATCCTGATGCTTCATGACGGCGGCAAAGACGAAGGTGGAGACGAAGGGGATGCTGAGCGAGTAGGCCACCGTGCGGTCGTGCTCCTCGAAGGTGTACTCATAGATGTTGAGACCGAGACGCTGGTAGAGGTCTTTGAAGAAGATGCGCCCCATGTAGTCGCCCTCACTGATGATGATAGCGTTCTCCTCGCTCAACTGGTTGAGGTTGGCGAAGGTTGGTCCGAACATGGGGTGGGTGGAGACATAGCGGCGGCCGGTCTGCTCATAGAACTCCTTCAGGTCGGTCTTGACCGAGGCGATGTCACTGATGATGCACTCCTTGGGCAGGTAGGGCATGACCTCCTGGAACACGGGGATGGTGTACTTCAGCGTTACGGCGTTGATGAGCAACTCGGGCTGGAAGGCGCGTATCTCCTCAAGCTCGGTAAAACGCTGACAGTTATAGGTAAACCGCATGCGCTTAGGGTCGCGCTCAAAGACGGCTACCTCGTGGTCGAAACTCAGCAGGTCGATGAAGAAGCTTCCCATCTTGCCTGCTCCTAATATGACTATTTTCATCTTTTCTATTCTAAGGAATGTAGGAATTAAGGATTTTAGCCTAATATACTATTTGTTAATGATCTCAATCTGCTGACGTACAGACTCCTCGTGGATGCTCTCAAAGACCTTGGCTACAAACTCCGGCGACATGCCCGTCAGAGCCCCCTGCACACCGCGCTTCTCAAGAATCTCATTGTAGCGTGTGGTCTGCAGCACCGTCATGTTGTGTTCCTTCTTATAGCGGCCTATCTCGCGGCATACGCCCATGCGCTTGGCCAGCAGTTCCATCAGCTGGTTATCGACCTCGTCAATCTGCTTGCGCAGCTGCTGGATGCTCTCGGTGGTGATATGCTCGTCGCGGATGATGAGCAGCGAGAGGATGTAGTCGAGCACCTCAGGCGTCACCTGCTGCTTGGCATCGCTCCATGCCTTGTCGGGGTCGCAGTGGCTCTCTACAATCAGTCCGTCGAAGCCCAGGTCCATAGCCTGCTGGCAGAGCGGGGCTATCAGCTCACGGCGGCCACCGATGTGGCTGGGGTCGCAGATGATGGGCAGTTCAGGGATGCGGCGGTGCAGCTCTATAGGTATTTGCCACATCGGCGCGTTGCGGTAAATCTTATTGTCGAACGACGAGAAGCCGCGGTGGATGGCTCCCAGGCGCTTGACGCCGGCCTGGTTCAGGCGCTGCAGGGCACCTATCCACAGTTCCAGGTCGGGGTTCACGGGGTTTTTGACGAAGACGGGCATGTCGACACCCCTCAGGGCATCGGCCAGTGCCTGCATGGCAAAGGGGTTGGCGGTGGTGCGGGCACCTATCCAGAGGATGTCCATGCCATACTTCAAGGCCAGCTCCACATGCTCTGGCGTGGCCACCTCGGTAGAGACGAGCATGTGGGTCTCCTCCTTCACCTGCTTCATCCAGGGCAGAGCCTTCTCGCCGTTGCCCTCAAAGCCGCCGGGCTTGGTACGGGGCTTCCATACACCGGCACGGAAGTTATGACAGCCCTTCATGGCCAGTTGGCGGGCTGTTTGCATCACTTGCTCCTCTGTCTCGGCACTACAGGGACCTGCAATGACGAAGGGGCGTTCGTTGTCACTCGGTAAGTTCAGTGGTTGTAATTCCAGTTCCATATTCTAAGGATATTTTTTTCTATTCTAAGGAATCGGGGAATATAGGAGTCTATGCCTTTATGCCTGTTCCTCTGTCTTTTTATATCGGTTGTTTACAACAGCGTGAATGTCATTTCTGATATTCTCAGAATTGAAATTTACGACATAGCCTAATTCACAGTTCTTGAGTCGCAGGTACGTCAGAAGCTGCTTTTCAAATAATTTCTTATACTCCACTACAGACTTTAGTTCAAGGATAAGCTTGTTGTCGATAATGAGGTCAAGCCTCAGACCATTGCAGATAATTTCATCTTTATAATAGACGGGTACAGGAACCTGATTCTTGACATCAAAGCCTTGAGCTCGCAATTCCTTTATCATTGCCGCCTCATAGATACTCTCCAACAGCCCAGGGCCTAACTGTCTATACACCTCATAGACACAGCCCAAAACCTTATATGTGTAGTTTCTGTCCATAATACAGTCATCCAAAATTCCCAGATTCCTTAGGCAAAAACCTGCCGAATCCGCAGAAGAGCCTCTTGAATCATTGACTCCTTAGCACACAAAGATATCCTGATATATCTTTCGCCATTTGAGCCGAAGATAAAGCCGGGGGTGATGAAGACGCGAGCCTCGTGCAGTACGCGCTCCGTCAGGTCTTCGACGTTGGCGATGCTGTCGGGAATCTTTCCCCAGAGGAACATGCCCACCTGCTGCTTGTCGTAGGTGCAGCCCAGCACCCGCATAATCTGCTCGGCCCACTTCCGGCGGCTGGCATAGCGCTCAATGTTTGCCACACGGTGCCATTCGTCGCTGTTGTTGTAGGCTTCGGCTGCAGCCAGCTGGATGCCACGGAAGGTGCCGCTCTCAATGTTTGACTGTACCTTCAGAATCCAGGAGATGAACTCGGCATTCGAAGCGCAGAGACCCACACGCCAGCCCGGCATGTTATGGCTCTTCGACATGGAGTTGAACTCTATGCAGCAGTCCTTGGCTCCCGGCACCTGCAGAATGCTAAGGTGCTTTTCGCTGAGAATGAAGCTATAGGGATTGTCGTTGACGACGACGATATGGTGTTCTTGTGCGAAACGCACCAAGCGCTCGTAGGTGTCGCGGCGGGCACGGCCGCCGGTGGGCATGTTGGGATAGTTGGTCCACATGAGCTTCACGCGGCTCAGGTCCATCTGCTCCAGCCGGTCAAAGTCGGGCTGCCAGCCATTGTCCTCGCGCAGGTCGTAGTTCACAATCTTTGCACCGAGAATCTTCGACAGCGACGTGTAGGTGGGATAGCCGGGATTGGGCACGAGCACCTCGTCGCCGGGGTTGACAAAAGCCAGCGTCACATGCAGGATGCCCTCTTTGGAGCCTATCAGCGGCAGTACCTCTGTCTTCGGGTCGAGGTCTACATCGTACCAGCGCTTGTAAAAGCCGGCCATGGCCTGCCGCAGCTCGGGGGTACCCATCGTGGGCTGATAGCCGTGGGCATTGGGCTGACGGGCCACCTCACACAGCTTTTCGATGGTCTGTTCCGACGGCGGCATGTCGGGACTGCCGATGGCCAACGAGATGATATCCTTGCCTTCGGCATTCAGCTGTGCCACCTCCTTGAGCTTGCGGCTAAAATAATACTCACTCACTAAACTGAGTCTGTCTGCTGGTTGTATTGTTGTCATAGTTGTCAAAGTTGTCGTTTATACTCTAGTTGGTTTGTTTGCCATCCTTGTATTCTCCCAATATCTTTAAATCCTTGGTTAGCGGGATAATGGCATCTATTGACTGGCGGTAGCGCGTCAGGTCATCGTACATCACATCGACATAGAACAGGTACTCCCATTCATGGCCGATGATGGGCAGCGACTGGATCTTTGTCAGATTGATGTGATAGAACGACAGGATAGCCAGCACATGGGCCAGCGAGCCCTGCTCATGAGGCAGCGAGAATACGATGCTGGCCTTGTTGGCCTGGGTCAGCGGCCGCAGCATGTCGGCCTTGTTGGGATTGCTCACCACCAGGAAGCGGGTGAAGTTATGCTTATTGTCCTCAATGTGGTCTTCCAGCACTTTCAGTCCATACAGGTGGGCGGCCTCGGCATGGCAGATGGCAGCCCACCCCTTCTTCTGCCCCTCGGCAATCATCTTGGCAGAACCGGCGGTGTCTTCAGCCTCCACATTCTTCATCTGGGGGTGCTTGGACAGAAACTGGCGGCACTGCATCAGGGCTACGGGATGGGAGTGTACCTCCTGGATGGTGTCCCAGTCGTCGTCGGGCAGACAGCAGATGCTGTGGGTGATGTGCAGTTTGTGCTCGCCGACGATGGTGGTGCCCGAGTCGCGCAGCAGCTCGTAGTTGTGCAGCAGACTGCCGGCAATGGTGTTCTCGATGGCCAGCATACCGATGCTGGTGGGGTCCTGGCGCATGCTGTCAAACACCTGTTCGAAGGTTGAGCAGCACGTCAGCTGTATTTGCTCACCCTCGAAGTAGAGGTGGGCGGCAATGTCGTGGAACGACCCTATCAGTCCTTGTATCGCAATCCGTTTCATACGCTGTGTTTTAAAAACAAATCCCGCTTTCACTCTGGAGTGAAGCGGGACCCTATTTCATTTTTGCTGTCTTTTTATTCTTAATTACATACGGCCAACCGCTTCACAATTGCTTGCAAAGTAAAAGTAAAAGCCGTAGAAGTATGCACTGTGATTCAACATTCTGTATCTCGTTTTTGTTTTCTGGGTGCAAAAGTAAAACATTTTCCCCGTTCCCGCAAATATTTTGAAAGAAAATTTCATGTTTTACTTACATTTTCCCTGAAAAAGATTGGCATTTAAGAAAAAAGTGCTAACTTTGCAACCGCAATTGGCAATCAGGCTCCCGTGGGAGCTTCGATGTAAGGGAATCCGGTGGAAGTCCGGAACTGTACCTGCAGCTGTAATCCTTATTAGGAGGTCTGTCTGTATAACGCCACTGGTCTGAAAAGGCCGGGAAGGTAAGACAGGCTGGGGAAAGTCAGAATACCTGCCAGTGCTGCCGAAGAGATTAGCCCGCACAGGACTATGCGGAGCGAAAATCCTACGTGTATTATTATATAAGTTAAAAAGGGAGACCCTGTCGCGAGGATAGTATCTCCCTTTATCTTTTGATATGACGAATCGTGCTTAGAGTCCTAAGGGATTGGCTACCGAATAAGCTTGCTTGACACGCTGCTCAATACCTTCAGCGGAATATTCGCCACTGACATCGGCCAACTGCTGCGGGTCGAGTTCAAGCACCGTCTGCATGTCCTGTTCAGCACCGGCCTTGTCGCCCATATTGAACTTCAGCTGCCCCCGCTCACGGAACGACTCAATGCTGAAAGGATTCAGCTCTATTACCTTATTATAATAATTAATGGCTTCGTCGGCATTACCCCTTAGCGCTTCCAGCCTGGCCTTAAGCAGTAAGGTGTCTTCATGGGGCTCCATGTTGGCCAGCAGCCACTGAGCATCGGCATCGGCGTTATCGGCATCACCCATCTTGAGCAACACGTCAGCACGCATCAGGTAAGCAGCACCGTAATCGGGCTGCACGGAGATGGCCTTAGTCAGCATAGCCACGGCACCTACCATATTCTGCTGCCCCTGCATGGCTTGTGCATACAGATAGTATGCCTGGGCGTTCTCCGGCTCCTTCTTGGTGGCCTGGTCACAGGCTTCTACCATGGTACTATAGTCCTCCTGCATATAGGCCACCTGTGCCAGACGCAACAGGAGCTGGACATTGTCAGGTTCGGCTGCGGTCAGCGTCCGCAACTCGTCCATGGCATCGTCCAGTTCTCCTTGACGCAGGTACACCTGCGACAGGTAATCGTGCACCTCAAGGTCGTCATGCAGTTTCAAGGCTTCAATGAAGCAGCGCACGGCATAGTCTGCCTGCCCTATCTTCATAGCCTTTACACCATCATATTTCAGGAGGTCAAACTTCTTGGCCTCCTGTTCTCGTTTTTCCTCTTCTGGCGACAACTGCCTGCCCCCAAACAAAGTTTTCAGGAATCCCATTGAGATGCCTTACTGAGCGGGCTGTGCCGGAGCGGCGGGAGCCTCCTGGGCGGGAGCAGCGTCGTTCTGCTGGCTGGCACCGAATCCAGGCAGGTTGTTGGGATTAGTGACGGGATTCTCAATGCCCTCAAGCACAGAGCCCTCAGAGCTGGCCTGAGGAGCCACGTAGGCACAAGCCACGCTGATAACGACCATGGCAGCTGCCAGGCCCCATGTAGTCTTTTCGATGAAGTCAGTGGTCTTACGAACACCGCCAATCTGGTTGTAGGACGAGAAGTTGGAGGCCAGACCACCACCCTTCGACTCCTGAATGAGCACAATGCCAATCATGAGCACGGCTGCAATCACGATAAGAATAACTAATAAAGTGTACATCTTTTTTACTTTTTATTTTTACTGTTGTTTATAATCAATTTCTCCAAAAATCGAATTTGGTCTGCAAAGTAAGCATTTTTTTTCGGATATTGCAAACTTAATCGCTTAATAATTTCCAAAGCCTTCGAATATCTGCCCTGTTTTATATAAATTCGGGCCAAAGTCTCGGTAAAATAGCCCTCATCCTGCTCATTTGCCGCATCTTCAGGCTCAGGTTCCTCGTCAGGTACCAACTGGGGCGTTTCTGGCAAAATAATCTTGCCTTTGTCATTATTTATGAATGTATCTATCAGCTCCTGGCCTCTGAACTGAGGGGGATCCTCCGCATCGGCATCATCATCAGGTTCGCTTTCCAGCAGATAGGCCACATAATCGACAGCGGCATCAGCAGGCGTTGGCTTCCGCTTGGTTTTCTCCTTGTTCTCTTCGTCGTCTTCCTTAGGTATGGAATCGAGGAAGTTATCAATCAGCGAGATGGTGCGGTTCTCACGCTCCTCAGGGTTCTCCACTTTCTTGTCCGGCGACGGTGTTGTATGCAGGCGGTAGTGAGCAGCCTCAATCATCTGGAAGAGCACACGACGGTCGGTAATATAGATGGCCGCCCGACGCAGTTCCTCGTCGAAAGAGGGGTCGTGCAGCAGATAGAGATTCTGGAGCAGCAGAAGCCTTGCGGTCTGGAAATAGGGATAGAGAGCCAGCATGGAGCGCAACTCGTACAGCGTATTGCGGTCGAGTTTCTCCGGATGTTTTATCAGTTCTGCTATCTCCATAAACGTCAACGTTCCACCTTACCAGTTAGCGACAGTAGCATTGAATATCTGGTCAGCAAGGTCTTCTACCATCTGAGTTACCAGTTCTTCCTGCACGGAGTTGAGCGACTGTCTGGAGTCGTAGCTTTGCGTGGCCGTGAACTGACGTTCAAAGTCCTCCGCATGGTTCTTGTTGTTGGTGAACCTCACATTGACGGTCATGGTAAGCTCCGTCTGTGCCGAGTAGCCCTCGCTACTCACCGATTTGTTACGCTGTTCATATCGCGTGATTTCACCCTCCAGCTTGAGATCGCCATTACGCTTGACCTGTATCAGTTTGGTATGGTTAGCATACTGGTCTTTCAGTTGGCTATTGAAGATATTGTACATCGGTGCCCACACGAAGGCGGAACGTATGGGGAAGTCGGCTATCTGTATCGTCTTGGTCTTGGCATAGTCGATGCTGGCACCATTGAACTTGTAACTGACAGAGCAGCTAATAAGCAAGAGCGAGGCAATGAGCGCCAGTCCGAACTGTTTCAGCCGCCGGTAGAGGGTGCGGTCGCTGATGCCCAGCTCCTGGGCAGCCTTCTTACGGTTTCCATTATTGCGCTCAAGTGCCTTTTCCAACATTTGTCGTCCCATATCACTCAGATTCAGACTTTCTGGTTCTTTTTCAGGTTCTACATATTCTTCGGCTATGGCATCCTCAAGGGTAGGCTGAATAGCAGCCGGCATCGTCTGTATAGGCGCTGGCATAGTGTGTACCCCTGAACCATTCCGGACCTCTTCCAGCTGTTTCTTTAAAGCTCCCATCTCACGGCGCATATCGTTGACGTTTCCCCGCAGTTCGAAGAGTATCTTGTAAAGTATCTCACGCTCGTTCTCAAAGGAGTGGTCGCCCCCACCCTCACGCGGGATGGTAGCCAGCTGCGTGCTCTCGCGGTCCTGCGGTATGAACTTGGCCAGAATATCGGGCGTGATAGTCCGCTCCTTGCTGAGAACGGAAATCTGCTCGGTAATATTCTTCAGCTGGCGCACGTTGCCCGGCCACTTGTAGCGCATGAGCATCTGCTTGGCATCGTCGGTGAGCACCACGCGGTCCATCTTGTATTTCTCGGCCATCTGCATGGCAAAGAGGCGGAACAGCAGCACCACGTCCTCACCACGTTCACGTAGCGGTGGCATTTGGATGGGTATGGAGTTCAACCGGTAGTACAGGTCCTCGCGGAAACGTCCCTCGCTGATAGCCTTACGGACGTTGACATTCGTGGCGGCCACAATGCGCACATCGGTCTTCCGGATATCGGTTCCTCCGACGGGAATATACTCGCCCGTCTCCAACACACGCAGCAGCCGTGCCTGAGTGGCCAGTGGGAGCTCGCCTACCTCGTCAAGGAAGAGCGTGCCTTTGTTGGCAGCGCCGAAATAGCCTGGCGAGTCGTTGACAGCTCCGGTATAGGAACCCTTCACATGCCCGAAGAGTTCAGAGTCAATGGTTCCTTCGGGTATGGAACCACAGTTGATGGCAAAGTACTTTTCACGTCGGCGGGGCGAATTATCGTGGATGACGCGTGGGATAATCTCCTTACCAACGCCGCTCTCACCAATAATGAGCACACTGAGATCTGTCGGCGCCACCTGCAGGGCGACGTCAAGCACATGGTTCAACGCCTCGCAGTTGCCCACGATGTTGTACCGCTGTTTGATGCCTTGTAACTCCGAACTTTTCATTTTAGCTGACAAAGTTACACATTATTTCTCAAATAACTGCAATTTTAGCAGTTTTTTTTATTCTTTTTTCTGCTGTTCCTTAGCCTTAGGCACTGCAAAACGCACTTTCTCGCTGTCATCGCGCTTCTCCTTGTATAGTTTCGGCAGTGGGTTAGCAAACGGCTCGTCGTAATCAAGCCTGTTGCGGAACACATCGATACCCAGGAAGATAGCATGACGCAGCGCTTCCTCATCGGCACAGCCTTTACCGGCAACGTCGTAGCCGACACCTGTCTGAGCATGGGTGCAGACGAAAGGCATGCCCGTAGCTAAGCAGACCCCATCGCCCTGAGCGATGGTCCTCAGCGGTGCCATACCCTGATTGTAGTACATGGCAAGTACCCCGTCGAAACTTGCATAGTCGCCATGACCAAAGAAGGTGTCGGCAGCATAGGGACCAAAGACCTGCATACCAGCCTGTTCCAATTCGTCAATAGCAGGGATAATGATTTCTTTTTCCTCCTCGCCCCAAGGATCCTCGTCGTTGCCTGTTGGAGGATTGAGAGCCAGAACTGCTATACGGGGATTGTTGATGCGCAGGTCGCGCTTCAGGCATGTAAACATAATCTTGGCCTTCTCAATAATCTTTTGCTTAGTAATGGCTTCTGGAACATCCTTGATAGCCAGCAGATTGGTGATAAGACCTACCCGAAGGTCGCCGGCCATACGGAGTTTCAGCACCTCAGGTTCGCGCGAAAGGAAATCAGGCAGATTGTCGGGAGCCATCACCAGAACGTCGGCCTTGCCTTGCTGCACATCGACCATGGCATGCTTCAACGCCTTACGTGCAGCCTCTGTAGCCTCTTCCGACGGCTGTCCCAGTTCCACCTTTATCTCATCGTCAAAGGTGGTGAGCAGGTTCAGCCGTCCGTCCCTGGCCTCCTCGGCTGACGAGATGATGGTGAAGGGCACCTCCAGTCCCAGGACCTTACGGTGATAAGTAGCCACTTTTGGCGAACCGTAGACAATGGGGGTACACAGTTCCAGCATGGCAGGGTCTTCAAAAATCTTAAAAATCAGTTCGTATCCGACACCGTTAGTGTCGCCGTGCGTGATGGCCACGCGGATTTTCTGTTCTTGTTCCATAATATAAAAGGGGTTTATATAGCGTTTTTGTGTGCTGTTGACAGTAGGCCACAGGCGGCAAAGATGTCCTGGCCACGGCTGGCACGGATGGTGGTGAACACGCCGTGCTGGGTCAGATAGTCGCGCAGCCGGGCCATGCGCTGCTCATCGGCTCCGGGCAGACTGACACCGGGAATCTCGTGGAAGCGTATCAGGTTGACACGGCACTCCAGTCCCTGCACCAGTTTCACAATCTCACGGCCATGGGCCAGCGTATCGTTCAGTCCGCCAAAGCAGATATACTCGAACGAGCAACGCCGCTGGTGGGTGAAGTCATACTCACGCAGCAGGGCCACCGTCTCCTCTATCGGCATGGCCTTCTCGGCTGGCATCATACTGAGGCGCTGCTCATGCAGGGGCGAATGCATGGAGATGGCCACATGGCACTGGCTCTCGTCGAGGAAGCGTTTCAGCCGTCCTCGGATGCCGACACTGCTCACCGTGATGCGCTTGGGGCTCCACTGGTAGCCGTCGTCGGCCGTCAGCACCTGTGTGGCACGCAACACGGCATCGAGGTTGTCCATGGGCTCGCCCTGTCCCATGAATACAACGTTCGTCAGCCGGTCGCCTTCAGGCAATGCGTAAATCTGGTTGAGGATGTCAGCAGCCGTCAGGTCGCCCTCCCACCCCTGCTTGCCCGTCTGGCAGAAGAGGCAGTTCATCTTGCAGCCCACCTGACAGGAGACGCAGACCGTTGCCCGGTCGTCATCGGGAATGAACACCGTCTCGACGAACTTCCCTTCATGGCTCACGGGGAAAAGGTATTTCACCGTGCCGTCAGCACTACGCTGGCAGTCCATGGGGGGCATGGCTCCTACGACGAAGTGCTCCTTCAGCCGCTCGCGGTTCATCTTCGAGATATTGGTCATCTCGTCGATGGAACGGACATGCTGCTGATAGAGCCAACGAGCTATCTGCCCACCCGTAAAGGCAGGCATCCCCAGTGCCTTGACAGCTTCCTTCAGCTCGGCACCGGTCATTCCCAAGAGCACTGTTCTGTTATCAGCCATCGGGTGTTTCCTTTGCAATTCGTGTGCAAAGGTACGAAATTCCCGTCAAAATCTTCGACAGTTACAGATTTTATTTGTAATTTTGCAGGAAATTTTGCAAACTATGAGAGAAATGACTGATTGTTTCCTACTTGATTTCGACCGCGAAGTCATGGCTCCGACCGTGGCACAGCTGAACGAAAGCCGCATGGTAAGAAGCATAAACTGGTGCGACGGCATGAACAGCAGCAAGGCCGTCATGAGCATTGCCGAACGTGCCCGCGCCCCATACGTTCTGCTGTTCACAAAGCCGACACCGGTCACCATAGGCCAAGGCGCCCTGGAGCGGATGGTGCGCGTAGCCGAGGAGTCGGGAGCAGCACTCGTCTACGCCGACCGTGCCGGACATCCGGCCATTGACTACCAGAAAGGCTCCATCCGCGATGACTTTGACTTCGGCTCGCTGCTGCTTGTCAGGACCCGCCTGCTGCACACCTTTGCCATGCAGGACAGCGAACACGACTACCAATATGCCGGTCTCTACGCCCTGCGCCTCTTCCTGAGTCGCGAGGGCCAGCTGCTACACCTCAACGAGACGCTGTATAAAGAGGAAGAGCTTGACACACGGGCCTCGGGCGTCAAGCAGTTTGACTATGTCAACCCACGCAACCGCGAGGTACAGATAGAGATGGAGCAGGCGGCCACCGAACACCTGGCAGCCATCGGGGCCAAGATCGACCCGTCGTACTATCGCACACCTGACTTCGACGAACAGGAGTTCGACATGGAGGCTTCGGTCATCATTCCCGTCTACAACAGAGCAAAGACCATTGCCGATGCCGTCGGCAGCGCCCTCAAGCAGAAGACATCCTTCAAGTATAACGTCATCGTGGTTGACAACCACTCCACCGACGGCACCTCCGACATCCTGTCCCGTCTGTCGTCATATTATGACGACAAACTGCACGTCATCGTCCCCGACCGCACCGACCTGGGCATCGGCGGATGCTGGAACATGGCCATCAACGACACACGCTGCGGCCGCTTTGCCGTCCAGCTGGACTCCGACGACCTCTACTCCTCACCCCACACGCTGCAGCGCATCGTCAACGCCTTCCACGAACAGAAGGCGGCCATGGTCATCGGCAGCTACCGCATGTGCGACTTTGACTTGAACACCCTGCCGCCAGGACTGATTGACCACCGCGAATGGACCGACGAGAACGGTCCCAACAACGCCTTGCGCATCAACGGACTGGGGGCACCGCGTGCCTTCTTCACCCCGCTGCTGCGCCAGGTGCAGTTTCCCAACACCAGCTATGGCGAGGACTACGCCCTGGGGCTGGCTTTCTCACGCCACTACCGCATCGGGCGCATCTACGACGAACTCTACCTGTGCCGCCGGTGGGGCGGTAACAGCGACGCGGCTCTCTCTGTAGAGAAGGTCAACGCCAACAACCTCTATAAAGACCGCCTGCGCACGCTGGAGATAGAGGCACGCCAGCGGATGGTCAGCGGCAAGACCGACGCAACGATGCCGGAGTCGCCCCTGCAGCGCTATTTCGACCGCCAGTTGGAGACATGGGCTGAAGTGCGCCAACGCTACCGCGAACTGAACCACGTGGAGACGCGCGAGCTGAGCAACGGCACGGCAACAGTAGTGCTGCAGTGGAACCCGGCACGCATGGTATCTACCGGCGCGAAGATTGACAGCCGCAGCATCAGCGAACGTCCCTGCTTCCTTTGTACACAGAACCGGCCCAAGCAGCAGCTGAAGCGCATCATCGACGGCAAGTGGGAACTGCTGGTCAACCCCTTCCCCATCCTGCCCATGCACTTCACCCTGCCCACGCTGAAACACACGCCGCAGGCCATCAAGGGCATGTATGGCGAGATTTACCGCCTGCTGACGGCTCATCCGGAACTGGTGGTACTGTACAACGGCCCGAAATGTGGTGCGTCGGCCCCTGACCACGCACATCTGCAAGCCGGCATTCCCGGCATGCTGCCACTCATTGACTCATGGCAGCGCCTGTCACGAGAACTGAACACAGTGGTCAGGCTGACCGACAACGACGACATCTCCATCATCAGCGAGTGTCCCTACCCCGCCCTGCTCATCCGCAGTCACACGGCAGAAGCCGGCGAGCAGCTGTTCCGTCAGCTCTATTCGGCCCTGCCCCGGCGCGACGACGAGACGGAGCCCATGATGAACATCGTGGCCTGGCGGCGTGCCGACGAGTTCTTGTCGGTGGTGTTCCCCAGGTGGAAGCACCGTCCCGACTGCTACGGCGATGTCATGGTGTCGCCGGGGGCCATCGACATGGCTGGACTCATCATCACCCCGCGCCAGGAAGACTTCCAGAAACTGACCGCCGAGCAGGTTTTAGCCATCTTGGAGGAAGTATCGCTGCCCAAAGATGAGTTCGACACCGTAGTGGAAAGGCTTCAGAACAAGAAGCAAGAGGTTAAGGCCAAGAAACCGAGTTCGAAAGAGCCTACCGTCTGCGTGGGCATCGTCAGTGCGCAGCACATGGTGTTCACCCTTAACGCGCCCTACACGGCCAAAGGGGCCATCTTTACCGGAGAGCAGACGGTGGAGTTCAGTGAGGGCGGCATCCTGTGGCACGGACAGCAATACCGCGAACTGCTCTTCACGCCACAGACGGCCGACGCGTCGTTCTCACTACACGACGTGACCATCGGCGTGAACTTCCACTGGGAGCGCAAGCAGACACAGACCTTCAACGGCTCGCTGCGACTGGTTGTCGAGAGCGACCAGATAACGGCCATCAACGAACTGCCCGTGGAGCGCTATCTGACCAGCGTCATCTCCAGCGAGATGTCGGCCACCTCGTCGCTTGAACTGCTGAAGGCACACGCCGTCATCAGCCGCTCATGGCTTCTGGCACAGATGGAGAAACGGCGTCAGCAAGCCAGCGGCAACGACTCTTTCTTCTCGTTCACAAAGAAAGACGATGAGCTGATACGCTGGTACGACCGCGAGGAGCATACCATCTTCGACGTCTGTGCCGACGACCACTGCCAGCGTTACCAAGGCATCACTCATGCCGACAACCCGTCGGTGGTCAAGGCTATTGCCGCCACCCGGGGACAGATACTGACCTTCGACGGCGAGATCTGCGATGCCCGCTTCTCGAAATGCTGCGGCGGGCACACCGAGGAGTACCAGTACTGCTGGGAGAATACGCCTAAGCCCTATCTGGTATCTGTCGAAGACCCCTACTGCAGCACCAACGACAAGCATATCCTCAGTCAGGTTCTGAACGACTACGACCAGGAGACACCCGACTTCTACCGCTGGACGGTGGAATACACCCGCGAGGAACTGACGGACCTTGTCAGCCGCAAGCTGAAGATGGACCTGGGCGACATCCTGGACTTGGTACCACTGGAGCGCGGCAAGAGCGGACGCATCTGGAAGCTTCGCATCGTAGGTTCAAAGCGCTCGTTCACCATCGGCAAGGAGTTGGAGATACGGCGCACACTGTCGGAGACGCATCTCTACAGCTCGGCCTTCGACGTGGAGAAGACCGCCACAGGCTTCCGCCTGCACGGCAAGGGATGGGGCCATGGCGTAGGTCTGTGCCAGATAGGTGCCGCCGTCATGGGCGAACAGGGAAAAACGTATAATGACATATTACTCTTCTATTACCGGGGAGCAGAAATCAAGAGAATCTATGAATAAAAGAAGTCCGTGGGCATGGGTGCCCACACTCTACTTTGCCGAGGGCGTACCCTACGTGGCGGTGATGACCATCTCACTCATCCTCTACAAGCGCCTGGGGCTGTCAAACACCGACATCACCCTCTACACCTCGTGGCTCTACCTGCCCTGGGTCATCAAACCCCTGTGGAGCCCCTTCGTCGACATGCTGAAGTCGAAGCGCTGGTGGATAACGGCCATGCAGCTGCTCATAGGCGCTGCCCTGGGCGGCGTGGCCTTCACCATTCCCGCCTCATGGTGGCTGCAAGGCACGCTGTTCTTCTTCTGGATGATGGCCTTTGCCAGTGCCACCCACGACATTGCCGCCGACGGCTTTTATATGATGGGACTCGACGAGCACGAACAGGCCTACTTCGTGGGCATACGCTCCACATTCTACCGCATAGCCACCATCTTCTCGTCAGGACTGCTGGTAGGACTGGCCGGTGCCCTGCAGGTGCTGACGCGCAGCATTCCTTACTCCTGGAGTCTGGTGTTCTATCTCATGGGCGGACTGTTCATTGCCTTCTGGCTCTACCACAACTGGGTACTGCCCAGGCCAGCGGAAGACGGCGAGAAGCTGACGAAGACAGCCAAGGCCATCTGGCAGGAATTCTGTCAGACGCTCATCACTTTCTTCCAGAAGCCACAGGTGTGGGCAGGCATCTGCTTCATGCTCTTCTACCGTATGCCAGAGGGACTGCTGGCAAAAATCTCAGCACTGTTCCTGGTTGACGCACAGCATAACGGCGGCTTGGGACTGAGCGACGGCGAATACGGTCTGGTGCAGGGCACCGTGGGGGTCATCGGCCTGACCATCGGCGGCATCCTCGGCGGTATCTGCGCTAGCCGCGACGGACTGAAGCACTGGCTCTGGCCGATGGTCATGGCCATCACCCTGCCCGACATCGTCTACGTGCTGCTGGCCTACTGGCTGCCTACCAGCCTGATAGCCATCAGCTCGTGCGTCTTCGTCGAGCAGTTCGGCTACGGCTTCGGCTTCTCAGCCTACATGCTATACCTTATTTATTATAGCCAGGGTGAGCACAAGACATCGCACTACGCCCTCTGCACCGCCTTCATGGCGCTGTCGATGATGATTCCCGGCCTCTTTGCCGGTGCCCTGCAGGAGGCTGTCGGCTACCAGTGGTTCTTCATCATCGTCATGCTGGCCTGCACCATGACCTACGTCGTGACGGCCTTCCTGAAGATTGACCCGGAGTTCGGAAAGAAAAAGGAGTAAGCCTTACAGGACACTGTTCATCATATAATCTCGCCGAATCTACAATAATTATGTATTTTCGGCGTCAATTCAATTCGTTTTTCAAAAATTAATCGTATCTTTGTTTGCTGGTTATGCTATTCTCATCGCCGCGACGTAGTCATGATATTTTTTCCGTCAGTTCCTGATACAGCTTGAACAGTTCGGCCACGCACTGACTTTCCGTAAACTCGTTCTTCACGGGGAAACCGTAGGCCTCCATCACGGCACGGTCGTTCTGCTGGTGGGCTTTGCGGAGGACAGGGGGCATGACTGCCTCGTCGTATAGGTCGGCTAACGATGAGTCGGGGTAAAGGGCACGGGCATCGAGGATGGCCTGCGCCGTCTGCTCTATCTTCTCCCGTTGCCTGTCTGTGGGCGTTGGCCATGGGAAGTTGTTGTAAACGATGTCGTTGCTATAGCGATAGTCGCTCTTTAATCTGCCGCAGACAGCTCGCATCCATGCCATGTGGACGTTCGACATGAGCACGCCGAAATGGTAAAGCGTTGCCCCCGGGATGATAAGCGAGCCGTTGCTCTGGCGAATTGGCGCCCGTAAGTCTTTTCCAAGCGATTTCTGCTCGATGATGACTTTGGTCTGCGGCAGGTGTACGTCGATGAAGTTGGTCTTGTCAACCTTCACCTGTTCCTCGAAGCGGATGAATGTTGACGGGTCTTCGATGCCAAAGACCTCTGTCAGCAACTCTGTCCAGAATATCTGCGAGTCACCTTTCTCATATCCTTTGCCCCGCCATTTCTCAGCGAACCGTTTCGCTGCGGCAGCCTGCTGCTTCTCTGTACGCATACCTCTCCCGATTTGCATCATTAGTGGTGCAAAGATACAACAAATAGTTGAAATCTTCGACTTTCAGCAAAGAAAAAACAGGTTAAAAAATGCTATTATCCGCTTATCCTACACCTACCGCTGATTATCAGCGAGTTACAGCAAATTTATCCGCATGTTATCCGCTTTTATCCTACACCAAAAAAAGGCCAAAAAGCGCATTGCTTGCCACCGTCCGAAAGGGGCGGACAAAAGTCCGAAAGGGGCGGACGAGAATCCGAAAGGGGCGGACTATACGGACGGGAAACTGCAGGAATCAAGGCTTTGGTGTAGGATAAACAGCGGATAGCAAGCGGATAACAGCCTGCTAACGCGCTGATAATCAGTGCCGGGTGTAGGATAAGCGGATAATTGAAGAAATTCAGGGAGGCTTAGATTCCTAAGCCTCCCTGAAACGACAGGTCTACCGCCTTGCTCTGCTGTATGCGTGAGTAAGGCGGTACGTCGTTGGTCACCCAGATGTTACCGCCGATGATGGAGTGGTGACCGATGGTGATGCGCCCGAGGATAGAGGCGTTGGAGTAGACGGTGACGTAGTCCTCGATGATGGGGTGACGGGGAATATTGAGCATGTTGCCGTTCTCGTCGTACTTGAAGCTCTTGGCACCGAGGGTGACGCCCTGATAGAGGGTGACGTGAGCCCCGATGATGCAGGTCTCGCCGATGACGACGCCCGTGCCGTGGTCGATGGCAAAATATTCGCCTATCTGTGCACCGGGATGGATGTCGATGCCGGTCTTGGAGTGGGCCTGCTCGGTGATGATGCGCGGCAGGATGGGTATCTCCATGCGGTGCAGGACGTGGGCTATGCGGTAGTGGGTCATGGTGTTGACAACAGGATAGCTGAAGATGACCTCGCCATAGGTCTGGGCTGCCGGGTCGTTGTCGAACATGGCCTGCACGTCGGTATAGAGCAGGCGCTTAACTTCGGGCAGTTCGTTGATAAAGCGCAGGGCGAGAGCCTGTGCCGCCTCGTCGGCGTTGCCCCGGCACTCGGTACAGAACTGCAGGCCGCAGGCTATCTGGCGGCAGAGCAGCTCGTAGAGTTCCTCCATGTTGACACCGATAATATAGGAGCGCATACGCTCGTCGGCCTGCCGCTTGTGGAAGTAGTCGGTGAAGATGATGGTCTTCACCAGTTGGACAATACGCTTGACATCGGTCACCGACGGCAGCGGTGCCCCTGTTGAGGGCATCATGGCATCCTCCTTTTCTGTGTGTGCAGCCATGATGGCCACGTTGCGCTGCAGCACCTCATTAATATCGTTCTTGCTCATTGTCTGTGTGTGTGTTCTTAGAAAGTGTATTCAAAGATTTCGCTCCACTCAGGGTCGACCATGATGACATTGGAACCTGAAGGCGTTTCCGGGTCGGTCTTGACGTCGCCGTCAGTGAAGAATTCGCCGCTATACTGTGTGATGCAGTCGCGTTTTATCTTGATGTTCGTAAACTCTTTCTCATACAGAATAGCTTCGTTAGCGTCGAAAGCTTTCACGGTAAAAGATACCTCGTCGGTTTCCTGATGTGGGAAAGTGTACATCTCGAACTGCAAGATGTGCCCCGTGAGGTCATCGCCCGTCTCTACGAACACCGACTGCTTGGAGTTGACGCAGCCATAGCCGGTCGTGGCATCGAGCGTGCCACTGCCCCCCTCGTAGTAGAACTGGAATTTTTTGACCTCTGCCGGCTTCACGTCTTTAGTCTTCAGGCGGAACATGGCTGTGGCACGCTTCATGCTGATGTCGAGCCGGGCACCGTCGCTGCCCACCTCTATCGTGCCATAATAATAGAAGGTATCGGTAAAGCCTGTGCCGTTGGACCCTCCAGGATTGCTGAACTGTATCTTGGCAGGGTTCGTAGTAGCGGGATTTGCTGCCCCGCTGTGTCCTACGGCAAGCAGCTGGTAAGTGCCTTCGGCAAGCTTGAGCGCAAAGGTGCCGAAACCGGCATCGCCCGTCTTCTGATTCTCATACTTCACCCGGCTGCCATCCTGATAGACGGCGAAACACAGACGGCTACACACCTCGGCGATGCTGACCGGCGCACGGGTGGCAGCCCACCCGGCCTCAAGGTCGGACACCTTGATGACAACATTGGCCCCCGACAGAGGGATTGATGACTCTTCGTCGCCGACAGACATCTTCTCGCATGCCGCCAGCAAGACAACTGCCAGCAGCAGGCCACAGATACTCTTTACACTCTGCTTCATCTTTCTGTATTTTAATATTGCAAAATTAAAAAGTTTTTTGCTGTGTCAACGCAAAGCAGTATCAGGAAGCCGTCCGTTTTTGTATTTTTTTTGTTTTATTCAGCATAATAAACAGTTCCGGCAACAAAAACGCCGGACAGAGAAAATTAAATGCAACCAAACGCAATAATCGACTCTATTAGCAGTTATATTAGTAACAAGTTAACGTGTAACTGCCTATGCCGATACATCTACTGGGGGCTTTTTTGCTAAGTCTTGTGTGCGGACTTGTGTTCACACCCGCCATACTTGACTATTGCAAAAAAAAGAACATTTATGATATTCCCAATGAGCGGAAAGTACACCACCTGGCCATTCCGAGGCTGGGCGGCATATCATTTTTACCCAGTATGTTAATGGCCTTTATCATCGTGCTGCTTTTCGCGCCAGTCACCGACCAATACACCCTGCCGGTAAACATCTGGAGTGCTGTATTCTTCATCGGGCTGTTTGTTATCTACTGTACAGGTATCATCGACGACCTGGCAGGACTTAACGCCCGCACGAAGTTCATGGTGCAGATAGCCACCGCCTGTCTGCTGCCCTTTGCCGGCCTCTACGTCAACAATCTCTACGGGCTTTTCGGCATCTATGAGATACCCAACTACATAGGCATACCGCTTACCATCTTCATTATTGTGTTTATTGACAATGCCATCAACCTCATCGACGGCATCGACGGACTGGCAGCAAGTCTGTCTCTGTTGGCATTGCTGGGGTTTCTGGCCTATTTCATCTATTACGATGTCTTCATCCACACATACAGCATCCTGGCTGCCGGCATGATTGGAGCGCTGATGGCATTCTGCTACTTCAACCTGCTGGGAAATCCAGAACGTAACACCAAGATTTTCATGGGCGACTCCGGGTCGCTGTCGTTAGGCTTTACGCTGGGATTCTTCGCCGTAAAATGCGCATCTGAGAACACCGTCATCTGGCCCCATCGCCCTGAGGCCCTTCTGGTGCCGCTGACCCTGCTTTTCGTTCCCACAGCCGACGTTGTCAGGGTAACGTTCTACCGTCTGCGGCATCACAAGTCGCTTTTCGACGCAGACAAGAATCACATACACCACAAGCTGATGCGTATGGGACTGACGCAGCACCAGACCCTGGCAGCCATCTTGGCCCTGGCTCTGAGCTTCATCATCATCAACGGCCTGATATACGGCATCGTCTCACCTACACTGATAGTATTGATTGATGCCGTGATATACACGCTCGTCAACCTGTTTATTAACTACCGTACACCGCTATGAAACGAGCATTCGATGTCGTCCTGTCTGTACTCTGCCTGATTGTTTTCTCGCCACTGTTGCTGGTGTGCTATCTGGCCATCAAGATTGGCGGCGGTCCCGCTATCTACAGACAGCAGCGCATAGGATTGCACGGGAAGCCCTTCGACATCTACAAATTCCGCAGTATGGTGGTAGATGCCGAGAAAGAGGGCGAGGCACTCTTCCAACATGAGAAAGAGACACGCATGACACGCATAGGCCGGTTCCTGCGTAACCACCATCTGGATGAGCTGCCACAACTGTGGAACGTGCTGAAGGGCGACATGTCGTTTGTAGGCTATCGCCCGGAGCGCCTTT
>Ga0310697_10001386_pt1 | contig 28565 bp, 19 predicted proteins | sample 172DNAGHGlowgp2_FD_203883 | JGI IMG/M metagenome (GOLD analysis project Ga0310697, IMG submission 203883) | Sheep rumen microbial communities from Palmerston North, Manawatu-Wanganui, New Zealand - 1728 DNA GHGlow gp2 (v2) (version 2) | ecosystem: Host-associated > Mammals > Digestive system >... | reverse complement strand
ATTTTCCTATTTTAACTGGCAACTACATTATTTTTATTCTATTATTTATGGATGCAATTAAAGATTTAGCCTTTCTAGTTTGGGCAAAAGGAAAAGATGTTCCTGGTAGGGACAGAAGTGTTTGGCGTTTTGATGATTGTGATGCTCTTATTCGTTTCAACGATTATGGCAAGCAATCAGAATATGGTTGGGAAATAGACCATATTATTCCAAAGGCCAAAGGTGGTAGTGATGACATTTCTAATCTGCAACCTCTGCAATGGGAGAACAATCGTGCAAAAAGCGATGGTGAAGAAGTTCCTAGGGTTGTTGCTTATCATGGCCGAAATGTCAAGGCGCAACCAGATTTAATGCTTGAATAAGATTATACATAGAAGGATGGACTCCATCCTTCTATGTAAATGTTTTGAAAGCGATCACTGTCTATACAACTTTATCAGTGAAATAAAAGATTGTATTTTATACGGAAAATGGCCTTGACATAGTTCAACTTACACTTCCATTTTATACAAATCTCTATTGTTTCCTTTGGAAATGCCTTTCTCTATTTTCATTCTTGTGCTTGAACACTAATTCATCAGAACTTATATTAATGACTTCGTATGTATCGCTCAAATATCTTCCTTCGTCATTAGACCAAAACGTTTTTACTAAGGTTTTCCCTTTAAACATTTCCCACGTCCCATTAGTTCTATAATCTCTATGATCGCCTGGAAATTTGGTAATAGATTCCCATGTACCATCTGACTTGAATATTTCTATATCCGTTCCTCCACGAACTTCTCTTTGCCACTCACCAACAATCTTGTTACTAGGGAGATTTGAATACCATATATATACAACTATAGCACATAGAATAAAAAAAAGAGTATATGACACCAATTTCTTATTTGAAGTATAGAATCTCTTTGCTGGCTCAATAATGTTAGTGGTTTCCTCATTACCTTGTGATTTGCCACAATGATTACAGAACTTTGAATCACCTGCTATTTCTTTTCCACAATGCTTACAATACATAATTGTGACTTTTATTGATTTAATCTTTTACAAATTGCTTCGTGTTGCATTTATTCAATGTCTTCTACCCACATCGCTTACAATATGGTAATCGAAATTTTTCACTCCGCCATCCAACGTTTCTAAAGTTGTTTCACCCCTTGCTCTTGTTTGATGCGAACTGACGTGGATGCGATAATAACCGTTGGGAACAGTCACTGAATTATATCCATATCCAGGAACCTTAAATTCGCCAGTAGCAAAAGTTCCAGTATAGTGTACATTCAAGTCTGCATTGGCTGAACTCCTCACAGAAATAGTTGTAGTACCACAATAATTTTTCGTTATCTTGAATGGAGGCTTGTTGTGAGAGTAATCAGCATATGAGTGGTCTAGGATAATTTTTCGAGCATCACATTCATAAATGCCATGAGGGAATCTTGATAAATACTCATGGGACATAGCCAGAGAATCCATTACTAATACACGCTGCCATGCATCTTCATCGTTCCCCCATTTAGCGAACTCCCGCTCTTTCAAATTATCATTAGCATACGTCAGAAAGAATTTACCGGCAACCTTACCTGAAAAGGATAGCCAACTTTCCTTGGTATTGATTCTTTCTGCCTCATTGTACATCAGCTCCATTTTGTTACTAAACTGATCCTTAACATCTTGAACGAATGCGATATACTCATCCCCGTAGTCAGACAGGAATTCATACTCTCCATTGAAATCATGGCCATAGAATTTGTCGAAAATCTCGCCAATATACTCGTTCTTGTCTTCCTCAGAAAGCCCACCAAAACGCCATTTTACTTTTTCTTTATCGCCATTCGTAAAGCTCTCTGTAAAGTTCTTGCTTCTTTTGAGTGAATCTGCATAGTCGCGGATGAAATAGCCGCCACTGCCGAATACCACACCTGCTACGGCTGCAATTAATCCTCCCTTTATTCCTGCCCCATCTTTGCTGTCATTTGACATGAAGCCAATCAGGACTCCAAAAGCCGCGATTGCAGCGACAATGTAAAATATGAACCCAACAAAGTTCAATAGTCCAATAACAAATCCCATATTAATGTCCTCCGCTAATTATCCAATATAAGAAAATAATGAAAGCATCTATTATCAAGAACCAAAGACAAAACTTTCCACATCCATCTCCATTCTCCACCTTATAGACACGACCACTAACGTGTTGAGGGGTAATGCTTCCAATGTAGTCTACCGTCTTTGAGATATTCCGTGATGTCTTAGACTCCTTTAGTTTTGACTGGAGTTCAGCCATTCTGTACTTGCAGATTTTGTATTCCAAGTAAAGTGTACTGCAATTATAGTTATCACTATCGAAGTACTTTTGAATGAGGATTTGCTCATATTGCTGTCTTTTGTAGTTTTCAACAACAGAGTCACCACCAAAAGTGTAGCCACTTCTTTTTTCTTTTTCGCTCGGATTTTGCTTGAAATAAGTATCTAGAACTTCGAATCTGGATTTTACGCTTTCAAGCTCTTTGGCAAATTGTTCTTGTTCTGCTTCGTATGACATATATGTAGTATTAAAAAATGAAACGGCGCGAGTCTGATTCCGCATCGGTTCTAGAGGCATCGCCAAACGCCGTTCTCCCAGATACAAGTTTCAGCCCGCGCCTACTGCGCGAGCATCAACTCTTTTCTTCTTGGGAGATATTTTGGCGAAATTTCTAGAACCAGAATCAAAAAGTCAACGCTTCCTTATGTTGTTCTAAGTCTATTGGTCTATCCGCTCATTACTATTTAAACATTTAATAATTAGATACTTACGAAATCCAATGCATTCCGCTTGATAACAAGCGGATAACGTTCGGGGTGGCGAAGGCTGTCGATTTCGAGGTCGACGTCGAGGTCGGGCCACTCAATGGCCTCGGAACCACTCATCTGCACATTTAACACGCTACGGATGGGCGCATCCTGCATCCAAGGGATGCGGTTGTACGACAGGAAATAGTCGTGACCCAGCACAGAGAGCATGATGCCCTGGGCGTTAATCATCAATACGCTTGCCGATGTGCTGGCGGAATTGCTCTTTGAAGTTGTCTGCATATTTCTCTACGATTCTTTCTATTTCATTTAACTTGTGCTCGGGGATGCCCGTGTTCTTGGCCAGTTCCACCTCTGGCTCCAGCCAAAACTTGGCTTCATGCCGACCGCAGAGCACGTGGATGTGCATCCGCTCCTCCTCGTTGGAGTATATCTTGAACGTATATTCGCTCTCTCGTCGGAATACTGGACTCATAATTACTTGTTATTTGGTTGCAAATTTACGAAAAGTTTCCCAAATTGTGGGCATTTCATGAGAAAATATGCAAAATAACGGTTCGAACTGCCGAGAATTGTCTTTATTTCTGTGGCGCCCTGCGTTAATTTTCCAAAATCTCTTTGCTACGTCAGCATTATTTCGTAACTTTAAATAACTTACTTTCACTCGGATGAGGGCGTGTCAAATCGAAGGTAGTGCGCTTTGCGCAGAAATCTCACATATCTATCCAAAATCTTTCATCTTGTCTATCAGGACTTTTGATTTGAGTATAGATTTGTTGGATTTCTCGTCCGTAGGACGACTGAATTTCTATTTTGACACACCCTCTTCACTCGTTTATTGGATAAAATTCTCACGCTGACTTCGTCTTCGTCCGTCACGACTCGGCATACTTCATGCAAGCATGGTCTGCACTCGCTGCTCCGTCCGTTCGGAAAAATTAATGAATTTATTCTTCCTCACTTCATCGTTTTTTTTGTAACTTTAAATAAGTTACTTTCACTCGGATATGCAAAAAAAACAAGTTTCTTTTTGCATTTCACTCGTTTATTTGTAACTTTGCACAGACCCTCTCATCATGAGGGTCCCCAAGGGATTACAAAAACAGGTATTCAGGTAAAGAAACAAAAACGAAACTTATCATGCTGAGAATAGCCGTACAATCGAAAGGACGTCTGTTTGAACAGACGATGGAGCTGTTGGCCGAAGCCGACATCAAGATTGGTCCGGGCAAGCGCACCCTGCTCTGCAAGAGCGAGAACTTCCCGTTGGAAGTGCTCTTCCTGCGCGACGACGACATCCCGCAGACCGTTGCCTCGGGCATCGCCGACCTCGGCATCGTCGGGGAAAACGAGTTCGCAGAACAACAGCAGCCTGCCGACATCATCCGGCGGCTGGGCTTCAGCCGATGCCGTCTGTCACTCGCCATACCGAAGGATGCCGTCTACGATGGCCTTGCATGGTTCAACGGAAAGACCATCGCCACCAGCTACCCTGTCATCCTCAGCCGCTTCCTGCAGGAGAATGGCATCCGTGCCGACATCCACCGCATTGCCGGCAGCGTAGAGATCTCGCCGGGCATCGGGCTGGCCGATGCCATCTTCGACATCGTCAGCAGTGGCTCGACGCTCATCAGCAACAACCTGCGCGAGGTGGAAGTGGTCATGCTGAGCGAAGCCCTCCTCATCGGCCATCGCGACCTTTCTGCCGGGAAGCAAGACCTGCTCTCACAGATGCTGTTCCGTTTCGATGCCGTCCGTCAGGCGGAAGACAAGAAGTATGTGCGCATGAACGTGCCGCGCGAACGCCTCAACGAGGTCCTCGGCGTGCTGCCGGGGCTGAAGAGTCCCACCGTCATCCCCCTGGCCGACGAGGCCTGGTGCTCCGTCCACACCGTCCTCGACGAGCAGCGCTTCTGGGAAATCATCGGCCGGCTGAAGGAGATGGGCGCACAAGGCATCCTCGTCACGCCCATCGAGAAGATGATATTATAACCCTCCCGACTCTGACTCCGCCGACCTTCGGTCCGGAAGTGAATGCAGACCCGTTAAATGATAAAGGTAATTCAACTTTCTGAAGTAGATAAGTAGTCAGTAGTTAAGTAGTTAAGCCAAATGACTGTGTGGTGGAAGGCAGCCGATAGAAGTAATGGCTTATCTACTGTCCGAAAGGACGAGCGAAGCGATAACTACTTAACTCCTTAACTACAAAGAAGTTGAGCGAATGCGAAACTTGAATCAATGAATATATACAGATATCCGACGGAAGAAGAAACAAAGAGTATCGTGACGCGCCCGGCTGTCGACTTGGACGCATTGCAGAAGACGGTAGGCGACGTGCTTGCCGACGTGAAGGTACGTGGCGACGCGGCAGTCCGCGACTATGAGGAACGCTTCGACCATGTCCGTCTGGCATCGCTGGCCGTCAGCGAAGCGGAGTTCGACGAAGCCGAGACGCTGGTCGCTGCGGAGTTGAAGGACGCCATCGCCCTGGCTCATCGGAACATTTCGACCTTCCATGCTTCACAACGGCAGGAGCATCAGCGCATAGAAACCTGCCCGGGCGTAACCTGCTGGCAGAAAGACGTCGCCATCGAACGGGTAGGCCTCTATATCCCCGGCGGCACCGCTCCCCTCTTCTCTACCGTGCTGATGCTGGCGACGCCGGCACGGCAGGCAGGCTGTCATGACATCATCCTCTGCACCCCACCCAACGGCGAAGGAAAAGTGCACCCCGCCATTCTCGTCGCCGCCCGCACGGCCGGTGTGAGCCGCATCTATAAGATTGGTGGCGTGCAGGCCATCGGTGCCATGGCCTACGGCACAGCGTCGGTGCCGCAAGTCTATAAGATATTCGGGCCGGGCAACCGCTTCGTAATGGCTGCCAAGCAGGCGGTGAGCCAACAGGGTGTCGCCATCGACATGCCCGCCGGACCCTCGGAAGTGTGCGTCATTGCCGACGACGCTGCCAATGCCGTCTTCGTGGCCGCCGACTTGTTGTCGCAGGCTGAGCATGGTCCCGACTCGCAGGTGCTCTTCATCACCACCTCTGACACCATGCTGGCGAAGGTGGAAGAAGAGATTGACCGCCAACTGACAGCACTGCCGCGGAGAGACTTCGCCTCAAAGGCTTTGGACAACAGCCACGCCCTGCTCGTCAATACGACCGACGAGGCCATCGACCTGGCCAACCGCTATGCACCCGAACACCTCATCATACAGACCGCCGACTATGAGCGGCTGGCTGAACGGGTGGTGAATGCGGGCAGCGTATTCCTCGGACCATACGCCTGCGAGAGTGCCGGCGACTACGCCTCGGGCACCAACCACACCCTGCCCACACACGGCTATGCCACCGCCTACAACGGCGTCAACCTCGACTCCTTCGTCCGCAAGATTACATTCCAATACCTCACACGCGAAGGCATCAACACCATCGGACCCGCCGTCGAACGCATGGCCGAGGCCGAAGAACTGCAAGCCCACAGAAACGCCATGAAGGTGAGGAGACAATGATAGGTTTTTATATGAATGACATTACATTTCAATCCACTCCTTATAGGGAGGAGTCCGGGGATGGGGCTTTGGCTGCTCTCCTCCGCCCCAACATCTTGGCGTTGAAACCCTATTCCTCTGCCCGCAATGAATACAGCGGGAAGGAGGCCCGGGTGTTCCTCGATGCCAACGAGAACCCTTACAACAGTCCCTACAACCGCTACCCGGACCCGTTGCAGACGGAGCTGAAGGCAAAGCTGGCAATAATCAAAGGCGTGAAACCAGAACAGGTCTTCTTAGGCAACGGCAGCGACGAAGCCATCGACCTGGCCTACCGCTGTTTCACGCGCCCCGGCATCGACAACGTCGTCGCCATCGAACCCACCTACGGCATGTATCGTGTCTGTGCCGACATCAACGACGTGGAGTACCGGCCGGTATTGCTCGACGAACACTTCCAGATGTCGGCCGACAAGCTGCTGGAGGCTTGCGACGAGAAGACAAAAGTCATCTGGATATGCTCGCCCAACAACCCCACGGGCAACCACATCCGGCAGGAGGAAATCATCCGTGTGTTGCAGCGGTTCAAAGGCATCGTCATCATCGACGAGGCTTATGCCGACTTCTCGCGACGGCCCTCGTTCAGACATGTCCTGAGCCACTTCCCCCGACTCATCGTCATGCAGACATTCAGCAAGGCATGGGGGTGTGCCGCCATCCGACTCGGCATGGCCTTCGCCGGCAAGGACATCATCGATATATATAATAAGGTGAAATATCCCTATAACGTCAACCTGCTCACTCAGCAACATGCCCTGAAGGTCCTCGACAACATGGAGGAGATTGACCGATGGATGAGTATGGTCTTGGCTGAACGGGCGGTTGTCATGCGGGCCGTGCAGACGCTGCCCTACTGCCGGCAGGTCTATCCGACGGATGCCAACTTCTTCCTCGCACGCATGGACGACGCACAACGGGTCTATGACTATCTGGTCGAACAAGGCATCATCGTACGCAACAGAACACGCGTGGAACGCTGCCAGAACTGCCTGCGCATCACCATCGGCACAAAGGAAGAGAACAGCACACTCATCGGAGCACTACGAAGGTTTCCTGATTAATCCAACTTTGACTCCGTCGACCTTCGGTCCGGTGAAAAGGTGAAAAGTAAACAAGCAGGCAAGTAAACAAGTTATTTGCAAAACCTTGTCAACTAAAAGAAATAACTCGTCAACTAAAAAAATGAGCGTAGCCATCGTCAAATATAATGCAGGAAATGTCTGCTCGGTCATCAATGCCTTGCATCGGTTGGGCATTGAGCCCGTGGTGACCGACGACGCCCGCCAGCTCCGGCAGGCCGACCACGTCATCTTCCCCGGTCAGGGCGAGGCCAGCAGTGCCATGGCCTACCTGCGCGAGCATGGACTCGACAACGTCATCCGGCAGCTGACACAACCCGTCTTGGGCATCTGTGTAGGCCAGCAGTTGCTCTGCACCCATTCGGAAGAAGGCAATGTAGACTGCCTCGGCATCTTCCGCACCGATGTCCGCCGCTTCCAGCCACAACCCGGCTTCAAGGTGCCCGCTATGGGATGGAACTATATTGACCCAGCCCCTCATGGAGGGTTCTGCCTCTCGGGCAACGTCTACTTTGTCCACAGCTACTATTGCACGTTGTGTGAAGACACGGCGGCTGTCGCACATTACACACGGCCCTTCAGTGCTGCCCTCCACCGCGACAACTTCTATGCCACGCAGTTCCACCCCGAGAAAAGCGGACCTGTGGGCGAAGCCATCCTACGGAACTTCCTCAACCTATAGTCTTTTTCACCCTTTCACTTTACCACCTTTTTCCAATGCAACTCATTCCGGCAATAGACATCATCGACGGGAAATGCGTCCGTCTGACCAATGGCGACTACTCACTGAAAACCGTCTACAGCGACAGCCCCGTCGACATGGCGCGACGCTTCGAAGCCCTGGGCTATCAGCGACTGCATGTCGTCGACCTCGACGGTGCCAAGTCGAAACATGTCGTCAATATCGAAACCCTCCGACAGATTACGGCATCCACCAGCCTCATCGTCGACTTCGGCGGCGGCATCAAAAGCGATGACGACATTCGGCAGGCCTTCGATGCCGGCGCTTCGATGGTGACCGTCGGGTCTGTCGCCGTCTCCCATCCCGACCTGATGGAACGTTGGCTGAAGGTGTTCGGCACGAACCGCATCATCCTCGGTGCTGACGTCCGCAACGGCTTTGTCTGCGTGAACGGGTGGAAGGAAGACAGCAGGGAAGCCCTCCTGCCCTTTTTGCAACGGTATATCAACAAGGGCGTTACGAAAGTCCTCTGCACCGACATCTCGCGCGACGGCACTCTCAACGGTCCCGCCGTCGACTTATATAAAGAGGTGTTGAAAGCCTTTCCTGGGCTGCAGCTCATCGCCAGCGGCGGTGTCTCGTGCGACGATGACCTGCGGCAGCTTGAAGCCGCCGGACTGCCTGCCGTCGTCTTTGGAAAAGCATTCTATGAAGGAAAGATAACACCGCCGCAAAGGGGGCTCTGCAAACGCATTATTCCCTGCCTCGACGTGAAAGACGGGCTGACGGTGAAGGGAACGTGCTTTGAAAACCTGCGGCAAGCCGGCGACCCCGTGGAACTGGGCAAAGCCTATTCGGATGCCGGGGCCGACGAACTGGTATTCCTCGATATTGCCGCCTCTCACGAAGGCCGCAAGACGTTCACCGATGTCGTCCGTAGGGTGGCGAAAGAAATCAATATCCCCTTCACGGTAGGCGGCGGCATCAACGAACTCGACGATGTCAGCCGACTGCTCGATGCCGGTGCCGACAAGGTGAGCATCAACAGTGCCGCCCTGAGCCGGCCCGGGCTCATCACGGAGATTACCCGCCGTTATGGGTCGCAGGTCTGTGTCGTTGCCATTGATGCCACGCCGGAAGCCGGTGAGATTTCTGAAGACTGGCATTGCTACACCCACGGCGGCCGACAGCGTACCGACCGCAACCTCTTCGAGTGGGCGCGCGAGGCACAAGAGCGTGGTGCCGGCGAAATACTGTTCACCTCAATGGCCCACGACGGCACGAAACAAGGATTTGCCAATGAGGCCTTAAGGAAGTTGTCGGAAACGCTCACCATTCCCGTTATCGCCAGCGGTGGGGCGGGACGGAAAGAACACTTCCGCGACGCCTTCCTCATCGGAAAGGCCGATGCTGCCCTTGCCGCCAGCGTCTTCCACTTCGGTGAGATTGCCATCCCCGACCTGAAACGCTACCTTCATCATGAAGGCCTGCATGTCAGACTCTAAACAGCTGACAGGGGTTACTAAAGTGCTCCCTTCGAAGAGGGCAGCGAATGGTCGTTGAGGTCGCGACGGACAGCCTGGCGGATGGCACGGGCGAAGGCTTTGAAGATGCCTTCAATCTTGTGGTGTTCATTCTCGCCTTTAGCCTCAACATAAAGGTTCATGAGGGCGGTGTCACTGAGACTTTTGAAGAAGTGCATGAACATCTCGGTCGGTACGTCGCCGATGCGTTCACGACGGAACTCAACGTGCCAATTCAGCCAGGGACGACCACCAAAGTCGAGGGCTACCGTGCAGAGGCTGTCGTCCATCGGCAACGTGAAACCATAACGCCCGATGCCTCGCTTGTCGCCCAAAGCTTTCCTGAGCGCCTCACCAAGGGCAAGGGCTGTATCCTCGATGGTGTGGTGTTCGTCGACGTGCAAGTCGCCCTTGACAGTTACCTCCAACCCTATATGCCCATGATAACCTATCTGCTCGAGCATGTGGTCGAAGAAGCCGAGACCTGTCGACACTTTTGGCGGTTGCGGGTTGTCGAGATTGAGCACGATGTGTACATCGGTCTCTCGCGTCTTCCGATGGACTTCGGCGGTACGATGAGGTGAGGTAAGGATGCGGTCGATGTCAGCCCACGTCAGGTCGTCACTGAGGATAAGAGCCTGACAACCCATGTTGCGGGCCAGTTGTGCATCGGTCTCTCGGTCACCGATAACATAAGAATTAGCCAAGTCGCACTGTGGGTCGTCCATATATTTTCGCACCATCCCCGTGTTGGGCTTCCGTGTCGGCGCATTGTCCTCGGGGAAGTGTGAGTCGATGAGTTCTTCGCGGAAATGGATGCCCTGGTCAGCCAACGACAGCATGATAAAGGTATGGACGGGCAGGAAAGCTTCCTCAGGGAAGGCTTCCGTGCCCCGTCCGTCCTGATTGCTTACGAGGACCAGCTCATAGTCTGTCTGTTCGCAGATATGGGCGAGATGACGGAACACACCGGGTTTGAAGCGCAGTTTCTGAAAACTGTCTACCTGCTCGTCGGCGGGTTCTTCAACGAGCGTTCCGTCGCGGTCGATGAACAAGAACCTATTCATTATATTCCTGCCAGCTTTTTATTTTGATGTCTTCCTGCTTCATCTGGCAGAAGGCTTCGATGAATGCCTTTGCCAGTCGGGCATTGGTCATCAGCGGGATGTTGTGGTTGATGGCATCGCGGCGAATCTTATAACCGTTGGTGAGCTCGCGCGAAGAGTGGTTTTTCGGGATGTTCACGACAAGGTCGAACTGGTGGGCAGCAATCATGTCGATGACATTCTGCTCGCCGGGTTCGTCGGGCCAAGCCACCGTCGTTGCCTCTACGCCGTTGACATTGAAGAAGTGAGCCGTTCCGCCCGTTGCAAAAATCTTATATCCGTTCTGCACCAGCATCCGTCCGGCATCCAACAGGTCGACCTTGCTCTTGGCACCACCCGAAGAGATGAGGATGTTCTTCTTCGGCAGACGGTAGCCGGTGGCGATGAGGGCATTGAGGAGGGCTTCGTTGAAGTCGTCGCCTAGACATCCGACCTCACCCGTAGAACTCATGTCGACACCCAGCACCGGGTCGGCGTTCTGCAGGCGGGCAAAGGAGAACTGAGAGGCTTTCACGCCGATGCGGTCGATGTCGAATTCACTCTTGTCTGCACGCTCATAGGGAGCACCGAGCATGATTTTCGTTGCGGTCTCGATGAAGTTACGCTTCAGTATCTTCGACACGAAGGGGAACGAGCGCGAGGCGCGGAGGTTACACTCGATGACGCGCAACGTCTGGTCTTTCGCCAGATACTGAATGTTGAACGGCCCGGAGATGTTCAGCTCCTTGGCAATGCGTCGCGAAACCTTCTTGATGCGGCGAATGGTATCATAATAAATATGTAAGGCAGGGAAGCACATCGTTGCATCACCGGAGTGTACGCCGGCATACTCGATGTGTTCGCTGATGGCATATTCCACAATCTCTCCCTTGTCGGCGACGGCGTCGAACTCTATCTCCTTCGTGTCCTGCATGAATTGTGAGACGACGACAGGATAATCCTTCGATACCTCTGTCGCCATCTTCAGGAAGCGCTCCAGCTCCTGGTCGTCGTAGCAGACATTCATCGCTGCGCCGGAGAGCACATACGACGGACGGACGAGGACAGGGTAGCCTACCTCAGAGACGAACTCCTTGATGTCGTCCAATGAGGTCAGCGCACGCCAGGCGGGCTGGTCGATGCCGAGTTTGTCGAGCATGGCGGAGAACTTATCGCGGTTCTCGGCGCGGTCGATGTCGACGGGACTTGTTCCGACCACTGGTACATTCTGCCGGTAGAGCTTCAGGGCAAGGTTGTTCGGTATCTGTCCGCCCACCGAGACGATGACACCCTTCGGCTTCTCGATGTCGATGACGTCGAGCACACGCTCCAACGACAGTTCGTCGAAGTAGAGGCGGTCGCACATGTCGTAGTCGGTGGAAACGGTCTCCGGATTATAATTAATCATCACACTCTGATAGCCCAACTTTCGAGCCGTCTGTATGGCATTCACTGAGCACCAGTCGAATTCTACGGAAGAACCGATACGGTAGGCACCTGAGCCGAGGACGATGATGGCGGGTGCACCGCTGCCGGGATTGACAGGCAGCGCCTTGTCGTCGGCATGATAGGTGAAATAGAGATAGTTAGTGGCTCGGTCGGAGGCAACGGTCTCGATGCGGCGCACCTGCGGCAGGATGCCTCTCTCCTTTCGATAGGCGCGCACCTCAAGGTTCTCCTTCTCCATGTTACCCGTCTTGGGTTTCAGCACGAAGCGGGCAATCTGGAAGTCGCTGAAGCCGGCACCCTTCACTTCCACAAGGAGCTCATCGGGCAGTTCTTCAAGCGAGTTGTATTTCATCAGTTCATGCTTCAGGTCGACGATGTGTTTCAGTCGCTCCAGGAACCACACGTCAATCTTCGTTAGCTCCTCGATGCGATGGACAGAATATCCTTCTTCCAAGGCCTGTGCAATGGCGAAGATACGGAGGTCTGTAGGATTGGCCAGTGCATCGTCGAGGTCATCGAAGCGCGTATGGTCGTTGCCGACGAAACCATGCATCCCCTGCCCTATCATGCGCAGACCTTTCTGAATCATTTCTTCGAAACTGCGTCCGATAGACATGATTTCGCCGACCGACTTCATCGACGAACCGATCTGACGACTCACACCGACGAACTTGTTCAAGTCCCAGCGCGGTATCTTACAAATCATATAGTCGAGCGACGGGGCGACATAGGCCGACTGAGGCGTTCCCATCTCACCAATCTGGTCGAGCGTATAGCCCAAGGCAATCTTCGCAGCCACAAAGGCCAGCGGATAGCCCGTTGCCTTCGAGGCCAATGCCGACGACCGCGACAGACGGGCATTGATTTCGATGATGCGGTAGTCGTTGGTCTGAGCGTTGAAGGCAAACTGGATGTTACACTCACCCACAATGTTCAGATGACGCACGCAATGGATGGTGATGTCCTGCAGCATCTTCACCTGTTCGTCGGTGAGCGAACAGGTGGGAGCCACGACGATAGACTCACCGGTATGGATGCCGAGAGGGTCGAAGTTCTCCATCGAAGCCACCGTGAAGCAGTGGTCGTTCTTGTCGCGGATACATTCAAACTCTATCTCTTTCCATCCTTTCAGACTTTCTTCCACAAGAATCTGTGGAGCGAAGGTAAAGGCACTTTCGGCTATTTCGCGGAACGTCTTCTCATCGGGACAGATGCCAGAGCCCAGGCCGCCCAGTGCATAGGCTGAGCGAATCATGATGGGGAAGCCAATCTCGCGTGCGGCCCGCAGGGCGTCGTCCATCGACTCGACGGCATGAGAGACCGGTGTCTTCAGTCCCACCTCGTCGAGTTTGCGTACGAAGAGGTCGCGGTCCTCCGTGTTCATGATGGCTTCGACAGAGGTGCCCAGCACCTCAACGCCATACTCCTTGAGTACGCCCGACTGATAAAGCTCCGTGCCACAGTTCAGCGCCGTCTGTCCACCGAAAGCCAAGAGGATGCCGTCGGGGCGTTCCTTCTTAATAATTTCGGATACGAAAAAGGGCGTCACCGGTTGAAAGTAAACTTTGTCGGCAATGCCCTCAGACGTTTGGATAGTGGCGATGTTTGGATTGACTAACACGGAAAAGATACCCTCTTCACGCAATGCTTTCAGTGCCTGCGAACCCGAGTAGTCAAACTCGCCCGCCTGCCCGATTTTCAGTGCCCCTGAACCCAGCACGAGCACCTTCTTCAAAGTCTTACTCATATTATTTATTATTGTGTTATGTTGAAAACCGTGGCAAAATTACAAATATTTTCCCAAAATAACACCAACCAGCCAAGGAAAAATAAAAAAAACTTTCGATTTGCAAGATTATACCGTTTTTTCGCACTCCTGTCATCACTTTGTTCCTGTCATCCGACAAATAAATGCCGCCACCTCATTTCTTTCGTGAGAAGACAAGGTGGCGGGACAGCTTTTTAGTGAAAGTCTTAGTTCTTATGGGTACAAAAGTAGCAAAAAGAAAAGTCCCGGCCAAGAAGCCGGGGACTTTAGATGTTACTTTCTGACAAAATGACGCTATTTTCTTACTTGATGTCGCCTTTTTGTTTCATTGCTCCTCCCTTGTGCCCAGCATGTATTCGCTGGGCAGTATGCCCGTTAGTTTTTTGAACGCCCGTCGGAAAGTGGCCACGCTCTTGAAACCCGCCTGCTCTGCCATGTGCTCAAGCGTATAGTTCTCGTGGCTTTTCATCATGGGTATGACCCTTCGCTCAATACGCAGCCGGTTGACATAGTCGTAGAAGGTCGTGCCAAGCTGACGGGAAATGTAATCAGAGAGATAGGTTCGGTTGGTGCCGAGTCGCTGCACAAGGTCAGCCAGCGTCAGGTCGGGGTTCAGGTATAGTTGCTCCTGTTCCATGAGTTGTTCGAGTTTTCCGTCGAGATTGGCGGTGTAACGCTTCTGTACGGCGACACTCTCGCTGGAATGCTCCGCCAGGCGATAGGTACGCATTCGGTTGATATTCCGCATGGTAAGATGCCAGCAGATGAGCGAAGAGAGATAGTAGAAAGAGTCTGCCCACACATCATTCTTTCGCGAAACAGCCCACCAGATGAGTTGGATGGCAGTGAAAAGGCCTATGATGAGCCACATCCATGAGATGTCGACATCTTCGAGATTAGAGTAACTGTCACGAATGTCACGCTCGTAGCCAGGCGTACTCACAATCGCTGTGACAAGGGCAGCGAAGGCAAAGGCGACGAAGAAAAAAGTGAATGCCGCATCTAACAGTTGACTTCCTGCCACCAGGTGAAGCCCGAAGAACAGTAGGAAGGGGATGAGCATGTATAGTACTTTGCGCAGGGTCACCCACCCCGGTTTCACCAGTTCCATGAAAATCACGGCAAAGGTGATGGCTCCGCACCCGTCGATATAGTATACATGAAGGAGGATGGCATCAGGGTCGAAGGCAGGTATGTAGGTGACTAAATCCTTCAAGGTCGACAGGGCCCACCAAATGAACACATATCCCAGGAAGCGCTGCAGGCGCGATGCTTCTTTTCGGCGCAGCAGCTCTTCGGCCCTGACGGCATACCAGGCAACGGAGAAGCCGATGAAGAAGATGGGGATGATGGTGAGGACGGTCATGGCGTTAGCTGTTGATAGTTAGGCATTAGACATTAAGGTGATAAGGTTTGTAACTTCTTCAAGGTTGTCGGCAACGAGCAGTTGTTCGGTCCATTGTCCGCGTATCATGCCCCGCTGCTGCAGGTCGTCCATCAGCTCGATGAGCTTGTTCCAGAAACCGTCCATGTTAAAGAGGATGACGCGCTTGTGGTGATAGCCGATGGATGCTGCCGACAACACCGTGAACACCTCGTCGAGCGTCCCCACGCCACCAGGCAGTGCCACGATGGCATCGGCGCGCTCTATCATGATTGCCTTGCGGTCGTTAAGGTCGTTGGTGAGGATATGTGTGTGGACATGAGGCGATGTTCTGCCGCCGCGCTCCACAATCTGTGGTATGACTCCCACCACATGTCCGCCGGCACGAAAGGCTTCTTCGGCCAGACATTCCATGAGTCCCTGGTTGGTACCTCCGAAGATGACATGGTGACCGTTGTCGGCACACCATCTGCCGAGTTGGCGCGTCAGTTCAAAATACTCCGGTGCGATGTTGTTGTTGGCTGAGCAAAAAACACAAACGTTCATTACTAATGAGAAATCAATTAGTAATTAGTAATAAGCAATTATGATTACATTTTCCGTTGGAAAACCTTACATACGGATACTTAATCCGGCAGGGGTTATCATCATTACTCATTACTAATTTCTAATTACTAATTATTAATACCTGATGACTTTATCGGTGTGGATGCCGGAGGCACTGCGCACGGTGACGATATACATTCCGGTGGGAACGGCATAGAGGTCGACGGTAGCCTGCCCCGTAGCCTTGCCCGTGGCGACGGGCGTTCCGTTGAGGTTGACCAGCTGATAGCTGAAAGGCTCTCCGCCGGCATGGGTGATGGTGATGTCACGCTTCACCATGTGCGGATATACCGACACTTTCTCGTCGCCAGAGGCATCGGGCGCAGCGGGTGAGCTGATGCCTGCATATTTATCGCCTATCAGCGGACAGCCGTCACTGGTCGTCGGCTGCACATTGCGTACAAATGGCCATCCCTCTTCATCCCATTCGATGCGCGAGAGATAAACCTTTCTGCCGGCGTCTACATCGCTGGCATCGTAACCATGATAGAGCATCCAGTATTGGCCTGCATCGTCCTTCACGAAGTTGGCATTGTGACCAGGTCCGATGACATCGGCATTACGGAAGAGCAGGTTCGAGAAGGCATCGTTCGTCGCATAGCCTCCCAACTTGTCGACATAGGGACCGAAGAGTTTTTCGGATCGTGCCACGACCAGCCGGTAGGTCGAATTTTTTCCTTCGCAGCACGCACCAGCCGAGCCGATGAGATAGTAGTAGCCGTTTCGTTTGATGATATAGGTGCCCTCGGTGAGTCCTCCTGCAATGCGTCGCGGCTTGGCATCTTCGGCCACGTCCATGCCGTCGTCGGTGAGTTCGATGCCATAGATGCCGTGGAAGGAGCCCCAGAAGAGGTATTTCTTTCCTTCATCCTCGATGGCGAAGGGGTCGATGGAGTTTTCAACACCAATCTCACTGCTGATGAAGAGTTTCTTCGTGTTTCGATAGGGTCCATAGGGTTTCGTGGCATTGGCCACGCCGATGCCGCAGTCCCATGTGCCGCCCCACCTCGACATCGACACATAGAGATAGTAGGTGTCGCCGAAGCGCTGTACGTCGGGAGCCCAGATGGCGGCATCCTTTACAAACGACGGACGGGTGTTGTCGTTGAAGGCCGTTCCGATATAGCGCCAGTCGATGAGGTTCTTCGAACGGTAGATGGGCACATTGTGGATGACCTCCGTCGAGAAGAGATAGTAGTAGCCGTCGTCGCCACGGATAACAGTGGGGTCGGGAGCATCGCGGTCGATGACGGGTCCGGCATACGAACAGCCTTCTTCGTTTTCTATCGAATAGACCTTCACGGGGATGGTGGCATCGGTCATTTCCTGCGCGCTGTTGGTGACGGTAAACGTTCCCGTGGCAAAGGCAGAGCCGTCGAGACGCGCATTCACGGTCTGAACACCATAGGTATAGGTGCCGTTGGGCAGTGTCAGCCGGATGCTCTTGGCGTTGAAGGCATTACCCGGCTGGCTGACCTTTCGCTTACCATCCTTCTCACCGCCGACGAAGGCATTGCCGCCACAGACGATGGTGCCCTGAGCGTCTCTCACGAAGTATTCATAGGTGACGTTGGGCTTCGACGAGGCAGCGGCAGTCCAACCGATGGTCACCACGTCGCCTTCTACCTTCGGCTGTTGCAGCGTCGGAGCATCGGGGCGTGCGGCACTGCCGTTGGGGTTGACCGTTGCCACGAAGGTGCGCGTCAGTCCGTCGGTCTTGAAGAATGTGTCGTCGTCGGTTTGACCGATCATGACGTAGTCGCCGACGCCATCGCCGTTCCAGTCAAGGATGGCGGTGCAGCCTTCGGAATAGCCCGCCAGACGGTAGGCATTGGTAAAGCCACCCTCTCCGTTGCCCGTGCTGATGAAGCAGGTCTGGGTGTTCAGTCGGGTCGACAGTCCGGCATTGATGATGTCGAAGTTTCCGTCGCCGTCCCAGTCGTAGGCCATATACTGAGTATTGGTACTGTTCTGGTTGCGCATCTCCTCAATGCCCTCGTGGCCGAGTTCGGTGAAGGTCAGGGTGCCGTCGCCGTTGATGGTCAGCTGCTTCACGCCCCACACATAGCTGCCTCGGTTGACGCCTGTCCATCCCGAGTAGAAGATGTCGGCCACACCGTCGCCCGTGAAGTCGGCCACGGCAATGCCACCTTCCGACATCGGTGTGAAGACCATCGGGTCGAAGAGGCGTTGCTGGCGGAACTGCCCGGGATGGGCGGGGTCGTTGAGGAAGAGGTCGGAGAAGTGGGTGCTGGTATCGATGCGCACGCCTAACACCGAGCGGTCGTCAGACTGGGCATTGACGAAGAAGTCGGGCAAGCCGTCGTTGTTGAAGTCGTAGACCTGCACCTGTCCCTGTTGGAAGTGGTAGTCGACCCCTGCCTGGCCATAGTCTTTGACATAAGGGTCGCTGAAGAACCGCGACACCTCGAAGACGCCGCCGCCACGGTTGAAGAGCACGACGTTGGCAGTGGCATACTTTCGCGGGCTGGCGCCTTTCTTCTGATAGCCAATGCCGACAATGTCGATGAGTCCGTCGCCATTGAAGTCGGCAACGTCGGCCGAGAGAATGTTGCGCAGGTCGAAGTCTGCCTTCTCTCCATTGGCATCGACGAAGGTCAGCTCAGCCTGGTCGAAGTTGCCGTCGCCACGTCCGATGAAGACACCCTTTTGGCTGACGTGGTCGAGCATAGGCTTGTCGCTGGCATTCACGCCCGACTGTTCAAAGGCCACGATGTCCATAATGCCGTCGCGGTTGATGTCGCACGCCGACAGGCTTGGGCGGTCGCCGACATTGATGACCAGCTGCTCGTCGAAATATTCGGGTCCGAGGTAACCGGGAATGTTCCATTGCTTTGAGACGGGCCTGTAGGTGAGCACATGCGTTGTGCGATAGCGTTCGTAGTCTTGCGAACCGGCATAATAGGTCACGCCGTTGCCGGTGCCGCCATAGACCATGTCACAATAGCCGTCGTTGTTGAGGTCTGCGACGACGGCAGAAGCATAACGTCCGCCTATCTCCTGCCACTCGCGAGTGGGAGTGAGGGTGGTCTGGGCGGTTGTGGGCATGATGGCAGCCATTGCCAAGACGAAGGTCCATACCCTTTTTGTCTTTTTCATTCTCATCGTTTTTTGTTTTTACTTGGGGCTTCTAACTTCCCCCTTTTACTATTTTCTTTATATCGTTTAGCTTGTTCAGTGCCTCGACGGGTGTGAGGTTGTTGATGTCGAGACCGAGTATCTCGTCGCGTATCTGGCAGAGCACGGGGTCGTCCAACTGATAGAACGACAGCTGCATTCCCTCGCGCGAGGCATCGATGGCCTGTGCATTGGGCTTGCCAACGGCACCGACCTCGGTGTTTTCGCTCTCCAGCTGTTTCAGCACGACATTGGCCCGCTTGACGATGCTCTTGGGCATACCGGCAATCTCAGCCACATGGATACCGAAGGAGTGCTCCGAGCCGCCGCGCTCGAGTTTGCGCAGGAAGATGACTTTTCCGTCTTTCTCGCGCACCGACACGTTATAGTTCTTGATGCGCCGGAAGTTCTTCTCCATTTCGTTCAGCTCGTGGTAGTGGGTGGCGAAGAGCGTGCGGGCCTGTGCCTTCGGCTGTTCGTGCAGGTACTCCACGATGGCCCACGCTATGGAGATGCCGTCGTAGGTTGATGTGCCGCGGCCCAGCTCGTCGAAGAGGACGAGTGACCGTGGCGACACATTATTTAATATGTTGGCAGCCTCTGTCATCTCGACCATGAACGTCGACTCGCCCAGCGAGATGTTGTCGGAGGCACCGACACGGGTGAAGATCTTGTCTACCAGCCCGATGGGGGCACTCTCGGCAGGCACGAAGCATCCTATCTGTGCCATCAGCGTGATGAGGGCTGTCTGTCGGAGCAATGCCGACTTACCCGCCATATTCGGACCGGTGATGATGATGATTTGTTGCTTCTCGGTGTCCAGGTAGACATCGTTGGGCACATAGCGTTCGCCCAGCGGCAGCTGCGTCTCGATGACAGGGTGGCGACCCTGATGGATGTCGAGCACCGTCGTCTCGTCGACAGTGGGTCTGACGTAACGGTTCTCCTCGGCAGCCTTTGCAAACGAAAGCAGGCAGTCGACGTGTGCAATGACGTTGGCATCGGCCTGCACGGGGGTGATGAACTGCTGGGCATAGATGATGAGTTCACTGAACAGTCGTTCTTCCAGCGACTGTATCTTCTCCTCGGCACCGAGTATCTTCTCTTCGTATTCCTTCAGTTCCTGCGTGATGTATCGCTCGGCCTGCGCCAGCGTCTGCTTGCGTATCCAGTCCTGCGGCACCAGGTCCTTGTAGGTGTTCCTTACTTCCAGATAGTAGCCGAAGACGTTATTATAGCCTACCTTCAGCGACTGTATGCCGGTCTGTTCTATCTCTCGCTCCTGGATGTGCATGAGGTACTCTTTGCCGTGGCGCGAGATACTGCGCAGCTCGTCGAGTTCCTCCGAGTAGCCGTCGGCAATGAAGTCGCCCTTGCTGATGACGGCCGGCGGGTCGTGATGCACCTCCTTGTCGATGCGGTCGCGCAGTTCCTCGCAGACGTCCAGCTGTTCACCCAACCGGCGCAGACTCTCGTTGTCGGCAGCCAGACAGGCAGCCTTCACGGGCTGCAGGGCGGTGAGTGCCACCTTCAGCTGCAACATCTCGCGCGGCGAGACGCGACCCACTGCCACCTTAGAGATGATGCGCTCCAGGTCGCCGATGCGGTGCAGTTGTTCGTTGACGACGTCACGGAAGTCGGGCTGGCGAAAGAAATACTCCACGATGTCAAGGCGCTGCTCGATGGCCTTCACGTCGTTCAGCGGAAACACCACCCACCGGCGAAGCATACGGCCGCCCATCGGTGTCGTCGTACGGTCGATGACGCTGAGCAGCGACTCACCGCCTTCGTTCATCGGAGCCACCAGCTCGAGCGAACGGATGGTGAACTTGTCGAGTCGCACATAGCGTTCCTCTTCAATGCGCGACAGCCGCGTGATATGGCCTATCTGGGCGTGTTGCGTCAGCTCCAGGTACTGCATGACGGCACCCGAGGCAATGATACCATTCTTCAGGTGTTCCACGCCGAAGCCCTTCAGCGTCTTTGTGCCGAAGTGCTTCAGCAGCTTCTGCCGGGCCGTCTGTTCGGTAAACACCCAGTCGTCGAGTTCAAACACACAGTAGCGGGTGCCGAAGAACTGTTCAAACTCGCGCTTCGCGGCACGGTCGTAGAGCACCTCCTTCGGTTGGAAGTTGCCGAGCAGTTTCTCTACATAGTCGTAGGTGCCCTCGCCGGTGAGGAACTCTCCCGTGGAGATGTCGAGGAAGGCAACGCCACAGGCACCCTTGCCGAAGTGGACGGCAGCCAGGAAGTTATTCTCTTTGTAGGAGAGCACATTGTCGCTCATCGCCACACCTGGCGTGACGAGTTCGGTGATGCCGCGCTTGACGAGGGTCTTCGTCAGCTTCGGGTCTTCCAGCTGGTCGCAGATGGCCACACGCCGCCCTGCCCGGATGAGTTTCGGCAGATAGGTGTCGAGGGCATGATAGGGAAAGCCTGCCATCTCCGTCGTTGCCGCCGACCCGCCGTTGTTCCTCCGGGTGAGCGTGATGCCCAGTATCTTCGCCGCTGCCACGGCATCATCGCAGTAGGTCTCATAGAAGTCACCGCAACGGAACAGCAGCAACGCGTCGGGATGCTTCTCCTTAAGCGAGAAAAACTGCTTCATCATCGGGGTGAGTCCTTTATCTTTTACAGCCATAATTCCTGTTTCTACTGTTCTTGTCTCCTATTTTTATCCAGAGAATGACAAAGGTAAGCATTTTATTTCTTTTGGCAAAAAATTAACCCATCTTTTTTTTCATTCGCCCCTATCGAACCCTTGCGCCCGAAATGTTAAAAAATAGGAAATATTTTTACGAATGGGGTGAAAAATCTGGACGAAGCCGGCAATCGGCTGAATTTTGGGCCGAAAATCGAGCAAAATGAAAGCTTTTTTAGACGCTGTCTGTAAGTAGCAGAGAATGAGCCGATTACAAGAACCGTTCATCACGGTTGTAAGCTTCGCTGGTGCCGATACTAAGAAGTGGTGTTGTAAAATCGCCCATTTTGCTGAGTAAAATCGGCGATTTTACTCAGCAAAACAAGTTGTTTTACTTTGCCGGTGCTTAGCTTCGTGCCAGTCGATAGTATGAATCGGGGTGAAGATTTGGCTGTTTCGACCCCTCGAAAGGGCTGTTTCGTGAAAACCGGTTGGTTGGTATGGCGGTTTCGTTGGTCAGTTTTTCCGTTTCTTTTTCTATTTCCCGTGTTTTCGAAGTGTTAAAAACGAGCAAAAGTTTTGACAGCTTTACGTCACCTGACGGCTCGCCGACTGAGGGGGCGACACCTAAAAAAGGCTGGAGACTATGGGGACGTTGTATCGGCAGCGGATGGTTTTTCCGTTTTGTCGGCCGGGCTTCCACTTGGGCATCAGCTTGACGACGCGGAGGGCCTCCTTGTTGAGGTGCGGATCCTGGGAACGCATGACGCTGACATCGCTGAGGGTGCCGTCGGTTTCGACGATGAACGAGACGATGACACTGAAACGCACGTCTTCTTCTAATAAGTTCGAGGGAACTTGCAGGTTCTTTTTGATGAAAGACATCATCGCACCGTTGCCGCCAGGGAAGGACGGCATCTGCTCCACAATATCGTAAACCCTTTCTTCTTCAGCCGGGGCTGCCACCAGCAAGGGTGGTTCTTCCGACAGCGATGCTTCATTTTCCCAAGTTGAAATGGGTTGCCGCTGTTGCCATTCTTCGAGCTTGTCCAGATAGTACTGGCGCACATCGTCCCAGCGATAGTAAGGGCCCTTTACAGGCGTCAGGGGCAGGGTGGCCTCGTTTTCGTTGAGGAGGACTTTGACGAGGATGGGAGCCTGTGAAGGCGTGGAATGCGTTGCCGGCTTAGAATAGAACACCAGCTGGATGTTGGCAGCCATGGGGAAGATGCGGTAGTCCACCCAGTGGTCTGCGACCTTGGCGAGGTTCGTGATGCCCTGGTCAAGGCCGTTCAGGCCGAGGAGGCTGGCCAGCGGCATCACCATCGTCTCGTGGCCGAAGCGGAGGGTGGCGCAGGGTCGTTGCAGGGCCAGACAGGAGTCGGCCTCCTGGATGATGTTCCGCAAGAGGTTGCGCTGTGTGAACGGCTGCCCACCGCCGTTGCGGGGGTTGGGTCCGTAGGCGAGGTACCACCAGATGTTCTCCTGTTCCCAGAGCTGACAGAGTTCGTCGGTGGTGAAGAGCGGATAGAGCGAGAGTTCATGGCGTATCTCCGAGTTCTGCACGATGCCTGCCAGATGGTACAGCTTGTAATATAGTTCACGCGCGTTGACATGCTCTCGGATATAGTCTTCCGACGAGAAGAGCACCGACATGAGCCGCTGTGGACGGACGTGTTCGTCCTCCCAACGGTCGTAGACGAGTTTCGTGAGCGAGTTCATCTTCTGGGCGAAGAGAGCGGAGTCCTGCTGGTTCATATAATACATGTCGTGTTGGCTGGCATCGTGGCTGATGCGCAGACGTGGGTTCAGCCGGATGAGTTCCTGCAGGGCGTTCTCCATCGAGAGGATGCAGCGGATGACGACGGTAGAGCGGGCGTCGACGTGGGCCGTATCGCTGAAGACCTCGGGGAAGCGTTCATACATGCGGCGTGCTATCTGCCGGTGTTGCAAGGCTCCGAGGGGTGTCAGCTCGCCCAGCCGGCCTTCGGCCTCCCGCTGCATCCTACAGACCTTTGCCAAGGTTGCATAACCGAGTTCGGTGAGGGTGCCTCTCCTGTCGGCACTCGCCAGGACATCGACGACATACTGATAGTCGTTGGGGTCGATGAGGTAGCGCGATCCGTGGCGGCCATAGTGACTGATATAGATGGGTTTATAGCCCGCAGGAGCCGGTGTCAGCTGTTGTTGTGTGGGGCCAGGATAGGCCAGATAGTTGTTGGCCGAGAGCGCAACGTTCTTCCTTATTTCATCGAAAGGCGACTGTGCCTTTACGCTGACGGCCATCGCTGCGACAGCCCACAGTGTCAATAATATTTTCTGTTTCATGCCTTTTACTTATGGCCGTTTGGTAGATTAGGGATATTACCATTCTGGCTGCAAAGATACGATTTTTTTCCTTATTATTTCCTTATTTCATTTTTAATTTGTAATTTTGTCTCCTTAAAGAAACATTTTTATTTCCTTAGGACAGGATAAACCAACAACGATGAGAAATATTATACTTTTATTACTGGCTCTCCTGACACTGCCGGCATGGGCACAGAAGGTCGATGAACAGACGGCTCGCCAACGTGCCGAGGCATTCCTCCGTGAGCGTGGCAAGCAGCTGCCGGCAAACGGACGCATGAAGGTGATGAAAGGCCGTCATGCCACTGCCAACGATGCCGGATACTATGTGTTTAATATCGGAAGTCATGAAGGGTTCGTCATTGTCAGCGGCGACGACCGTGCCCAGACCATCCTCGGCTATGCCGACAAGGGCTGCATCGACGTGACGACGATGCCCGACGGCCTGCGCTTCATGCTCGATGCCTACGCTGAAGAGGTGGAAAGCCTGTCGAAGGCTTCCACGTCAGGCACGCCTCATGCTGCCGCACCCTCCACACGCTCGGCCATCGCCCCTCTCGTCGACACCCATTGGAACCAGGACGTGCCCTACAACAGCTACTGTCCGACGAAAGACGACGTGCCTTGCCTGACGGGATGTGTGGCGACATCAATGGCACAGGTGATGTATTATCACCAATGGCCGAAAGTAGCCACTCAGGCCATCCCCGGCTATACGTCGCGCAACAAACTGCATACCCTCGATGGTCTGCCTGCCACGACCCTCGACTGGAATGCCATGACCACCACCTACAGCTCTGACGCCAGCGGCACACCGGCGGAAACGGCTGTTGCCACATTGATGCAATACTGCGGCTGGTCGGTGCAGATGAACTATAACGTCAGCGGCACCGGCGGTTCGTCGGCCTATAACGTCAGCATCGCCGAAGCCCTGAAGACCTACTTCGACTACGACGGCAGTGTCAGCTATGCCCAACGCCAGCACTACACCTACCAGCAATGGGTAGACATGGTCTATACTGAGCTGGCCAACCGGCGGCCCGTCGTCCTCGGCGGACAGTCGATGGGTGGCGGCCACTCGTTCGTCTGCGACGGCTACGACACCGACGACTTCTTCCATATCAACTGGGGATGGGGAGGCAACAGCGACGGATACTTCCGACTGTCAGCCCTCAACCCCGAAGAGCAAGGCTTTGGCGGTTCGTCGAGTCTCGACGGCTTCAGCTTCACACAGGATGCCGTCGTCGGCATTCGACCCTATCAGGGCACCGATGGCACCGCCTGCCTGTCGTTGGAGAAGCTGCAGCTGGACGCCACCGGGTCACAGACCGAGACTACCGTCACCCGCACCGATGCCTCATCGGCTTTCACCGGCATTCCGCTCTATGTGTCGCTGTACAGCTATGTCTTCGGCACCAATGCGTTCGACGAAGCCCTCATGCTCATCCCTGCCAACGGCACCCTTGCCGACGGACACATTCTCTATAGCAGCACGAACACCAGCTATACCTTCAACACTGCCAACATCCTGCAACTGACCCTCGAAAGCCCTTCGGCACTCGCCGACGGACACTATACGATAAAGGCCGTAAGCCGACTGAACGAAATGGTAGAATGGAAGGAGTGCTACGACGGACCACAGCAGCAGCTGACGGCCACCGTCAGCGGTAACACGATGACACTTCGGACATCGGTCGTCGACGGCACAGCCACGCTGCCCACCGCCGTCGCCTTCACCGTCAGCGGCAACAAGACCAAAGGCTACGAGCAAACCGTTACCGCCAGTGTCACCGGCAGCGGTGCCGACTACTATGGTAACCTCGTGCTGCGCGTCAACGGCACGGGAGTCATGGGAAAGAGTGTCGAGATACCGGCTGGCCAGACCGTCGACGTGCGCTTCACCTACATCCCGACGACTGCCGGCAACAACACCCTCTCGCTCTATAATGCCAAGAGCGGCGGAAGTCAGATTGGTGCCGACGATGTCATTGCCATTGCCGAGAGCGACGCCACCAACAACCTCGACCTGACCTTCAACGTCAACATCGACAACCAGAACAGCAGCGGACAACTCTATGCCAATGCTTTCCGGGCTACCGTCACCGCCCATAACGCTTCTGCCGCGAACAGCTATGTCGGACAGCTGAAATGCTCTGCCCGCCGATGGACCGACAACGGCGACGGCAATTGGACTTGGAAAAGTCTCGGTGTCACCCATTATCCGCTCACCGTCGGTAAGGGCGCTGATGCCACGGTTCATGTGGCTGCCGACGACCTTCCGTCGGAGGGTTTGTATAGCTTCCGGCTGACCTATCGGCGTGTCACGGAAGACAGCACCGTGGCCGATGCCTGTCATGTAGGACTCGATGAAAAGGGCATCGGCTCGCTCCGCGTCACCGAAGGCTATGCCCTTGGCGATGCCAATGGCAACAGAACCATCCATGAACCGTCGAGCGTCATCAATGGCGGCGATGCCTGCTTCGTCGACCTGCGCGCACTCAGCACGCTCAATGGCATCACCGTCAATGCCGGCAGCAACCCCAACTGTCTCTATCTGTTGCCCGACGGTGCAGCCACACCCGTGGGTCTGACCAGTCAGAATGTGGTATGCGGAACTACGGCCGACCAGCTGACGCTGACCGATGGCCACGACTTCTACAGCCCCATCGACTTCACAGCCCGTGAAGCTGCCTACACCCGGACCTTCACCCTGGCGGCTGCCGGCACCAGCGGATGGAACACACTCGTCGTTCCCTTCTCGGTAGAGACGGTCAGCGTCGGGGACGGCACACCAGTCGAAAAGAAATGGTTCCGCTCTGACGACGACACCGAGGGTGGCTTCTGGCTGCGCACCTTTACCTCCGACGGTGAGGGCCGCGTGGTCTTCGGCCATGCCCAGCGTCTCGATGCCTACACTCCCTACATCATCGCCGTACCCGGTGACACATGGGGTGACGAATGGAAGATGACCGGTCGGCCCGTCACCTTCAGTGCCACCGATGCCACCATCGCGGCGACGAAGACCGCCAGCGTCAGCGGAAACCATTATAAGTTCTGTGGAACTACCGTCAGCACCACCGTCGGTGACTGCTATGCCCTCAATGCCCGCGGCAGTAAGTTTGTCAAGGCTACTTCCGCCGACATCGAAGCGTTCCGCGCATGGTTCGTCCCCAACACTATCAGCAGTCTCACGCTGCCCTCGCTCACCATCGCATCACCCGATGCCACTGTCGTCAGCACCATCGTCAACGGGCCTCAAACCAACAACGATTGGTTCACCCTCGACGGACGATGCCTCAACGGTCAGCCCAACAAGAGCGGGATATATATAAATAACGGTAAAAAAGTAAAAAGGTAATTAGTCGTTTGGCGGCTTACCAAACAACCAAACGACCAAGAAAATAGAATATGAAAAAGAACTATCAGCACCCAGATTGTGAAGTTGTAGCCATTGTCCAGAAATGCCAACTTCTCGCCGGCAGCGAACCTTCTACATCAGGACGGCCCTCTGCCACTTTCATGGATGACCCCGGATTTGGGGACGAGGAAGATGATGATTATTAGTAATTTTCCTCCGGCATATACCACCACTGGCCTTCAAAGAACTTCATAAGTTTTTTGTTCTTGAAGACATGCCCACGGTGGGCATAAGGCAGGTTGTGGATAATGCGAGCCTTGAACGTATCTTTTATCTCGTCGGGATTGTTACTTTCTGACCATGGCATAAAGCGCCAGGGATAATAACTCCCACCGCCATCATAGTAGACTTGCAGGTCTTCTGCCTTGGTGTCCTGCTGCCACGGCAGCAAGATGTCGGCAGACTTGATGCAGATGTTGTCAATGGGCTTGAAGTTGTCAGCGTGCCACTCGACGGTGCCGTTGCGCAAGACACACTCCAGGTAGGTCACATCGACGTCATCCCATCGCAGGTGGTGGACCTGACGCATCTTTCCCTTTCCCTCCACAATGCGGAAGGGCTGACCACTAAACAACGAGTCGGCCATGCAGAAGTGCTTCGTGGTGTTCTCGGCCTTGATGCGAAGGGTGAAGTCATCAATCTGTCGGTTGGCCCAGCGCAGGGCAGGCTTCAGCCAATAAGGCACCGAAAAGCACTCATCCACACTGAACGACATCCGATAGCGATAGGTATGGTGCACGATGTTCCGGCCGGACTTGAAGGTAGCCTCGAAAAGATAGGCATAGCCATAGCTTTGCAGACTGTCTATGCCCTCATCCCACAGGACATTACCCATCCAATCATCGTTGACCTTCCAGCGGCTCAGGTCCATAGGCTGAAATTCGGTATCGCCGTCTATCGTCGTTGCCACGACGGCATTACGATAGCTGAGCGGCTGACCGTTCATCTCCACCACGAAGTCCTTGATGTGGGGATGGATGCCTTGCGGTGAGAACGGCTCACCGTCGTTATAAGGTGCTTCGGCTTCGAAACCCATCTGAACCGTCTTCTCCTGACCACGGTTCATGAACTCATAATAGACATCCACCGAAGCAAAGC
>Ga0310697_10001385_pt1 | contig 28568 bp, 18 predicted proteins | sample 172DNAGHGlowgp2_FD_203883 | JGI IMG/M metagenome (GOLD analysis project Ga0310697, IMG submission 203883) | Sheep rumen microbial communities from Palmerston North, Manawatu-Wanganui, New Zealand - 1728 DNA GHGlow gp2 (v2) (version 2) | ecosystem: Host-associated > Mammals > Digestive system >... | reverse complement strand
TCTCCTTCCGCAAGACCACCGGTACCACGCTCCCGAGCATGGTGGTGTCTGTCGCCGAGGTCGAACAGTCGGCCTTCGCCTCCGCCGCCCGCATCGAGACCACCCTCACCCAGGTCTTCGAAGGCACTCCCACCCTCGACGAGAACATCATCACCATCGAGTTTGCCGAGCCGTACACCTACAACGGTGGCAACCTCCTCGTGAATATGGACATCGCCAACGGTACCAGCTGCACTGACTTCAACCTCGTCGGTGAGACCGAGGCCGGTGTTATCCACACCGTCCGCGAGGTCTATCGTCCCGCTCAGGGCATGTCGATGGGCACCACCTCGTCGAACGTCCTGCCCGAAATCACCATCTGCGCCGCTGGCGGCTCCACCGAGGTCTGCCTCCCGGTCTCCAACCTGACTGTCGAGAATGTGACTCCGTTCACCGCCTCCCTCAGCTGGGTCCCCGGTATCCGCGAGCCCGAATGGGAGTATGCCTACGGCCCCGCCGACCAGGAAGTCGAGCAGTTGACCGTCCTCTCCGTCGCGAGCTTCAACCTCACCCTCGAGGGTCTCACCCCCGAAACCGACTATGTCTTCTACGTCCGTCCCGCCTGCAGCACTAACAGCTACGGCGAGTGGAAGAGTATTAACTTCACCACTCCCTACAGCTGCGCCGTGCCCGCTTCCGTCTCCGTCGTCTCCCGCACCAGCGACAGCGTCGTCCTGGCCATCGCTGTGGCCGAGGGCGAACCTGATGTCGATGCCTTCAACGTGAAGATCTGGAGCAACACCGACGACGAGCGCATCGTCACCGGTGGCGACACCATCGTGATTGGTGGCCTCAACGGCAGCACCACCTACAAAGTGGCTGCTCAGAGCAACTGCGGCGACGTCAACGGCCTCAGCCGCTGGACCGCCGAGGTCTCCTTCACCACCATCTGCGACGGCACCACCCCGCTGCCCTTCACCGAGGACTTCAGCGCCAGCAGCATCAACGCCGCTTGCTGGGGTGTCGTCGTCAACGACAGCGCCTTGGCACAATCCGGCAGCCTCCTGGCTGCTCCCGGTGTGCGTGACGGCCACATGAGCATGGCTACTGAAAGCTGCGGCTCCAATGGTGGTCAGTACTTCAACCGCTACTTCTACTCCCCGAGCTTCGAGGCCGACGACACCCTGCTCGTCAGTTTCACCTACAAGACCAAAACCGACTATGTCGCCGACATGTATGTGGGCTTCAGCACCACCACCGGCACCGACAGCGCCGACTTCGAGTGGACCCTCCTGCCCCAGGCCGGTAGCGCCACCACCTACAAGGCCTTCGTGCCCGCTACCGTGAAGCGTATGGCTGTCGCCGTCTTCGACGAGGATGGTAACGCCTACTACTTCGACTACGACTACTACATCGACGACGTCTCCATCAAGGTCGCCGACCGCTACACCATCGCCGCCAGCACCGCTGACGCCACCATGGGTAGCGTCGTCCTGACCGCCGACGGCGACACCGTCGACGGCGAGACCACCGTCTTCGAAGGCACTCAGGTCCGCATGGAGGCTGTCCCCGTCCTCGGCTACCAGTTCGTCAACTGGACCGCCGGCGACGCCGTCATCAGCAACAACGCCGACCTGTCCTTCACGCCCGACAAGGACACCGCTCTGGTCGCTAACTTCACTCTGCCCAACTACTACGTGATGGCTCGCGTACCGAACGCCCAGACTGACTACGGTACCGCCGCCGTCACCAAGGTTGGCGACAACGACACCAACACCAACCGCGTAAACGACATCCCGGGTCTCACCCTCGTGACCCTCACCGCCGAGGATACCGACCTCTCCGACAACATGGTCTTCCGCGGATGGAGCAAGGTGCAGAACAACAACACCGACATCGTCAGCTACGATGCCGTCTACACCTTCCCGCTGGTTGAGAACACCACCCTCTTCGCCCAGTTCGTAACCGACAGCTTCAATGTGGCTCTCACCTACGACACCGCTATGGGTACTGTCAACGCAGCCGCTATCAGCTCGACCGGCAAGGTCGTCATGAACAGCCGCCTGCAGATGACCGCCACCGAGAAGTGGGGTTATGAGTTCCTCGGCTGGTACACCAGCAGCGAGAGCACCGAGGCCATCAGCATGAATGCCTCCATCGACACCCTCGTCGACGGCGACAAGGCATTCTTCGCCAAGTTCGGCAAGATCCCGTTCTACCTCCGTGTCTCCTCCAACGACACCACCGTCGGTACCGTCTCGGCCTCGGCCACCGAGGGCCTCTATGAGACCCCGATCGTCCTGACCGCCACCCCGAAGGCCGGTGCTCACCACCACTTCGACCACTGGAACGATGGCACCACCGAGAACCCCTACAACTTCATCCTCACTCAGGATACCATGATGAAGGCCTTCTTCGCCATCGACACCCACAAGGTCGAGCTGCTCGGCGGCGCCGACGAGTTCGGTACCGTCGCCATCAACGGCGAAGAGACTTCCGTCAAGTACTTCGACTACGGCACTGAGAACATCGCCATCAGCGCTACGCCCAACACCGGTGTCACCTTCACCGGCTGGAGCGACGGCGTCACGGATGCCGAGCGCACCCTCGAGACCCTGACTGGCGATGTGGTCCTGACCGCCAACTTCGACAGCACGGTCTACAACGTCACCGTGGCCTACAGCACCAACGAAGGTGTTGTCAAGACCGCCGACGAGACCACCGTCGAGAACAACACCGTCTATGAGAAGTACTACGGCGACACCGTCGTCCTCGTGGCCGAAGCCTCCACCGGCTTCAACTTCTCCTACTGGACCGACGATGCCGACAACACCTACACCTCCGACACCCTGACCTATGTGGTTGCTGACCGCCAGGGCCAGACCCTCCGTCCCGTCTTCGGCGAGGCCGGCAAGGTGACTGTCTATGTCAGAAGCAGCAACACCGTGGCCGGCTCGGCAATCGGTAACGGCACCAACGGCGGTGTGGAATTCACCACTGCCGACACCGCACGCTTCGACGTCGACGGTAGCTTCACCGTCGCCGCCACCGCCGCCGACCACTACCATTTCGTCAACTGGACCAACGCCAACGGCGACACCCTCGGCACCGAACCCACCCTCACCTACGCGGTCATGGAGGACTATGCCAACGCCGGCGACGTGGTCACCTTCATCGCTAACTTCGCCATCGATGTGCACTACCTGAAGGTCGCCGTCAACGACGAGACCCAGGGCAGCGTCACCATCGACGGTGTGGCCACCGACAGTGTGAGCGTCGACTACGGCACCAACGTCGTCCTCGCCGCCACCGCCGCTGCCAACCACCACTTCGTGAGCTGGAACGACGGTAACACCAACGCCGACACCACGGTCGCCGTGACTGCCGACATGGTGCTCACCGCCGAGTTCGCCATCGATGTGTACACCTACACCTACACGACCAACATCGAGGGTGCAGGTACTGTCACGCCGAGCAACTATGTCGAGCTGAATGAGGAAGAGGGCTACGCCACCTTCGCCTTCGGCAGCACCGCCACCTTCGAGGCTACCGCCAACGAGGGCTACGTGTTCACCGGTTGGAACGCCGCCGGCTTCAACGAGGCCACGGCCAGCCTGCCTGTGTACAGCGACTTCGACCTGGTTGCCAACTTCGACACCATCGTCTACAACGTGACGACCAACGTCAACGCTGAGCAAGGTACCATCGAAGGCCCCGCCACCATCAAGCACTTCCTCAGCGGCACCTACACCGCCGAGGCCAACTACGGCTACACCTTCCTCAACTGGGTCGACGCCAACGGCACCGTCCTCGGCACCGAACCCACCCTCACGCTGGGCAACCTGACTTCCGACACCGCCATCTACGCCGTCTTCGACAGCCTCGAGTACACCATCACCGTGGTCTCCTCGAATGTTGAGCACGGTACGGTAAGCGGCGGCGCCACCGTGAAGTACCTCAAGACTGTCACCCTGACCGCCACCCCGGCTGAAGGCTACGAACTTGTCAACTGGACCAACGCCGCCGGTACCGTCCTCGGCACCGACGTCGAGCTGACCGTCACCGTCGAGCGCGACAGCACCATCACCGCCAACTTCGGCCTGATGAACCACACTGTCACCGCCACTGTGAACAACGCCGAGATGGGTAGCGTCGAAGGCGCCGGCACCACCGAGCACTTCGCCACCGCCACCCTCGAGGCCACGGCCAACTACGGTTACGAATTCGTGAACTGGACTGACCTCAACGGCAACGTCCTCGGCACCGAGACCACCCTCGAGGTGACCGTCCTCAGCGACACCACCGTGAAGGCCAACTTCCAGAAGCGCACCTTCACCGCCACTGTGGTTGCCAACAATGCCAACATGGGTATCGCCACCGTCAGCGGTGTTGCTACCTACCTTGACACTGTGACCTACACTGCTCAGGCCAACGCTCACTACCGCTTCGTGAACTGGACCGACGCCGCCGGCACCGCCGTGGGCACCGAGACGACCCTGAAGGTTGTTGTGACGAGCGACACCGCTCTCACCGCCAACTTCGAGGCCATCATGCGCCACGTCACCGTCAGCGTCAACCCCGCCAACACCGGTAGCGTGAACGTCACCGACACCAACATCGCCGACGGTCAGTCTCTCAACCTCGTCGCCACCCCGGCCGACGGTTACCAGTTCGAGAGCTGGAGCAACGACGCCAACGCCGGTGCTTCGCAGACCATCGTCGTTGAAGACGACATGACCATCGTGGCCAACTTCAGCCGCGTCACCTACAACATCACCCTCGTGGTCACCAACAACGCCATGGGTACTGTCAACGGCGGCGGCGTCAAGGCCTCTGGCGACACCATCACCGTCACCGCCACCGCCGCTCAGGGCTACCGCTTCGTGAGCTGGACGGAGGACAACGTTGTGGTGAGCACCGAAGCTGACTACACCTTCGTGGTTACCTCCGCTCGCACCCTCGTGGCCAACTTCATCGCCGTCTACACTCTGACGCTCGATGTCAACGACGCCACCATGGGCTCCGTCAGCCCCGCCGGCATCGCCTCCTACGACGACAACGACGAGGTCGTGGCTGTGGCCACCGCCAACGACGGTTACCACTTCGTGGCCTGGGTCAACGCTAACAACACCAACGACACTGTCAGCCGCAGCGAGCGCTACGTCTTCAACATCCACGCCAACACGAGCCTCATCGCGGTGTTCGCACGCAACACCGACGGTATCGACGATGTCGACATGGAGAACGTGAAGATCTACAGCGTCGACAGCAAGATCATTGTCCGCGGTGCTGAGAACCGCAGCGTCTACGTCTTCGACGTGAACGGCCGCGTCGTCAACAGCGAGAGCAACGCCAGTGAGACCATCGAATTCCGCATGGCCAACACCGGTGTCTACCTCGTGAAGGTTGGCAACGCACCCGCCAAGCGCGTCCTCGTGGTCCGCTAAGCGAGTTCCGTTACTCTAACTGACGAGCGGGGCGCCCAATCGGGCGCCCCGCTCTTTTTTTGTGCGGTGGGGCAATAATAACATGGTGGGGGCGTTTTTGGTGTGTGGGTGTGTAGGAATGAAGGGCTTTATATTAGGACAATTGCTAAAACAAACCATATATTATCATGACACAGGAACAGTTGAAGTTCAATCCCAATCCCTTGGTGAGCTTCCTTGAGAAGCCGAAGAGAGAATTCACCAAGGCGGATATCCTCAAGGTCATCGAGGAGTTTCAAATAGAGATGATCAATTTCCGCTATATGGCGGACGACGGGAAGCTGCACACGCTCAACTTCGTCATTCAGAGCCTCGCCCATGCCGACGAGGTGCTCACGAGCGGCGAAAGGGTCGACGGCAGTTCCCTCTTCCCCTACATCGAGGCCGGCAATTCGGACCTCTACGTGATACCGCGTTTCAGGACCGCTTTCCTCGACCCGTTCGCCGAGGTGCCGACACTGGACCTGCTCTGCTCGTTCTACAACAAGGACGGGGAACCGTTCGAGCTGGCGCCGGAGTATACGCTGCAGAAGGCCGACCGCGCCTTCCGCGAGGCCACGGGCGGCATGGAGTTCGAGGTGATGGGCGAGCTGGAATACTACGCCATTGCGCCCAAGGACGACGAGTATATGCCCGAGGACCAGCACGGCTACCACGTGAGCATGCCGTTCTGCAAGTTCGAGGACTTCCGCACCGAGGCGATGCGCATGATTGCGGCGGCAGGCGGCGAAATCAAGTACGGCCATTCGGAAGTGGGCAACTTCACCCATGGCGACCTGATGTACGAGCAGAACGAGATAGAGTTCCTGCCGACCCACTTGGAGGAGGCTGCTGACCAGCTGGTTATAGCCAAGTGGATGATGCGCGAGCTGGGCTACAAGTACGGCATCACCGTCACCTTCGCCCCCAAGATCACGGTGGGCAAGGCCGGCAGCGGTATGCACATACACACGCGTGTGAGCCTGGACGGCAAGAATATGTACGTGGACCAGAACGGGCTGACCGAGGTGGCGCACAAGACGATGGCCGGCATACTGTCGCTGGCCGGTTCGCTGACGGCCTTCGGCAACACGAACCCGACGAGCTACTTCCGCCTGGTGCCCCACCAGGAGGCGCCGACGAACATCTGCTGGGGCGACCGCAACCGGTCGGCCATGGTGCGCGTGCCGCTGGGTTGGAACAAGGCAACGGGCAACATGATGGCGCGCTGCAATCCGCTCGAGAAGAACGAAGAGGTGGACTTCAGCCACAAGCAGACCATAGAGCTGCGCACGCCCGACGGAAGCGCGAACGTGTACCTGCTGCTGGCCGGCATGACGGTGGCGGCACGCCACGGCTTCGAGATGAAGGACGCGGTGCAGTACGCCAAGGACCGCTATGTGAGCGTGAACATCTTCGAGCACGAGGATGTGCTGAAACGCCTCGACGTTCTGCCCGACTCGTGCGCTGCCAGCGCGGACCTGCTGGAACGCGACCGCGCGGTCTACGAGCAGGACGGTATCTTTGCACCGGCCCTGGTGGACGGCATCGTGAAGCAGCTGCGCGCCTTCGACGACCGTACGCTGCGCGTCGACATTGGCAAGGACAGCGAGAAGACGCTCGCCCTGGTGCAACGCTTCATACACTGCGGATGAACCGGGCTGTGCTGCTGATTGGCGGAAACCAAGGCGACCGCCGAGAACTGATAGAACAGGCGACAGAGCTGATACGGCAACGTATCGGCTCTGTCGTTGCCTTGTCGGGGGTGTACGAGACCGCGCCGTGGGGCGACTTCGCGGACGAGGGTGGGGGAGGTCCAGCGCCCTTCCTGAACAGGGCCATCGTGGTGGAGACCGTGATGGATGCCCATGAGACGCTGCACGCGGCGCAGGCTATAGAAGCGCTGCTGGGGAGGATGAGGAAGGCCAAGGCGTTTGAGGAGAAAACAAGGCAGCGGGTCTATCACTCGCGGACGATGGACATAGATATCATCTTCTGGAACGAGGAGGTTATAGAAACCGCCGACTTGACGGTGCCGCATCCGAGGATGCACCAAAGGCGCTTCGTGCTGGAACCGTTGGCGGAGATTATGCCGGACTACCGGCACCCCGTGCTCGGGAAGAGCGTGAGGGAGCTGCTGATGGAACTGCCGGAGTGAATTTTGCTAAGAACGATAATAAGGAGGCGGGGTGCGCGTTATAAATAATCTATGAGACACCTGATAATCATAATAGGACTTGTGCTGATGCCGTTGGTGGCGGTGGGACAGAGCTTTACGGTAAGCGGAACAATCAGCGACAACAGCACCGGCGAGACGCTGATAGGCGCCACGGTGGTCGACGTCAGGAGCGGCAAAGGGGCTGTGACAAACCCCTATGGCCGCTACTCGCTGACGATGAAGCGGGACAGCGTGGAACTGAAGGTGCAGTATGTCGGCTACGAGGTGCAGTATTTCAAACTCTACCTGAACGGCAACAAGGAGCTGAATGTGAAGCTGAAACCTGCGGTGCAACTGCAGGAGGTGACCATTAGCGCCGAGCGGGTGGGGGACATACGGTCGTCGCAGATGAGCGCCACGGAGATGACGATGGAGAAGATAAAGTCAGTGCCGGTGCTTTTCGGCGAGGCGGACATCATCAAGGCGCTGCAGCTGATGCCGGGAGTGCAGAGCGGCAGCGAGGGCAACAGCGGCATGTATGTGCGAGGCGGCGGCCCGGACGAGAATCTGTTCCTGCTGGACGGGGTACCGCTTTACAATGTGAGCCACATGGGCGGCTTCTTCTCGGCGTTCAACACCGATGCCGTGAAGAACGTGACCCTCTACAAGGGTTCGTTCCCGGCGCGGTTCGGCGGACGGCTGAGCTCGGTGCTGGACGTTACGCAGAACAACGGTAACGACCAGGAGATACACGGCAATGCGTCGATAGGACTGATAGCCGCGAAGGCGAGTATAGAGGGACCGATAGTGAAGGACAAGACGACCTTCAGCCTCTCGGCCCGCAGGACATACGCCGAGCTGCTGGTGATTCCGACCATCACGTGGCTGGACCGCGCCACAAGCGACGAGCCTACGGCCGCCGTTGTGGAAAATGCAAACTACGACGTAGGCTACTGGTTCTATGACATCAACGCCAAGCTGACGCACAAGTTCAGCGAGCGGAGCCGTCTGTACGGGAGCTTCTATATGGGAGAGAACGAGGTGTATGGCCGGATAAAGACGGCCACGGCACAGGACGAGGACGTGTTTCTCGGCTTCAAGACCCGGTGGGGCAACATGATTGGCGCGCTGAGGTGGAACTACGTCCTCACGCCGAAGCTCTTCATGAATGTGACGGCATCCTACACGCAATATACCGACAGCATAATAGGCAGTGTGGAGAAGGGAATAGTGAGCGGAGCGACCCCGTCGAAGGTGCAGGGGGACTACTTCTCCGGCATACGCGAGGTGACGGGGCGCGTGGATTTCGACTACACGCCGGCGCCGGAACACAATGTGAAATTCGGAGCCGGCTATACGCAACACTGGTTTCTGCCGGAAGTGGCCAAAGGCAGTGTGGACTGGTACGACACGCTGTATATGAATAGCGGCATTACGATGGACCCGACGCTTGGAGGCGGCGATATTACGCCGGCCGGAGAGATGACGGCCTTCGTGGAGGACGACTGGTCGGTGATGGAGACGCTGAAAATCAACGCCGGACTCCACGCCAGCGGCTTCAAAGTGCAGAATTCGTTCTACCCGTCGTTGCAGCCGAGGGTGTCTGGTAGGGTGATGCTGAACGACTACTTGTCGCTGAAGATTGGGTATGCATGGATGCGGCAGTATGTGCACCTGCTCTCTACCACGAGCATCACGCTGCCGACCGACCTGTGGGTACCGGTGACCGACAATGTGAAGCCCATGGAGAGCCATCAGGTGGCCGGTGGTATCTTCTACAGTCTAAGCGGTGTGGCAGACTTCTCGATAGAAGGCTACTACAAGAATATGGACAACCTGATAGAGTACAGGGAGGGCGCCTCGTTTTTCGGAAGCAGCGAGAACTGGGAGAACTTGGTGGTGGCCGGCCGTGGCTGGAGCTACGGGGTTGAGTTCTTGGTGCAGAGAGAGATAGGACGTCTCACTGGATGGGTGGGATACACGTGGAGTCGCACAATGCGCCTCTTCGACCGCGAAGGGCAGGTGCTGAACGAAGGAAATCCGTTCCCGGCAAAGTATGACAGGCGGCACGATTTGAGTGTGGTGCTGAGTTACAAGCTGAACAACGAAATCGACTTCAGCGCCACGTGGGTCTTCTCGACAGGAAACACCGCCACGCTGTCGACACAGCGTTACTCGCGTGCCCATGAGGAGCCCGCCGACTATGAAGAGGGAAGTTCCTCGCAGTCGCTATCGACATTCGACGGGCGCAACAACTTCCGGATGCCCAACTACCACCGCCTGGACCTCGGTGCCAACTTCCACCGTAAGTTCAAACGCGCGCGCCGCACGATAAGCGTGAGCGTGTATAATGTGTATAACAGACAGAATCCTTACATGGTGTACTTGAGCCGTACGCCGTCGGAGAAGGGGTATCCGATGTCGCTGCAGCAGCTGAGCCTGTTCCCCATATTGCCGTCGGTGTCGTATACACTATACTTTTAGAATATGAAGACAAAGAACAATATAATAACTATCGCCACGGCGGTCCTTGTGCTGGTCGGGGTCTCTTCGTGCACGAAAGAACTTGATATAGAGCCGCCGGCCAATAGGCAGTTGGTGCTCAACGGGGAGCCGCTGGCTGGAACGAGGGCATTCGTGAACTTTGCTTACACGCGGTTCTTCCTGGATAACAACAACGACCAGCCTGTGCCGGGGGCCGAGGTGACCCTCGTGGCCAACGGAGTGCGATACAGCTCTGACTCGGTGTCGAAGTGCAACTACTTCTTCCCGTATACGATACAGGAGGACGACAGCTTGGCGGTGGAGGTTTCACTGCCCGACGGTCGGACCGTGAATGCCGAGACATGGGTCCCGTTCCAGCCGGTGGTGGAAGATTTTACGGTGCAGTTCAGGCGGACTCTGATATTCAACATTCTTGATGCACGTTTCAAACTCAGCGACCACGCCAACGTAAACGAGATATACAGTATAGCGATAAATGTGCGCGACAGCGGCCGGAAATACAACGAGTGGAAAGGGACATACGACACGGTTGACACGGTGCGTACAAGCTATTTCTGTCTGCCGAACAATCCGGAGATTACGTCGGACAGCGTCACACCGTATCTGCCGATGGTAGGACATCCGTATATGTTGTACGGGTCGAGGATAATGTTTCTTGACCGAAGAATCGCCGGACGTCCGAACTATGAGGTCGCACTGATGATACCGCTGTTCAGAGACACCACCGAGCGCGCTCCCTTCAAGCACGAGTATACCGTCGAGGTGCATTCGTTTTCTGCGGAACGGTTCCGGTACATCCTGTCGGTGTCGTCGCAGGGTGGAGCGACCAGCTTCTTTGCGGAACAAGGAAGCACGTACGGCAATGTCGACGGGGCGTTGGGAGTGTTCGCTGGCGGTGCAGGACAGAAGTTCAAGTTTGCGATAGATACCATCGTTCCGCAACGCTACAGGACAACGACGATGCCCGACGACAAGCCTGCAGTGCTTGACGGACCGATAACGCCTGTCCTGAATACGCAAAACGGACAATGGGGGATGAAAAATAGTGCTGTGAAGTAAAAATATTTTGTCAGTTTGTGAAAATGTTGTATCTTTGCAGTCCGATTTGTGGGGTCAAAAGGCCTTTAACAATCGTGAAAGTAATTAAATAATAAACAAATAAGAGAAATGTACGCAATCGTAGAAATCGCAGGCAAGCAATTCAAGGTCGCCCAAGATCAGAAGATTTTCGTCAATCGTCTCCACAATGACGAGGGTAGCGAAGTGTCTTTTGACACCGTGATGCTTAAAGACAATGATGGCAAGGTTGAAGTGGGCAAACCTTACATTGCAGGTGCTAATGTCAAGGCCACTGTCCTCCGCCACCTCAAGGGCGATAAGGTTCTGGTGTTTAAGAAAATCCGTCGCAAAGGCTTCCAAAAGATGAACGGTCACCGCGACTATCTGACCCAGATCAAGATTGACAGTATCAACTAATGTCTAACCGTTAAAAACAGAGAAGCAATATGGCACACAAAAAAGGTGTTGGTAGTTCCAGCAACGGTCGTGAATCCGAAAGCAAACGCTTAGGCGTTAAGATTTTTGGCGGTCAGAAGTGCATCGCCGGTAACATCATCGTGCGTCAGCGCGGTACTGCCCACAATCCCGGTCAGAATGTTGGAATGGGCAAAGACCATACGCTCTACGCCCTCGTGGACGGAGTGGTGAAATTCCACAAAGGCCGTGAGGATCGCAGCTACGTCAGCGTCGTTCCCGCCGAGTAAAAGGAACTGAAGAGAAAGAAGAAGGCTCGCCTGTGACGAGCCTTCTTTTGTATGTATATGCGCTGTACATTTAGGTACTAAGCCAGTGTCTGCCAAGTTCTAATCTTCCATCTGGATGCGTACGCTTTCAGCGTGGATTTTCTCAAGCATGTCGTGTACGAATGTCTCGTCGAGCCCGAGTGCTTCGGCGAGACGAAGCCGGTCGTTGACGACGTCGGCCCATCGTGCCTGTTGATAGACTGGCATGTGGACTGTGCGTTTCACGTCGGCAATACGGCGCGATACAGCCATCCGTTGGGAGAGCAAAGAAATTAGTTCGTGGTCGATGTCGTCTATTTTCGAACGCAGGGGTTCGAGGGCGTCAAGGGCGTGGTCGCTGTCAGGTGTGGGGGTGTCGGACAGCCAAGTGTTTACGATGTCAGCCAATTCGTCAGGCGTCAGCTGCTGAGTTGAGTCTGTCCAGGCTTCAGTCGGGTGGGGGTGGACCTCCACCATTAGGCCGCTGTAGTCTAGTTGGTGGGCAGCAATGGATAGAGGTTTCACAAGGGCCGCCTGTCCGCCTATATGGCTGGGGTCGCACAGGATTGGAACGTCAGGCATTTCCCGTCGCAGTTCGAGGGCGACTTCCCACAGCGGAGCGTTGCGGTAGCCGCGATTGTTGTACATGTTGAAACCGCGGTGAATTGCGGCGATATCGTTGATGCCGACGGCCTGGAGTCGTTCGAGGGCCCCCAGCCAGAGCCTTACGTCAGGGCAGACTGGGTTCTTGACCATGACGGGGAGCCCTGTGCCACGCAGCGCCGTGCACAACTCGTCGACCATAAAAGGGTTTGTGGTAGTGCGGGCACCCAACCATATGGCGTTGATGCCATAGCGCAGACATAATTCTACCTGTTCGGGCCGCGCAACCTCGCAGCAGAAGCCGACTCCATGTTCGATTGAGATGTCGCGCATCCAGATAAGGGCTTGTTCGCCAAGGCCTTCAAATCCACCAGGACGTGTGCGTGGTTTCCATACCCCACCGCGGATAAGTCGGACTTGTGGCATGGTTTTCAAGGCCATGGTGACCTGCTGAAGCTGCTCGCGGCTCTCTACACTGCAGGGACCAGCCACAACAAATGGTCTGTTGTTTATAGTCTGAAACATTTTGCAAAGATACGCAATATTTTTGATATGCCAGCGTTATAAAGACATGAAAACAAAGTTTCTGAAACTGCAAAACTGGCTTATCGTATCGCTAATGGGCGCGCTGGGGCTCACTTCGTGCCACTGTAGCAAGGAGTTGCCCGAAGCAGAGGAGGCTAAAGTCCACGCTGTGAAAGACCGCGGAGAGATGAGGTTGATGTATGGAGTGCCGACTATGGAATTTCGGATTCGCGGAGAGGTGAAGAACCCGAAGGGGAAGCCTGTGGAAGGTATACGAGTCAATATGCTGGAAAGAGGCATGGAAGTGAAGGACGGAGAATTGCAGGGTGACCCGAAGAGAGTAGAGGAGTGGCTGGACGGCACGTCGGTGGCGACGGATGGCGAGGGCCGCTTTGAGATTAACAGCAGCGGACGCCCACAGGAACAGGTGAGGCTGCTGGTGCGTGACATCGACGGGAAAGAAAACGGCGACTACCGCAACCAGGTACTTGAGATGAAGGTGACACCGGAGGATATGGAACGCACCGGAGACAACCGCTGGAATCAGGGTGTCTTCAACAAACAGGTGAAGATAAAGCTGAAAAAGAAATAGTCCGCGATAAAAACTGCAAAGGTCGGGCTATGCCGCTCTCATTACGTCAACGTGTAGGACTGGAAATGCATCGCGCTTTGCGACACAATGAAGCAAAGTTGCACCAGTTGCGTACGCTCTTTTGGGAGTGTACGTTGCGTTGTAATATGGCGTGTCGTCATTGCGGTAGCGACTGCAAGGTGCAGCCTGATGTAAAGGACATGCCGGCCGGCGATTTCCTAAGAGTGATAGACAGTATAATTCCGCATGTGGATCCGCACAAAGTATTTGTTATCTTCACAGGCGGCGAGGCACTGCTTAGGCCGGACCTTGAACAGGTTGGCCGGGAATTGTACCACCGTGAGTTCCCGTGGGGTGTGGTGACAAATGGATTTCTGCTCGACGAGCGGCGTTTGGAGTCGCTGATGGAAAGCGGAATGCACAGCATCACGGTTAGCCTTGATGGCTTTGAGGCGGAACATAACTGGCTGCGGCGCCACGGACAGAGTTTTGAGAGGGCAACTGAGGCCATACGTCTGCTGGCGCGGCAGAAAGAAATACTATGGGATGTGGTTACCTGCGTCAACCCGCGCAACTATCCCACGCTGGGTGCTTTCCGAGACTATCTCGGTTCACTTGGTGTGCCGGAATGGCGCCTTTTCAGTATCTTCCCAATGGGGCGTGCGGCCGACAATTCGGAACTGCAATTTACCGACGAGCAGTTCCGTGGGCTGCTGGAATTCATAAAGAGTGAGAGAAAACGGGCCGAAGCTGAGAAGGCTGTAAGTGGAAGAGGCGTCAGGGTTAGCTATGCCTGCGAGGGCTTTTTGGGTCCATACGAACAGCAGGTGCGCGACCGCTACTTCTATTGCCGTAGTGGTATTGACGTGGCCAGCATCCGTTGCGACGGTGCCATCAGCGGCTGTACCTCGGTTCGCAGCAACATGGACCAGGGTAACATCTATACCGATGACTTTTGGGATGTGTGGCAAAACCGCTTCCGGCTGATGAGAGATCGATCGTGGGCTCGCAAGGATAAGTGTCAGGATTGCAAGGTATGGCGTTACTGCGAGGGCTCTGGTCTACACCTTTATGATGACGAGAGACGCCTGTTGACATGTCATTACAACAGACTTGGCGGTAGCCTATAACTGTCACTAAAAAATACACAGTATGAAACAGATTTTGATAATAACAATGATTGCGGCCATGTTGCATGGCTGTGGCGGCAACAGTAAGCCAATCACCCTCGGTGTGGAGGACTTTGCCACCGTGGCTGGACAAAATGATGTTAGGCTTGTCGACGTGCGGACTGCAGAGGAGTATGCCGAAGGGCACCTTGTCGGAGCTGAGAACATCGACGTGAAAGATTCGCTATTCGGAGAGCACATCAAGGCTATTGGTGGCAAGGTGGCCGTATATTGCCGTGGCGGGCGTCGAAGTCTCAAGGCTGCCGAGTTACTGGCAGCCCAAGGCTGCACCGTGTATAACCTCGATGGGGGAATACAAGCCTGGCGGAAAGCCGGACGGAAGACTACCAAGGTTGAGACGGATGTCTTTGTTACGGAAAGTGGGAAGTTGGTGAAAATCCATGCGCTGTTGCATGCAAGCATATGTATTGAACACGACGGCAGGGTGATATATATAGACCCTGTGGCTCAGCTGCGAGAGCGGACGGTGGACTACAGTCTCCTTCCGAAGGCCGATATGTTGCTTGTCACTCACGAACATTTCGACCATTTTGACACAGCCACCCTCCGCAAAATGTACACGCCCGATGTCGAAGTGGCCATGAACCGCCGCTGCGCAGAGATGTTCTCTCTGGGACTTCCGTTAGACAATGGCGACAGCCATGAATTCCGTTGCGGTTCGGTCAACGCTGTACCGGCCTACAACATAACGGCCGAGCACCTGCAGTTTCACCCACAGGGACGTGACAACGGCTATGTCCTCACCATCGATGGTTTGCGCATATACATTGCCGGCGATACCGAGGATATACCGGAGATGGCCAATCTCGAGGACATCGACATTGCCTTCCTGCCTTGCAACCAGCCTTTCACCATGACGCCGCAGCAGCTTGTTAACGCTGCACGCATGGTGAAGCCCCAAGTGCTATTCCCATACCACTATGGCGAGACCGACGTCAGTTCCATAGCCGACTCGTTGCCCGGCATTGATGTACGTATCCGCCACTACGAATAGGCATAGTATGCCCCAGCTATTAATATGGCCTGATTTCAGCTATATACGTAATGCTGAGTAGAAAAACAACACCTCAGATGAACATACTCTCCAAGATGGCGCTTGCCATGACACCTGGCCTCGGAAACACCTCCATACGTCGACTGACGGAGTTGTTTCCCGATGTCGATGTCTTTACACTTAACCACTCGGAACTGAAGGAAGTCTTTGGAAAACATGAGGATATAATAGATGGTATCCTCAACAAGAGTGCATTTGCTCGAGCTGAGGAAGAACTGAGTTTCTGTGAGAAAAATAACATTTGTCCCCTTTTCTTCACCGACCCTGGCTATCCGGAACGGCTTAACCGTGTCGGAACCGAAGACTGTCCAGTTCTGCTCTACAGTCTCGGCTCTGCCAATCTCAATCCAGAACGTTCGGTTTCCATAGTCGGCACGCGTCGCGCTACCGCGGTGGGCCGCGACAATACGGCTGTCTTGGTACGCGAGCTGAAAGCCTATGGTCCGCTGATCGTCAGCGGTCTTGCCTATGGTATAGACTCTGCAGCCCACTCCGCAGCCCTCGAGAGTGGACTTCCTACCGTGGCGGTACTTGGCCATGGCCTCGACCGTATATATCCGGCCTCCAACCGACCGCTGGCAAAACGCATCTTGGAAAGTGGAGGCGCACTCGTTACAGAATACCCTTCAGGCACCGCCATTACACCGAGCCGTTTCCCTGCACGCAACCGCATCATAGCGGCTCTCTCGGATGCCACAGTCGTCGTCGAAGCTTCGGACAGAGGCGGTGCTCTGATTACGGCCGCGATAGCCAACAGCTATCATCGCGAAGTGTTTGCCGTTCCGGGGCGTCTCGGCGACACCTACTCCAAAGGCACCAATAACCTCATCGCCACCAACCGAGCCCTGCTTACACGCGGCGCACGTGATATCGCATTCCAGCTCCGCTGGCCTGATGCTGGCGACCAGCTTACCATAGAAGGCATCGAACCAGAAAAGCAACTTTCGTCCGAAGAATGCCGCGTTGTGGATTGCTTGCGCGACGGAGACCGCATGACCCTCGACGAACTGGCCGCCCAGACTGGTTTCTCGCTCGCCAAAACAGCGTCTATCCTGTTCGATCTCGAGATGGAATCCATCGTCCATACCCTCCCTGGCCACACATACCAACTCACCCGCCGCCGGTAGTGGCTGGCGGTAAGCATAGACATCACAATCACTCCTCCACAACCATTGCGTGGCAAGAATTTCACCGCCCCCCTCTACCTATACGACGTATGACCGACCGACTACGTAAAGAAATGGATGCTTTGCCGGTGGCGACCATCGCAGCAGCGTTGAACGAGACACTGCTGGCGGGGAAGGATGCCATCGTGACTGCGGCGCCGGGTGCGGGCAAGTCAACCCTGTTGCCGTTGACGGTACTGCAGGCGTTGCCCGAGGGGAAAATCGTTGTGCTGGAGCCAAGGCGGGTGGCGGCGCGTCAGATTGCGTCACGTATGGCGTGGTTGCTGGACGAGACGGTAGGGGAGACTGTGGGTTACCGCATCCGCTTTGAAAGCAAGGTGTGCATTCGGACACGCATCGAGGTGGTGACCGAAGGCATTCTCACTCGCATGCTGCTCGACGACCCAGCGTTGGAGGGCGTGTCTGTGGTCGTCTTCGACGAGTTCCACGAACGAAGCCTGAACACCGACGAGGCTTTCGCCTTGACACGTCAGTGTCAGCAGCTGCTACGCGACGACCTGAGAATTGTCGTGATGTCGGCCACCATCGACACGGCAGTGCTAAAGGAGGCGCTATGCTGTCCTGTGCTGGAGAGCGAAGGACGTATGTTCCCCGTCGAGGTGATTCATACTGCGGAGGAGGCGGATGTGTTCAACGTATCCCAGCTTGTGGCCAGAACCATCCTGCAGGCTCACCGCGAGCACGAGGGAGACATCTTGGCTTTCTTGCCTGGTGAGGGTGAAATACGGCGTGTGGCCGAATTGCTCTCCGACAGCCTTGCCCCCACCAAGATATACCCGCTCTACGGCCTCCTTGGCAGCGATGACCAGGCGCGTGCAATTGCACCGAGTAGGGTGGGGGAGCGTAAGGTGGTGCTGGCAACCCCTATTGCTGAAACTTCGCTGACTATCGAAGGAGTCCGTGTGGTGATTGACAGCGGCCTCTGCCGAAAGATGGTTTTCGACCCACGCAGCGGACTGAACCGCCTCGAGACGGTACGTATCACTCTTGACATGGCTGCGCAGCGCACTGGACGTGCTGGCCGCGTGGCACCGGGCGTATGCTATCGTCTTTGGTCGCCGGCCACGGAGGCCCGTATGGATGTGGTGCGAAAGCCCGAAATTCTGGAGGCCGACCTTACATCGTTGGTACTCGATGCCGCCGTCTGGGGCGAGCGTGAGGTGACAGCTCTGCCGTGGCTGACGCCTCCGCCCAAGTCAGCTCTTGTTCATGCCAAATCATTGCTTGAATCCCTCGGCGCCCTGGATGCCGGCGACGGCATTACCGCGTGGGGCCGGCGATTGTATAAACTTCCATGCCATCCTCGCATCGCGCGTATGCTCCTTATGGCCGACACCCCTGTGCAGCAGGCTCTTGCAGCCGACATCGCCGCCTTGCTCGAGGAGAAGGACCCGCTTGCCGGCGAGGGCGATGTCTCCTTGGACCGCCGATTGAATGCGCTACGGGCGGAGCGCAGGACCGCACGGCCCGCAGGGCGCTGGAGCCGTATCGCCCGTATTGCCCGTCAGTATGCTGACATGATTCATACCCGCGAGGACAATGCTGCGGTGAACCCCTACGAAGTGGGCGCCCTGCTGGCTTCGGCCTACCCCGAACGCATCGGCAAGGCGTGGAAGGAGGGTGTCGGTACCTTCCAGCTGTCCGGCGGCGAACTCGTTGCCGTCGACTCTTCCGACCTTCTCTCCGATGCTGAGTGGATTGTTGCCGCTTCCATGCACCACAAGCCGGGCTCTGTGGGCAAGGTCTTCCTGGCCAGCATTGTGGACCCGTCCGACCTGCAGGCATTCGCCCATGAGCGTGATGTTGTCACGTGGGACGGAAAGGCCGGTGCGGTGGTGGCCCGGCATGAGTCCCGAATCGGCAACATCCTGCTGGCCTCCAAGCCGCTTGTGGGCGACCACCGTGAGGCTGTGCAACAGGTTATCTGCGAGGCTATCGTCGAGAATGGACCGTCTCTGCTCTCGTTTTCCGACGTCGTGCAGAACCTACAGCGCCGCATTGCTTTCGTCTCCGCACGCCATCCCGAGCTCCATCTGCCCGAGATGGATACGGAATCCGTCTGCCGTAGCGCCTGTGAGTGGGGACCTCTCTTCGTCGGCAAGGCTACCTCTGTGGCCGAGCTGAAGAAAATCGACCTTGCCGAGGTCCTTTGGAGCCGTCTCACCTACGACCAGCAGCAGACCGTGGATCGTCTGGCCCCGACCCATGTTGTTGTGCCCACGGGCAGCCGTATCCGTCTCGAGTATCGGCACGGTGCCGAGGCCCCGGTGCTTCGGGTGCGTCTGCAGGAGTGTTTCGGCCTGTTGGACACCCCACTTGTGGACGGCGCACCCGTGTTGATGGAACTGCTTTCGCCGGGCTTCAAGCCGGTGCAGCTCACCTCCGACCTGCGCAGTTTCTGGCAGTCGACCTATTTCGAGGTCCGCAAGGAGCTGCGTCGCCGTTACCCAAAACACTCCTGGCCCGACAACCCGCTGGAGGCTGACCCTGTAAGAGGCGTGAAGAAAAAAGTTGATTGATTCCTGAATACAAAAGATAATTATCTAAATCTGTATAAAATGTATCAACCGATGAGGAAAGGATTTGTATTGTGCCTGTCGATGCTGTGCATCGTCATGGTTGGCTGCAGACATGTGCCTGTAGAGCCCTCGGAACCTGACTATGCCGACACTTCGATGTGGTATACCGTGGAACGTGGCTGCGACGTGGACCTGTTCTATATCACCTCAACAGAGACAGACGACTACACGCATGGCGGCATCGTGATGCACCATGCCGACGTCACCCTCGATAGTATCCGCGCCCTCCTGCTGGGCGAGATGCAGGGCATCGACCACATGTACGGCACTGGCTTCAACTACTTCTCGCCCCACTACCGGCAATGCACCCTCGAGACCTACACCAGCGACTCGCTGCTATCCGCGCGGGCCCCATTGGCCATGGCCGACGTGAGGCGCGCCTTCGACTACTACCTCGAACACCTCAACGGCGGCCGCCCCTTCATCCTGATGGGCTTCAGCCAGGGCGGTCAGTGGGTGGTGGAGCTGCTTCGCACTATGGACGACGAGACCTACAGCCGTATGGTGGCCGCCTACGTCGTCGGCTGGAAAGTGACCAACGACGACCTTGTCTCCGCCCGCGGCCATATCCGTGCCGCACAGGACAGCGCCGACCTCGGCGTCACCGTCTGCTACAACAGCGTCCGCTCGCCCGAATGCGCCATCCCTATCCTCAGCGAAGGCAACCGCCTGGCCATCAACCCCGCCAACTGGCGCACCGATGCCACGCCGGCCACACTGGTGTACAAGGGCGATACGCTGACAGTCTGTCTCGACACATCCTCGCTGCTACTTTGTATCGACGGGTATACACGCGACGACTATATGTTGCCCCTCATCGGCTGCGATGGCAACTACCACTGCCTCGACATCACCATCTATCGCGAAGCGCTGCAGCGCAACATGGCCCTGCGTGCCGCACGCTGGTCAGAGAGATAGCCCTACCGGGGCGACAGCAAAGGCCACCGCTTCACGGTAGCGTGGCAGCGTCGTGGCTTTCATGATGGCTTTCTTCTGCTTGTGCGGAATGTCGACATATTCCCAGAAGGCATGTAGCCGAGCCAAAATCTGGCTGTCGCCGCAAAGAGTCTCCACGGCGTGGTGGTAGATTCTTTCATGCATTGAACGCAGCACCGGGTGCGCAGGCGTCTCGCCTGCATCAAACTGGTACGCAGGCGTCTCGCCTGCATCAACTGGGTACGCAGGCGTCTCGCCTGCACATGCAGTTATCCATGGCCGTGCCAGCAGTCCGCGCCCAAGCATCATCCCCTTGAGGTTTGGAAACAATGCTGTGATGTCCGTCCCGTCCACATTTCCCACTTTCCATTTTCCATTTTCAATTCCCGAGATGTCGCCGTTATATACCACTGGATGTTTGCATGCTTCGAGGAACCGCGCGAAGGCCTCCATGTCTGGCGTTCCTTTGTACTGCTGCCGTCCCAATCTTGGGTGCAACGTGACGTGCACCAAGGGCATGGCATTGATGACAGGCATGCATGAAAGTCCTTCGTCGACGCTTTCCCATCCGGTGCGCATCTTTATCGAAAAGGCCACTTCCGGTCGTCGCTGCATCTCGCATAGTATCTCTTCCACGCGGTCGGGGTGGGGGAGGAGCCCGCTGCCGCGTCCGGCACGCACCTGCATCGGGAATGGACACCCCATGTTTAGGTCTATCCTCCGCCATCCCTGCTCCTGCAGCGCGTCGCACAGGCGTGCGAACTCGTCGCTGCCGCTGGCGATTACCTGTGGTACCGTCGGCACGCCGCTGTTGCGTTCAGGGTCGGTGTCGCGCAAGTCTTTCTTCCGCACCTCGCCATGCTCTATCCTCACAAACGGCGTATAGTACTCGTCCAGCCCGCCGACGCACTCCCAATGCGCCCGCCGGTATACCGAGTCGGTGTAACCCTGCAGCGGAGCAAAAGCCATGTATATTTTCTCCATCATCTGTCCTATCCAGTTCCCTTGGGTAATGTATTTGTGTGCAAAGATACACATTTCCTTTGGATTGCAAAAAATATTTTGTCGTCTCTTGGTTATGGCGTATCTTTGCATCGTTATCAAAAAAGAGTAAAGAAATGAAAACAGCATACATTCTTATGGTGTTGGCTGCGGTGGTGGCATTGAATGGATGCAATTCCAAACACCAAATCGCCATCGACTGGGGTAGCAATGACAGCATAGAGTATACCGTTGACTATACGGTCAGCTTCACCATAGACCACGACAGCACCATGCAGCTGACTGCCTCAGGCAATTATGGTAACGTGGAGATTGCCCAAGTGGAATCGGAGAACTTGATAGGCGAGGACGGAAAACCCGTGAAGAACACATTCATTATTCTTGAAGACTCCGTCCCCGCAGGCAAAGGCATAACCCTGCAGCGAGGTGGCCTGTCCTATGCCGGCGGAAAGCCAGAGTTTATCCATAATAATACCATTGGCAGCGACGATATGGTGGAGCTCCGCATTCTCGACACTAACGCAATAACACATTCACACACTAACGCATTCTGCACCACCCTCTATTCCATCCGCGACAATATGTTCTACGACCCCTACGATGCCCAGTCCTTCACCATCCCCGGCGGTCACCGCTTCTCCATTGTCCTCCCTGTCATTTCCGAAGAGATGTACCCAAAAGAAAAAGAGAGCCATACCGTACAGATTGGCTTCAGTATTCACTAAAGATTATTTTGCCAAACAAGAAAAGATTTGTATCTTTGCAAATAAAAATCAGATAACAATTACCTGATGGCAGACAGCATAACCATACAAAAGAACAGCAATCTTATGCCGTTGGTTGACGACTTGCGGCAGATAATCAACCAGACACGCAGTCGGGTTGCAGTAAATGTCAATGCCGAACTCACCCTGATGTATTGGCATATCGGAGAACGTATCAATCGCGAAGTGCTTGGCAATGAGCGCGCCACCTACGGAAAGCAAATTGTCGCGACGGTGTCGCGACAATTGCAGGAAGAGTTTGGAACAAAGGGGCTCGATGCGAAAAGTATTCGTCGTATGATGCAATTTGCATCCTTGTTTCCTGAATTCCAAATTGTCGCGACACTGTCGCGACAATTACAATGGTCTCATTTTGTAGAAGTTATCCCATTAAAAGACGATCTTCAACGGGAATTCTACCTGACGTTGGCAGCCTCTGAAAGATGGTCAATTCGCCATTTGCGCAAGGAGATTGACGGTATGCTCTACGAGCGTACCGCCATTGCGACGAAACCAGACGAACTGATAAAGCAGGAGCTGACGGAACTGCGGGACAACAACGTTCTCACCCCGGACCTTGTCTTCAAAAGCCCTTATTTCTTGGAGTTCACAGGGTTGAAAGGGATGTATAGTGAAAAGAGTCTTGAGGATAGCCTTGTAGCGCATCTGGAACAATTTATACTGGAGTTGGGCAATGGCTTCACCTTCGTCGAGCGGCAGAAGCGTATGATTATCGACGGCGAGGACTTCTATCTCGACCTGCTTTTCTACCATCGCAGGCTGCATCGGCTGATAGCCATCGATTTGAAACTCGGCAAATTCAAGGCGCAGTACAAAGGACAAATGGAGTTGTATCTGCGCTGGCTCGAAGCCCACGAGATGGAGCCCGGAGAGGAACAGCCCCTTGGGTTGTTGCTCTGCACTGAAGGTGGCGACGAGCAGATAGAACTGCTGCAACTCGACAAATCCGGCATCAAAGTGGCGCAATATATGACCGAACTCCCCTCCAAAGAACTCCTGCAACGCCAGCTGCACAAAGGCCTTGAAGCCGCCCGCCAGCGCTGGGAGAATCGCACTGATAGCTAATTTCAGAATGAGATTTGGATAATCAGAAATTAATTTGTATCCTATATCGTGAAATAAGAAAGTCCGTTAATATTATGCATATTTTAATCACAAAACTTTCTGTATGGTTTTGTCAACATCTTCGCGTGTCTTACTTATCTCTTTATCCCAATAACTATCTTTAATTTCTTTATCAAGCCATTCTTTTGCTTTTAACAAATAGGTTCTGGCTTGGGCGTCTCCAAATTTTTTATAGTATCTTATTGCCTGTTGTCCATACGTATTTGCATGAAACTTTTTTCTTGCATCATTATTGATGCATTTTTCAAGGATTTCCATGCTGTTATCCAATTCTGCCTTAGCTTTATCCCCAGTCTTAGAAATATTTGCATTAAATAATATTATAGCATGAGAGTTTCTAATTGAAAAAAATTTATTATTAGTCATATTAATTGCTTTGTCAATCCATCCAAAGGCTAAATCATATTGACCAAATCCAGATAAATACAATGCACCCTGTTGCAAAACATATGGATTTCTATTATCATAAAGGAATGCTTCTTCATAATATGATTTACCTTCATTCCAATCAGGAAACGCTTTAGCTATAATATTCTTGTCAAATGCATATTTTCTGAATTTTCTATAATCACAGATCCTAAATGATGGAATTTTTCTTATAACATTCCATATGACTCTTTTTAATAAACCAGCAGAACAAGCATCGATTATTATTTCTGCTATGTAATAAGAGCGTGGGTAATAGTAATCCATATTTTCATAGGTTACGGCATCATTGGGAATGTAATCTTTAACAATGTCGCATGAATCATCTTTTAAATCAAAGATATCTTGTCGATTAAAAGTGTCGAAATAATCATATGCCATTTCAAAAGAAAGAGGAATGTGGCAGTTATGCATATATGCACATAAAATCAAGAACTCAGCCAATTCTTTGTCGTCATTCTCCAGCTTTTGAATTGCATTTTTATATCGATCCTTTATATTTGGCGTATTAATGTTTCTTATTACAAATTCAAAAATTGAGTCTTTCCCGTACAATCTTAATTCGGTCTCCTTTTTTAGATATTCGTTTCTAAGGCCTTGTGGCAAAGAATTAAATACTCCTTGTAAATCTTGGTCATTTAATGTTGTGACGTTGATAATATCGTATTTGTCAGTGGGGGCCAAGTGAGAAATAATACTGAAATTATGGCTTCTTTCTGCACATACGAGTTTAATATTGGGCTTTTCTAAGATTGGTAAAGAGTCGATACTATCATATAAATTGTCAACAAAAATTATTGCCTTATCAGAATCTATTATTTTTACGAGAAATTCGGCTTTCTCTTCAGATAATGAAGAAAAAAACAACTTTAAACCATCAAATTCAATGGCACAAGCCACTTGCATCATTATCGTTGTTTTGCCCGATACCGGAGAGCCTATTATTATAGTATTTTTATTGGGATTATAAATACTATTTTGTATTTTTGAAAAATACTGCGTCCTATATAATTGGTTGCTAATTATATCACACCATTGAGGATTACTGCCTTCAAAAAAATCGCGGATTGGCCGTTGAAATGTAATATCATTAAGAGAAGTTGGTACTATGTACGGCTTCAAAAAAAACATTTTTTCATCATCAATACTACTTTTTCTATCATTTTTCCCCACCTCTCCAAAGAATGTCAGTATTTCATCTAAATTTGCCTCAATTACACTAAACCCTTGAGAACTATAGAATTCAGACAATTCAAGGTCTTCGTTTCGTAAAACAATCCATTTCTCTTTTTGGCAATTTTGAAAAGTTTGTTGAGATGTTAGTGCTTGAATAACAGATGAGTCTGAAAAACTATATCCAATAAATATTGTTGGTCGCATCTCAAGTTCTCGAGAAAGACAGCTCCAGATTCTTGGAACATCATTGTATATATTTGCTAAAGAATTCACATCAAACACAAAACCTCGTTCTGGATCAAGAATACAGCCATGCAGTGGCAAGTAATTTATAGCTTTATTGTCCGTTGAAGGTCCTAATAATGCTTGGTCTCTAATGTATTTTTTTTTAGACTTCTCGAATATCTTGTAAATCAAATTATCAATATTGGTAGTATATATACTTTTAATATTGATTTTCGCAACATTATTATATAGTGGGGAGAATCCATGTACCGAAAATCTGTCTATAAGAAATTGATAGAAGTCTCTTTTAGCAGTTGCCGTAAGAATCGATGAGAGTTGGGCAAGTGTATAATTATTATTCTTATTAAATTTATCTGCTAATTCCTTGGCTAAATTATTACCGACTGGTAAGTTGTTGTTATTTGCATCCCACGATTCAGTAGAGAATCCCGAACCAACAAATAAATTAACGCCATCGTGAAGAGCATTTTTTAAAGAATACTCATTAGTGATTTTCATATTATTGTTTCATTTAAGGGTACAACATATTTTTGCAAAGATACACCTTTTTGGGGGAATGAGAAAAAATATTTTGCCATGTCAGGGGAAATGTGTATTTTTGCAGTCGGTTTTTGAGGGTAAAATCTCAAGGCCGAAAGTTAATGATTAGAAGCGTTATGCTTCCTTGTACTTGAAAACTTCGGAACTTTTCAAAGTATCGCAAGGGTGGTGTGACGGCTTCACGTGTCAGCGTGGGCTGTTCCCTTTACATTAGTGATACAGGTATTCCGAAGACCTTCAAGTACAATGTGAGACATACAGGCCCACGCTTCTTTTGTATACCAGCCGTTGTGGGTCGGATGGCATGGAAGTTGCGCCCGACACGTATCAGGGGGAAAAAATGAAAAAAGGAATACTTTTTTTGACTGTAATAACATCATTACTGCTGATGTCACACCATGCACAGTCGCAGACATTCTCGTCAATATCTCCGTCGGGGCATACTTTGTATTATTGGATAGAATATAATTCTAGCAACACGGTATTGTTGGTGAATAATCCAAACTCATATGGATATTGGGATACCACCGCTGCCAGCGCATATCTTAACTATACGGGCAATCTGATTATTCCTATGACTGTCGTACACAATGGCAATACATATAATGTTAATAATATAACTTATGCATGTTTTAGAGATTGTGTAGGTCTCACATCTGTAACGATTCCATCTACAGTTAGATGTATCGAATGGGAGTGCTTTAAAAATTGTACCGGACTGACATCAGTTACGATTCCATCATCGGTTACAGGCATTAGCTATGGAGCCTTTAATGGTTGTTCTGGGTTAGCATCAATCACAATTCCTTCCTCTGTTGTAGATATAGATTCTTATGCGTTTGCAAATTGTACAGGTCTGACAACTATCAATTATGATGCCGATAGTTGCTATATGTATTATTATACATGGATGGGGACCAATGAAGTGTTTTTAGGGTGTGATAATTTGACAACAATAAATATTGGCGACAATGTCAGATGGATTTCTCCACATGCATTCCAAGACTGCAAGAATATCACCAATCTCACTATTGGAAAGAATATTGAAACATTTTATTGGAACGCACTTGCCGACACACTAAATAGCCTAAACACGGTGAACTACAACGCAAAAGATATGCATGTTTTGGGCACTAACTCTGTAACCGTTGGATTGTTTAAGGGAAGAGAGAACAGCCTCGCCAATCTCACCATCGGTAATGATGTGGAGAAATTGCCAGATTGGACATTTAAAGATTGTACCAGTTTGATTTCCGTAGTGTTCAATGCTGACAGTTGCACTAGGGCGGGTAGCACCACTTCTGGATCAGGGAGGGCATTTGAAGGGTGCAACAATGTCAACAGCTTTACTTTTGGCAACAATGTAAAGATTATTCCAGCCCAATTGTGTTACGGCATGTCGTGTTTAATTACACTTACCATTCCAAACAACATCACCTCGATTGGCGGTTCTGCATTCTATAACTGTAGCGGCCTAACATCCGTAGCGTTCAATGCAGACAGTTGCATATTTGCTGGATATAGTAATAGGGCTTTTCAGGGATGTAATAACATAGCCAGTTTTACTTTTGGCAATAATGTGAAAGTTATTCCTGCCTATTTGTGTAGCCATATGAGTAATTTGACATCTGTTACCATACCCAATTCGTGTATTAGCATTGGCGATGAATCATTTGGAAATTGTAGTGGGCTCTCTTCCGTCATTATACCTGATGCCACTAAATATGTTTATTGGTCTTTCCTCAATTGCACAGGCCTACAGTCGGTGACAATCGGTAGTTCGGTTGAGTCCATGAATTATGCATTTAGCGGCTGCAACCACCTTACAACCATCAACGTACGAGCAGAATACCCTCCCACTTGTAATGAAGGGACTTTTGCAAACGTTCCTGCTTATGCCGATATTATTGTGCCCTGCGGTGCAAAATATCGCTATGAAGTGACTGACTACTGGAAGGATTTCAGCCGAATCACGGAGAACTGCGATGGCATCGACAACGTAGAGAGCAACGACATACGTGTATGGGTAGACGGTGGACAAATCAAAGTCGATGGAGCCGCTGGGTTAACGGTACGCATATTCGACTTGGAAGGCCGGATGGTCTCCAATGGAAATCTCCCAACAGGCGTGTATATGGTCAGGGTTGACGGCCTTCCCGCCCGCAAGGTGGTGGTGATAAGATAGCCACAAAATCTCAAGCGCATGAAGTTTTGAAATCATGCTCATCTTTTACGGAAATCATGCTCATGATTATACACCAATCATGAGCATGATTCTTTATAAAGATGCTCATGAACTTCCACAAAAATGCGCTTGATTGAAAGAAGGCATAAAGAAGGAGCATATAATTCACAAGGAGACGGAACAAGTCAAAATCACCGTACTATAGTTGCCAACAAATGCGAAGGCGAGGGGTGCCGAAGTACATTTCATGTATTTCTTGAATATTATTTGCCGGTATCGGCAAAAAGTCGTATCCTTGCAGCGTGTTTTTATACGAAAACTTGCCGATAAAACAATAAAAAGAGGGCACCCGGTTGGGTGCCCTCTTTGTTGTTAAGTCAGCTGTTGACTTATTTGTACTCGGCGATGATGCCGGGGACCTTGTCGGGGGTGAGGCGGCCGTAGACCTTCTCGCCGATCATGGCCACGGGGGCCAGACCGCAAGCACCCACGCAACGGAGGGTGTTGAGGCTGAACTTGCCGTCGGCGG
>Ga0310697_10001383_pt1 | contig 28629 bp, 25 predicted proteins | sample 172DNAGHGlowgp2_FD_203883 | JGI IMG/M metagenome (GOLD analysis project Ga0310697, IMG submission 203883) | Sheep rumen microbial communities from Palmerston North, Manawatu-Wanganui, New Zealand - 1728 DNA GHGlow gp2 (v2) (version 2) | ecosystem: Host-associated > Mammals > Digestive system >... | reverse complement strand
CGGGAGGAGTTAGGCAGCTCCCGCAGGGCCGTCAGGGTGACCCGGTCGCCCTGCACGTCCTCCGCGATGGGGACCCCCAGCTTCCAGTCGCTCATCTGCCGCAGCACCATGGACGGGTCCAGCCGGGCGGCGAAGTAGCGGTAGACGGCCAGCACGTCGTCGGTGGTCAGCAGCACGTCGGCCCGCCCCAGGGGGGGCGTGGGCGCGGCGCGCAGCCGGTCCCGGCCATAGGCCATGGTGCGCTCCAGGTTCCGGCGCAGCCCGGCGGCGTCGCAGCTGCCGCTGTTGTACATTCTGTAAAGCTCGATCTCCTCCCGTCCGCTCCGGGCGTTGACCACCACCTCCGCCATGCTGCGGGGATAGGTCTCCGTCACGTCGATGCCCTGGGAGTTGACGAAGCGGCGGGTGACGGCGGAGACGAAGATCTCATAGCTGTTCAGGTCCTCGGTCTCCGTCTCCGGCAGGCTGGCCAAAGTCGTAAGAAAGTCTTTGGCGATGGCGGGCACGTCCACGGTCGCGCTGTCCCGGTGGGCTTCGTGGGCCGCGCCGGGCCCCCGCAGGGTGTAGATCCGGTTGGGGGCCAGGCTGGCCTGGGCTTTCAGGGTCTCCACCAGGCGGCGGGCCTCCTCCGGCGTGGCGCTGGGGTGGAGCTCCGCCGCCGCCGCGCCGACGGAATCCTCCCCGATGCGCTGATAGACCTTCACGCTGATGTGCTCCACCGCCTTTGCCCGGTTCTGGTCCAGGGCGTGGCGGATGAAGTAGAACTCCCAGCCCTCGGTCTTCTCGTCGGTCACTTCCCAGGCGTAGACCCCGGCGCCTTTCAGCAGCTCCAATACCTGTTCCAACATCATCCCAGCCTCGCTTTCGTCTTGAGATAGGGGCCGCCGTCGGACACCTTGACCCACTCCTTATGGCCCTTGCCGCAGCCGCCGCTGCCGAAGACCTGCCGGTCCCGGCTGAGCATGGAGATGCCGCCCAGCAGGTCGGGCACATAGCCTGTCATGATAATGGGAGCCACCACGCGGCCCGTGAGCTTGCCGTCCACGATCTCCCGGCCCAGCTTGATGATGCACTGGATGCCCCAGTGCTTGGGGTCCTCCATGCCGCTCTCGCAGCCCTCCAGCAGATAGCCGCGCTGCACGGAGGCGATCATCTCCTCCAAAGTGCTGTCCCCGGAGTCGAAGACGGTGTTGGTCATGCGGGTGTAGACCTTGTGCTCGAAGTTCTCCCGCTTGCCGTTGCCGGTGGGCTCCACGCCCAGGCGCAGGGCGCTGAGGGCGTCGCAGATGCCGGTGCGCAGAATGCCCCGGTCGATCTCCGTCACGTCCCCGGCCAGGGTGCCCTCGTCGTCGAAGGCGTAGCTGGTCACGTCCTCGGCGCACAGGGCCCCCTCGTGCATGGTGCAAAGTTCGCTGCCCACCCGCTTGTCGATGTAGTCCTTCCCCAGCGCCCGGTTCTTCACGAACATGTCCATCTCCACGCCGTGGCCGAAGGCCTCGTGGGCGATGAGCCCCGTCACCTCCGGGGCGGTGATGATCTCGTACTCCCCCGGCTCGATGGACTCCGCCGACAGCAGCTCCACGGCGGTCTGCACGGCCTTGTCCAGCTTCTCCGCCAGTCCGGCGAACAGTTCCGGCCCGCCCAGGCCGGAGAAGCTTTCATAGCCCACCTGGTTGCGGCCGTTCTCCATCACCACGGCGGCCACGGTCCCCTCGGAGTAGACGTAGCTCTGGCTCAGGTCCCGGTTGCGGCTCAAAAAGAGCTTGGAGATGTGGGTGCTCTGGGCGCTGGCCATGCACTCGATCACGCGGCTGTCCAGCGTCATGCCCCGGTCGGAGATGGCGGTCAGCGCCGCCACCAGCGCGCCGATGTCCGCGGTCTCCGGGAGCTGTTCGGTCTCCTTCTCCACGAACAGGGTCAGCGGCTTATCCGGGAGCTTCGAAGTCTCATAGACCTGGGTTCCCGTGGCCCGCAGCAGCGCCATCTGCGCGTCCAGGGCGCGCCGGATCTGCGCATACGCCGCTTCCGGCCTGGCCGGGTCGAATTCGTTCAGGGCGTACTCGCTGTACAGCCCGTCCTTCCAGACCCGGAACACCACGCCACGCTCGGTGGTCATGGTCTCGCTGCGCACGGCTTTGGCGTGCTGGGAGATGTTCACCGCCAGGCCCACGGAGTCCGTGGCCAGAGCGCTGACATAGTCGTAATCCCGCTCCAGCAGGGCGATCAGGCGCGCAAGGCCGTCCCGAATGCCCAGCAGATAGGGAGAAAAGGGTGCTTTCATTCCATCCGTCCTTTCTGTTGCTCGGTTTTACCAGTATAGGACATCTCGGGCCAAAACGCAAGGGGATGTTGCGCGCCGCGATTTCCCCAAATTTCCCGCGCACACCTTGCGTCCCGGCCGAAAGCATGATAAAATCCAGGCAAAGGGGAAATGCGCCATGGAAAACATCTATACTGCGCCGCTGGAGATCCGGTTCAGCCAGTGCGACCACAGCGGCCGCCTGGGGGCGGAGCAGGCTTTCCTGCTCTGCATGGACCTGGCCGGGATCCACGCCGCCCGCCTGGGCTGCGGCGTGGGGCAGCTGGCGGAGCGGGGACTGCATTGGGTGGCAGTGAAGACCCTGATGCAGCTGCGCCGCGCCCCCGCGCTGGGGGAACTCTGCACCGCCAGCACCTGGCCGGAAGCGCCGGGCCGGGTGCGCAACTGCCGGAACTATCTGCTCCGGGCCGGGGACGAGACCCTGCTGGCAGCCCGGACCGAGTGGGCCGTGCTGGACGAGGCAGGGCGCCTCCAGCCCGTGCGTCCGCTCTATGACCCGGACATGTGTTTCGAGACCGCCCGGGCCCTGGAGCAGCCCTTTCACCGCTTCGCCGGAGCCTTCCCGGACGCGCCGATTGCGGAGTACCGGGTCCGCAGCACGGACATCGACCTGGCCGGGCACATGAACAACGCCGCCTATGTGCGGATGCTGCTGGGCCTCTACGCCACGGCGGAGCTGGACGCCCTGCGGGAGCTGGAATTCCACTACCGTGCCTCCAGCCGGGAGGGGGAGACCCTGCGGCTGTTCCGCCGGGAGACGGAAGCGGGCACGGAGTACCGGGCCGCCAACGCGGCGGACGAGACGGTGCTGCTGGCCCGGCTGACCTGGGAGGCGGCGCGCTGACCGCGCTTCCCGACGCATACTGTACACTTTATTTTTTCAGGAGGATTATACCATGCTGTTTCTCATCGCCGCGGCGCTGACGCCCACGGCACAGTGGATCTCGGACGTGTTTTTCGCGCTGGACAAGGCCATATTGGAGTGGTATCACAGCCTGGCCCTGAGCGCCGGGCAGGTGCTGACCCCCCTGGCCGACCTGGTGAGCTGGACGGGCTGGAAGGGGCTGTTCCTGATCGTCGTGACGCTCATCCTGCTGCTGTTCCGCAAGACGCGGAAGACCGGCCTGTACTGCGCCGCCGCCATGCTGATCGGCTATGTGCTGGTGAACGTCCTGATCAAGCCCGCCATCGCCCGGCCCCGGCCCTACGCCTTTGACGAGACCATCCGCCAGTGGTGGGACTACGTCAGCGGCCTGTCCTTCTCTTTGAAGGAATCCGACCTCTCCTTCCCCAGCGGCCACATGAACGCCGCCTGCGCCTTCGCCGGCGGGGTGGTCTTCTCCAGAGGCAAGAAGTGGCTGGCCCCGATGCTGGTCTATGTCATCCTGATGGGCATGAGCCGGAACTATCTCCAGGTACACTACCCCTCCGACATCCTCTTCGCGTTCTGCACCGGCCTGCTGGCCGCCGTGGCCGGGGCGCTGCTCATGCGGGCGGTGTACCGGAAGTGGGGGGAGAGTAAGCTGCTGCGGGAGGCGTAAGGTTCGCGCCTGCCCACGTTTTTTCATCATGACCCAAGCAGGGCGCGTTGCGGTTGTTTCGCAACGCGCCCTGCTTTATGTCTCAGCCCCCGCTCACCGGCCGCATCCGCCCCGTATGGTCCACCACATAGTCCCCCCGCAGCAGCAGCTCGCTCACCGGGACGATGCGATAGCCCCGGCTCAGGAGGGTCTCGATGATCTCCGGCAGGGCCTCCGGGGTGTGGAGGGCGGCGTTGTGGAACAGGACGATGCTCCCGTCCCGGACGGACTCGGTCACCCGGCGGCTGATCTCCGCTGCGGGCAGGTCCTTCCAGTCCAGGGAGTCCACGTCCCACTGGATCGTGGTCAGGCCCAGCTCCTCCGCCGTCTGCACCACCAGGTCGTTGTACTCCCCGTAGGGGGCCCGGAACAGCGTGGGGCGCGCTCCGGTGACGGCCTCGATCTTGTCGCAGCCGGCGTTTAAGTTGTCGATGATCTGCTGGCGCGTCAGCTGGTTGAAGTGGGCGTGGTCGTCGGAGTGGGTCATCACCTCATGGCCCGCCTCATGCAGCGCCTGGACGCTTTCGGGGTATTTGTCCGCCCAGAAGCCCACCACGAAGAAGGTGGCCTTCACCTCATAGCGGGCCAGGATGTCGATGAGGGTCTGGGTGTCCTCGTTTCCCCAGGCCGCGTCAAAGGTCAGGCTCACGCAGGTATCGTCCCGCTCCACGCTGTAGACCGGCAGCTTCCGGTCCTTCATGGCCGCCGCCGAGATGAAAGACGGCGTGGCCGCCGCCACAAACAGCAGCGCCACGGCCACTGCCAGCATCACGCTGCCGAGAAAGCTCCGGTTGTATTTCCCCTGTTCCTCCATATCGCGCCTCCCTGCACGCAAGTCTCTACCGGCAGCGCCCCGCCGGGCGTACCTGTAGCGCATTCTATGCGCCGCCGGGCGCAAACATGAGGACGGGCTGCGGAATCCCGCAGCCCGTCCCTCGATCCGTCTTCGTTCTCCCAAACCCGCGCCGCCGGGCGCCCCCGATCCCGTACAGCGCCCGCTTCCGCCTCAGAACTGCCAGTCGGCGGGGTCGTCCGCCTCGCTCTCGCTGTCCAGCACCGCCCGGAACTGGGTCTCGTACAGCTCCCGGTAGATGCCGCCCCGGGCCAGGAGTTCCTCGTGGCCGCCGGACTCCGCGATCTTCCCGTCGGCCACCACCAGAATGCGGTCTGCCTTCAAGATGGTACTGAGCCGGTGGGCGATGACCAGGCTGGTGCGGCCCAGCATCAGGGTCTCCAAAGCCCCCTGGATGGCGTTTTCGGAGATGGAGTCCAGGGCGCTGGTGGCCTCGTCCAGAATCAGGATGTCCGGGTCCTTCAAAATCACCCGGGCGATGGAGATGCGCTGCTTCTCGCCGCCGGAGAGTTTCAGACCCCGGTTGCCCACCTGGGTGTCATAGCCGTCCGGCTGCCGGACGATGAAGTCGTGGATGCTGGCGGCGCGGCAGGCGGCCTCCAGCTCGTCCTGGCCGGCGTCGGGCCTGGCGTAGAGCAGGTTTTCCCGGATGCTGCCATTGAACAGGTAGGTGTCCTGGGTCACCACGCCCACCCGCTCCCGCAGGTATTGCAGGTCGAAGTCCCGCACGTCCACCCCGGCCACGGTGACCCGGCCCGCGTTCACGTCGTAGAGCCGGGGGATCAGGTTCACCACCGTACTCTTGCCGGAGCCGGAGGGCCCCACAATGGCGTACATCTTCCCGGCGGGCACAGTGAAGTCCACGTCCGTGAGCAGGGGCTTGTCCGGGCTGTAGGAGAAGGCCACGTGTTCATAGCGGATGTCCCCCCGCTTGACCGGGGGCTTTTCCCCGTGTTCGGGGGTTCGGATGGCGATCTCCATGTCGAAGTAGTCAAAGATGCGGGTGAACAGCGCCAGGGAGCGGGTGAAGTCCACCTGGAGGTTCAGCAGGCTCTCCACCGGGCGGTAGAGCCGGTTGATCAGGGCCACGGTGGCGGTGACGGTGCCCACAGTCAGGGCGGAGTCCACGTGCCGGATGATAAACCAGCCCCCGGCGAAGTAGATCAGCAGCGGCCCCAGCTGGGTGAACATCCCCATGACCACCATGAACCACTTGCCGCTGCGCTTCTCCCGGAGGCTCAGCCGCGTCACGTCCTCGTTGACGGCCACGAAGCGCTCGTACTCCCGCTGCTCCCGCGTGAACAGCTTCACCAGCAGGGAGCCGGAAACGGACAGGGTCTCGTTGATGAGCTGGTTCATCTCGTCGTTCTTCTCCTGGCTCTCCCGGAGCAGCTGCCAGCGGGTGCGCCCCACGGTGCGGGTGGGCAGAATCAGCAGCGGGATCACCACAATGCCCACCAGGGCCAGCTGCCAGCTCATGGAAAACAGCGCCGCCAGCGTGGTCACCGTCACGGCCACGTTGCTGACGATGCTGCTGAGGGTGCCGGAGATGACGGTGGAGACGCCGGAGATGTCCGTGTTCATCCGGGTGATGATGTCCCCCTGCCGCTCCCCGGTGAAAAAGGCGTGGGGCATGTGTTGCAGATGGTCGTACATCTGGTTTTTCATGTCAAAGATGATGCGCTGGCTGATCCAGGCGTTGACGTAGCTCTCCACCACGCCGATGACCTGGCTCAGCGCCAGGGTGACGAAGGCCATGAGGAGCAGTCGGATCAGCAGCGCCATGTCCCGCCCGATCAGCGCCTCGTCCACGATGCGCCCGGTGATGATGCTGGGCAGCAGCCCCACCCCCGCCGACAGCAGTATCGCCGCGAACACCAGCAAAAACTGCTTCCAGTATGGCTTTAAGTAGGACAAAATGCGTTTCAGCAGCGCCCCCGTCACCTGGGGCATACTCTGTTTCTCCTCCTCGGTGAGAAAGCCCCGGGGTCCCAGCCCCCGTCCGCCCGGTCCAGGCATCCTCCTCAGCTCCTTTCGCCTGTTTTGGACAGCATATCACAAACCACGGAAAAGAAAAAGCCTTTTCCGGCGCCGGGGCGAAAGTTCCGGCTTGCAATCGGGCGGCATTGGTCGTATGATGGGAAGCAAATCCACACCAAGGGAGAATCCTGCCATGACCGCAAGCAAGCCTTCCGCCCTCCCCCGTCCCCGGCGCTTTCTGCGCGGGATGCGGGACGGGGTCCCCATCGGCCTGGGGTATCTGGCCGTGTCCTTCTCCCTGGGCATTGCCGCCGGGAACATCGGCCTCAGCGCCTTTCAGGGCTTTCTCGCCAGTCTGCTGAACAACGCCTCCGCCGGGGAGTATGCCGGCTTTGCGCTGATCGCGGCGGGGGCGGGGTATCTGGAGCTGGCGCTGGTGATTCTGGTCACCAATGCCCGCTATCTGCTGATGAGCTGCGCCCTGAGCCAGCGCTTTTCGCCGGAGACGCCGTTTTTCCACCGGCTGCTGGTGGGCTTTGACGTGACGGACGAGCTGTTCGGCCTGGCCATTGCCCAGCCGGGCTTCCTGGACCCGGTCTATCTCTACGGGGCCTTTTCCGTGGCCATCCCCGGCTGGTCCGTGGGCACCGCCCTGGGCATTCTGGCCGGGGACCTGTTGCCGGGCCGGGTTGTGGAGGCCCTGAGCGTGGCCATTTTCGGGATGTTCCTGGCCATCATCATCCCGCCCGCGAAACGCAACCGGGTGGTGGGCGTGCTGGTGGTGCTGAGCTTCGCCGCCAGCCTGGCCTTTGCCGCCCTGCCCTTCCTGAACGGCCTTTCGGCGGGCACCCGGACCCTGATCCTCACCGTCGTCCTCTCCGGCCTGGCTGCGGCCTTCTTCCCGGTGCAGGAGGAGGAAGGAGGCGCGGCATGAGCGGGAACATCTACGTCTACATCTTTATCATGGCCGCCGTCAGCTACGCGGTCCGGGTCCTGCCCCTGACCCTGATCCGCCGCCAGATCACCAGTCCCTTTCTGCGCTCGTTCCTCTACTATGTCCCCTACGTCACCCTGGCGGTGATGACCTTCCCGGCGATTTTGGGAAACCTGGACGCGCCGCTGCTCCAGATGCTGCCGGGCCTGGCGGCCCTGGCGGTGGGGATCGGCCTGGCCTGGGCGGGGGCGGGGCTGTTCCCGGTGGCCGCCGCCTGCTGCGCCGCGGTGTTCCTGGTCCAGTGGCTCAGCACCGGGACGCTTTTGTGAGGGGCTGCAATCGCACTTGCATTTTCCCCCAGGTATGTGTTACAATATCCTGTGAACCAATCTGACAGCGGACAAGCCATGGCTGCCCTCCCCCCCGCGTCCCGACGCGGGACGGCCAAAGCCCGTGCGCGCTCCGCTGTGTCCCCTGTGTAATCTGCTGCAAAATAACCATACGAAAGGAAGCGAATACCATGACCATCGAACTGACCGCCCAGAACTTTGAACAGGAAGTCAAAAACGCCACCGTGCCCGTCCTTGTGGACTTTTGGGCCAGTTGGTGCGGCCCCTGCCGGATGCTCTCCCCCCTGGTGGACCAGCTCAGTGAGGAGTACGCGGGCAAGGCCAAATTCGGCAAGGTCAACGTGGACGAGCAGCCCCAGCTCGCCATGACCTACCGCGTCAGCGCCATCCCCACTCTGATCGCCTTCCGCAACGGGCAGCCCGTGGGCAGCACTGTGGGCGTCGTCCCCAGAAGCGAGATCGAAAAGCTGATCGGCTGAGAACCGGAAAGAAGCGCCTCCGCGCAGCACGCGGGGGCGTTTTTTTGTTTGCGCGCAACGTTTGGCCTCCTGCTCAGCAGGGGGCCTTTTTCGGAAATTGCCCCCGGAATGCTCTTGTCTATTCAGCGCGAACCATGTATAATAGGTGCAATCATCTTGTAACGGACACAAAGGAGCGATAGCATGGCAAAAACGGCCAATCGGCTGGACCCCAGCCGGATGGGAGAGCTGCACGAGGGGCGGCTGCTGCTGAGTATGGCGGTGCCGATGATGCTCTCCATGATCGTGCAGGCCCTTTATAACGTGGTGGACAGCATCTATGTGGCCCAGGTGTCGGAGGACTGCCTTTCCGCCCTGAGCCTGGCCTTTCCCGCGCAGAACATCCTGATCGGTCTGGGCACCGGCACGGGGGTGGGCGTCAGCGCCCTGATCTCCCGGGCGCTGGGCAGCGGGGACCGGCGGTTGGCCCAGAAGGTGGCGGGCAACGCCGTGGTGCTGGCCCTGGGCTGCTGGGCGCTGATGGCGGCCTTCGGCGTCTTCTTCGCCGACGCCTTTGTCCGCTCCCAGACCACCAGTGCGTCCATCCGCGCCTACACCGACGACTATCTCCGCATCGTCACCATCGTCTCCCTGTTCATCTATCTGGAGTTCTGCGCCGAGCGCTTTTTGCAGTCCACGGGCCGCACCCGCTTTTCCATGTGGACCCAGATGATCGGCGCGTTCACCAACATCATCCTGGACCCCTTCTTCATCCTGAACCGGGGGGACCGGCTCTTCGGCCTGATCGACATGCCCTTCGGCCTGGGCATGGGCACCGCCGGAGCCGCCATCGCCACGGTCATCGGGCAGGCTTTGGCCGCCGGGGCGGGCTTCCTCTTCCACCATCTCCAGAACCGGGAGCTGCGCTTCTCCTTCCGGGACATGAAGCCCGACTGGGTCATCATCCGCAGCGTCTACCGCATCGGCTTCCCCTCGATTTTGATGATGGGGGTCAGTTCCGTCACCAACTACATCCTGAACCGCATTCTGATGTCCTTCAGCTCCACCGCCGTGGCCGTCTTCGGCTCCTATTTCAAGCTCCAAAGCTTCTTCTTCATGCCGGTCTTCGGCCTGAACAACGCCCTGATCCCGGTCATCGGCTACAACTTCGGCGCCCGGAAGCGCGACCGCATCCTGCGCACCTTCCGCTATGGCATTTTGTTCGCCACCGTGATGATGACGGCGGGCTTCCTGGTCTTTCAGTTCCTGGCCGGGCCGCTGCTGGGGATGTTCAACGCCTCGTCGCAGATGCTGGAGATCGGCGTCCCCGCCCTGCGGATCATCGCCATCAGCTTTTTGTTCGCGGGCTTCTGCATCGTCACCATCTCCCTCTGCCAGGCCCTGGGCCGCAGCCTCTCCGCCTTCTTCGTCTCCGTCCTGCGCCAGCTGGTGGTCCTGGTCCCCGCCGCGCTGCTCCTGAGCGCCACCGGCGTTGTCCGCAACGTCTGGTGGAGCTTCCCCATCGCGGAAGCCCTCACCGCCCTGGGCTGCGCGGTCTTCTTCCTCCCCCGTGCGATCCGGTTTTTGGACCGCCAGCTGGGGCAGGAGGGGGTGCCGGTTTCTGCGGAGCCGTAAGGGGACAGCGTACAACGGGGCATTTGCGAATCCGCGGAAGGGGCAAGCCCCTTTCCTACATCATGCGGGAGAGCCATTAAAAGGCCACCACATATTGTAGGGAGGGGGCTTTCCCCCTCCGCTTTGCCGCAATGGCTCATATGAAAGCAGCGCTTTGTAGGGGACGGCGTCTCGACGTCCCCCGCAGCAGAACCTTCCCACGCGAAACCGTTCGCGCGAATCCGCAGTCAGTTTGATTGGCGTTTTCTCGGATTCGCCCAAGGTGATGCGGCATTTTTACCCAGCCGTGCCGGGCCGTCGAGGACGCCGGCCCCTACAAAAGCCGCTTCTTTCTTTTCATCCTGACTCATAGACCGGGACTTTGCGGTACTGCTGCTAACCGTGCGTCGAGGGGACGGTTTTTTGACTCATTTTCTTCATCAATGCGATAAAAGATGAGTCGAAAAAGGCCCGTCCCTGCCGACTCGCCAGTTCCTTTTCATGCGACGCCGTAGATGTTCCGGTACAGTTCCTCGATTTTAACGTCGGTACAAGAACACTGCACAACAGGTTTTCCGTCCCGTAGAAAAACCACATTGTCCGCCAAGCCATCCAGAAAATCCAGCACATGACTTGACAGCAGGATATAGCTGCCCTTGTTTTTTGCCTCCTGCAACAGTTTCTTCAAAAAAACAACGCTTTGTATGTCCAGCGCGTTTAGCGGTTCGTCCAGAACAAGCAGCTTTGGGACATTCAGGATTGCGCAGATGATAGCCACCCGTTTTCGCATTCCCTGCGAGAGCCTTTTGATGACTTCATTCTGATAATCCCGCATGGAAAACCCATCAAGAAGGTAATAGAATCTATCTTTTGTTACGCTTATAGATTTCATCTGAACGAAGTATTCTATCATTTGCATGACGGAAAAGTTATCAATCAGAAAGTTGGCTTCCGGTAAAAAGCCCGTCTGGTCAAGCGGAAGCTCATAAATGTTTGTTCCATCCAGCAGACATTCCCCCGACTGTGGCAGAACGAGGCCATTCATCATATTGAAAAAAGTGCTTTTCCCCGCCCCATTGGGACCAATGACGGCAGTAATAGTACCGGGCTCCAATTGAACATTCAATTCGTAGAGCCCTCTGGAGTTGGAGTAGACTTTTTTTAAGTTACGGACGATCAACATGGCGTTTTCTATCCTTTATCGAAAAAATGATGCTTAGCAGCAATCCCGCCGCCGGGATGAACATGATGAGCAACAAGAATGTGATCTGGTTCCTGTACTCCCTTACATTTGGATAATATGAATAGATATATCGTATCGCGCCATCAGACAAAATGCAAAAATATGTAAGAATGATAATCGGCATATATGTTTCGTCAGGGCGTAGATTCCCTGACAAGAGCGCAGAAAAAACCGTCAGCATTGTAATAGCAAGGCTATGGGCAATATAAATCAACTGTTTTTCGCGTAGCAAGACCCGCCTGTTCCGATGCAAAAGCACATTCAGGTAATAGAAATACCCATCCGAAATCCCGCAATCCTCCGCAAAACCCAGCAACAACGCCAAAGCGATATAAAGAAAAAGGTAGGTTGGGAGCTTTACCCCCAGCCAGGCGACCATGAGCACAACGGGCAAAAAGTATCCTGCTATGATCACCACTCTGTTTTTACTTCCAACAAAAAGCGCAAACAGTTTGGCGGCAGTTTCGCTTTTTATACTGGGCGATATGCGTCTCATGCTGTTACGGTGCATTTTTGAGGGAATATTATGGTAAATCCAAAAGGATAAGAGACTTGTTACCAAAACAAACGTGACAACACCAACCAGCAGACCCGGCAGAAATTGAACCGTGGGAAACAGTTCCGAACAGAAAAACGCAGCTGAAAAGGACAGCATCAATAGATCCATGCTATGATAGAGAAGAAAGAAAACCAGAAAGTCAGCATATGTTGCCCTGAACATCCGAAAAAGACCTATGACTGGGAGATCATTCTCCGCGAGAAGCGTCGCGATAAGATAGAGCATCATGCCAACTATCGCGATGAAAAAAAAGAATTTGAGTTCAACTGTGAGCGTATACGAATGAACCTGAGCAATCAGACAGACGACAAGCGCCAATATAGGGACAAGGCCAATATGTAATATAAGCCCACTCACACTTCTGCTGACGTTCCAAACTGTCTTGAAATGTTTTAGAGCAATCATGGACTTTACCTCAAAAAATGCGTCACGGGGACGAGTACAGCGAAAAAAGGCCAGTTTGACTCACACCTTCGTCATCAGCCGTCCCGCCGCCCGCAGCATCAGCCGTTTTGTCCCCGCCTTCTCGAACGCGATCTCTACCAGATGGTCCCCGCCCATGGGGGTCAGGGCCATGATGGTGCCGCGGCCAAAGCTCTTGTGGTCCACCGTGTCGCCTTTGGAAAAGGCCGGGGGAGCTGCTGTGGCGGTGGCGGGGGTGATGACCGGACGGATGGGGCGGAGGGAGGCCGCTGCCGGGGCCTTGCCCGGACGCTGGGCGCCGGGGGCCTGCCTGGGCGCGCCGTCCCGCCGGATGTGCGCTTCCGGGATCTCCTCCACAAAGCGGCTGACCCGGTTGCTGCCGGTTCTGCCGAACAGCATCCGCTGGCGGGCACAGGTGATGTACAGCTTTTTCATGGCGCGGGTGATGGCCACATAGGCCAGGCGGCGCTCCTCCTCCATCTCCTCCGGCTCGCCGATGGCCCGGTTGCCGGGGAAGATGCCCTCCTCCGCGCCCACCAGGAACACCACGGGGAACTCCAGGCCCTTGGCGGAGTGGACGGTCATCAGCACCACGCTGTCGGCCTCCGCCTCCATCCGGTCCAGGTCGGTGTACAGCGCCACCTCGTCCAGGAAGCCGTGGAGGCTGCCGTCTCCGGTCTCGTGGATGAAGCTGAGGATGTTGCTTTTCAGCTCGGCGATGTTCTCCAGGCGGGCGGCGTTCTCCGGCGTGTCCCGCTCCCGCAGCATGGCCGCGTAGCCGCTGCGCTCCAGCAGGGCGTCGTAGACCGCGTCCAGGGGCTCGGTCTCGCTCAGGCTGCGCAGCTGCTCCATCATCTCCGCGAATTGCAGCAGCCTGGGCGCGGCACGCTGGAGCGCGCTTCGCTGGTCCGCCGTGGCGAGCACGGCATAGAGGCTCACGCCCTCCTGCCGGGCCAGCTCCGTGGCCCGCTCCACCGTGGCAGGGCCGATGCCCCTGGGCGGCACGTTCAGGATGCGCAGCAGACGCAGGTCGTCCTCCGGGTTGGCCAGCACGGAGAGGTAGCTCAGCATATCCTTGACCTCCGCCCGGTCGAAGAACTTCATGCCGCCGAAGACCCGGTAGGGGATGCCCTGGCGCTTGAAGGCGTATTCCAGCTGGTTGCTCTGGGCGTTCATGCGGTAGAGCACCGCGTGCTGGCCCCAGGGGACGCCCTTTGCGTAGTCCTCCAGGATGCGGTCGGCCACGAAGCGGGCTTCCTCGTTTTCGTTGGCGGCGGTGTGGAGGCACACCAGCTCGCCCCCCTCCCGCTCGGTCCAGAGGCGCTTGCCCCGGCGCTCCGTGTTGTTGCGGATGACGCCGTTGGCCGCCTCCAGGATGTGGGCGGTGGAGCGGTAGTTCCGCTCCAGCTTGATGACCCGGGCCTGGGGGTACTGCTTTTCAAAGTCCAGGATGTTGCGGATGGTGGCCCCCCGGAATTTGTAGATGCTCTGGTCGTCGTCCCCCACCACGCAGAGGTTCTCATAGCCCCCGGCCAGCAGACTGGCCAGGAGATATTGCAGGTGGTTGGTGTCCTGGTACTCGTCCACCAGCACATGCTGGAACTTCCGCTGATAGTACTCCCGCACGTCCTCGCAGTCCTGGAGCAGCTTCACGGTCCAGAGGATCAGGTCGTCGAAGTCCAGGGCGTCGGCCTCCCGCAGGCGGCGCTCATAGCCGGCGTAAAGGTCGGCCACCCGCCTGCGCCGGGGGTCGTGGCTGAAGCGGGCGCGCTCGGCGAAGGCCTCCGGCGTCAGCATCTCGCCCTTGGCCGAGGAGATCACCGACAGCACCCAGCGGGGCGCGAACAGCTTTTCGTCCAGGTCCAGCTCGTGCAGCAGCTTCTTCACCAGGCTCAGGGAGTCGGCGGCGTCGTAGATCGTGAAGCTGCGGGAAAAGCCCAGGCGGTCGGCCTCCCGCCGCAGGATGCGGACGCAGGCGGAGTGGAAGGTCTGGGCCCACACGTCCCCCGCCGCCGTCGTCCCCAGGGCCTGTTCCAGACGGCGTTTCAGCTCGTCGGCGGCCTTGTTGGTAAAGGTGATGGCCAAAATGCGCCAGGGCGGCACCGGCTCCACGGCGGCCAGGGCCTGGCTGCGTTCGTCCATGGCCTCCAGGGAGGCCAGGTCCGCCTCCGTGGCGTCCTCGGGCACAAAATCGCTGTCCGCCCCCGCGCCGTAGCGGATCAGGTTCACGATGCGCTGGATCAGCACCGTGGTCTTGCCGCTCCCGGCCCCGGCCAGCAGCAGCAGGGGGCCTTGCGTGGTCATCACCGCCTCCCGCTGCTCCGGGTTCAGGAAGCTGAAGTCCTGCTCGATGCGGCGGCGGCGCGCCTGGATGTATCTGGTTTGAAATTCGTTCGTCATGGCAACTCCCAAAAAACGGCGGCGGAGGCCGCCGGAATGTTCCCTTTTATTTTACCTTTTTCGCAAAGGAATTGCAATCCCGCTTTGCAGCGTGATATACTATCGGCAGGAACACGCTTCTCAGCAGAGAAAAACATGGGAAAGAAGGTTCGCCGATATGCTGACACGCAAGCTTCGTCTGCCCTATGCCGACCGCGCCGTGCGCCTGACCGCCCTGCTGCCCGACGGGCTGCGCAAGCCCGCCGTCGTGGTGCTGCCCGGCGGCGGCTATGAATCCTGCGCCCCGGAAGAGGGTCTGCCCATCGCCAAGCGCTTTTGCGACGCGGGCTACGCGGCCTTTTTGCTGGAATACTCCACCCTCTCCACCTCTCCCGAGGCGGCGACCTTCCCCGGTCTGCTGCGGGAAGTGGCCCTGACCGTGGCCCACATCCGCCGCCGGGCCTGGGAGTTTGACGTGGACGCCGGGCATCTGGTGCTCTTCGGCGCTTCCGCCGGGGCCCACCTGGCCGCCAGCTACGGCAACCGCTGGATGGAGCCGGGCGTCGGGGAGGGCATCGCCGACGCCGAAAGGCTGCGCCCGGAAGCGCTGATTTTACTCTACCCCGCCGTGGAGCCGGACGCCCTGCCGGAGTCCCGGATGATGGAGGCGATCTACGGGCATAAAGCCCCCTACAGCACCGCCGAGCGGGTGAACGCCAGCGCCCCTCTGAATGTCAGCAGCCAGACCCCGCCCACCATCCTGTTCCACTCCGCCCCGGACCCCTCCGTGCCCATGGACCAGGCCATGCACCAGTTTCTGGCCCTCCAGCGCCACGGCGTCCCCAGCGAAGTACACATCTTCGGCTCCGGCGAACACGCCTACGGCCTGGGCCTGGGCACCCCCGCCTCCATCTGGCCGGAACTGTCCTTCCGCTTCCTGCGGGAGCTGCGGCGGCACCCGGAACGCTTCGAACGGGAATACGCGAAAGCGCAGCGCCAGGCGCGGCACGGCGGGTGACAGCATTTACCATTGCGCTGGCGCGGCTTTGCTGCTATACTGTCCACAGGCCGAGACAGACGACAGGCCGGGAAGAGAGAGAAGACTTTGGCGGACACTTTCGTGTCCGCCAATTTTTTATGCTTCTCAGGCTTTCCCCGCCGCGATGGTCTCCGCCGCCGCCGCCGCGTCCTGGCGGATCTGCTCTTTCAGCGCATCCGGGGAGTCGAAGCTCCGCTCCGGGCGCAGGAAGGCCAGAAACTCCACCGTCACGGTCTGGCCGTACAGGTCCCCGTGGAAGTGGAGCAGATGGGTCTCCACGGTGACGCCGTCCTCGCCGCCGAAGGTAGGGCGCACGCCCACGTTGGTGACGCCGCCCAGTTCCGTGCCGTCGGCCAGCAGCACCCGGGTGGCGTAGACCCCGTGGCGGGGCACCAGCACGTCCCGGTCAAAGCGCAGGTTCAGCGTGGGGAACTCCATGGCCCGGCCGTTGCGGAAACCGTGGAGCACCGTGCCGCTCAGCAGGTGGGGGTGGCCCAGGAGCTGGTCGGCCTGTTCCACCTGGCCGTCCTGGATCAGCGCCCGGATGCGGGTGGAGGAGACCACACCGCCCAGGGCGCTGACGGCGGGGATCACGTCGCAGCTGAGGCCCCGGGCCTCGCACCAGCCCCGCAGCTTCTCCGGGTTCCCCATGCCCCGATCGCCAAAGCGGAAGTCGTGGCCCACCACAAAGCCCACGGCCCCGTGTTCCTCCACCATACGGTCCAGGAAGTCCTGCCAGGGCGTCCGGGCCGTCTCGTTGTTGAAGGGGAAGTAGAGAATCTTGGTGATGCCGAAATACCGCGCCAGGATCAAAGCCCGGTCGGCTGCGTTGTTGATGAGCGCCACGGGCACGCCTTTCACCAGGATGTCCGGGTGTACGTCAAAGGTCAGCACCGCCGGGGTGACCCCCAGGGCCGCCGCCCGCTCCTTGGCCCGGCGCAGCAATGCCCCGTGGCCGATGTGGATGCCGTCAAAAAAGCCCAGAGCCAGGACCGTTTTTTCTGTCTGTTCCATGCTGTTTCCCACCTTGTTTTATCGTAATTCATGCAAAGGCTATGTCACGCGCCGAGCCCGGCGCGCCGGATGCGCAGGAATGAAAACCGGATCAAAAGAAGCTTTTCACCGCCCGCACGCGCCCCTCGGCGGCGCGGCCCAGCGCAAGAAACTGGCCGTCCACGCCCCGGAGCCGCCAGTCCCCCGCCGCCGCCCGGCTAGTAAACCAGCCGCCGTTGCGGATGACCCGCTCCTGGCCGGAGCTGAGGCGCAGCACGGGCAGGGCGTCAAAGAGCGTTTCCAGCGGCAAAATCAGCCCCTCGGCCTCCCCCGCCTCCGCCGCGCTCAGCACCTCCGGCAGCGCGTGGGCCTCCGAAACGGTGAAGCGGCCCGCCGCCGTGCGCCGCAGGGCGGACATGGTCCCGCCGCAGCCCAAAACCCGGCCGATGTCGTGGCAGAGGGTGCGGATGTAGGTGCCCTTGCTGCACGCCACCCGCAGGAAGACCGTATCCCCCTCCCGGCCCAGGCAGTCCAGGGCGTAGACCGTCACCGGCCTCGGCTGGCGCTCCACCTCTTTCCCCTTCCGGGCCAGGCGGTAGAGGGTCTGCCCGTCCACCTTGAGGGCGGAGTACATGGGGGGAATTTGCAGGATCTCCCCCCGGAACTGTGCCAGCGCCGCTTCCAGCTCCCCGTCCGTCACCTGGACGGGCTTTTCTGCCAGCACCGTCCCGGTCACGTCCTGAGTGTCCGTGGTCAGGCCCAGTTGCAGCGCCGCCTCGTAGGTCTTCCCGGCCCCCTCGGCGAACTCCACCGCTCTGGTGGCCCGGCCCAGGAACACGCACAGCAGCCCCGTGGCCAGGGGGTCCAGGGTTCCGGCGTGGCCCACCCGCTTTTCGTGCAGCGCCCCCCGGAGGCGGGCGCACACGTCCATGCTCGTCCAGCCCTGGGGCTTGTCGATCAGCAAAATGCCGTTCATGCCAGGGCCTGCTCCACGGCCTCCAGCAGCCCGGCGGCCAGGGCCTGGGCGCTCAGATCCACGGTGCAGCCGGAGGCCCGGACGTGGCCGCCGCCGCCGAAGCGGGCGCAGATCTGCGTCGCGTTCACGCTGCCGTCCGTGCGGACGGAGCCGTGGGTCAGGCCGTCGGCCTGCTCCTGGACCGTGATGGTGATGCGGTTGCCCCGGAGCCGCCCGGCCAGGTTGGCCAGGTCGTCCGTGTCGTCCTCCGTGGCCCCGCAATCGCGGAGCATCTGGCGCGTCACCACCACCACGCTGATCTCGTCGTTGTGATACGTGCGCATGGTGGAGAAAATCTGCCCCTCCAGCCTCAGCCGGGCGGGGCTGGACGAGCGGAACAGGGCCTTGTTCAAAGCGCCCACATGGGCCCCGTAGTCGATGAGCTTCGCCGCCGCCCGGTGGCAGGGGGCGTTGGTGTTGCCGTACTGGAAGCAGCCGCAGTCGGTGGAGACGGCCATATACAGCAGGTCCGCCTCCTCCGCCGTCAGCCCACCGTGCAGGGCCTCGATCAGCTCCAGCACGATCTCCCCACAGGCGGCCTTCTCCGCCCACAGCAGGGTCCGCTTTGCAAAGCCGCTGTTGGTGGGGTGGTGGTCGATGGCCAGCTCCACGGTCCCGGCAAAGCCCGCCGGGAACAGCTTGGGTTCCGCGATGTCCACGCTCACCACCGTCTCCCCCTCCGCCTTCTCCCCCAGGTAGGGGGAGACGAAGGGCAGAAAGTGTTCGGTGATCTCCGGGTTGGGGCAGAGCTTGGCCCGCTTGCCCAGACGGCGCAGGGCGTGGCAGAGGGCCGCGCCGCAGCCCAGGGTGTCCCCGTCCGGGCGAACGTGGGTCAAAATCAGAAAGCCGTCCCGCTCCCGCAGGAAGGCGGCGCAACCTTCAAGCGTCGGCATGGTCCGTCTCCTCCTCCCCCGAAAGCTCCAGCTTTTCGATCAGGCTGTTGATATACGCCCCGTGCTCGATGCTGTGGTCCAGCTCGAAGATCAGCTCCGGCGTATAGCGCAGGGACAGGGCGCTGCCCAGTTCCCGCCGCAGCCAGGGCGCAGCGCTGCGGATGCCCCGGCGAAATTCCTTTTCGTCCAGCTCTCCCAGTGCGCTGACATAGACCTTGCTGTAGCGCAGATCCCCGGTGGTGTCCACCCGGGTGATGCTGAGCATCTTCCCCTGCCCCACCCGGGGGTCCTTCACCTGGGGCAGCAGGCGGGAGAGGACGAACTTGATGTCCTCATTGGTGCGTAAGAGTTTGTTGGAGGCCATATCGGTTCCCTTTCGTCACAGTGAATCTGAAGTGCGCGGTCAGCGTCTCGCATTTTCACGCCGTGGTATTATATCATGCGCAATGGATCCTTGCAAGTGCGAGTCGATGAGTCAAAAGGGACGGTTCTTTTTGACTCATTTTAAAAACAGCCGGGGAACTTTTCCCCGGCTGTTTCGTCTGACAGAAGAGCGCTTCACCCGAACATGCAACTGTGTAAGGAGGTCATCCACATGAAAAAACTGTATTCCGCCGTCCTGACGCTGCTGTTATGCCTTGCGCTGCTCGCGCCGACGATAGCCGCCGCGCAGGCGGAAGCAACCTGCCCCGCCATTGCGACCAACAACGCCATCGTCGTGAGCAACAGCACCAATCAGCCCGACGCGCAGCTGGTCCGCCCCGCCGTCTATAAGATCGAAGGCTACAATTATTTCAGGCTCCGAGACCTGGCCATGCTGCTCAGGGGCAGCGGAAAGCAATTCGCGGTGGCCTATGACGCGGCTTCCAACTCCGTTTCGATCAGCTCCGGTCAGCCCTACACGGTGGTCGGCGGCGAACTGTCCGGCGTCGCTGCGGAACGCGGCAGCGCGATCCGCTCCAACGACGCCGTCCGCATCAACGGCAGCCCCGCGACCCTGACCGCCTACAAAATCGACGGGGCAAACTATTTCAAACTCCGGGATCTGGGCAGGGCGCTGGATTTCTACGTCGGCTATGACGACGAAATGAAAACCGTCTTTCTCTCCGGCGCGAGGGCTTATCAGGAATGAGTCAAAAAGAAACGTCCCTTTTGACTCATTCGGCTCAAAGTGAGTCAAAAGGGACGGTTCTCCTTGACTCATTTTCTCCCCCGTGGTATGCTGAACCCATACAAAACCAGAGAAGGGGGGGCAAACCATATGCCACGACAGCCCAGACAAACGAGCGAGTCCGGGCATCTGCATCTGATCGTCCGGGGAATCGGGCGGCAGGCGCTGTTTGAGGAAGGGGCGGACTATCAGTTTTACCTGGGCATCCTGCGGCGCTATGCCCGCGAGACGGGGGTGGCGGTCTGCGCGTACTGCCTGATGGAAAACCATGTGCATTTGCTGGCGCGGGACGCGGAGGGCCGCACGCCGCAGCTGATGAAGAAGCTCGGCGTCAGCTATTCCGCCTATTTCAACAAGAAATACGAGCGCTGCGGCCACCTGTTCCAAGACCGCTATTTGAGCGAAGCCATCGAGGACGACGCCTATCTGCTCACCGCCTTTCGCTACATCCTGAACAACCCCGCGAAGGCGGGCATCTGTCCGGCGGCGGCGTATGCGTGGAGCAGCTACGCCCAGTATGACCAGCCCGAGTCCTTCGTGGACACGGCGCTGCTGCGGGGGCTGATCGGCGACCGGGCGCAGCTCGACGCATTCCTGGCAGGCGAGGGGGGCTCGGCCTGTATGGAGTACGACAAGCGGGACGAGGTCTGGCAGCAGGACCTGCTGCGCAGCATTCTGGGCACGGAAAACGGCATGGTGCTGCAAAACATGGACCGCGCAGCCCGAAACGACGCCCTCCACCGCCTGAAAGAGGCGGGGTTGACCGTCCGCCGCATCGAGCGGCTGACGGGGATCGGGCGCAACATCATTCAGCGGGCAAAATGAGTCAAAAAGAACCGTCCCTTATGACTCATCGAAGAAAAACGGTGCTGCGCGCCGTCGGTTTCTTCGTGGCGATGCTTCTTGTGGTGATGCCAGTTTTTACCGTCATCCTGTATCACGAAGTGTTTGGCGGAAGATTGGAAACCGATGAACGGATGGCATACGCTGTCCGTGCCTTTCCGGGCTTGCAGATGACGGAATGCTCGTTTCCCTCCAATCACGGCCAGATGCTTGCGGGGTATCGCTATTCCAGGGGAGAGAAACGAGCGGATAAAGGTCTTGTCGTTCTTGCGCACGGGATTGGCGGAGGACAGAATGCCTATATGAATGTTGCCGACTATTTCACGTCTCAAGGTTTTCTTGTCTTTGCGTATGACGCTACGGGCACGGACAAAAGTGAGGGGGCTTCGATGGAAGGCCTGCCGCAAGGCGTGATCGATCTGGATTATGCCTTGCGTTATGTGAAACAATGCGCGGAATATCAGGATTTGCCCATTGCGCTGTTCGGCCACAGCTGGGGCGGCTATTGCGTGGGGAATGTCCTGAATTACCACCCGGACGTTCGGGCGGCCGTGCTTGTCGCAGGCTTTGACCGCTCAACGGATTTGATCGAACAGCAGGGCGAAACAATGATCGGATTTGCCATCCATCTCTTCATGCCATATCTCTCCCTGTACGAGCGGCTGCGGTTCGGGGAATATGCGGCTTTCAGCGTCATGGACGGGTTTGCGGCTTCGGATGCGGGGGTCATGGTGGTCCACAGCAGAGACGACCGAACCGTTCTCCCGGAAAACGGATTTGACAGATTTTTCGATGTGTACGGTGAGGACCCCCGTTTTTCCTTTGTCGAATACGAAGACAGAGGCCATAACAAGCTGCTGGATTCTGTCCTGATGGAACGAATCGTAGATTTTTATCTGTCATATTGTTGCGGATGAGTCAAAAAGAACCGTCCCTTTTGACTCATTTTGCTGCGCGAAACCGGGCGGGGGTTTGGTCCCCCGCCCGGTTTCGCTGTTTGGTTTATCGCTTGATCTCCTCCATGACGAAGCACTCGATCACGTCGTCGATCTTGATGTCGTTGAACTTTTCGATCTGCATCCCGCACTCGAAGTTCTCCGGCACTTCCTTCACGTCGTCCTTGAAGCGGCGGAGGGAGGCCAGGTCGCCCTCGTGGATGACCACGTTGTCCCGGAGGACGCGGACCTTGCAGCCGCGCTGGATCTTGCCGTCGGTGACGTAGCAGCCGCAGACGGTGCCCACCTTGCTGACCTTGTAGGTCTCGCGGACCTGGGCGTGGCCGATGATCTGCTCTTTGAACTTGGGGGCCAGCATCCCCTTCATGGCCGCCTCGATCTCCTCGATGCAGTCATAGATGACGCGGTACATGCGGATCTCCACGCCGCTTCTGGCGGCGGAGTCCCGGGCGGCGTTGTCCGGGCGGACGTTGAAGCCCACGATGATGGCCCCGCTGGTGGAAGCCAGCATCACGTCGCTCTCGTTGATGGCGCCGACGCCGGAGTGGATGACCCGGACCCGGACTTCCTCGTTGCTGAGCTTCTCCAGGCTGGAACGCACGGCCTCGGCGGAGCCCTGCACGTCAGCCTTCACGATGATGTTGAAGTCCTTCAGCTCGCCCTGCTGGATGCGGGCAAAGAGGTCGTCCAGGGTGACCTTCCGGGTGCCGCCCAGCTGCTCGTTTTTCTGCTGCTCCTTGCGCTGGGCCACCAGCTCGCGGGCCATGCGCTCGTCGCCCACCACGTTGAACACGTCGCCGGCACGGGGAACCTCGCTCATGCCGGTGATCTCCACCGGGACGCTGGGCCGGGCCTCGCTGACCCGCTGGCCCTTGTCGTTGGTCATCACGCGGACGCGGCCCACGGCGGTGCCCGCGATGATCAGGTCGCCGGTGTGCAGGGTGCCGTTTTGCACCAGCACGGTCATGATGGGGCCGCGCCCCTTGTCCAGCCGGGCCTCGATGACGGTGCCACGGGCGGCGCGGTTGGGGTTGGCCTTCAGCTCCTGCACCTCCGCCAGCACCACCAGGTTCTCCAGCAGGTTCTCCACGCCCATGCCGGTCTTGGCGGAGATGGGGCAGACGATGGTCTCCCCGCCCCACTCCTCCGGCACGATCTCGTACTCGGTGAGCTGCTGCATGATGCGGTCCGGGTTGGCCCCGGGCTTATCCATCTTGTTGATGGCCACCACCACCGGGATGTTGGCGGCCTTGGCGTGGTTGATGCTCTCCACGGTCTGGGGCATGATGCCGTCGTCCGCCGCCACCACCAGGATGGCGATGTCCGTCACCATCGCGCCGCGGGCGCGCATACTGGTGAAGGCCTCGTGGCCCGGGGTGTCCAGGAAGGTCACGGGGCTGCCGTGGACCTCGACCGTATAAGCGCCGATGGCCTGGGTGATGCCGCCGGCCTCGCCGGAGGCCACGTTGGCGTTGCGGATGTAGTCCAGCAGGCTGGTCTTGCCGTGGTCCACATGGCCCATGACCACCACCACCGGGGCCCGGGGCTCCAGGTCCTCCGGCCGGTCGGCGTGGTCGTCGATCAGGCGCTCCTCCACGGTGACGTGGACCTCCCGCTCCACCACGCAGCCCATCTCCTCGGCGATGATGGCGGCGGTGTCGAAGTCGATGAGCTGGCTCAGGGAGGCCATGACGCCGTTGCGGATCAGGCACTTGACCACCTCCGCGCCGGTCTTCTTCATGCGGCTGGCCAGCTCGCCCACGCTGATCTCGTCGGGGATGGAGACCTTGGTGGGGGCCTTCTTGGCGATCTCCAGGTGGAGGCGCTGCATCTTCTCCCGCTCCTCCTGCCGCCGCTTGGCGGAGGAGGCCATGTTCTGCTGGCGGGATTTGTTGCGGTTGATCTTCTCCTTGCCGCCCCGCTGCCGCTCGCCCCGGCCCCCGGCCAGCTTCTCGAACTTCTCGTCGTACTTGCTCAGGTTGGTGGTGGTGGAGGAGCTGCCCCGGGTGTCGATGATGCGCTTCTCCGCCACGGGCTTGGGCACATGGGGCTTTTGCTCCTGCTTCCTGGCCGGCTGCTGCTGGGGCTGCTGGGCCTGCTGGGGCTTCCCGCCGCCCTGCTGCGCGCCCTGGGGCTGGCCGCCGGACTTCTGGCCGCCGCCGGCGGGCTGAGCGCCCTGCTTTTGGCGGGGGCGCTGCGCCTCCCTGGGCTTTTTCTCGGGAACGGCGAAGATCTCTGCGATGCTGCCGACCTGATGGCGCTGGGTCAGGCTTTCAAAGATGACGTCCAGCTCCGGCGTCTCCAGGACCTGCATGTGGTTTTTGGGCGCGGCGATGTACTTGGTCAGGATCTCCGTGATGACCTTGCTGGTGGTGCCCAGATCCTTGGCCACCTCATGAATCCTGTATTTCTCAAAACTGCTCATACGCACTTCCTCCTCTTTCCCGATTTCCCGTTCCGGGCCCGCTGCCGGTCCCGGCGTTCCGCCAGCCGCTGGGCGACCGGCGCGTATGCCTCCCCGAACTCCTCCCGCAGGGCTTCCGCGAAGCCGGCCGCCAGGCCGGTGTCCAAAAACGCGGCCATGGAGCAGCCCGGTCTGCCGGAGATGTCCGAGATCTGTTTTTTGGTATAGGGCGTGTCCGTCAGGGGCGTGCCCGGCTCGAAGACGTAGCCCTCCGCCCGGCGGCGTGCGCCGGGGGAACTGTCGCCGGCCAGGATGACCAGCTTTGCTTTCCCGGCCTTCACCGCCGCGTGGGTGTTTTCCTCTCCCACGGCGATGTTGCCGCCCATCCGGGCGATGCCGATCCAGTGCAGCGCGTCAGCCACCGTCCAACACCTCCAGTTCCGCCTCCAGCGCGGCGTAGACCTCCTGGGGGATGGAGATGCCGAAGGCGCGCTCCAGGGCTTTGGAGCGGACGGCCTTGCGCAGGCAGTCCCGGTTGGGGCAGAGGTAAGCGCCCCGGCCGTTGGCCCGCCCTTTGGGGTCCAGGTGGACGGCCCCTTCCGGGGGGCGCACCACGCGGATCAGCTCCCGCTTGGGCTTCATCTCGCGGCAGCCCAGGCACTGACGGAGCGGTATTTTTTTCTGCACGGTGGGGCACCTCCCTTCCGGCGGCGCGGCGCTCAGCCCGCCTCGGATTCGCTCTTGATGTCGATCTTATAGCCCGTCAGCTTGGCGGCCAGGCGGGCGTTCTGGCCCTCCTTGCCGATGGCCAGGCTCAGCTGGCTGTCGGGCACGATGACGCGGCAGCTCTTGCCGTCCTCCAGTTCGGTGACGCTCAGCACCTCCGCCGGGGCCAGGGCCTGGGCCACATAGATCCGGGCGTCCTCGCTGAATTTCACGATGTCGATCTTCTCGCCGCCCAGCTCTTCCACAATGGCGGCCACGCGGCCCCCCTTGGGCCCGACGCAGGACCCGATGGGGTCCACCTCCGGCTGGGTGGACTGCACGGCGATCTTGGTGCGGCTGCCCGCCTCCCGGGCGATGGATTTGATCTCCACGGTGCCGTCGAAGATCTCCGGCACCTCCAGCTCGAACAGGCGCTTCACCAGGCCGGGGTGGGTGCGGGAGATGAGCACCTGGGGGCCCCGGGTGGAGTTGCGCACTTCCACCACATAGACGCGGATGCGGTCCCCCTCGTGGAGGGTCTCGCCCTTGATCTGCTCGTTGGCGGGCATCAGGGCCTCGGTGAACTCGCTGTTGGAGCTGATCTTGATGGACACGGCCCCGCTGCGCGGGTCGATGCGGGAGACCACCCCGGTGAGGATCTCATGCTCCTTGCTGGTGAACTTCTCGTAGATCAGGCCCCGCTCGGCCTCGCGGATGCCCTGGATGATGACCTGCTTGGCGGCCTGGGCCGCGATGCGGCCGAACTTCTTCGTCTCCACCGGGACCTTGACCTGGCCCCCGGCGCGCACGCGCTTGTTATAGACGTGGGCGGCCTCGACGCTCAGCTCCCGGGCGGGGTTTTCCACCTCGTCCACCACGTCCATCAGGACGTACATCTCGACCTTTTTCTTCTCCTCGTCCAGTTCCACCACCACGTTGTCCCCCGCCTCGGGGTTGTCCCGGCGGAAGGCGGCCAGCATGGCCTGGTTGATCTTCTCGTACATATACGCACGGGGAATGCCCTTCTCCTTCTCGATGTCCTCGATGGCGTTGAAAAATTCTGCGTTCATCTCTTTTGATACTCCTTCAGGATGGTTGCGCGGCCGCCCTCAGGCCAGCCGCAGCCGCACCTGCGCCACCTCCGACGCGCCGAAGCGGCGCGTGCGCGCAGGGGTTTCGATGGTAACGGCGCCGTCGTCGTAGGCCGACAGGGTGCCCACATAGCTCTTCTGGCCGTCCCTGGCCTGGTACAGCCGGACTTCCACCAGACTGCCCAGGAAGCGCTGAAAGTCGCCGGGGCGTTTCAGCTCCCGCTCGGCCCCGGCGGAGCTGACCTCGAAGGTATAGCTTTCCGCGATGGGGTCGGCCTCGTCCAGGATGGGGTCCAGGGCGCGGCTGAAGCGCTCGCAGTCGTCGATGCCCACATAGCCCTCCAGCTTGTCGATGTAGACCCGGAGGTACCACTGTCCGGCCTCCCGGAGATACTCCACGTCCCAAAGCTCCAGACCCAGCTCCGCCGCCACCGGCAGCGCCAGCTCCCGTACCCGTTCCGCAATGCGATTCATGCCGCTTCCCTCCGTATCCAAGCCGGAAAAAAAGAGTGGGACACGCCCACTCAGTCAAGCTACTATACTAACATATCGCATTCTAGCACACATCCATTATAAAATCAAGCAAAACTTTCCGTCTTTTTTCTCAGTGAGTCAAAAGGGACGGTTCTTTTTGACTCACGCATTTCCGCTCCCCGCATGGCCGCAGGGATGCGGCTATGCGAGGGGAGGAAAATGAGTCAAAAAGAACCGTCCCCATTGACTCATCCGCGCTGTTTGCCGCGGATGCGGAGCAACAGCGCGGCTGCGGCCATCAGGAGGACGCCCAGTGCGGTCGCGCCCACGCTGCCGGGGCCGCCGGTGTCTGGCAGGCCGGACGGGTCCGTCTCCCCGTCGGGCCGGTTTCGGATCGTCAGGGTGTAGACCCCGTCTTCGCCCTTCTCGGACAGTGCATAGTCCAGCTCCCCGGCGCAGGTCACCGACCCGTCGAAGGAGACGGCGATGCGCAGCGCCTCCGTCAGGGGCAGGTAGCCCTCCGGCGGCGCGGTCTCCGTCAGGGTGTAGACATAGGCTTCCTCCGGGTCCATGGAGGTGGGCAGCTGCACCGTGATCTCCGTGACCTCCTGATCCGGGAAGCGCAGATAGCCGTCGTCGCCGGAGCGCATCTCCTTCGCGTCTCTCCCCTGCTCCTCCGGGTATTCCAGCGAAAACAGCGCCCCGGCCAGGGGCGTCTCGTCCGCCGCCGAGACCTTTTGGATCTGAAAGCTGACGGACTTCAGATGCCACACGGCGTAGAGATAGTTCACGCCGTTGCCCTGATAGCCGTTGCCCGTTTCATTGTCCACGCCCACGGTCTCCCCCGCCTTGAAATTCGGGACCCTGGCCGTTTTGCTGAAGGCCCAGCCCAGAAATTCCACGTTGGGATCGTCCATCTCATAGACCGGGTCGATGGGAAGGGTCACAGCGGCGTTCACCTGCAGATCCTCCACATACAGCACCAGCGCGCCCTCATGCCAGATCCCGTTTTCCGGAAGCGTGAAATTCTCCACCTTATGTCCGCCGTTGGCGTCCAGGATGATGCTGGTCCTGTCGGGGTCCAAAGGTTGGCTGGCCGGTTTTTTGTGGCCGAACACCGGATAGAGCACGACGGTGTCCAGGGTCTGGCTGCCCGGGGAGCGCTCCGTGGCCAGGGCCTGGCGCACCTCGAAGAGGTTCCCCTCCGGGACGATCCGGCCGTCATAATACCAGCCGTAGAAAACATAGGTCTCCTCGTCCTCCGGGGGCTGGATCAGGCTCAGGTCCTCTCCGGACCTGGCCAGGGCCGTAGCGTTCTCCGCGTAGCCGAAGGCGTCTTCCGGGGGCGTGCCCTCCACGGCGTAGCCCTCCCCCAGTTCGCTGCCGTCCAGGCCCAGCACCTGCTCGGTGCTGTAGCGGACCTTGAGATTGCCCAGCCGGGACCAGACTGCCCGGAGGGTCAGGTTGTGGGTGATCTCCGTCTCGAAGCTGTAGGGAGAGAGGCTGCCGTCGGCGTTCACCTCATACCAGCCGACGAAGCCGTAACCTTCCCCGTCGCCCGCCAGGCGGTAGCGCAGTCCGTCATAGGAGTCGTTTTCCCAGTTGGCGACGATGGGACGGTATTCGGCCTTGCGGACATTGGTGCCGTACTGGTTGACCTCCGTCACCGGGTCCAGCTCGTCATAGTGGTAATACCAGTCCCCTTCCGGGTCCTCCACATAGTTCCGGTCCGTGCCGTACTCGATCACTTTTTCCCCGTAGGGCTCCCAGAACCAGGTGGAGTCCGTGCCGTGGAGTTCCCCGCCGTCCGGGTCGATTTTGATCCAGTACCAGATCTTGCGGTATCCGGCGTAGACCGGGATGTCGTGCATGGGCATCTGGGTGTAGACCAGGCTGCCGTCCTGTCCGTAGGTCCGCTGCCGGGCGTCCATCATGGTCAGCGTCCCCGTGTCGTACAGCACGCCGTCCTCGTCCACCGCCCAGGTGAAGCCGGAGGTGTCCGGCACATAGTCGGTGTAGTATTTCTCGCCGCTGGCGTCCACATAGTACCAGAGCAGCGTTTCCTCCTGCTCCGTCAGGCCGTGGTCGTCCTCCCCGTGGAAAAAGATCTGGACCGTCTGGGCCTGGTCCATGTACCAGCGCCCGTTGAATGCATAGCCCAGGCGCCGGCTGGCCGGTTCATAGCCCGGGTCGGGGTAGAAGTCCGTCAGCGCCGCTTCGTAGTAGACCCCCGTCTTCTGCTGGACGATCTCGCCGTTTTGGAGCTTCACCGCCAGGGGCGTGTTGTCCATGGGGTCCAGGAAGAGGATGTCGTACTTCGTGCGTTCGTAGCGCACCTCCAGGTGATAGGTG
>Ga0310697_10001382_pt1 | contig 28654 bp, 29 predicted proteins | sample 172DNAGHGlowgp2_FD_203883 | JGI IMG/M metagenome (GOLD analysis project Ga0310697, IMG submission 203883) | Sheep rumen microbial communities from Palmerston North, Manawatu-Wanganui, New Zealand - 1728 DNA GHGlow gp2 (v2) (version 2) | ecosystem: Host-associated > Mammals > Digestive system >... | reverse complement strand
TTTCGGCATCGGCGCGGCTAACGATGACCTCGGCAGCCGTCTGACCGTGAACTGCATAATGAATCTTGTTTTGCACCTTTTTGAAAAACTCAATGGAAATGTCGGCCTTGGGATTATAGTCGATGCTTGTGGCGTAAATGTCAAGCACCTGCCTGTAAAATACCTTCTCCGAAGAACGGATGTCACGAATGCGCTCCAAGAGTTCCTTCCAATAACCACCCCCGCCGAGGTTTTTCAGGCGGTTGTCGTCTAGGGCGAAGCCTTTACGGATGTATTCTTTCAGCACACACGTAGCCCAAATGCGAAACTTGGTGGCTTTGGCTGAATTAACGCGATAACCGACGGAGATGATAGCATCAAGATTATAGAATTGGGTTTGGTAGTTTTTGCCATCCGAAGCAGTTGCCGAGATTTTCTCGGTAACTGAATCTTTGTCCAATTCTGAAGACGCAAAGATGTTTTTCAAATGAAGAGATACATTGTCCGTAGAACACCCGAACAATTGTGCCATAGCCTTCTGTGTCGCCCAGATTGTTTCGTCTTTGACAACTACTTGAATTACGCCTTCCTCATCGGGAAGTTGGTATAGTATGAATTGGGTTTCGTTGGTTGCTGACATATTAGATTCAATTAAAATGGCAAGTCATCATTGTCCGATGAAAATATAGGCAATGCTCTTTTTGTCACTGTTAAATACGAATCCTTCCAATTAGATGGATTGATGTATTGAAGAGACCCGTTTTCAAACAATGAATCAGAAATTCTAATAGTTGTTTCTGTGTCATTCGTTTTATAGACCCATTCGAAAGAAAACGGACCGGTTCTAACAAAACGCCTAGCTTTAAGCAATTCATCTAAATCTTGTTCTCCTTCAATATAAAAATTATATCTTATACCAAGTTCAGCTTTCAGTTTTGTAACCAATGGATGGTTCACACGAACTATTTTATTAATCTCTTCTTGTTTATCAGCATTATCTACTTTCAAGTAATCTACCAAATCATGCAAAACCTTTGCTGTATCACGCATATCTTGTATGACCACATGCTCTGCTGCTTTTTCACTATCAATAATAAACTGTTTAAATAAACCTGCGAATTGCTCCCGCAAATAATTTGTAATATCTTCTGCCGTTTCAAAAGATTTAATGTTATTATTATGCGTCAAACTCTTAATTTCCTCAATAAATTTATAAATGTTTACATTATCAACATATTTATAGCTAATATTGGGTACATCTTTATTAAGGGCATAAGTCTCGTATTCGGTAAGAACATTTTTGTCAATGAACACGAAAACTTGTTTATTATTATCAAGGGCTGTCTTAACTTCTTTTTGAGAAATAGAATACTCTTTGCCCTTTTCATCGTTGATAGCTGAACTGCCATAGCGACTTCCTATGATAGAAACCAAAATATCAATATTTGATATTTCCTTATAACAATATTTTTGTAATTCCTCGTCTTTCCCATAAGGAATATCGCCCTCCTCATTTCTGATAGGTTCATACCCTAAACTTTCTATGAACTTGTCTAATTCAACCCGAATTTGTTTCAAATCATAGAATGTTGAACTAATAAATATTCTAGGTTTAGCCATGTTTGTTAAATATTTTGTTTATTGCATTATTGTATTGGTTTAACAATCAAAACCTTACGATCAGCCTTATTTTCATTAACGCCAAAAGACTCTTGAACAGTCTGTAGTATTGTATTTCTTTTTTCTTCCTTACATCCGATACTCAAAATGTCATCCCATTCAAATTTAAGACGATACCCGTGATCACATAATTCCTGTGCTGCTTTATTTCTAAATTCATCATTTAAATACTCCTCTAATTCCAAATAAAAGTGTTCTCCTCCTTTAACAAAAGGTAAGCTGCGCCATTCTCGTTCCAAAAAGAATTCAACGGATTCTTTGGAAGGTTCATCGGTTTTATTGACGAAATAATGGCCTTCGTATTGTTTAAAAAATGGCCTCAACAATTCTATTGCATTGGCCACAATGATTTCTTCTTTTGTACCATATCTCAATACTTCTTTAATATTCTTGGTAAGTGACAAATATGCATAATTAGGCAATCCATCTTTGCTACAATAAATCACTGGGGAAAGTTTATTCTTTATCGCCCATTTTTTCTCCATAACAATGTATGAATCAGCTCCGAATTGTTCCATGTGTCTGTCTAATTCTTCTTCCAATAAATCAGCAAAACAAACCATTGCATAAGCCAACTTTACTAAAGTATATCGATTTTCCTTATGCATGTAATATTCTTCCAAACAATACGAATACCTAAAATACTTAGATCCAAGTATTTTGATTAAAGAATCACTCTTAGTACAATGATACAAATTAGTTTGTCTCTCGCTGCTCATTTGGTTATTTTTCAAATTCCAACAATCACATCTGCATATTGACTCCATCCATCTGCTGTTTTATATGCATCAACAGAAGCCGTTGGGACATAAATAGCCTCAATCCATCGATCTCCAAAAACATCTTCCCCAAGCATGGGAGGATTGATGGCCAAACACGTAATACTATTTGGATATGAAAAATAACTATCAAATGCACGAGTACCAAGAGATTCTATAGAACTCGGCAAAATGATTTCTGTTAGTTTATCACATCCACTAAACGCATTTGCTCCGATTGAAGTAACAGCATTACCCAACGTAACGGATTCTAATTCATAACAAGAGTAAAATGCGGCTGGTTCAATAATTGTTACAGAATTTCCTATTACCAAGGAAGTCATCTTGTTACATTCAGAAAATGCAAAGCCTCCAATATAAGACACAGAATTAGGAATAGATAATTCAAACAACGGACAAGACGAAAATGCAAAGGCTTCAATCGTATCAATTGAACCGCCCCATTCTATTGATTGAAGGCCACTCCTCTCAAATGCATTAGCACCAATAGTGGTAACGGAATTAGGTATCTTAATAAAAGACAAACTCCTACACCCTAAAAATACACCATATCTAATATTTGTTAACGAACTATTTAGAGAAACAGAATTAAGGGACTCACATTCATAAAAAGCTCTATACCCAATATCAACAACATTATCTAATCCATTTATCTTCTCCAAATTGGTACAGCCACGAAATGCCCAATCTGCCAAACGGATAATTGTTGGAGGAATGTCAATTTCTGTTGGATTCATGCTCGAGAAAAGATAGGCTGGTAGTATTTTCACATTGTTTGTAAAACTAATAGAATTCATATTGGGAAATGAAGAATAGAAAACACCTTTATAATAGCCACCCGCAATAGTACAACTATCGGCACAGAAAACGACTATTTTTGAATCAAAAGCGTTTTTCCCGATGCTGGTAATGTTATTTGAAATAGTAACAGAATCGGCAAAACAAGGACAACCCTCAAACGTTCTATCACCAATAATGCGAAGATTTTTACTCAAATGAATACTATTCAGATTGGTACAATCTTGAAACGATCCGTAGTTATAATGAGTATCAACATAACTATCAATTGAAACCACAGTATTGGGAATGTATACAGATGTCACCAAATCACATTGAAAAAAAGCCTTATATCCAATGGCAACAACCGTATATGTTGTACCCAAATGACTAATAGTTTCAGGAATAATGACTTCTCCTCTATATTCATATGCTAAACTAGAATTGTCTTGGTAAAAGAACTCTCCATTTGCGACCGACACCTCGGTTGGTGAGACAATAGCAAAATACATTTTGGTCTCATCTTCAAATACGGCTTCAATAAAAACCGTACCTTCATATTGAACTTCAGAGGTGGAAACAATAGCAGGTGCTTCTGGAGTTTCACCGCCGTTTCCTCCATTGTTTCCATTATTGCCTCCATTGCTGGGGTCATCGGCTTTCTTGCAACCAATCATACAGACTACTGCCATTGTGAGCATAATGGCAGCAATCTTATTTATAACTCTATACATACATATTTTGCTTTTGTTGATTTATCAATTTTGTACTTCTTTCATACGGAAATTTATCAAGAGTTTTTCAGATATACCTACAAGCGGCTGGGGTGATTTCCCAGCCGCTTAAACTTTTTACGCCATAACATTAAAAGCTAAAGAATTCCCATAATCTTCTATCGTTTGAAGATTATACCCTCGGGATTTGACAAGTCCACGATTAATTAATTCGTTGAAAGATTCCAGCGCTTTCTCAAACGAGTCAAGTTGTTCTTTGTCTGTACAAATAACATCACTATTATTCATGATGTCCAAAATTTCTTTTTCAGTTTTGCTCATATTTCTTAGATAAACTTTCGGGTATGAATAAATGATTGCATATTGTATTTCCTGGCAAATTCTTGCAAAAGATTATAGTATCCGCGTATGGCTTCCCTTTCATTCTTCATGTCGCTAAAATCCTTGATTTGGAGCTTTAAGTTTTCAAGTTCTTCAATATTAATCGGTCTCCCATGCGATTTCCATTGCTTGTTATCGCCTAACTTCTTTGCTATTTCCTCTGCACGCTTCTTTTTATCTTCCTCGGTAACTGGCTTGCCGTTTGAACTATGAACAGTCCAATTCTTGAACTTATATTTCACCAACCATTTTTTCAACAATGTGGTCGTTAATTCCTTAGCCTGTTCGTATGCCCTTAGTTCTGCCAAATCAAAATCTTTCAAAATAAGGAACTCTGCTTGTGTCAATTCATTCTTTTTCGCTTTTTCTATCATCTCATTCACCTTGTCCAAATAACCCAAAGCAGGGACGAACTTTCCTTCTTTGTTGCGAACTTGAGGATCGATAGGGCCAAGAACTGAACTGAAATCCATCCATATCTCATCACCACTCATGCAAAAGATTGTGCCTGCACTGTAGGCATAATCAGGTACAATAAAAATAACTCTGTTATAGAAATGTCGGACGATGTTCACATACCTCTCCACAGCCATGGCACTGCCTCCAGTGGTAGTTAATACAATGGCGAGTTGCTCTTTTTTATTCGGGTCTTGCGCCAAATCCTCTACAATCTGAAGAATAAAATTCTCATTACCATCAATGATTGGACCAAAATAGCATAACACATCACTATCTAAAACCTTCTCAATTTTCGCTAAAGACTGATTCAACAGCTCTTTTACCGCACTATCAATAGGGTTATTCATTTGCTTTTTCTATTTGTGTGCAAAGATACACATTATTTCAATAAATTCAAATCATTCCACTAAAATATCGTACTTTTGTCCCCATCAAACTTTAAATCTTAAATCTTTAAATCAACCATAAATGAAAAAATTCACCTTATTAGTCATGGGCACAATCACCCTCTTCGGCTGCAACCAACAACCAAAGCAGCCTGAACGCTATGCCGTCAAGGCTTACCCCGAGACGCGAAAAGACACCACCGTCGTCGACAATTACTTCGGCACGAAGGTCGCCGACCCGTACCGTTGGCTCGAAAACGACACTTCCGCCGAAACCGCGAAATGGGTCAAGGAACAGAACGAGGTCACACAGGACTACCTCAGCCACATCCCTTTCCGCAGCGCTCTCAAGGACCGCCTGACGCAATTGGTTAACTATGAGCGTTATAGTATGCCATCAAAGAAGCATGGCCGCTACATCTACTCGAAAAACGACGGCCTCCAAAACCAGAGCGTCATTTACATGCAAGAGACCCTTGACGGCGAGCCTACCGTCCTCCTCGACCCCAACAAGCTCTCCGACGACGGCACTGTCTCGTTGGGCGGCATCAGCTTCTCCAACGACGGCAAATACATGGCCTACACCATCCAACGCAGCGGCTCCGACTGGGTTGAAATCTACGTGAAGGACATGGCCACCCTCGAACTACTCCCCGACCACATCGAATGGGCCAAGTTCACGGGCGCTTCGTGGTACAAGGACGGCTTCTTCTATGCCGCCTACGACCGTCCCGAAGCCGGCAAGGAGTTCAGCAACGTGAACGAGAACCACAAAATCTATTACCACAAGCTCGGCACGCCGCAGGAACAGGACGAACTCTTCTACCACAACCCTGCCCAGCCGCGCTATTTCCATCAAGTGGACCTCACTGACGACGAGCATTACATGTTCCTCTTCGAGAGCGGTCAAGGCGCAGGCAGCACACTGTGGATCCGCGACATGCAAGACCCGAAGGGCCAGTTCGTGCAAATCGCCGACAACATGGACTACCAGTACAGCCCCATCGACGTCATCAACGACACGCTGTACATCTTCACCAACTTCAACGCGCCCAAGGGCCGCATCTGCCGCGTGTCGGCCAAGGCCCCGCAGATGGAGAACTGGGTCGACGTGATTCCCGAAAGCGAGAATGTGATTTCGGGCATCAACCTCGCCAAGGGCAAGATGATCGTAACCTACGACAAGGACGCCGCCAACCATGCCTACGTCTACACCATGGACGGGCAACGCCTCCACGAAATCGCCCTGCCGACCTACGGAGCCGTGGGCTTCAGCAGCCGCTATGAGGAGCCTGAAGTGTTCTACGCCTTCACTTCCTTCGCCTTCCCGACCACGATTTACCAATACAACATTGACGACAACACCTCAACCGTGTTCCGTAAGCCCGCCATCGACTTCAAGTCGGACGACTACGTCACCGAGCAGGTCTTCGTCACCTCGAAGGACGGCACCAAGGTCCCGATGTTCCTGACTTACAAGGCTGGTTTGCAGAAGGATGGCACCAACCCGACCTTCCTTTACGGTTACGGCGGTTTCAACATCACATTAAATCCTGGTTTCAGCACCAACCGTCTGCCTTTCCTGGAGAACGGCGGCATCTATGCACAGATGAACCTTCGTGGCGGCAACGAATACGGCGAGGAATGGCACCTTGCCGGAACCAAGTTGCAAAAACAGAACGTCTTTGACGACTGCATCGCCTGCGCGGAATACCTTATTAATAATGGCTACACCTCGCCGAAGTATTTGGCTCTGAACGGCGGCAGCAATGGCGGTCTGCTCGTCGGTGCGGTGGTCAACCAGCGCCCCGACCTCTTTGCCGTGGCCGTGCCTCAAGTCGGCGTAATGGACATGCTGCGCTACCACCTCTTCACCATCGGCTGGAACTGGGCCAGCGACTACGGCACCAGCGAGGACGACGAAGCCATGTTCAAGGCCTTGTACGCCTACTCGCCGCTGCACACCATCAAGAGCGGTGCCGACGTGCATTATCCCGCCATCATGGTCACCACTGCCGACCACGACGACCGCGTGGTGCCCGCCCACTCGTTCAAGTATGCAGCCACCTTGCAGGCTGCCCAAACCGGCAACGAGCCTAAGATCATCCGCATCGACACCAAGGCTGGTCACGGCGGCGGCAAGCCCATCTCAAAGGTTCTGGAAGAACAGGCCGACATTTATTCATTCATCCTGTATAACATGGGATTAACCTATCCGAAGGAGGCGAAATAATCGCTGACTTTTGAAACAAGAATCGCCCGCCAGAACGAATCTGGCGGGCGATTTTTTTACAAAAATCTTGATTTCGTGCAAAAACACATATGAAAAAATCTTGATTTCGTGTAAAAACACTTCCACAAAAAATCTTGATTTCGTGAAAAAGTTGTATCTTTGCCGCCGAGAGACAATGGTTTTATTGCAATGAAACGAAAGATTTACCATGATTTACTGCGATGGAAACAGCGTGATCAAGGCAAAGTCGCCATATTGTTGGAAGGCGCAAGACGTGTCGGCAAGAGCTACATCGTTGAGGAATTTGCGAGAAATGAGTATAAATCCTACATCCTCGTCAATTTCGCGCACCTCGGCAATGCGTTGAAAGCCGTGTTCGACAACTACCTGAACGAGACCGAAACCTTCCTCATGTTCCTCCAGAACGTGACTGACACCCGCCTATACGAACGCAATTCGCTCATCATTTTTGACGAAGTGCAGAAATACCCACTGGCACGGCAAGCCATCAAGCATTTGGTGGCCGACGGACGCTACGACTACATCGAGACAGGCTCATTGGTCAGCATCAACGAAAACACGCAAGACATTTTACTGCCTTCAGAGGAACGCTCGCTGATGATGTATCCAATGGATTTCGAGGAGTTTTTATGGGCAATCGGCGATGAGATGACTATGCCTTTCATCCGACAATGTTTTGAGAAAAAGATGCCTATGGGTCCCATGCACCGCAAAGCCATCACCTTGTTCAGGCAATACCTCATCGTTGGCGGGATGCCGCAAGCCGTACTGAGCTTCATCGAAACGAAGAATTTCCAAGAGGTGGACAGAGTGAAGCGCGACATCCTCAATCTGTACCGCCGCAGCATCGACAAACACTCCAAAGGCTATCGAGAGAAGGTGAAAGCCGTATTTAACCAAATTCCTGGCGAACTTCAAAAACACGAAAAGCGTTTCCGCCTCGCCGACCTGTCGGAAGATGCGCGTTTCCGTTCCTACGAGACTTCTTTCCTGTGGCTGCAAGATGCCGAAATCATCAATATGTGCTATAACGTGACTGAACCGCAAGTCGGGATGAGACTGAAACAAGACAGCCTCTCGTTCAAATGTTATATGGCCGACACCGGACTACTCATCTCGCACGCCTTCGACGAAAAAGCCATACAAGGCGAGGAATTGTACCAAAAACTTCTTTTGGGCAAACTCGAAATCAACGCTGGAATGTTGGTGGAAAATATCGTGGCGCAGATGCTTGCCGCAAGCGGGCACAAACTATACTTCTACAGCAATCCGTCACGGGAAAACGCCGAAGACCGCATGGAAATCGACTTCCTTGTAGAAAAGCCCACACTGACAAACGCCCACAACATCTGCCCCGTTGAGGTGAAATCAAGCAAAAACTACACACTTTCTTCCCTGAAAAAGTTCAGAAAGAAATTCAACCAGCAATTGGCCTCGCCGTACGTCATTCATTATCAGGACTACAAGGAAGACGACGGCATCGTCTATTTACCCATTTACATGACTCCAATGCTTTAGCATTGTGCATAACTACCAACAATACTTCACCGCATACCAAATGGCGACAAACTGCTCGATGGTAACGTCGCCAGAAAGCGTGAAATCGACATCCGAGGAATACGAGGAGTTGTTTTTGTACACCTTGAGGTCTCGCTTGTTGGCAAAAATGTCTGACGAATAACTCGAATTGCCATCATAGAGCTTGCCGTCTTTGATGTTGAACAAAACATCGGAAGAATACGACGATGAGCCTTTGTAAACCTTCCCTTTTGTGACGGTGTAAAGAATGTCGCTGCTGTAGGAAGAATTGCCACGATACACTTTGTTGTCGTCGATGCGGCAAAGTACGTCGCTCGTGTAGGACGAGTTGCCTTTGTAGACCTTGTCGCCACGCAAGGTGCAAATCACATCGCTGCTGTAAGTGGAATTACCCTTATAAACCTTCACTTGGGCAGAGGCACTGATGAAAGCAAAACAAAAAATCATGGCAATCAATACTTTCCGAGAGTTCATAACGACCTGGTTTTGAATTTAATCCATATCAAGTTCTTCGTATTGGTAGGTCACCTTCTCCCCTACGTTGACCACCACATAACTCGGATTGACCTTGGTATCGTTCAAGTTGTCGCTCATGACGTAATGCACACCGCCAAACTGGCGTTGCTCGCGCATGTGGAAGTGGCCCATCAGCACCATGTCGACGTTATGGTTGCTCATCAAGTCCATGAAAGCGTATTGCTCATCCTGCGGCAAATTGGCAGCAGGTGTCGTCGTATAATTATAAGAGGTGCGGAACAACCAATTGTGGCTAACGACGATGCAATGGCGATATTCGTTGCGATGCGAGAGCTTTTCCTCTAACCATTCCAGCTGACGCATGCCGTGGGTGCCGTTGCCCGAATCGAGGAAGATGAACAAATCCTGATAGCCACTAACGGTCTTGACAGTGACGGTGTAGGTCGATGTGTGGAAATACTGCTTGAAATATTGGGCACAATCGTAATAAACATCGTGGTTGCCGATGACGGGAAAACAAGGGTCGTTTTTGGCTTGGGTCTCGGCATTGTAGGCCATAGCCTCGGCTGACATTCTGAAGCCCGCCTCGCCGCTTTCGTTCGCCAAGTCGCCAGCATGGATGGCAAACAGGGCGTTCGGGTCGTTGCGCTCGGCGGTGATGTATCTATAAAGGCGATCTTTCGGGCCTTGCGGCGTGATGCTGTCGCGCTCGGAATAGTGCGAGTCGGAAGCGGAATAGACGCGATACTCGTCGGGAGCGTTCTCGATGAGGGGTTCGCTGTTTTGGGCGTTATAATCAAGCCAGTCGGCCACGCGCTCTTCGGTATCGCTGCGGTTGACGACCATGCCGGCGATATCGAGACGGTTACAACCAGTAGCAAAAATCACGGCTGCTGCCAATAATATTAAATGTGTCTTTTTCATTTCTACAAAGAATTAAGCATTAAACAAATGAACTTTTGAATGTTTTACATTAATTTCCATAAATTGACCATGAATTATTCCATTAATATTTATGATAATTCGTGGCATATTCCTGATAATTCGTGTTTTACAAAACAACATTATGGTTTCCAAATGAGTCCGACATTGCCGAACCAGCCGTTGTATTGCGAAGAAAGGTTGAGCACACCACAAGGATGAAGTCCCGCTTCGGCAGTGATTCTCAATCCGTTGCCGAAATCGTAATAGCCGTTCACACTGTAGAAAAACAAGGTGAAACGCTCGATGACGAAGTCGCGGTAATTCGAGATTCTTGCACCCACGTTCCACGGATGCGTTTGGTCGAAAATGTTGCCCTCAACGCAGAAGGTGACATTCATCGGCTCGAAAACAACGTCCATGCCGCCGTTTTTACGCAACGGAATAGGTGCAGTGAAGCGGTTGGTCAAGCCCAACTGGAAGTTGAAATGGCGGTTGCGCCATCCCAAATCCAACAAGGCATTGAACTCCTGCAATTCGTATTTGGGGAAAATGCGGTAGAGATAGCGGTTCTCCAAATACAAAGTCCCACTCTTCGCCTTGAGCAAATCGACCTGATATTGCAGGTTGATGGCATGGCGGTTAAGGGTCGAGGCTTGATAGCCCAACCCGATGTTGAAATTGTCGGCAAGCTGGTAGCTGCCTTTCAAGGCAAGCGATGCCGAGCTACCCGAAGTGCGGGTGTAGTCATACTCGCCATAGGTCTGCAAAGTCCATTGTGCCCTCGCGACAAATGCGAAGAGCAGCAGACCAAGAGTGATTGCAAATTTCTTCATAAATCAAACAATTAGGTTGCAAAAGTAGCGAAAAAGTAGCCAACTAATCAAAACCAGCCATTCTTTTTCCTATTTTTGTGCCTCGATTTTAAACTAGAACCCTATGAGACGTTTCTTTACAAGCATTTCGGCACTTCTTTTTTTTGGTCTGATTAGCCTTAACCTGAACGCCCAATACGGCCCTCAAATCGAGAACCGTGGCTTCGAGCAATGGACTTCTCGTGATGAGTTATCTGTCAGCGAGCCAGTGCATTGGCACTCGGGCGGCACGGCTACGGGAACCTTTTCCGGCTTCGTTTCGAGCCAGATCGAACAGTCGTCGCAAACACGTCCAAGTTCCTCTGGGACAAAGAGCGTAAGGGTCTATCCATCAAGCGTTTTAGGAATCACGGCCAACGGCAACCTCACCAACGGGCGGATGAACGCAGGCAGCATGTCGGCCACGGGTACAGGTAACTACAACTACACACAACGCTCGCAAAGTGCCTTCAACTCACCCATTTCGCAACTGCCTGATTCGCTCACCATTTGGGTATGTTTCCGTAGCCAAAGCACATCGGACAGGGCACAAGTGAAAGCTGTCGTCCATGGCGATGCCGACTATAGACTCGTCGCTGACGGCACCGAAGACCCGGCCAATATGCATGTGGCCACTGCGGCCCTGTCATTCACCCGCACATCATCGGCTGGCGGAGCCTACACCTGGCGCCGCTTGAGCATACCGTTCAACAACAACGGCCCGTGCACGGATGTTCGCTATATCCTGATGACCGCCACCACCAACGAGACGCCTGGCTCCGGTAGCACCAACGACGATTTGTTCGTCGACGACTTGCTACTGGTCTACAATCCCACCCTCACCATGAGCCAACTCAGCGCCACCCAATTCAATGTCGGCTCTTCCATCACCATTCCCTTCACCCTGACGGGAACCATGTCGCCCGACAACCTCAATGCTTCTGCCAATCAGGTCATTGCACAGCTTTCGGATGCCAACGGCAACTTCAACAGCCCCACTGAGTTAGGACGAATGACCACCAACACGAGCGGCAACATCACGGCACAAATCCCTAACGTGTCGGCAGGTAACAGCTATCGCGTGCGTGTGGTGTCAACCAACTATCCCATGATTGGAACCAACATTCAGGGAATCAATATTTTGCCCAACACCTATAACATTACAGCTACCGCCGACCCAAGCCAAGGCGGCACAGTGATTGGTGCCGGCGAATACAATCAAGGTGCTTCCTGCACTCTGACAGCCACGGCCAACACGGGTTACACCTTCGTCAACTGGACCAAGAACGGAACACAAGTCTCCACCAACCCAAGCTACACTTTCACCGTGACCGAATCGGGTAACTATGTGGCTCATTTCCAAATTAATTCGTATAACATCACCGCTACTGCCAACCCAACCAACAGCGGCACGGTGAGCGGCACTGGACAATACAATCACGGAACTTCATGTACCTTGACAGCTACGGCCAACACAGGCTACACCTTTACCAACTGGACCGAAAATGGAAGCGTGGTATCAACCAATGCCAGCTACTCATTCACCGTGGAAGCCAACCTCAACCTCGTGGCCAATTTCACCGCCAACACTTATACCGTCAGCGTGACGGCCAATCCGAGCAATGGCGGCACGGTGAGCGGCGGTGGCTCCTTCACCCACGGACAAAGCTGTACGGTGTCGGCCACGGCCAACACGGGTTACACCTTTATCAATTGGACTGAAAACGGTGCTCAGGTCTCGTCGCAAGCCGAATATACATTTAGCGTCAACGGCAACCGCAACCTCGTGGCACATTTCATTTCGACAGTAGGTGTTAATGAAGTCTTGACTTCAGCCAACATCTACCCCAACCCATTTACTTCGGTCGTGAGAATCACCACCGAAAGAACAGCCCAAAACATTAGCGTTTACGACGTCTTTGGGCGTCTGCTGATGCAACAGCCCGTTTCAGGAATGCAATTCGAAATGGACCTGAGCGAATTAAGTCCCGGGACCTATCTGTTGCAAGTGGATTACGGCGACAGCCGAAGCATGCATCGGATACAGAAAACCAACTAAAACGGAAATCGCGGTGAGAGTCTTCCCCACCGCGATTTCTTTTACTCGGAAAACTGTCGCTTACAGTCTTTCGTTCACCACGTCCCAATTGACGATGTCCCAAAGGGCTTTCAGGTAGTCGGGACGACGGTTCTGGTAGTCGATATAATAGGCGTGTTCCCACACATCGAAGGTCAGCAGGGGCTTCAAGCCACGCTGCACGGGGTTGCCGGCGTTGGTCTCCTGCGTGATGACGAGTTTGCCGTCTTTGTCGGCAGAGAGCCACACCCAGCCCGAACCGAACAAGCCAGCACCTTTCTTGGCGAACTCTTCCTTGAAAGCCTCGAACGACCCGAATTGCTGGTCAATCCATTTTGCAATCACACCCGTAGGCTTGTTGTCGGCTTTCGGGGCGCGGAATTGCAGGAAGTACATGTTGTGGTTCAGGATTTGTCCGGCATTGTTGAACACGCCACCTTCGGCGGTCTTCACAATCTCCTCAAGCGGCATGTCCTCGTATTTCGTGCCCTCAATGGCGGCATTCAGGTTGTTGACGTATGCCTGCAAGTGTTTCCCATGGTGGAAGCCAATCGTCTCCTTGCTGATGACGGGTTCCAAAGCGTTTGCCTCGTAGGGCAATTGGATAAGTTGGTATTTCATGATTTGTGCGTTTTGATGTGGGTGCAAAGATAGAAAAAAAGTGGGACTTCGCAGCAGGAGTCCCACTTTTTTTACTGGTTCATGTACATCTGGTAAAGTGGCGAGTTAGGCTCGCTCTTCAGACGCTTCAGGGCGCGGTCGCGGATCTGGCGCGTGCGTTCCCTCGAAATGTCGAGCTTCATGGCGATTTCTTCCAGTGAATACTCGCGCGAGGTGCCGAGGCCGAAATACATGCTGATGATGGTGCGCTCCTTCTCACTGAGCATATCGAGCGAGCGGCGAATGGCATGGCTCGTCGATTCCTGTTCCACCACCGAGTCGGTCTTGGTCTCGTCCTCGTTGACGTAGACATCCAGGAAGTTGGCATCGTCCTCGTCGTCCAAAGGCGCGTCGGTCGAAACGGCACGCGAGTTGAGACTCAGCAACTGGTCCACCTTGTCCTCGGGCATGTTGACCTCTTCGGCGATCTCCTTTAGGGTGGGTCGGCGTTCCAGCTTCTGTTCGAGCAGCGAAACGGCCTTCTTCACCTTGGCTAAGGCTCCAACTTGGTTCATGGGCAAGCGGATGATGCGTGCCTGCTCAGCCACGGCCTGCAAGATGCTCTGGCGAATCCACCACACGGCATACGAGATGAACTTGAAGCCACGTGTCTCATCGAAACGCTGCGCAGCCTTCACCAAGCCAAGGTTGCCTTCATCGATAAGGTCTTGAAGGCTAAGACCTTGGTTTTGATACTGTTTGGCCACCGAAACGACAAAGCGTAGGTTGGCCCTGACCAATTTGTCCAACGCGGCCTGGTCGCCGGCCTTGATGCGTTGCGCCAATTCGACTTCCTCGTCGGTAGTCAGCAACGTCTCTTTCGCAATGTCGGAGAGGTACTTGTCCAAAGTCCCCGTGTTGCGGTTGGTGATCTGTTTTGAAATCTTCAGTTGTCTCATTTCCTCAAATCTTTTTATTGTTTTACATTTCCGTTAGTTTTCTTCTCTCTCATCATACCAATCTCCTCTTTTTTTGATTTTAGCATAATCTTTCGGGTTGGGAGAGACAGATGCCTGTCCATCTCTCCCAATCCAAACTTAAAATCCTATCAAAAACCGTACCGAAATTTCTGGTTCTCAGGAAAAAATGCAGCTCCTATGCAATTTTAGTTGAAATAGAAGTTCACCACCATGCCGTTCGGATAGACACCTTCCATGCTGGTGCGGCGCGAACGGTTGTTTTTCAAGGCACTCTCAAGGTCGGTCTTGCTGTTCACGGCATTCCCGTTGACCTTGGTGATGACAAAGCCTTCGGTGATACCCGAACCCATGAAACGACCTTGACGGATCTCGACAATCTTCAAGCCGCTCTTGATGTTCAGACGAGCCTTGTCGTTCTGGTTGACGGGTTGTAGCATCAGGCCAAGGTCGGAGTTGAAGAAGCTCTCGCCACTCTTGACCACATCCACATTGCCAGCTTCGTTGAGCAAAGTCAGTTCATAGTGATGATGACTGCCATGACGGTTCACCTCCACGTCCACCTTGTCGCCAGGGCGATACTGCCCCACAGACTCCCTAAGTTGCGTGGTGGAGTTCACCTTCTTGCCAGCGACAGAGGTAATCACATCGCCAGCCTTGATGCCTGCCAATTTGGCAGCGCCGCCTTCGGTTACATTGGCAACATACACGCCTTCAATGTTTTCCAGACCTTCCTTCTCGGCCAACTCTTGGGTCAGTTCGGCGATTTGCACACCGAGATAACCGCGTTGGGTGGTGCCATAAAGCAGCAGGTCGTCGACGACCTTACGGACAATATTGGACGGAATGGCAAAGGAATAGCCTTCGTAAGAGCCTGTGTGCGAAGCGATAGCGGCATTGATGCCGACCAGCTCACCTTTGGTGTTCACCAAAGCGCCACCACTGTTACCAGGATTGACGGCAGCATCGGTCTGGATGAACGATTCCACCGAGGTACCTTCACCCAAAATACTGAGGTTGCGAGCCTTGGCACTCACAATACCCGCCGTGACCGTTGAAGTCAGGTTGAAAGGATTACCCACGGCCAGCACCCATTCGCCGATGCGGACATTGTCGGAATCGCCAAAGGTAAGGTACTGCAAATCACTGGCTTCCACCTTAATAAGGGCCAAGTCGGTGGTGGGGTCGGTACCAATGATGGTAGCGGTCTTTTTCACCTTATTATTAAAGGTGACCTCCACCTCGTCGGCGCCTTCCACGACGTGATTGTTGGTGACGATGTAGCCATCAGGAGTCAGGACAACACCCGAACCGTAAGCTACCATCGTATTGTTGCGCGTTTGACCCGGATAGCCGTAAAGCTGGCCGAGCAAGGCACCGAAGAAGTCGTTGTAGGTGTTGCTTTGTCTCACAACCTTGGTCATGATGTGCACCACGGCATCGACACTGCGCTCGGCGGCGTCAACAAAGTCGGGAGTGTTTTCGGTCGGCAGGAAAGCCGCACGCTGTACTTGGGGTTGCTGCTGAACCTGCTCGACTTGCGTGACAGGCTGTTGCTCAGTTTGTTCAGTCGTTTCGTTCGTCTGTTGGTTTTGGTTGCCACACGATGCCAGCACCATCACTCCGGCCAGCATCCAAATCATGCTCACTTTTCTCATCTTATCTCAATTTTATGGTTTCTTTACTTCCTTATAGTCTCATTAATGCCATTTTTCGACCTTTATTGCACCAAAATGCGTATTTTTGTCGAAAATTTTGACGGATAAAGGCAATCAAAATGCGTGCCAGTCTGCCGACAAACGAAGAGTTTTCAACGAATTGGAGCAAATGTTCATCAAAAACGAAACGATAACGCTGCGCCCTGCCGAGCCTGAAGATGCAGAGCTTATCTACGGCTGGGAGAACGACCGCGACGTTTGGCGCGTGAGCGGGACTCACGCCCCCTACTCGCGCTTCCAAATCGAGCAATTCCTGCTGTCCGACAACGACTTGCAGGCCAACAAGCAGCTCCGTTTGATGATCGACCTGACCGAGAGCGGACAGACCATCGGCTGCATCGACATTTACGACTACGACGGCTTCAACCAACGCGCCAGTTTGGGCATCCTCATCGACAAGGCCCACCGCAGGCAAGGCTACGCCAAGGCCGCGCTTGGCTTGTGCGTTGAATACCTTTTCCGCGACCTCATGCTGCACCAAGTGCATTGCGCCATTGACGCGCTGAACACCGAAAGCCACCAACTGTTCGAGAGCCTCGGCTTTGTCCTGTGCGGACGGCGAAAGGAATGGATAAGGACGGCAGAGGGGTTCATCGACGAACTGGAATACCAACTTTTGAAATAGATTTGAATATGGTCAAAATACAAACCACCCTACCCGACGAGAATAAAGGCAAGAAGAAAAGCAAAAAGAAAAGCGGCAAACGCGCCTCTTTCACTGTGTTATTAGTGCTTGGCATCCTGTTGGTCTTTGCAGCTGCCTTCGGCTTCTGGCTCTATAAAACCGTCATGTCGCCCAATGTGCAGACCGCTGATGGAAAACCCGTTGAGCTGTTCATCCCCACCGGCTCCGACTACGAACAAGTAAAAAAAAGCCTCTCCAACGCACAATGTCTCGTCAACGAGAAGAGTTTCAACTGGGTAGCCAACAAAAAGGAACTGCCCGCCAACATCCATCCTGGACGCTACATCGTGAATGACGGTATGAACAACAACCAATTGGTCAACATGTTGCGTGGTGGCCTGCAAACGCCTGTCAAAGTGAAATTCAACAACATCCGCGACGTTGACCAACTGGCTGGACGCATCGCCAAGCAAATCGAAGCCGATTCCGCGTCCATTTCGGCAAAGCTTCACGACCAACAGTATATCAACCAATTAGGCTTCAACAACTACACCATCCCTGCCCTCTTCCTGCCCGACACCTACGAGTTCTACTGGAACACCGATGCCGAGGGCTTTGTCGTGCGCATGTTCCAAGAATACAACAAGTTCTGGACTGAGGAACGCAAACAACAGGCCCAAAGCAAAGGTCTGACACCTGTGCAAGTCAGCATTTTGGCATCCATCGTCAACAAGGAGACCAACATGACCGACGAGATGCCGCGTGTGGCAGGCGTTTACATCAACCGGCTGAAGAGCAACTGGTTGCTCCAAGCCGACCCCACCCTCATCTTCGCCTGGAACGACTATTCGATACGCCGCGTGCTCGACCGCCACAAGGAGATCGACTCGCCTTACAACACCTATAAATACATTGGCCTGCCTCCGGGACCCATCTGCATACCGTCCATCGCCGCCATTAAGGCCGTGCTCAACGCCGAGGACCACCATTACTTCTACTTCTGCGCCAAAGAGGACTTCTCAGGCTACCACAACTTCGCCAAGACCCTCAGCGAGCACAACCGCAACGCTGCGCGATACCAGCAGGCCCTGAACCAACGAGGAATTATGAAATAATCGCTAACTGGATTGCTTTGCTCCGCTTAATCCCCCTGCCCCCTTCTAAGGGGGAGACGCGAAGCGACACCAGCAAAAGCCCTGAAATCGAACACTGCAAACTAACAACTGACAAAAATGAAAGCATTCAAAGCATACGACATCCGTGGCGAATGGGGCACCGACCTCAACGCCGACATCGCCTACCGCATCGGTTACTTCCTGCCCGACGTGCTCGACACCGACACCTACCTCGTGGGTCGCGACATGCGCCTCTCCTCGCCTACCCTGTTCGAAGCCCTCACCCGTGGCCTCACCGACCGAGGCAAGGACGTGGATAGCATCGGACTCTCCACAACGCCATTAGTCTATTGGGCCACAGCCAAATACGGCTATGGTGCTTCTATCCAAATAACCGCTTCGCACAACCCCAAAAACCACAATGGTTTGAAAATTTCGGCCAAAAATGCCCTGCCCGTGGGCTACGACACCGGCTTGAACCGCTTGGAAGCCTTGGTGGAAAGCGACAAGGCAACCACACCCTGCAATCAGAAAGGCCAAATCCGCGAGAAGAACGTCTATGCCGATTATTTGGCTTTCCAAAAGCAGTTTGTTGGGCAGCACGACAAACTCAACATCGCCGTGGACTGCTCCAACGGCATGTCGTCGCTTTTCGTCCACGACCTGATTGGTGAAGCACATTACATCAACGACACCTTGGACGGCAACTTCCCCAACCACGAGCCCAACCCATTGGAAGCCAACGCCCAACAGCAAATCAAAGCCTTAGTGCTGAAGGAAAAATGCGACATCGGCCTGCTCTTCGATGGCGACGCCGACCGCATCACTTTCATCGACGAGAAAGGCCGCTTCATCAGCCCTGACCTCATCATCGCTTTCCTTGGCGACTATTTCATCGGCGAGCAACACCAGAAAGGAATTGTTTTACAAGACATTAGAAGTTCACGCGCCATTCAGGAATACCTCAATCACTACGGTGCGAAAGTGGAAACTTGGCGTGTTGGTCGAGCTTATGCAGCACTGAAACTCAGGGAATTAGACGGATGCTACGGCGGTGAGCTGGCCGGACACTATTATTTCCGCGATTTCTATTATTCAGACTCCGCCCTTTTGGCCGCCTCCATCGTTTTGCGCCTTTTGAGCCAGCGAAAAAATGAAGGCAAAACGATGAACCAGATCATCGACGAAATCACACCTTATTATAATAGTGGCGAAATCAATTTCAAGATCGAGAAAAAACATGAAGCCATGGAGGCAGTTCGCGATCATTTCACAAACATCGAAAAACCTGAGCGTTTCCTCGACTTCGACGGCTACCGCCTCGACTATCCCGACTGGTGGTTTAATATACGGCCTTCAAACACAGAGCCTTACCTGCGTTTCCTCTGCGAAGCCAAAAGCGAGACAAAATTGGACGAAATCATCAACACCGTGAAACAAATCGTGAATCGATTGGCATAATACCACTATTTTGCTTACCTTTGCAAAAATTTGAACCAATGAAAAGACTGACTTTGTTATTATCGACCGTGCTGCTTTTGGCTTTGGCCTCATGCGAAAACCCTGCGAAATCAAGAGTTTACACCGAGGAAGGCTCCAAGTTGCTCTTGCGTTACAGCAAATTTGACGAAGCCGAGGAGACTTTGACCAAAGCCATCCAATACGACAAGCACAATTTCGAAGCCTATTATTACCGTGGTTGCGCCAAGGTCAACGCAAAAAAATACCAAGAGGCCGTTGCGGATTTCGAGAAGGCCATCGAATTGAAACCTGACTACGCCGACGCCTATTTCAACTTGGGGCGCACCTATTACTTGATGAACAACGAAGACAAGGCCTGCGAAAACTATAAATTAGCCGCTCAATACGGCAGACCCAACTTGGATGACTATCTGAAGCGCTGCAACTGATCACTCTATGATTTCCTGCTCGCCAAAGGCTTCCTCTGCGATGACGTCGCCATCTTCGTTGTAAGTTTTCCAAAGACCAGTTTTTTCGCCCTTGGCATACTGTCCTTCCTCTTTCAAGGCAGTGGAAGGATAATAGGTCTTGGTAGGGCCGTCAAGCAGGCCATTATGATACTGGCATTCCATAATCTTCACACCCAAGTCAGAATACTTAAAGCACTTTCCTTCGGGCTGACCGTCAACATATTGCATCTCTTCGGCAAGCACTCCGTTGTTAGGATTGTAGAGCCTCGACCTGCCATGCACCTTGCCGTTTTTGTTGTCCTCCACCAACCGCAACTGACCCGAATTGGCATCATAATACTTCCACTCGCCGTCTTTCTTTTGGTTGAGATAGTAACCTGTGGCAACCAAGCGGCCATTGGGAGCATAGGTCTTGTTCAAAGCCTTGTCGCCCGACTTGTCGAACTCGTTGGTAGCCTTCAAGTTACCCTGTTCGTCATAATACTTGAACGTGCCTTTGCACTTGTCGTTCTTGAACTGGCCTTCGTAACGCAACTGACCGTTGGCATAAAAATCGCGCCACGCGCCTTGCCGCCGGCCTTTCGAATCGGTCTGGTTGAAATCCTGAGCCACGACGGCTACCGCAAACAGCAGACTCACAAGGAGGAAACAATATCTTTTCATGATTTCTTCGTTTTTGACGATGCAAATTTACGGAAATAACTTAATTTTGCACGGTTTTATTGTATGGCAGAATATTCATCCATATTGCTCGAAAACGCGGTGGAGTCGCTTTCCAAGTTGCCTGGCATCGGCAAGAAGACGGCCTTGCGCTTGGCCTTGCATCTCCTCAACGAAGACGACATGGAGACCGAGCAACTCGCTGATTCACTGCTCAAAATGAAGCACAACATCATGCTTTGCGAGCGGTGCTACAACATCAGCGACACCAAGATATGCTCCATTTGCAGCAATCCACGCCGCGACGAAAACACGCTTTGCGTGGTGGCCGACATGCGCGACGTTTTGGCCATCGAGCGAACGGCTTCTTATAATGGACTTTACCATGTCTTAGGTGGTGTCATCAGCCCGATTGAAGGCGTTTCGCCCAACGATTTGAAGATCTCACAATTGGTGCAACGTGTTCACAAAGAGGATATTAAGGAAATCATCTTGGCTTTGCCTGCCACCATTGAGGGCGACACGACCAATTTCTACATTTTCAGGCAATTGAAGGACTTTGAAGGCAAGATTTCCGTCATTTCCAAAGGCATTGCCGTGGGCGATGCCTTGGAATATGTGGATGAGGTGACGTTGGGGCGGTCGATACAAAACAGGATTCCGTTCAACCAGAAATGAAAAAAACATGCGGACGCATTCGATGCGTCCCTACAAGGTTTCGTCAAACAATTCCAGCTGGTTCTCAGTCAGATACAACTCCTGCGGCACATCGTATTCATAGGCGGTGATGAAACGAGCTATATTCTTCTTAATCAACTTGATGGGCGTTGTTTTTCTGGCTCTGCAATAGTTGCGCAGCGAACGGTATTGTCCTGCCGACAGCTTGAAAGTAATCGCGTGGTAATGGTAATTGCGACGTTTCCGTTTCTTGTTTTGTCCCATAACACCTTGATTTGAAGCCACGAAATAACAAAATTTCAGCGTGAAAAACAAATAATCGCAATTTTTTCTACCTTTGCCCACCCAAATCGAACAGAAATGAAAATCGCCGTCATAGGAGAATCCAACATCGACATTGCCGTCAAGCCACATGGCGAGCCGCGACAAGGTGGCTGCACGCCTTCCGACATCCGATTCCATCATGGCGGCGTGGCTCGCAACATCGCACACAACCTCGCCCTATTGGGCCATGAGGTACAATTGGTCTCGGTTTTCGGCGATGACAATTTTGCCGAGCAAATGATGGCGGAATGTGAACAAAAAGGCATCGACCTTTCGCTATCCACGCAGTACGAAAACATGAAAAGCCCTGTTTTTTTGAGTTTCAACGACGAAGTAGGCAACATGCAGTCCGCTGTTTCCGACATTGAACTCAACAGCTTTCTGGACTTGGACTGGCTCATGAAGCGAATTGATGCCATCAACCGTGCAGATTTTGTCGTTGCCGACACGCTCTTGAGCGTCGAAGCCCTTACCTTCCTAATTGACCATTGCCTTGTTCCGCTCTACATCGACACGGTGTCGTCCAACCGTGCCTTGCGTCTCGCTGAGGCCATGAAACAATCCTATAGGAAGTCGTTTTTCGCCTTGAAGTGCAACCTCGCCGAAGCCCAAGCTTTGACAGGCTTTGCCGACGCCAGCAAATCTGCAAGCCTGTTGGTCGACAAAGGCATTGAAAATGTTTATCTAACCTTAGGTGAAGACGGTGTCATTTTCTGTTCACGAAAAGAACATCATCGTTTTCCCGCTATAGAAACAGAAGCCGTCAATGTGACTGGTTCGGGCGATGCATTTTTTGCAGGCGTAATCCATGCCAACGCCACTGGAACCAACGATGAAACAGCTGTTGCCTACGGCCTGAAAGCCGCCTGCCATAACGTAAAAAGCGAAGCACCGGTCAACCCGACGCTTCGCCTTTCCGTTTTCGATGATTGATTTCGCTTAGAAGCTGAAACCGATGCGACCCATGATCATCATAGGGTGAACCGTACCCCAAGTTTTGGAATGAGGGCTAGTAGGATCGTTCTTGATGGTTTCTGTTCCCTTCACCTGCCCCTTTCCAAGGTCGTAGAGGCTGACACCAATCAGAAGATTCTTGGCCACTTCAAAGCCGGCACCCACCTGATAGGCAAAGCCAAAAGCGCTGTCGTAATTATGGGCAAACTTAATATCATTATTAATTTTCGAAACATACTCCATCTGGGTGATGAAACGCATGTTTCCACCAGCTCCTGCCTCAACATAGACACCCAAATTAGGATTGAAATGATAGATGTAGTTCAAGCCGAGCATGACAGGCACATTAATGTACTTGGGAGTCGAATTATAATTAAATCCAGGAACTACGAATCCTTCTACGACAGCATTACCATCGATATAGGTTTGCTTGAGGTCACTGTTGGGGCCATTGTAGATACCATCGACAGACAGCATCACGCCGAGGCCTTGAACACCAACATTGAAGTACCACTTCAAGCCAACATTAAAGCCAATACCTGCACCTGCATCGTCGTCATCAAGATCTAATGAAGTTAATGCAAAGTCATCAAAACCTTCAAAATCAGCATAGTCTTTCAGCGGGAAAGCACCACTGAGGAACATGGCACCACGCGTTTGTGCCAATGCCTGACCGCCCATAATCATCAATGCGGCCAAAGCGAACACTTTTACTAGTTTCTTCATTTTTAGATAATTTTTAGGTTAGATTTTCCGTTTGATTTAAAACGCGGCAAAATTACGAAAACTTTCGTACTTTTGCGTTCCAATTCTAAAAATATGCTTCAAAGTCTAAAACAGTTCAAAGAACGCCATCCTTTCACCTCGCTGATATTGCTTGCTATCTTGGTGAGAATCATCGTAGTAGCCTTTGTTCCTGGCTTCGGTTCGCGTGGCGAGTTACAACATCCAACCCTTTTCATCGGCTTTTTGGACAAGATGAAAGAGCTTTTCGGCATCGGTGAGTCGCAAGGCGTGATGTTCGCAAGTCGCGCACTCTATGCCGCCGTGTCGCTGTTCACCGTTTCGATGATTTACCGCATCGTCGATCTCACCGCCGGCAAAACCAACGCCTGGCTGTTGGCACTCATCCCGACCTTCAGCATCATCATGCCCTCGTTTGGCATCATCGAAAATGCCAGCGCGTTCTTGGGTTTGCCTTTAGTTCTCTACGGTTCCAACGTGGTGCTGCGTCAGGAGATTCTGCGCAAGAACAACCTCACCGAAAACGTGCATCGCACCTCATTTTTTATTGCTGGCCTCATGCTCGGTTTGGGCATTTGTTTCTGGTACGAAAGTGTTTTCGTCGTTTTCAGTATCCTATTGATACTCTGTTTGAAACGCAACTTAAAGGGAGCATTGATGACCTTTATTGGCGTTCTTGTTTCCATCATTGCCATTGGGCTGTTGCTGTTGGCTCTTAATGTCAACCCATTGAAATACATCGTATTATGACCAAAGAAGAAGCCCGTCTGCGCATCGCTGTCTTAAGCGAAGAGTTAGAACAGCACAACTACGATTATTACATCCTCGCCAAGCCGACCATCAGCGACTACGAGTTTGACATGAAACTCGAGGAATTGGCGCGTTTGGAAAAGGAGTTTCCCGAGTTCCTTTCGCCCTCTTCGCCTACCCAACGTGTGGGTGGCGGCATCACCAAGGAATTCAAGAGCGTGAAACATCGCTATCCGATGCTTTCTTTGGCCAACAGCTACAGCCGTGAGGAGATTGCCGACTTTATCAACCGAATCAAAAAAACTGTCAATGAGGATGTTGAGTTTTGCTGTGAGCTGAAATTCGACGGACTCAGCATCAGCCTACAATATGAACAAGGTGTGCTCGTCCGTGCCGTCACCCGTGGCGACGGCACCCAAGGCGATGACGTGACCACCAACGTAAAGACCATCCACACCGTGCCACTCATGCTGCACGGCGATTTCCCCGACTTCTTCGAGATGCGCGGCGAAATCGTGATGCCTTTCGAGAGTTTCGACCGACTCAACGAAGCCCGTGCCGAGGCTGGAGACGACCTGTTTGCCAACCCGCGCAATGCCGCTGCGGGAACGCTTAAATTGCAGGACAGCAAGGAAGTGGCCCGCCGCAAACTCGACAACTACTGCTATTACATGATGATGGACGGCCTCGAAGACCGCTACCAAACCCATTACCAAAGCCTGCAAGCCGCCCGCAAGTGGGGCTTCAACATCTCCAACTTCATGGCCCTTTGCAAGACCATCGATGAAATCTTTGAGTTCATCGACTATTGGGATGTGAAACGCCACGAACTGCCCTTTGCCATCGATGGCATTGTGCTGAAAGTCAACAGCTATGCGCAACAACAAGCCTTAGGCTTCACGGCCAAATCCCCGAAATGGGCCATTGCCTACAAATTCAAGGCCGAGGAAGTAGAGACTGAACTGCAAAGCGTTGATTTTCAAGTGGGACGACATGGAACGATAACACCTGTGGCCAATCTTGCCCCTGTGCAATTGGCCGGAACCACCGTGAAACGCGCCACCTTGAATAATGAAGACTTCATCCGTCAGTTCGACTTGCACTATGGCGACACCGTCACCGTGGTGAAAGGTGGCGAAATCATCCCGAAAATCATTGGTGTCAACCTCGACAAACGTCAAGTTGGAGCGCAACCTGTGGCGTTCGTCAAGACTTGCCCGATTTGCGGCACGCCACTCGTCCAGAACGAAGGCGAAGCGGCTTGGTATTGCCCCAACAGCTCGGGCTGTTCGCCACAAATCCGAGGCCGAATCGAGCATTTCATAGGTCGCAAGGCCATGAACATTGAGAGTCTTGGCGAAGGCAAGGTGGAGTTGCTTTACGAAGAAGGTTTGGTGCGCAATGTCGCTGACTTGTACGATCTTACCTACGAAAAACTATACGGTTTAGAGAAAGTCATCACCATCGAGGACGAGTTTAGCCTTATGCCTGTGGTCACGCGCAAGGTCAGTTTCAAGGAAAAGACCGCACAGAATATTTTGGACGCTTTGGAGAAGTCGAAGTCGGTGCCGTTTGAGCGGGTGTTGTTTGCCTTGGGCATCAAGTTTGTGGGCGAGTCGGTGGCCAAGGTCTTGGCCAAGGCCCTGCACGACATCAATCATGTCATCAACGCCAGCGTGGAGGAAATGACTGAAATCAACGAGATTGGCGAGAAGATAGCTCTCACGGTGCGTACTTTCTTCGACGACCCGCAAAATATCGAAATTGTTGAACGGCTGAAAACCAAAGGTTTGCAGTTTGCCATAGCAGAGCAAGCCGTTTCTGAGAAGGAACAGGTGTTGGCCGGCAAGACTTTCGTCGTCAGCGGAGTGTTCCAGCACTACAGCCGCGACGGCATCAAGGAAACCATCGAGGCCTACGGCGGCAAGAACTCAGGCAGCATCTCCGGCAAGACCGACTACGTCCTCGCCGGCGACAAAATGGGACCTGAGAAACGCAAAAAGGCCGAATCATTGGGCGTTCCCATCATTACCGAGGCCGATTTTGACGCTATGATTGGGATTTCGCGTTCGACGGAAGAAAATGGTTTGCTGTTTTGAAAATTATTGTTACTTTTGCAAATCAAACGATTAGAAGAATGCCGCAACTAACCATAGACAAAATCGAATATACCATAATGCTTGTCAAGCTATTTGCCTCGCATTACCACTTGACGCCCGTTCAAGCCTATCGCTATATCAGCCGCTACGATGGCGTTGGCTTCATTGAACGAAACTATGGCATTATGCACACGCTTTCGTTTCAGGAAATGGTTCAAGGTTTGAGTGACTACTGCCATCGGAAAGGAGGGCTGTTAGTATGATTCTTTACCATGGCTCAAATATTGATATTCAGAAGATTGACCTTAGCAAATCCAAACCTAACAAGGATTTCGGTAAAGCCTTTTATCTTTCCGAGGAAAAACAACAAGCCGAAGAAATGGCAGCCTTTACCGTTGACAGGTTTGGTGGTGTTCCGACAGTTTCAACCTTCGAGTTTGACGAATCTTGGATACACAATGAACAACTTAAAGTGAAAATCTTCAACGGTTATTCATGGGATTGGGCAGAGTTCATATTTGCCAATCGAGATTCTGATTCCAACGAAAACATACACGATTTCGACATTGTATTTGGCCCAATTGCCAATGACAAAGTTGGTCGCCAAATGTTCAACTTTCGCGAAGGCTATATTGACATAGATGAGTTCATGCACAGGCTGCATTATATGAAAGGAATCACTTTCCAATACGCTTTTTGTACTGAATTAGCCATCACAAAATTGAAGAAGTTATGAATGTGGAGCAGAAAGACTTTGAGTTTATGGTCGATGTATTGACTCGCGAACTCATCAAGCTATTGATGGAACGCCTTGAAGTGGATATGAAAACCGCCTTTGATATCTTCTATAATTCAGACACATACGCTGCATTGAACCGTCCAGAAAGCGGGCTGTTCTTCCAAAGCCCCAAATATGTCTATTCCATTTTGGACAACGAAATAAAAACGGGCAAGATGGGATAATGACTTTTTTATTACCTTTGCGCCCGCAATTTAGATTGCTATGTTCCTCGCAAATCGCAGATTCGATGTAGTGAATGACGCGAAGCAACGAAAATTTCAAATCTTAAATATTAAATCTTAAATCGCTAAATATCATGAGAATAGAAAAAATCATCGCCCGCGAAATCCTGGATTCGCGCGGCAACCCCACGGTGGAAGTGGATGTTATGCTTGAATGTGGCGTGATGGGTCGCGCCTCGGTGCCTTCGGGTGCCTCAACCGGCGAACACGAAGCCCTCGAACTTCGCGACGGCGACAAGAAACGCTACGGCGGCAAGGGTACGCTGAAAGCTGTTGACAACGTCAACAAGATCATCGCCCCTGAAATCATTGGCATGTCGGCCCTTGACCAACGCGCCATCGACCACAAGATGCTTGCTTTGGACGGCACCAAGACCAAGTCGAAACTCGGCGCCAACGCCATCCTCGGCGTCTCTTTGGCCGTGGCCAAAGCAGCAGCCAATTATCTTGACATCCCGCTCTACCGCTATATCGGTGGCACCAACACCTACACGTTGCCCGTCCCGATGATGAACATCATCAACGGCGGCTCGCACAGTGATGCCCCCATCGCCTTCCAAGAGTTCATGATCCGTCCCGTGGGCGCTCCTTGCTTCCGCGAAGGTCTGCGCATGGGCGCCGAAGTGTTCCACACCTTGGCCAAGCTGCTGAAGAAGCGCGGCCTCAGCACCGCCGTCGGCGACGAAGGTGGCTTCGCCCCTGCCCTCAACGACACTGAGGATGCCTTGAGCATCATCTGCGACGCCATCAAGGAAGCCGGTTACGAGCCTGGCAAGGACGTGAGAATCGCCTTGGACTGCGCCGCTTCGGAATTCGCCTACAACGAAGGCGGCAAGTGGTTCTACGACTATCGCGAACTCAAGAACGGCACGAAGAAAGACCCCAACGGCAAGCGCTTCAGCTCCGACGAGCAGGTCGACTTCCTTGAGGAACTCATCAAGAAGTACCCCATTGACTCCATCGAGGACGGCATGGGCGAGGAAGACTGGGACGGCTGGAAGAAACTCACCGACCGCATCGGCGACCGCTGCCAGCTCGTCGGCGACGACCTCTTCGTCACCAACGTCGACTTCCTCTCGAAGGGCATCCAACTCGGCTGCGCCAACTCCATATTAATTAAGGTGAACCAAATCGGCTCGCTGAGCGAGACCTTGGACGC
>Ga0310697_10001381_pt1 | contig 28657 bp, 23 predicted proteins | sample 172DNAGHGlowgp2_FD_203883 | JGI IMG/M metagenome (GOLD analysis project Ga0310697, IMG submission 203883) | Sheep rumen microbial communities from Palmerston North, Manawatu-Wanganui, New Zealand - 1728 DNA GHGlow gp2 (v2) (version 2) | ecosystem: Host-associated > Mammals > Digestive system >... | reverse complement strand
GGAAGGTTGTAACAACAAAGTAAAGGCAGTCAAGAGAAGCATGTATGGACGAGCAAAGGATGACCTCTTGCTAATCAAGATCATCCTTTACACTCGAAATAATCTGCACGAAAATTGACGAAGAACCCATTTCTTTCCCTTCGTCGTCTCGTTACCGGGTACTAAAGCACACTTTCTGCTTTTATCCCCATATTCCGTGCTTTACCACCTTACTTTCCCCTGCCTAAAGCACACTTTCTGTCCTGGCCCCAACATTTTGTGCTTTACCCACCTCATTGCCCCTCCCTAGAGCACACTTATCGCCCCCGTTTCCATATCCTGTGCTTTAGCAGCTTGTTGCGTGCCAGGTCTGAGGCCTGAACGTCGCAGGTCTGCGGGCGAAGACACGCTATTTACACCAAAAGGGCCGTTTTTGTGTAAATGCCGTTTCCATGGTCACGCTGATTACGCAAAAAGTGGCGTTTTTGCGTAAAGGCGGCCTCCTTTGGGGGAATATTTACAGCAGTTCGGAGAACTCGTGGATGCCGGTGAGGCCTTCGGTGAGGAGGGCGGCTGTGACAGCGCCTTTGGCGAAGCCTTCGCGGGAGAAAGCCTCGTGGCGAAGGGTGAGTTTGTCGCACTCAGATGTAAGCGTAAGTGTGTGAATGCCTGCCACTTCGCCTTCACGTATAGACGTGATTTCTGGGGTAACGCCAAGCTCGGCCTCAACTAAGGCGGCCAGAGATTTGGCGGTCCCGGAAGGGGCGTCCAGTTTGTGGATGTGGTGGACTTCTTCGATATCGGCCTTGTAGCCGGTCCCTTTAAGGATTTCGGAAGCCTTTTTCACAGCGGCAAAAAGCGCATTCACGCCGAGCGAGAAGTTGGAGGCGTATATCATGGGCGTTCCCGCATCGGCAAAAGCTTTAAAGACTTCGGCCTTGATGTCCGTCCATCCGGTTGTGCCGATGACCGCCGCCTTGAAATGCCTGGCTATGAAGGGGTAATTGGCGCGGAATGCGTCGGGGGTTGTGAAGTCGATGCACACGCATTCGCGGGCAATTGCAGGATCAGTTCCGCAGATGTCTTCACTGGCGGCGACCAGCTCCAAACCCCTGGCCTTCAGTTCCTTCTCCACCATGTGGCCCATCTTGCCATAGCCGCTGATTATAACTCTCATAATCCTTCGAACATTTTAACGTAAAGATTCACGGCCTCCTCAAGGTCCTTCAGAAGTACTTGCTCGTCGGGCCGATGTGCAGTGAATATGCTTCCCGGGCCGCAGATAGCCTTGTGCTCAAAATTTGAAAGGTGCGGAGCATCGCTGCCGAAGGCCACTGGTGCAGCCTCGAACCCATTGATAGTGAAGTATTTGGACGGTGTATCCCCACCGATAGCCTTAACTTTGGGATTATCACCCTGCGCCGCCATCCATTCCTGCACGGCCTTATGCGAGCTGAATGTCGTACGGAAATAAAGCCTGCAGCTAAGCTCCGGCGAAAGGATATTCTGCGGGTTATCGCTGCAAAGCTTCCCTATGTTCCAGGTGGTTTCCCCGAGTTCCAGATCGATGCCGAAGTCGGTGGCTTTCAGTTTGTTATAGAATTCCACGAAAGCATCTACGGCACTTTCTCCATGCTCCGGATATCCGGAATGGAAGGCCTTTCCGGTGAAGCAAAGCTCATACGACTGCGTGCCCTTGGCGGCACTTACCATCTTGTTTCCGGTGGGCTCACCAACTATAAGATAAGGTGCACGGAAGGACGTTTTTGCAAAAGCCTTTGCGCCCCATGAACCGGTTTCCTCACCCGCAAGAAGCAGCAGGCCGAAACCATCTTTTCCCCTGGCCTCCAGTTCTTTACATGCCGAATACATTGCAAGGATCTGCCCTTTTGCATCGCAGGAACCACGACCGTGAACGGCATCTGCAGTGAATGTGGGCGGGATATAAGGCAGCACGGTGTCCATGTGAGTGCAGAAAACCAGCTTCGGCTCCCCCCATTTCAGGAAAAGGTTAAGGGTGCCGTCGCCCACTTCCATAAGCTCCTTTGAAGGGGCCGACAGCGTCTCATACAGCCACAGGGCCACTTCACGTTCCTTTCCGGAAGTGGAATCGAAGGACAGCAGTTGTTTGAAGAGGTCTAAATTCATGGGATACACTCGCTTCGCTCGGTATGACAAAAATGTGGTTGGTATGACAAAAAAGGTCGCTCGGTATGACAAAAGGTGGTTGGTATGACAAAAAATGTCGCTCGGTATGACAAATCTATGCCGTAATAAACCCTTTAGCCAGAAGATATTGGGCAATCTGGACGGCGTTGGTGGCAGCGCCTTTGCGGATATTGTCGCTGACGCACCAGAGGTTCATGCCGTTCTCAACAGAAGGGTCGCGGCGGATCCGGCCCACGAAGACCTCGTCCTTGTCCCAGGCATTGATGGGCATGGGATAGACGTTGTTCGCAGGGTCGTCCTGAATCACGACGCCAGGCATATCGGCCATCAGTTTCCTGGCCTCGTCAAGGTCGAAAGGACGGTGGAATTCCAGGTTCACGCTCTCCGAATGGCCACCGCGCACCGGTACGCGGACCGTTGTGGCGCTTACGGCGATGGATGGGTCGCGGAGAATCTTGCGGGTTTCGTTCACCATCTTCATTTCCTCCTTGGTGTAGCCGTCGGGCAGGAAGGAGTCGATATGGGGAAGGATATTCAGGTCGATAGGATGCGGGAACTTGGTGCCGCTGCCGCCTGCCCGTTCCGCCTCCAGCTGCTCGATCCCCTTTTGGCCGGCACCGGTCACGCTCTGGTAAGTACTTACTACTATGCGCTTTATGCCATAGGCCTTATGCAGAGGCGCGAGAGGCAGAACCATCTGGATAGTGGAGCAATTGGGATTGGCTATGATGTAATCCGACGGGGTCAGGACATCGGCATTGATTTCCGGAACCACCAGCGGCACTTTCGGGTCCATGCGCCAGCAGGACGAATTGTCCACCACATAGCAGCCGATGGCCGCAAACCTGGGCGCGAACTCGCCGGACACGGTCCCGCCGGCACTGAATATTGCGAGGGCCGGTTTCTGCGCGATGGCCTCATCGGCACTTATCACCGTCCACTCCCTGCCCTGGAACTTCACTTTCTTGCCCCAGGACCGGGACGATGCCACCGGCAACAGTTCCGTCACCGGGAAGTTCCTCTCTTCCAGCACTTCCAGCATCTTCGAGCCAACCAGGCCCGTAGCTCCGACAACTGCGACTTTCATAATCTTTTACCTTAATAAATCTTCCAGGTGAATACTGCCTTCGGTTTTGGCGTCGCGGTACTTGACGATGACGGGGCAGTAGAGGTGCACGCCGCTGTCCAGGGGCTTGCCGCGGCGGATAATGGGTTTGGAACCGCTCACAACCACGGCGCCGCGGGGAACAACCACCCGGCCGTCCGGGGTACGGGGCACGAAGGCCTCTTTGGTGGCGTCGAAAATAGCTGTCGATGAAGTAATTATGACACCGGAAGCAATTACTGCGCCCTCTTCTACTATAGTGCCTTCGTAGATGCCGCAGTTGCCGCCCACGAACGCGCCGTCCTCGATGATGGTGGGAAGCGCCCCGGCAGGTTCAAGCACGCCGCCGATCTGGGTAGAGGCCGAAATATGGATATGCCTGCCAACCTGGGCGCAGGAGCCGATGGTGACGTGGCTGTCGACCATGGTGCCTTCGCCAACGTAAGCGCCCACATTGATGTAGGCAGGGGGCATGACGATAGCGCCGCGGGAGACGTAAGCGCCTCTGCGGACGGAAGTTCCGCCGGGGACGATGCGCACACCGTCATCGGCCTTGAAGCGCCTTACGGGGAAAGTGTCCTTGTCGAAGAAGGCGAACTGCCCTTCGGACATATCGGTGATGGCGCCGAGGCGGAAGCCGGCAAGAATGACTTCCTTTACCCAGCTGTTCACCTTCCAGGTGCCGTCAATTTTTTCGGCCACCCTGACTTCGCCCTTTTCCAGGGCATCCATGACTTCGTTGAAGCGTTCGAGAGTGATATCCGCCATCAGAAAAGCTTGCTAAGTGTTTCTTTCATAAGTGCTTCCGTAGCCTCGGTGGCTTTCACCAGAGGGAGGCGCAGGCTGTTTTCCATAAGGCCGAGCTGGGCCATGGCAGCCTTTGCGGGGATGGGGTTGGCCTCAACGAAAAGGGCCTTGAAAAGCGGAAGCAGGCGCTCCTGCATCGACTTGCAGTCCTTTCCATCGGCCAACGCATGCACAAAATCCGCCATGGCCGAAGGGAACACGTTGGAGGCCACGGAGATAACGCCGTCTGCGCCGGCTTCCATCAGGGCAAGGGTGTCCTCGTCGTTGCCGGAGAGCACCGAAAATCCTTCGGGACGGCCTTCCAGAATCTTCAGGGCCTGGTCCATCTTGCCGGAGGCCTCCTTAATACCGACAATGTTCTTCACGTCACGAGCAAGGGCCAGGGTGGTTTCTGCCTCGCAGTTCACGCCGGTGCGGCCAGGAACGTTGTAAAGGATTATCGGCTTGTCGGTGGAATCGGCCAAAGCCTTGAAATACTGATAGATACCCCGCTGGGGAGGCTTGTTGTAGAAAGGAACGACCACAAGGAAAGCGTCGGCATCCTGTAATAGCCGCATATTGGCAAGGGTGCCCTGCAGCGAATTCGTCCCAACCCCGGCAACCACCTTGCGCCCGGCGGCATGCTGAAGCGTAACTTCCAGAATCTGAAGCTTCTCCGACTCCGAGAGCGTAGGCGTTTCACCTGTTGTGCCAAGCGGCACAAGGAAGTCGATGCCTGTTTCCACCTGCCAGTCCACGGTAGCGGCATAGGCCTGATAGTCTACTTCTCCCCCTTTGAAGGGCGTAAGTAACGCTGTTCCAATTCCTTTAATCATAGTCGAGTATTTTTTCAAGTTCGGCGGGGCCGGTTAGGTAAACGTCTTTATATCCCGGGCCGACGGGAGTGAAATCCACAGTCAGGAAGTCCCCCCTGCGGCACTGGAGACGGACCTGAGATACGCTCGCTTCGCTCGGTATGACAGAAGCGGCGCCGTGAACAGTGGCTGCAATGGCGCTGGCGGTGATGCCGGTGCCGCATGCAAGCGTCTCACCCTCAACGCCTTTTTCGAAAGTACGGACTTTCAGCAGGTCGGGTGTCTTCTCTACGAAATTGACATTGGTACCTATGGGCTGGAATGCGGGATCCCAGCGAAGGGCCTTGCCTTCGGCCGCTACGTCAACGGCGTCCACATCGTCCACGAATCTCACGAAATGGCGTGTCCCGGTGTTCAGGAAATAACCGTCCAGCATGGGCGTAACTTCCTTGACATCAAGCATTTTAAGCCGTACGGTCCACTTGTTCCCGTCAGCTTCAAGTATCGTTGCTGTATGGGGGCCGTCGGGGGCGAGGAAGTGCCAGGGGGCGGGAGATTCCCGGTCAGGCCGGGAATGACGGGCTGCGGCGGGTGTCAGGCCAAGGTAGGAGGCGAAAGCAACGATGCAGCGGCCGCCGTTGCCGCACATCATGCCTCCGGAGCCGTCGGGGTTGTAAAACTCCATGCCGAAATCATAGCCATCAGCCTCCGTAAGAATCATCAGGCCGTCGGTGCCGAAGCGGCTGCACAGTTCCACGATGCGCTCGGTTGTGCGGAAGGCGGAAACGTCGCCGGAGCGGCCGTCCAGCACCACGAAGTTGTTGCCGGCGCCGGTGAAGCGGTAGAGGGTGGGGAGATTCCCGGTCGGGCCGGGAATGACAGAATTGGCGCTCGGTATGACAGAATTGGCGCTCGATATGACAGAATTGGCGCTCGATATGACATCGCTTTTGTCATTCCGAGGCCCTTTTATGACATCGCTTTTGTCATTCCGAGGCCCTTTAGGGCCGAGAGAATCTCCGGAAGGAATGTCGGGGCCGCCTTTCACCAAATCGGCCAGAAGCCTTATCCCTTTTTCCATTTTTTCCATGTCGATGAAGGAGAAATTCAGCCGCATGGTGTTGCGGTGACTGCCGTCCACGTAGAAGAAGGAACCGGCAACGTATGCGACGCCTGCGGCAAGCGCCTTATCGTAAAGCGCCACTGTATCAATCCCTTCCGGGAAGGTGAGCCATAGGAAAAGACCGCCTTCGGGCTTAGTCCAGGAGACCTCGGCAGGCATGTATTTTTCCAGGAGCGAGAGCATAAGGTCGCGCCTGCTGCGGTACAGCGCAATGGTCTTCTGCAGATTGGCGTCCAGTGCGCCTGAGGTGAGGAATTCGCAGGCCATGTACTGGTCCAGCACCGGCGGGCAAAGGTCCAGGCACTGCTTGCAGATGTAAATCTGCTCCAGAAGCGGCTCAGGGCCGATTATCCATCCGATTCTGAATCCCGGAGCAAAGACTTTGGAAAAACTCCCCAGTTGCAGCGTGCGCTCCGGGGCCAGTTCGCGGATAGTAGGAAGCGACTCTCCGGAATAGCGGAGCTCACGGTAAGGGCTATCCTCAACTATCAGCACATCCATCTCCCGGGCCTTTTGCACCAACGCCTCACGCTCAGCCAGAGTCAGCGTCTTTCCCGTCGGGTTGTTGAAGTCAGGGATGACGTAGATGAATTTTACTTCTCCGTTATCTTCGGACATGTTGGACCTGGTCCAGCTATTTTTTGGACGTGGTCCAATTTTACCCCTTGGACCTGGTCCACCGACTATGCCACTGAGGTCGTTCTGAGGCACACTGCTTGGACCTGGTCCAGCATCTGAAATTATACCTCGGCCAAAAATGCCTTGGACCTGGTCCACAGCACGAATTTGGACCTGGTCTGCAGCACCCACTTGGACCTGGTCTGCAGCACCCACTTGGACCTGGTCCAAGCCTATGACCTTAGCCCTATACGCTTTGAAGCTTTGAAGGGCGCCAAGGTAGACGGGGGAATCGGCTAGGACTATATCCCCGGGGTTTAACAAAACCCTGCTGCAGACGTCTATCCCCTGCTGCGAGGAGGTGGTTATCTGCACCTGGGACACGGGCACGCCGTAGCGTTCCGCAATGGCCTGCCGAAGCTCAGGGACACCCTGGGTGGCACCGTACTGCAACGCCTTTGTTCCGTACTTTTCCAGCACACGCGCCGCCAGGCCAGGGATCTGGTCCGTCGGGAATGTGTCGGCCGCGGGGTAACCTCCTGCAAACGAGCAGATCGCGTTGAGGTCCACCTTCCTGAAAATCTCCCTGACCGGGGACCTCAGAAAGGACGGGACGTCGGAGGAAAAGTACTTATTGTAGTCCATTGGGATACGCTCGCTTCGCTCGGTATGACAAGAATAACAGCTCGGTATGACAAGAATAACAGCTCAGTATGACAGTTTATGCACGTGTGATATGCGCTCCAAGGGCGTTCAGGCGGTTTTCGATGTCCTGATAGCCCCTGTCGATCTGGTCGATATTGTCGATGGTCGATGTGCCTCTAGCGCTCATTGCAGCAAGCAGCATGGCGATACCGGCGCGGATATCGGGCGACACCAGGCGCGACGCCTTGAGGGTGATGCGGTGGTCGTGGCCGATAACAACTGCACGGTGGGGGTCGCAGAGGATAATCTGTGCGCCCATGTCGATGAGGCGGTCCACGAAGAACAGGCGGGACTCGAACATCTTCTGGTGGATGAGGACGCTGCCCTTGCACTGGGTAGCGACGACAAGCATAACAGACAGCAGGTCAGGCGTCAAGCCAGGCCAGGGGGCATCGGCCAGGGTCATGATGGAACCGTCCAGGAAGGACTCAATTTCGTAGCTTTCCTGAGCCGGAACGAAGATATCGTCCCCCCTCTGCTCCAGCTTAATGCCAAGCCGGCGGAAAGAATCAGGAATTATGCCCAGGTCGTACCAGGAGACATCCTTGATGGTGATGGAGCTTTGGCAAATTGCCGCCATGCCTATGAAGGAACCCACTTCGATCATGTCCGGAAGTATCTTGTGCTCGGTTCCGTGCAGGCTTTCGACACCATGGATGCGAAGAAGGTTGGAGCCGACGCCGTCGATGAAGGCGCCCATGCGGTTGAGCATCTTGCAAAGTTGCTGGAGGTAAGGCTCGCAGGCGGCGTTGTAGATGGTGGTAGTGCCGCGGGCAAGGACGGCGGCCATGACAATGTTGGCGGTACCGGTGACCGAAGCTTCGTCCAGAAGCATGTATCGCCCGGTGAGCCTGTCCCCGCGGGTAAGGTGGAAAGCGCGGCGGGAGGCGTCGTAGCCCATATCGGCCCCAAGCTTTACCATGCCGTCAAGGTGAGTGTCCAGCCTTCGGCGGCCGATTTTGTCACCGCCGGGTTTTGCGAACCACGCATGGCCGAAGCGGGTCAGAAGCGGGCCCACGACCATCACCGAGCCACGGAGAGCTGCGCACTTTTTCACGAACTCCTCCGTCTCGATGTACGTGGTGTCGATTTCGTCGGCCTGGAAGGTGTAAACGCCCTGAGCCTGGCGCATTACCTTTACGCCCATGCTCTGAAGAAGGTCGATCAGGTTCTTAACGTCCAGGATCTCGGGAACGTTGGAAATGGTGACCTTATCGCCTGTCAGGAGCACTGCGCTGATAACTTCAAGCGCCTCATTCTTGGCACCTTGCGGGGTAATGCTGCCGGAGAGCTCATGCCCTCCCTCGATGATGAATTTAGACATGTTCTACTTCCGGTTTCAGTGTTATTCCGTATTTGGCGGCTATGGTGCCGATGATTCTGTTTTCAAGGCCGATAATATCCTCCGGCGATGCGCTTCCGCTTGCGTTGACTATCACCAGCGGCTGGTTCTGCCACACCTGGGCGCCTCCGTTGACTGCTCCTTTAAAGCCGCACTGGTCGATGAGCCAGGCCGCCGGAATCTTGATGCCATCTTCCTGAACGAAGTGCGGGACCTTTGCGTCGGGGCCGTTCTCCTTTTGCGCTATTGCCATGACATTGTCGAAAACTTCCTTAGGCACCACGGGGTTGCAGAAGAAGCTACCGGCGCTGCCGATTTCCTCGGGCTCTGGCAGTTTTTGCCTGCGGATGCCGATGATAGTGTCACGTATGAGCCGGGGCGTGAGATGCCCGGTCGGCGCCGGGCATGACGAATCGGTTTTCCCGTCATGGCCGGCGGACCCTGAGTCGGTCCCTGAGCCGGTCCCTGAGTCGGTCCCTGAGTCGGTCCCTGAGCCTGTCGAAGGGCCTGTCGAAGGGCCTGTCGAAGGGCCTGTCGAAGGGCCTGTCGAAGGGTGGCCATCATTCACGAGTCGTCCGTCTATCGCGAATCTCCCGTCATGGCCGGCCTGACCGGCCATCTCCAACGCTTTGCGCAGGCCGCCGTAGTCCAGCTTGGGCTGTGGCGTGGTGCAAAGCCGGTAGGTGACGGCGGTGATGACGTAGCGGCCTTTCCAGACGGTTTTGAAATTGGATTTACGGTAGCCGTAGCCGCAGGTGGCGGGGTCGATGTTAACGAAGCGGCCTTCCTGGCGGTCCCAGGCACGGATATCGGCCAGAATGTCCTTTACCTCAACGCCGTATGCGCCGATGTTCTGAACGGCCGACGCGCCGCATTCACCGGGAATCAGAGACAGATTCTCCGGTCCCCAGAGGCCTTCCTCCGCCGCCCATGCGCAGAAATCGTCGAAGATCGTTGCGGCCGGGACTGTGACCTGCATTTCGCTGCCGTTGGACCTGGTCCACCACATTTTTGGACTTGGTCCAATTTTACCCCCTGGACCTGGTCCAGCACATGTGGCTCCCAGGCACGTAGAATCCATACCTGTTGGACTTGGTCCAGCACCTGAAATTGGACCTGGTCCAAAATTGCCCTGGACCTGGTCCAAACCACAATTGACATGCAGTACCGTTCCCGGAAAGTCCTTGGTGAACAACAGGTTGGAACCGCCACCAAGAACCATTACCGGCTGCGGCAGGGCGTCCCAATCCAAGGTGGCAAGATCTTCTTCGGCCGTGACTTCCACAAACAAGGCGCAACGCACCCTCATCCGGAACGTATTACGGCCGGACAGGTCGCAGTTCTGAATTCTTGTCACCATATCGTTAACTCATTTCGGTCACTTTTGCCGTTTTTTGAACGTTTTCACTCGCGGGGCAAAGTCAAATCGGTCATTTTAGGCCATTTTTGACCGATTTCACTTTTCGGCAGACGGGGCCAGGGCGATTTGCAGTTCGTCAAGCTGAACCTGGTCAATCTGGGACGGGGAGTCGATCATCACGTCGCGGCCCTGGTTGTTCTTCGGGAAGGCGATGTAGTCGCGGATGGTGTCCTGGCCGCCCATAAGTGCACAGACGCGGTCGAAGCCGAAAGCCAGACCTCCGTGCGGCGGTGCACCGAACTTGAAGGCGTTGATGATGAAGCCGAACTTGTATTCGGCCTCTTCGGGGCCTATGCCAAGGACCTCGAACATGCGCTTCTGCATGTCGGCGTTATGGATACGTATGCTGCCTCCGCCAAGCTCGTTGCCGTTAAGGACGAAGTCGTAGGCGTTGGCGCAAACGCGCTCCAGATCCTCCTTGGCGTTGCTGTAGAACCACTTTTCGTGCTCCGGCTTGGGAGCGGTGAAGGGGTGGTGCATGGCGTAGAAGCGCTGGGTTTCGTCGTCCCATTCAAGAAGCGGGAAGTCCACAATCCAAAGGGGTGCGAAGACCTTTGGATCCCTGAGGCCGAGCCTTCCGCCCATCTCCAGGCGAAGCACGCCCAGCATGGTCTGGACCTTGCGCTTATTTGCGCCGCTCATTACCAGCATCAGGTCGCCGGGCTTGGCTTCGGCCTTTGCGGCCAGCTTTGCCAGGTCTTCGGGGGCGTAGAACTTGTCGATGGAGCTCTTGAAGGTGCCGTCGGCATTGACTTTCACGTAGATAAGGCCCTTGGCGCCGACCTGCGGACGCTTGACCCATTCGGTGAGCTCGTCTATCTGCTTGCGGGTGTATTCGGCCGCGCCGGGAACACATATTGCGCCGATGTAGGCGGCATCGTCCAGGACGCTGAAGCCTTTGCCTTTGGCTTCGGCCGTGATTTCATGGATGGTCATGCCGAAGCGGACGTCCGGTTTGTCGGAGCCGTAGTTGTCCATGGCGTCGTACCAGCTCATGCGGGGCATGGGATTGGGGATGTCAACGTTCAGGACGTTCTTGAAGATGGTGCGCATCATGCCCTCGAAGGTGTTCAGGACGTCTTCCTGCTCCACGAAGGACATTTCGCAGTCGATCTGCGTGAATTCGGGCTGACGGTCCGCGCGGAGGTCTTCGTCACGGAAGCAGCGGACGATCTGGAAGTAGCGGTCGTAGCCGGCCACCATCAGCAACTGCTTGAAGGTCTGAGGGCTCTGCGGAAGGGCGTAGAACTCGCCGGGGTTCATGCGGGAAGGCACCACGAAATCGCGGGCGCCTTCGGGGGTGGACTTGATCAGATAAGGGGTTTCGATCTCCATGAAGCCCTTGGCGTCCAGATAGTTGCGAACCTCGTGCGCCACTTTGTGCCTGAGTGCCAGCGCCCTCTGGAGCGGGCCTCTGCGGAGGTCCAGGTAGCGGTACTTCATCCTCAGGTCCTCACCGCCGTCGCTCTCTTCCTCGATAGTGAAAGGAGGGGTCACGCTTTTATTCAAGACCTCTATGGCTTCCACTTTGATTTCAATGTCGCCGGTTGCCATCTTGGCGTTTTTAGCCTGACGCTCAACAACTTCGCCCTTTACCTGGATCACGAATTCACGTCCCAGGGAGGTGGCTTTTTCGACCAGCTCTGCGGGGGCATCGGACTCCACCACCAGCTGAGTGATGCCGTAACGGTCCCTAAGGTCGATGAATGTCATGCCGCCAAGTTTGCGGGCCTTCTGGACCCATCCTGCAAGGGTAACCTGCTGCCCTTTGTTCTCTATGCGGAGCTCTCCGCAAGTGTGTGTTCTGTACATATTTTCGTTATTGTTATCTCCGAACTTTACTAATCTGCAAATTTAATAAAATTTGTGGAAATTTCCCTATAGGCCGAAAGTATGCTTTTATTGAAGCAGATGCCCCTACCGTAAGTGCCTGATTATAGGGTATATACCGAAATCATGTCTGCGCTGGCGGAGCAGACATGAAACCAGGAAAATGCAGAGTATCAGCGACTTAGGTTGGGTCGAAGCTAGTCTTCGGCGGGAACGCTGAAGGTACCGGCAGGGATTTTGGCACCGACTTTCAGTTCGACAAGTTCGGTGACGGACTCGGATGTCTTTTTCTTGATAAGTTGCTTAAGGGTAAGGCCTTCCCATATCCAAACTGTGATTTTTACTTTGGTCAGAAGCTGCTTTTGTTCGTAGGTGTATACGTGGCAAGTCTTGCCCTTGTACTCTTCGGTGCCTTTGTCTTCGATTTTGAACTGTTTGTAATCCTCGGCTGTGAGGTTTGTCCAGTTCAGGCTGGGACGAGCAGTGGCTTTCTGCGCCTTTCCGTCCATGTTTATCGCCCACATTTCCTCCCCAACCATCAGGATGGTGGCTGTGTATTTACCGAAGTCTCCCATATCCATCTCGGTTGTGGCTTTGTCCTTGTTGCCGTAGTCGTCCCACCACTGGGTGCAGTAGGACTTTTGCTCGCCGGTGGTTGTAACGGTTTTCAAAATGCCGGATTTGACTCCGTATGTTTTCCTCTGGCCGAAAGCCGTGAAAGTGCAAGCAAGAATCAGCGCTATGGCAAATAATTTCTTCATAATCTTTATGTTAGCAGATTGGTTAAGTCTATGAAATCTTCCACCGAAAGCTGCTCCGGACGCTGGGCGAAGACGGGCTTCGACAGGAAATCGGCCAGTTGTTCTTCGCTCCAGCCTTCCCTGTCGGCCTTGGCCCTGGCGAGGGGCTTCAATGGATTACGCATCATTTTGCGCCTCTGGCCGAAAGCCGTTTTAACCACGTTCTTGAAAAGGGCTTCGTCACAGCCCAGAGACGTGCGCGAGTTGCGGGTAAGGCGAATGACGGCGCTTTCCACCTTTGGCGGCGGGGCGAAACATCCGGAGCCGACGGTGAACAGGTATTCGATGTCGTACCAGGCCTGCAGCAGGACACTAAGGATGCCGTAGGTTTTGGTGCCTGGCTTTTCGGCTATACGCTCGGCCACTTCTTTCTGCACCATACCCACCACTTCGGGGATATTGTCCTTATGGTCAAGCACTTTGAAGAAAATCTGGGACGAAATGTTGTAAGGGAAATTGCCGATGACAGCAAAGCTCTCCGGGAAGATTTTCTCAAGTTTCAGCGTAAGGAAATCGGCCTCCATCAGGCGCCCCTGCATGCCCTGGAAATGCGACAGCAGGTATTCGACGCTTTCCGAGTCAATTTCGACCAGTTTCAGGTCGATATCTTTCCGATCCAGCAGATATTGGGTAAGGACCCCCATTCCCGGGCCGATTTCCAGCGTTGGAAGGCCCCCATGAAGGGCGTCGACAATGGCCCTGGCGACCTTCTGGTCTGTCAGGAAGTGCTGGCCCAGGGCTTTTTTGGCACGAACTTCCATTATTTGCTGTTAAGATTGATGAACGGGAGAGCGTTGGAGCCGTTGTAGGTGGGGAGCTTGCCGTCCCATTTCTCGATTGCGTACTGCTGGACGATGAGGGCGTTGAGCGATGCCGCCACTACTCGGTTGTAGTAGGCTTCGCCGTCGCCCTGGATGCGCTGGGCTTCGGCCTGGCCTTTTGCCTTGGCGATGGCGATTTTGGCTTCGGCTTCGGCCTCTTTCACTTTGTTTTCGGCCTTAAGGGCGTTCTGCACGGCCTCGTTCTTGGCGTTGATGGCGGCTGTCAGGGATGCAGGCGGGTCGATTTTGGTGGTGAACTCCCTGACGATGAAGCCCTCGCGGTTCATGGATTCGTCCAGACGGGCGCGGACTTCGTTCTCGAATTTGGCGCGGTTTGCCATGAGTTCATCCGAGGTGTAATTGTTGGCGCATGTTCTGTAAGCTTCGAATATACAGGTATTTATGTAACCTCTCTCGAGTTCCCGCACCGGCTTCCTGTACTTGACGAATATGTCCACGGCTTTGTTCTCGTCTATCTGGTAGGCGAGGGTCGGCGTCATGGAGAAAATAGCGGCATCTTTGGGGTTTACAGTGAACGGTTCGTACGTAACACGCTGAATGTAAGTAGGATACTCGAAGATGCTTTCCGTTATGGGGTTATACCACACCCATCCGCGGCAAGTGCCCTCTACGCCGCCCCTTAGAGCAGCATTGGAGCTCCACTTCTTGAACTTGATGCCCACTGATGCGGAATCGATTGTGGTGCAGCACGATGCCATTACAAATACTACGGCCACCGTTACTGCAAGTGAAATCCAGGATGCTTTTGCTACAGTTTTCATGACTTCAATAATTTTTTGCAAGATACGAAAAATAGCGTTTACACGGAATTTTCCCGCCGTTTTTTTTCATGTCGGCGCTGACACGCAGAAATCGGCTTTCGCTATCGGCCTGATACTCAGCGACTTCCTGGTTTCATGTCTGCTCCGCCAGCGCAGACATGAATCTGAGATATTGCTGATTATCAAGATGTTACATCCGCCGCTAGAACTGGAAGTAGATGAAGCTCTGGAGGTCGGCGGTGATGAATTGGAAGATGAGGACGATGATGGCGACTACGGCGAAGGCCATGACGGGAAGGGGCAGGCGGGAGAAGGCGATGCGGTAGCGGCGCTTGAAACGGTCTGGGAGCCAATGGATTATCATGCCGATGACGAAGAGGAGCAGGACGGAGCGGTGCTGCCAGGCCATCTTGGGAACGAGGGAGAGGTCCCAGGCGCTGCCGATCTGGTTCACCATGTTTTTGGCGGTGTTCCAGGCCTGCTCGTTGGCGAGGGCGGGATCAAGGTTGGAGCCGCTTCGGAAGAAGAGGCGGGTAAAGGTGATGAAGACGAAGGTCTGGAAGACGTCCCATGCGTTGGAGAGCCAGCGGACTGCCGGGGGCAGGGGATTCCCGGTCGGGCCGGGAAGGACGGGAGATACGCTCGCTTCGCTCGGTATGACAGAAGGGCCGCTGGGCCGGTGCAGGAGGCGGTAGAGCCATTTCACCAGGGTGCCGGCGAGGATGATTAGCATCCAGACCAGGAACATGTTCCAGACGGGGGCGGGGGCGACGAGGGAGAGCACCCAGCAGAGCAAGGTGAAGAAGGCGGCGATGCCCACCTTAAGCCCCATTGAACGCGGGGTCCAGACTTTGTAAATGACCTGGCCGAGGCCGTTGAGACCGCCCCAGATCATGAAATTCCAGCTTGCGCCATGCCACAGACCGCCAAGGAGCATGGTGTTCATGGAGTTGATGTTGGTGGTGATGAGTTTCCGGTCCGAAGGCTTAAGCCAGGCCCACAGGCCGATAGCCCCCGCCACCACGGCAACGCCGAACGCCACCCACCAGCTGCCGCTCAGGAAGCTTCCGATCACAGCCACTGCGCCTATTATGACGAAAGTCGCGGGTGTGGCGTTGCGGTTGCCGCCAAGGGGAATGTACAGATAGTCCCGAAGCCAGCGCGAAAGCGACATGTGCCACCGGCGCCAGAACTGCTGGGTGTTTTCGGCCTTGTAAGGCGAATTGAAGTTCTGCGGCAGGTAGAAGCCCATTAGCATGGCGACGCCGGTTGCTATGTCGGTGTAGCCCGAAAAGTCGGCGTAGACCTGCAGGGAATAGCAGAACAGGGCCGATAAATTCTCGAACCCGCTGTACATCAAGGGATTCTCGAACACCCTGTCGGCGAAGTTCACCGCCAGATAATCGGCCAGAACCAACTTTTTCACAAGGCCGTTCATTATCCAGAAAACAGCTATGCCGAACCAGCGTCGGCTCAGATTATAAGGCTGGTGAAGCTGCTTTATGAACTCCGAGGCACGGACGATGGGGCCGGCCACGAGCTGGGGGAAAAAGCTCAGATAAAAGCCGAAATCGAGGAAATTCCGCACAGGCTCTATCTTCCGGCGCTTTACATCGACAATATAGCTCACCGCCTGGAAGGTGAAGAAGGATATGCCGACGGGCAGAATGATGGCGTCCACGCTGAAAACGGTCACACCCAGCATGGAATCGATAAATTCGCCAAGGACGTCGTGCACCTCAAGCGACAGGCCGAAAAGCTTGTTCACAAAGTCGATAAGGAAGTAGGCGTACTTGAAATAGGCCAGTATTCCAAGGTCAACCACAACACTCACCCCCGTCAGCAAACTCCGCCACCGCTCCTTCTGTAACTTATGCAACCACCTGGCGGCGAAATAGTTATATACTATCACAAAGACCAGCAGCGCAAGGAAAACGCCGCTTGTCTTGTAATAGAAAAACAGCGACACTGCAAAGAGGAAGCCGTTCCGGAGCAACACCTTAGAATGGAAAAGCGAAAAAACGGCGAAAACCAGCGCGAAGAAAGCCCAGAAATAGAACTGCGTAAACAGCAGCGGGTGGGCCTGGTCGAAGGAGAACAAGTTCACCAAAAAGTCCCGTATGACGCTCCAGATTGTCATCTGATATAGATACCGCGCCCCTCGGAGGAAGGGTTGACGTATGGACTCGCAGGCGAATAGCAGTCCATTATAGCGTCGAAAAGAAGATCGGCCAGAAGGGCATAGCCGGAGGGCGTAAAGTGAACTTTATCAGGCTGGGCAAGGCCGGCCTCCTGCCATTTGGACATGGAGTCGTAGCCGCCCATTATGCCGAACCAGTCCCAGAAAACGCCGGCGCACTCATGCGCAAGCTCCCGCATAGCATCCTGTACAGCCTGTGTGTGCTCATTCACGCGTTTTCCCTTGTACCAGCTGTCGTTGATGCCGGTGAAAAGAATTGCACAGTAAGGATTTACGCGCCTGATCTTGTACATCAGCTCGCGGTAGCGGGACTTGAATCTTGCGACGTCGAAATCGGCCCCTTGGATATCATTGATGCCTATCGAAAAAATCACCAGGTCCGGATTCAGCAGCTTCAGGTCCTCCTCCCACAGGGCGCAACGCAGCCAGGACTGGGTTGAGGCGCCGTTGATGCCAGCTTCGCTGTAGGTAAAACCGTTGCCGGGCTTGTCCAGGTACATGCCGCGAAGCACGAAACGTCCCCTGCCCTCGAATGCAAGGTTAAGCCAATCGACATAATAGGGCAGGTCGAAGTGAAAACGGCCTTCCAGCGCACTCCCGCGAAGGGTATCACGCCCTTGAAGCAGCAGCACCGGCTCCATGTCGCCTTCGCCAAGGACATCGACACTGCGGAAAGTATAGCGATGCTGCATCACGCGGTTCTCCCTGGGCAGAAGATCCACCACCACGCGGGCCGATGTATCGCGCGCCACCACGGCAATGCCGGTGATACCAAGCTCAAGCTCCTGGTTCTTAAGGCAATTGAAGCATTCCCAGTTGCCGGTGAAGGACGAACTGTAGCCGGAAGGCGTATTGGTCATTGCGGCCGAATAAGGGAAAACCAGTCCCCTGCCGCCGTCCATGCCGTATCTGAGGCTCAGGAAATCGCGCCGGAGCCTGTTGGAAAAGCTGCCGCCCTGCACGTGCGAACCGCCAACCTGAAGCACGCGTACGTTTCCACCACCTGTATTTACCAGCGTGTCCAGCTTGCGTAGAAAAAGGTCGAAGGCCGGCGAATTCCCGGCAGGCCTCTCAAGCACGTTCGCCGCCGAATTGTAAAGCGGCGAATACGGTACCCTCCGGCCCCAGGAGAGAGCCCCCACAAACAGAACCAATATGCTGAGGATCAGCCGTTTCATGGACGCATGGCCTTACGTACCCTTTCCGGAGGAAGGGTTTTGCGAAGCTCGTAAAAGTCGTAATATGTAAGGAGCGATTCCGACAGCGCTTCACCAACCTTCTGCGCCCCTGCAGGCGTAAAATGGATATAGTCCGTACCTGCATAAGGCGGACTGTGCCGTACCCACTGGGCCATGGAATTCTCGCCGCCCATCATGCGGTAGAGGTCCCAGTAGGCAGCGTCGTTCCTTAATGCGGTGGCCTTGAGCGAATCAACCAGTTCCGGAAGGTTCGGCCATGTAACGATGCGCCCGTTAACGCTCTTACCCATGTCGGACGGGCCTATAAACAGGATTCTCGCCTCAGGTGCAGCCTCGTGGAAATACTGTATCTGCCGCGCAATCTGCTCCTGGTACTGCTCAATGACCTTTGTGCTCTTGGCGACGGGCATGTAATTGCCGCCGAACTGCATTATTATCAGCTTAACCCCCATCATGTCCAGGCTTTCGGCCATAAGAGAGGACGAAATGCGGGTGAAAATAGTGCCGGAACAGCCCCTGAGGGGCACGTTGTCCACCGCAACGCCGGCATCTCCGTCGGCACCGATGCCGTATATTTCGGCATTGCCTTGGAACACCAGCGACGCTTTTTGAACCGGACGGGAGAACTGCCAGGTCATCAGCGTGGTGCCGTCAGCGGCGCTTTGGGTGGAAACCTTAGGTTTAAGCGTGTCTGAGACCGCCTTTACCGAAAAACCGCCGGAGGGACGGCCGTAAAGCACCGATACTGTGGAGAAGGTTTTGACGCCTTCGCGGGCCGTCTTGTTCCTGGTGGAACGGAGGTACACAGTGCCGCCTCCAGTGAGCTGAACCACCTGAGCCAGAGGCCCGTAGCGGTTGTGACCGGCACGCGAAGTTGTCGAATCACCGTACATGGTGTACTGCACGAAACCGCCGCTGGCGTTGCGCGAAATGCTGGCCGAAGGAACATTCCCGAGCGCCGGGAACATGCCGGTTCCGATGCCTCCGAACCTCCCCTGGAGGGCCTCACGCAGATCCTGCGAGATTCGGTCCATCTCTATCTGGGAGTCCCCGTAATGCAGAACCCGCACTGTCTGCCCTTTCGACGACGCCTTTTCCATGCTGCGGAAAACAGGGTCGAAATAGGTATAATCGGCACCCGGAAGGTATATCCTGTCCGGATTCTCGTAGAAGAACTTGCGGTAGTGGGAAAGGGTGTCTTCCTCCATGGCGAAACGGGCCTGGACGGCGTTAAGCACAGAATCCACGTCCACTTTCACCTCCCCCGCATCGCGCACCATGCGCTGGTAGGAGGAAAAACGCAGGTTAAGCGGGCCCAGGTTCACGCCGTCGGCCGGCGTTGCCAGCCACAGCACACCCAAAAGGGCGAAAACGCCCACGATGAAAAGGAGGACCTGCCTTGCTTTCATTTCCGGGGCCTACACCTCTGTTGCGGTGGCGAACTCCCCGAGGAAGCGCATGTCGTTCTCGAAATAGTGGCGGAGGTCGTTAACCTGCCATTTGAGCATGGCGATACGTTCCACGCCCATGCCGAATGCGAAGCCGCTGTATTTTTCAGGGTCTATGCCGCTGGCCTTGAGGACGTTGGGATCAACCATGCCGCAGCCCATGATTTCCAGCCAGCCGGTGCCTTTGCAAATGTTGCAACCCTTTCCGTGGCAGATGTTGCAGCTTACGTCAACTTCGGCCGAAGGCTCGGTGAAGGGGAAATAGGACGGGCGCATGCGGATCTGAGTTTCCGGGCCGAACATCTCGCGGGCGAAAAGAAGAATCGCCTGCTTCAGGTCTGCGAAAGTGACGTCCTTGTCGATGTAAAGGCCTTCCACCTGGTGGAAAATGCAGTGAGCGCGGGCCGATATGGCCTCGTTGCGGAAAACGCGGCCGGGGCATACGACGCGGATGGGAAGGGGCTGGCTTTCCATGGTGCGCACCTGCACGGAAGAGGTGTGGGTCCTGAGAAGCAGGGGGTTCAGGTGACCGGTACTCACGAAGAAGGTGTCCTGCATTTCCCTTGCCGGATGGTTGGGAGGGAAGTTCAGGGCTTCGAACACGTGATAGTCGTCCTCGATTTCTGGGCCTTCCGCCACGTCGTAGCCGAATTTGCGGAATATATCCACAATCTGCTGACGCACTATGGAAACGGGATGGCGGGAGCCAAGCGGGAAGGAGTCCCCGGGCATGGTGAGGTCCTCTTTCGGGGCGAGGCTCACAGCTGCCTGCTCCGCGGCCGCCTTTAGTTCTTCGATGCGTGCGGTGGCGGCTTTCTTAAGCTCGTTAAGTTTCTGGCCGTACTCGCGCTTCATCTCTGCGGGAACGGTGCGGAACTGGTCCATCAGGGCGGTTATCTCGCCTTTTTTACCAAGGAAACGTATGCGGGCTTCTTCGGCCTCTTTCTGGCTTGTGGCCTTAAGCTCTTCAAGTTCTTTGAAAATTTGTTCGATCGCTTCTTTCATGACCTTTTTCGGTTAAGTCTGCAAAGGTAACTATTTTTTGCGTTTATCCCGCGCCTGTTGTGCGCGTTTGCCGCCGGCTTTCCAGTATTTAGCCCATTGTTCCGGGGTGAAAAAGCGCTTGTAGCTTTTGTCTATCTGCTCCATCCACTTGTCCTGGACGCCTATGTACAGGTCTGTGTTCTCCACTTTTGCCACCCGCATGCTCATCAGTTCCTCATTCAGGGCGTTAAGGTCGTGCGTGAGTGTGGAGTCCACATAGAATTCCTGCCAATACTCCAAGTCCAGCAGCGTAGAAAGGCGCTGGACTTCTTTGTCGATATATTCAAGCGTCTGCTTTTCCACATCTTCCTTTGTCTGTGGCGGCTGCTGGGCCGAAGCGAGGACGGGGAACAGGCAAAAAAGGGCCGTCAGATGCAATAAACGATAAAATTTCATATCTTTGTATTCCTGTGTCGAATGACAAAATTACAGAATTAATTGAAAAAGCCCAAAATACGATGAGAAAATCGATACTGACGATGATAACGGTCCTTGCGGCCCTGACAGGTTTTTCCGTGGACTCGAACAGCTGCACCAATGTAATAATTACCCGCGGCGCGTCCAAGGACGGTTCGGTGCTGGTATCTTATGCGGCCGATTCGCACAGCCTTTTCGGCGAGCTGTATTACCACAGGGCTGCGGATTGGAAGGCCGGCTCGATGCTGCAGATTTACGACTGGGACACCAACCGTCCCCTTGCCGAAATCGAGCAGGTTCCCCACACCTTCCAGACCGTTGGCAACATGAACGAGTTCCAGCTCATCATCACCGAAACCACCTGGGGCGGCAGGCCTGAACTGGAGGACAAGAAGGGCGGAATTGACTATGGTTCACTTATTTACATAACCCTTCAAAGGGCAAAGACGGCCCGCGAAGCCATCGACATTATAGTGGACCTCGCCAACACTTACGGCTATGCATCGGAAGGCGAAACCTTCTCGATCGCCGACAAGAACGAAGCCTGGATCATGGAACTCATCGGCAAGGGCATGCGCATCAAAAACGGAGTTAACCTGGACAAGGGCATCGTGTGGGTGGCGCGCCGGATTCCCGACGGGGCTATCTGCGCACATGCCAATCAGGCACGCATCGGCTCCTTCCCCCTGAACGACCCCGACAACTGCCTCTACGCTCCGGACGTTATTTCCTTCGCCCGCAAGAAGGGTTATTTCGACGGCCTGGACAGCGAGTTCAGCTTCAAGAAGGCCTACGGACCCGCCGATGCCGGCACCATACGCGGCTGCGACGCCCGCGCCTGGAGCGCCTTCAACATCCTCACGGACGGCTGGTTCTCCTTCTACGACGAAAACGGCAACCCGGTAACGAGAGATGCATTTTCGTACCTTGATTATGTGATGGGCCGCGACCTGAACGGCGACATTCCACTCTGGGTTTTCCCCCGCAAGAAAGCCGGCGTCAAGGAACTGGCCGACGTCATGAGGGACCACTTCGAAGGTACGCCTATGGACATGACCCAGGATATCGGCGCAGGCGGAAACGCCCTTCCCTACCGCTGGAGGCCCATGGAGTTCAAGCTGGACGGCAAGACTTATACCAACGAAAGGGCCATCGCCACGCAGCAGACCGGATTCTGGATGGTGGGACAGGCCAGGAACTATGTACCCGACGTGGTCGGTGGAATACTCTGGTTCGGCACGGACGACGCCGCAACATCTTATCTTACACCCATTTACACAAGCACCACGGAGATTCCGGATTGCTTCCGCGAGGGCAACGGCGACCTGCTGCACTACTCCCCCACTTCGTCTTTCTGGATCAACAACCGCATCTCCAACGCCTGCTATAAAATGTACAATGTGATGGCTCCGTACGTACGCGAAAAGGTCGACGCCTTCGAACTTGACCAGATGGAGCGTCGCACTCATTCGGTGGATTCAATGGCTGTTGTGATGTACAACCAGGTGGTGGTGAAACTGCAGAAGAAGATTTCCTCCGGAAGGGACGTGATGGTGTCGCGCCGGCCTTACGCTAAGATTGTGGACTATGTGACTCAGTACAGCGTGTACACCGCCCAGAACCAGTTCGAGGCCTGGAAACAGCTTGAGGAAGAGCTTCTTGTGAAATACATGGACGGAAACGTGAAGCCCCAGAATCCGGACGGCAGTTTCAAGCACTCAGAATATAGCGAGGGTCAGCCATCTCACATTGAATGGCCCGGATACACCGATCTTTGGAAGGAAACGGTAGTACAGGAACACGGGGAAGTGATACTTCTCCCGGATTCCGAGTAACAACATAAGGGAAAATCTGCTATATTTGCACTCCGACATAAACTTTTAACTAAAAACTATGACCTATCTGTTCTACCTTGTGCCCGCAGCGGCACTGGTCGCTCTTTTTTTCGCCTGGATTTTCTTCAGGCAGATGATGAAAGAAAGTGAAGGTACTCCCACTATGAAGGAGATTGCGCAATACGTGCGCGAGGGAGCCATGGCCTATCTGAAACAGCAGTACAAAGTGGTTATTGTGGTTTTCATAATCCTGGCCATATTGTTTGCCGTCCTGGCTTATGTATTCCATGTCCAGAACCCCTGGGTTCCGTTCGCCTTCCTCACCGGCGGTTTCTTCAGCGGCCTTGCGGGATTCGTGGGAATGAAAACGGCAACTTATGCATCGGCCCGTACAGCCAATGCCACCATGCGCAGCCTGAACTCCGGCCTTAAGATTGCTTTCCGCAGCGGCGCCGTCATGGGCCTCACCGTGGTGGGCCTGGGCCTTCTGGACATTGCCATCTGGTGGAGCGTGCTCAAGATATTCTACGATCCTTCTGAGGCTCAGAACCTGGTGGTGATTACCACTACCATGCTCACCTTCGGCATGGGTGCTTCTACGCAGGCGCTGTTTGCACGTGTCGGCGGCGGCATATATACAAAAGCGGCCGACGTAGGCGCCGATATCGTGGGCAAAGTGGAGCAGGACATCCCCGAGGATGATCCCCGCAACCCCGCCACCATTGCCGACAACGTAGGCGATAACGTGGGCGACGTGGCCGGCATGGGCGCCGACCTTTATGAGAGCTACTGCGGCTCCATCCTTGCCACCATGGCGCTGGGCGCTTCGGCCTTCTTCGGCGACGGCACTGCAGTGCAGATGAGGGCTATCCTGGCCCCTATGGTGATTGCCGCTATCGGCGTGGTGCTTTCTATTTTAGGTATTTACGTCGTGCGCACCAAGGAAGGCGCTAACCTTCAGGACCTGCTTGGTTCCCTGAGCCGCGGCACCAACCTGGCGGCCATCCTCATTGCCGTGCTCGCTTTCGGCGTGTTCTACATGCTTGGCTTCCCCAACTGGTGGCAGCTGGCCCTGAGCGTCGTAAGCGGCCTTGTTTCGGGCGTTATCATCGGCAAGATTACCGAGTACTATACTTCATATTCATATAAGCCCACGCAGAAGCTGGCCGAAAGCTCGCAGACCGGTTCCGCAACTGTTATCATCAACGGTGTGGGTCTTGGAATGCGCTCCACCGCCGTTCCGGTGGTTACTATTGCCGTGGCCATCATCCTGGCTTACGGCTTTGCTACTGGCTTCCACTTCGGCGTAAGCACCCTTAGCATGGGCCTGTACGGCATTTCCATCGCAGCCGTGGGCATGCTTTCCACGCTGGGAATCACCCTTGCCACCGACGCTTACGGTCCCATCGCGGACAACGCCGGCGGCAATGCACAGATGTCGGAGCTGGATCCTTCGGTCCGTAAAAAGACCGACATCCTGGACTCCCTGGGCAACACCACAGCCGCCACCGGAAAGGGCTTTGCCATCGGCTCCGCAGCACTTACCGCGCTGGCTCTGCTGGCTTCGTACATCGAAGAGCTTAAGATAGGCTTCGGCCACCTTGCCGCAAAGGGCGGCGAAATGGCTTCCGAGTATCTGCGCCTTGCGCACGGCAGCATCACCGACATCGTGGAGCATTACGACATCACCCTGATGAACCCCATGGTGCTTGTGGGCATTTTCGTGGGGTCGATGATGGCCTTCCTCTTCTGCGGCCTCACCATGAACGCCGTGGGCCGCGCCGCTTCAAAGATGGTTGTAGAGGTACGCCGCCAGTTCCGCGAGATAGCCGGCATCCTGGAAGGAAAGCAGCGCCCGGACTACACCTCCTGCGTACGCATTTCCACCAAAGCTGCCCAGCACGAGATGATCTTCCCTTCGCTCCTTGCCATAATCGTTCCCATGCTGGTAGGCATCCTGCTTGGCCCTGCTGGCGTTATCGGCCTCCTTGCCGGCGGCCTTGGCGCAGGCTTCGTCCTGGCAATCTTCCTTGCCAACTCCGGCGGTGCCTGGGACAATGCCAAGAAGTACGTTGAGGAAGGCAACTTCGGCGGAAAGAACTCCCCCGCCCACCACGCCACCGTAGTAGGCGACACCGTCGGCGATCCCTTCAAAGACACCTCCGGCCCTTCCCTGAACATCCTGATCAAGCTCATGAGCATGGTCTCGATCGTGATGGCAGGTCTCACGGTCATGTTGCACTAAAGTGCGTGCTTAAACTTACCAGCCCTCCTCCGGGAGGGCTTTTTTGTCGTTTCGGCGCGAACGTAAGATGCTGATAATTAGACACTTCCCGGATTCATGTCTGTTCTATTTGCGCAGACATGAATCCGGGAAGGCGTTGGTTTTGAGGCTATTACGTTTGCGCGAAGTAGGTGCGATTGCCACACACTCTGGAAGTAATTTTATACCTTATAGGGTACAGTTTTAGAATTTTTTACTATATTTGCACCCGATAAGGTATAATATTATGGAAACATTATCGGCACATATTAAGCAGAAAAGAAGAAAATATGGCCTTTCGCAGGTGGAGCTGGCGGAAAGGGCCGGGGTGGGACTTAGGTTTGTCAGGGAAATGGAGCAGGGCAAGGATACCCTCAGGATGGATAAGGTGAATTGTGTCCTGTCATTGTTCGGAGAATCCCTTGGACCGGTAAAAATTGAAATGTAATGAGACAGGCAGCTATTTACGTTCAGGATTCCTTCTGCGGCGTCCTGACCGAAAACGAAGAAGGCTTTCATTTCCGCTATGATCAGGCATACTTGAATCGGCCGGGAAGCCTGCCCGTCAGTCCGACTATGCCGCTGACGGAGGCGCCTTATAAAAAAGAAATCATGTTTCCGGTTTTCGACGGCCTTATTCCGGAAGGATGGCTTTTGGACATCGCCTCAAAATCGTGGAAGATTGACCCGCGTGACAGAATGGGGCTTCTGCTTGCCTGTTGCAAGGATTGTATTGGTGATATCTCTGTAAAACCCTTGGCCGATGTGTAAGTGTCTGTACTGTTACGGGGAACTCGAACCCGGGACGATAGATTTTCATCCTTCCTGCGCAAGGAAGTTTTTCGGGTTGGCCAACGTCCCCGTTATGCCATATACCAGGGACAACATGTCCGAACTTGCTGGGCAGGTCATCCTCACAAGCGCATCGGTAACGGGTGTTCAGGCCAAAATGTCCCTGGATGTGAACCGTGGCGGAAAGAATGAGCCGGCAAAGTTTACTATTGTGGGCTTATGGGGGAAATACATTTTCAAGCCGCAAAGTTCTGTATACAGGAATCTTCCAGAACTTGAGGACTTGACGATGAAAATGGCGGAAGTCGCCGGGATACGAACAGCTCCACACTCGCTAATCCGACTCAAGGACGGGGAACTTGGATATATCACCAAGCGTCTGGACAGGGATGCCCAGGGTCGAAAAATATCCATGCTGGACATGTGTCAGCTCACAAATCGCCTCACCGAGCACAAATATTTCGGCACTTATGGGCAGCTTGCCGAAACGGTAAAAAAGCACTCTTCTGCACCGATGCTGGATGTTCAGCGCTTCTGGGAGATTGTCCTTTTCAGCTGGATTACCGGCAACTCTGATATGCACTGCAAGAACTTCTCCCTCCTGGATACGGGGAAAAGGGAATACATCCTGTCTCCGGCCTATGACCTCCTTGCCGTACTCCTTGCAGACCCTTCCGACACCGAGGAAATGGCAATGGCCTTTACTGTCGACGGCCCGAAATCCGGCTTCGACGGCGGTACATTCATGTTGGCCATGGAAGAATCAGGCATCAGGGCCGATACAGCCACCAAGATTATCCATCGCATGAAGACACATCTGGAAGAATGGGAGAAACTGATAGCTATTTCCTTCCTTCCCGAAAAGACAAAGACTGCATACAAGTCCCTCCTTCGTGAGAGGCTCTCAAGACTATAAATGCAAGTCTATTATACGCTCCGAACCTAAGGTGCTGACAATCAACCACTTCCTGGTTTTATGTCTGTTCTTTTTGCGCAGACATGAATCCAGGAAAGCATTGATTATAAAGCCGTTACGTTTCTGCAAAACAGGCGCTCAGCAGTGACGACTAAGTAATAAAGGACAGGAAACGCTGCACCTTAGTCTAATCATAAAACGAAAATCCACGGAATTATCTTTGAGCGTTCGGTGAATCTTTATATTTTTGCAATGTATCCTGCACCAATCCCGAAAACGTATGTCAAGAGGAAGTATACATTGTGCTCTATTATTAGCTATTGCTATTGTTTTATTCTCCTGTAATCGAAAGAGTAAAAGTCTGTTACATCCTATCTGGAGCTACATAAAAGAATATCCGGACAGCGCATTGGCGCTTCTGAACCAACATTCTCTCAAGGACTTCAAAAGCGACAAATCTCGTGCAGAATTTGCCCTTCTCAAGTCAATAGCAATGGATAAAAACTATATTGACTCCCCAGACGACTCCCTGATAAAAGTGGCTTTTGAATATTACAATAAAAGAGGGACACCTAAGGAAAAAATGCTCTCATGGTACTATCTGGCGAGGATACAGGATAATGCAGGCGATTATAATAAAGCCATTGTTTCATTATTTCGAGCCGAACAATTTCTGGCAGTTGATGAAGATCCTTATTATGAGGGCTTGATTCACATGGAGCGCGAAAGCCTTTATAACAGAACATACAACAACGAAGAAGCACTAAGCGAAGCTTTGTTAGGCGTAAAGGTTTTTACTGAGTCTGGAGAGTATCGGCAAGCACTTATCGCCAAAAGACGTTTGGGCCTGGATTACCTTGCGCTACGGGATTTCCACAACGCAGATTCTGTCTTTCTATCAATCGCCGAAGACTGTCATGCTGACAGCTCTTTTATAGCGGACGCTCTGTTTAATTATGCTCGTTCTCTTGTGCTTGAGAGTCGTTATGAGGAAGCTCAAGAGCTTTTCACCAAGGGCTCGAATATATACCATGGCCGATTGAATGCACATCAGGCAAATGCTTACGCTTATGCTTTATCGCGGGGCGGAAGGCTCGATGAGGGGATTTCAATTCTAAAGCAGACCAGTAACATTCCTGAGATACGTAGCTCCGCGTTCAATTATCTTCACAGAATTGAGAAGGACCTCGGGCATTTCGAGGAAGCGTTGACATATTTTGAACAGGCTATCGCGTTACAAGATTCTATCACGCTGGCAATGATGTCTCAATCAATTATTAAAACGCAACGAGACTATCAACAATCAGAAAAGGAATTATTCCGGTTAAATGCCGAAAAGAACAGGGATGCCCTTGTTTGGGTAATATCATTAATGATACTTGGATCACTCCTGACTATGGTGATTGTTATTAACAGCAGAAATAGCCATAGACAGAGGATTGCCAATCTGGAGTCTTCCATAGAAAAAGCTGAAGAATTGAACAGAATCTTGGATTCAAATAATGAATCTCTCAATCATGAGCTTGAAGACACGCGAAGACAATTCATATCGGCATATAAAAAAAGATTTTACAAAATCGCGCATCTGGCGGAGACTTATTACAGGACCTCTGGTCACAAAGAAGGAAGAGACCTTGTATATACAGAAGTCATGGACTTGGCTTCATTTATTGCAACAGACGCTCATACCTTCCGTCAGCTCGAAAGAAACGTAAACGCCAACCTTTCCGATGCCATGTCATTATACCGCCTGGAAATCCCCGCAAAAGAATCTGATTATCGCTTCGTATGCTACCTAATGGCAGGTTTTCCTGCTTCAACAATCAGCCTTATTCTTGGTGAATCCGAGTCTGCAATATATGGAAGAAAACATCGCCTGATAGGAAAAATTGAAAAAAGTTCAGCCGCACATAAAAAGCTATTCGTCTCTGTTTTAAAGAATTAGAATAAGCGTAAAACAAAAACCCCTAATTTCTTGAATGCTGAATTTGACGTTCTCGTAAATTTGCTCACCGAACACAAAATTTACGATTATGTTTAATTTAATTTTTAAGGTTTATTCAATATGAAAACCAAAGTTCGAATATTGTTGCTGTCCCTGTTGACGTTGGGGGCCTGTTATGATGATACTGATCCGATTGTTCCAAAAGAATATTATGAAAATTTTTATGGAACTGTCGGGACGGGTTTATCGGCTATGACTGTGGCGGTGCAGTTTTATTATGCATCGACACCTCCAAGTGGTCAC
>Ga0310697_10001379_pt1 | contig 28680 bp, 26 predicted proteins | sample 172DNAGHGlowgp2_FD_203883 | JGI IMG/M metagenome (GOLD analysis project Ga0310697, IMG submission 203883) | Sheep rumen microbial communities from Palmerston North, Manawatu-Wanganui, New Zealand - 1728 DNA GHGlow gp2 (v2) (version 2) | ecosystem: Host-associated > Mammals > Digestive system >... | reverse complement strand
AGTTGTAAGGGTTTTTTACCCATATCTGCGACATAGTGACTGCCAAAGACTCCTGCACCACGTCCTCTACATCCTCTTTGTTGTGCAACACAGTGTATGCCATCTGGTAGAAGTCCAGATAATGGTCGGCCAGCATCTGTTTGTCACGTTCAAGCATATCACTTTTTTGTACACTGTATTTATAAGAGTCCTTCCCTACGATTTGGATACCCCCTCCACCATAATATTTAACTTTTTTTATGATACCGGGGGAGTTCTGGGATGGCCACAAGACATCTGTCGCTGAAATGGACCTGGCAAAAAAGGTACTGTTTGCCATTGGTAAGGTAGAGGAAGGGAACCTGTAGGACGAGGTTATAGCGACAGGCTTGGTCGATTACTTTTTGAGTAAGCGGAACAGTTTCGCGCTTACACTCCACAATGATGAGGGGTTTCACGTTGTTGTCGTAAACCACGATGTCGCAACGACGGCTCATACCATTGAGCGTAATAGTACCTTCAACCTGCATCAATTCGAGTGGATATGCAAGTGTATGGTGGAGGTAGTGGATGCTGTTTTGTCGCACCCATTCCTCGGGAGTGAGTGCCACAAAGCGGTTGCGGACAATGTCGAACACCTCTCGGTGTCCGTCGCGGTCGCGTATCCTAATATTCGCTGTCGGCTCCGTCATCTTCCTCCATATTGGTAGACTTCTGCTTTAGGCCGTTGTTGATTTTATATGTGAAGCCGATGGTAACCATGGGCGATAAACGGTGGTTGTTGACAATGCGGTATAGTTCGCGGTTGTCTGTAGCATGCCCCCAACCGCCCGTGCAGAAGATGTCGTTTATTCGCAGGTTGATAATTCCATTGTGATTTAGGACATCTTTGCGCACCGCCAGGTCAAACCAGTAGCTGGGGTATAAGGTAGCCTGTAAATCCAGGCCGGGAGCCCGATATTGCCCACTGAACTGGATGGTCAAATCGTGAGGCAGGGTCATGAATGAATTGAATTTCCCCCCCGCCTGGAACGACTCCCGGCTGCTGTTGTTAAGCAGCTCGGAACCCTCAATCCGTTCATTAAAAAGGTTGACACTGAGATTCACCTTCCACCATTTGGTCACTTGCCAGTCGAAGATGAACTCTAACCCGTAGTTGTAGCTTTTGTCAAGATTCTGGGGAGCAGCCGCCCAGTAGCCGTCATATTGACTGCTGTAGGGCTCCCACCATGCATAGCGCGCCACCGAGAGGGAATCCCAGACAAAGCCATACCAAGTTATCAGGTTCACGCTTTGGCGGAAGTAGGCTGAAGTGTAAAGATTCACTTTATCAATGCCCAGATTGTAGCTCAGCTCAAAAGCGTTGGTGAATTCGGGATCCAGATTGGGGTTGCCAAAGCCCAAGTGCTGCCCTTCCATCACGTTTACATAAGGGTTCAAGTCCCACATGTGCGGGCGGCGGACACGACGGCTATAGCTCAGCTGCATGCTCTGCATGTCGGTAATGGAGTATGAAAGATGCAGTGTGGGGTATATTTCCCAATAGTGCTTGTCGACTGGTTCGGTTTGGGGATGATTCATGTCCTTGCCAATGGTGCTTGAGTATTCGCCTCGGAGTCCTGCCTGCAGGGATATGTTCTCGCCTATCTTACCTCCATAGGTGGCATAGAGGGAGTGGACATTGAGACGGTAGTTGAAGTGTGTGGATGTAAGAGAGTCGAAAAAGCGGTAAAGAGAGTGTTCGGGGGAGTATTGAGTGCGATAATATACAGCTTCCTGGTCGGGCCAGTCCACGTGTCCCTCATATCCTGTCTCCAGTTTCCAGCCATTGTCGAAAGGCCGTGTCCAGTTAAGCTTGGCATTCAGTGCCTGATGACTGTTTTCCGTCTCGCTTTCGCGCAAATAATAATTATCCCATACAGCATTTCCGAAATACATATGTTCTTGTCGGCCATTGCCTTCAACATGGCGGATGCTGAAAGTGGCATCAGCGGTGAATTCTTCGTCTTTATGGCTTAGCTTTTTCGTGTAAAGCAGATTAAACGAGTGGTTGAGGTTTCGGTTGTTGTTTTTCGAGAATTGCTCATATCGCATTGAGTCGTTATAAAGCAAATCCTTCCCAAAGATTGTCCCTTCTCTGTTGCGGTTGCCGCCGCGTAACTGATAGGACAACAGTAGGCTGTTGTTCTTGTCGAAATAGTACTCCCCTCCAATCTTTATGCTCCCCATCAGTCCGTGGTTCAGATGGTATTCACTAATAGAATCATGCGAATAGTCCACCCCGTTATTTCTGTGTGCAATGTCGGTAATTCCATAATGTCCGCGAGAACGACGGCCTATATCGGCTGACATGAACAGATTGTATTTCTCAGTGGTATAGTTCAAACTGATGTTCCCCATGGCAGTCGGTATGAAACTTGGCATTTCCTTGGGAATCATAAAAGGCAGAGGAGTGCCCACATTGACACCTGCCACTCCGTTCAGTCCAAGGGACTCGGCAGAGCGGTCTTTTAGTTTTATATTGATGATTCCGCTCATGCCTTCGGGGTCGTATTTTGCCGAAGGATTGGTAATCACCTCCACACTCTCCACTGTACTGGCGGGAATCTGTTCCAGAAGAGTCTCCAAATCGCTTCCCATCATCTCGTATGGGCGGCCGTTAATCAGCACCTTGACGCTTGAAGAGCCACGCAATGTCACGGTACCGTCGTTGTCAACAGAGACACTCGGCACCGTTTCCAACACATCGGTGGCTGTGCCGCCACTCGACACAAGGTTTTTGTCCACGTTCACCACGCGCTTGTCCAGCTGGTACTCCACCATGGTGCGCTCAGCCCTCACCTGCACCTCTTCCATCATCACGGCACTGGGGGAAATCTGTATCTTGCCGAGTTTGACTGTGGCATGTCTCTCGCCCAGTGTCACTGTCTCGGGATGGACATAGGGCTTGTAGCCCATAAACGACACCCGTACCAAGTACTTGCCATAAGGTGCGGTAACCTCGAAAGAGCCATTCGACTCCGAAACCGTGCCTGTCACCAAAGCGGAATCCTGCACTTTTAGTACCGCAATAGTTGCATACTCTATCGGCTGGCCCGACTTGCTGTCATACACCCTGCCGCTGATTTTCCCTTGGGCCATGGCACTGGCTGCCATGCAGAGGAGACCACATATCAAAACGACCAATCTTTTTCTCATATACATTCTTCTGTTTACTGCACTACTCTGCAGCGGGTTTCCGCACGTAATGGGGCATCTCAAAGGGGATAGGGAGCGAAAACTCTATCAGTCCGCCAAACTCCTCACCATCGTACCAAGGCACTTGGTAAATCAGTTTCTTGACACCATTTTTCTCTATTGTATAAGCATTCAGTTTCTCATTCTCAAGCATGTCTTTGAGTATTGCTGCGGCACGAGGGGGATGGCAGTCGAAGAGATTGTTGCCTATAATCTTGTTGCCATGGCTGTTCACCACAGCCGAGCATTGGTTCATGTCCAGAATATTGCCCTCCTTGTCACACACCGTAACAGCCATATTCTTCAAACCCTCAAAATATTTATCCATATCCAAGTTAATGATTACTCTGTGAAAAACACTCGTTGATAAATAAAGATTATTGGCTATGACCCCAATAAAAACCTGTGAGTCTTAGCCAATAATCTTCAACAAATCTGCATTATTTTGCATTGATAGCAGCCAGGGCAATGCTATAGAGCTTCGTCTTGGCGCTGTCGCCGCGGCTGGTAAGGATGCAGGGAACCTTGGCACCCACAACCATGCAAGCCAGCTCGGCTCCGCCAAACTTGGTGCAGCTCTTGTAGAACACGTTGCCACTCTCGATGTTGGGGAACAGCAGGCAGTCGGCATCGCCGGCAACCTCGCCACCCACCTTCTTGGTCTTGGCACTTTCTGCATCAATGGCCACGTCCAAAGCCAATGGACCGTCTAACACGGCACCCTTAATCTGGCCGCGGTCACCCATTTTGCTGATGATGGCAGCTTCCACACAAGCGGGCATACCTGTCGAGACCTGCTCGGTGGCGGCAATGAGAGCCACTTTCGGTTTCTCAATCTCGAGGCTTTTGGCCGTGCTGATAAGGTAGCTCAGTATCTGCTGTTTCTGTTTCATATCTGGAGCAGGAACAATAGCAACATCACTACAAACCAACAGCTTGTGATAACGAGGTATTTCAAAGACTGCCATGTGGGTAAGCATATCGTTCTTCTTTCCGGGCATAAGACCGGTCTCCTTGTTCAGGATAGCGCGCATATACTTGTCAGTCGAAAGCAGACCCTTCATCAAAATGTCTCCCTTGCCTTCGCGAATCAGGCTCACAGCCTTTATACCAGCCTTGTTCTCATCGGCTTCCTGCACCAACTCGAACTTTTCAGGATTGATACCCTCGGCAGCACAGACTTTCTTAATCGTATCAATGTCGCCGACCAAAGTGGCGTCTACAATACCTTTGTCCACAGCAGCGCTCACAGCGCAAATAGTATGGTCGTCATTCGCATAGGCGGCCACCAGTCTTTTCTTTCCCTTGGTCTTGACAAGTTCCAGAAGGTCATCTAATTTTGTAATCATCTTGATATTAGTTTGTTATTTACATTATGTATAAAAAAGAATTCTTTCAAACTTCTGCAAAGGTACAAAAAAACTTTTACATACGACATTTTTTCGTACTTTTGCAAACGCAATGCCATTCGTAGATAAAATACGCAACTATCGGAGCCTGTCCATCGTAGGTCTTGAAAAAAACACTGGCAAAACCGTCTGTCTTAACTACATTTTGGGAAGGCTGCACCAACTGGGGGTATCCACAGCCGTCACATCCATTGGCGTAGACGGCGAGCAGGTGGACTCCGTCTATGCCACTGCCAAGCCAGAAATAACACTCTACCAGGGCATGCAGTTCATCACCTCCCACAAGCATTATCTGCAACGCCGGTTAGTGTCCAAAATCCTCTCTGTCGACGAACGTCGCACAGCCCTTGGCCAACTGGTAACCGGCCAAGTGCTCCTCCCCGGACGCATCATCCTAAGCGGTGCTGCAACCACCGGCCTTCTCAAGCATCAATTGGCACAATTTCGCGACAGCGGCGTGCAACTCACCATCGTCGACGGAGCCCTCTCCCGGCTCAGCCTGGCCTCCCCCACCGTCACCCAAGCCATGATACTGGCCACCGGCGCCGCCGTCTCGCCCAACCTGCAACAACTCATCTCCCGCACCCGGTTTGTCTTCCGTCTCATCAACCTGCCCGAAGCCCCCGAAACCCTCCGCAACAGGCTCTCTGCCGCCGAAAGCGGGCTGTGGATAGTGGACAGCGACATGGTTCCACACAACCTCGGCATCCAATCCGTCTTCCTCCTCGGACCCGACAACAAAGAACTCTTTGACCAGGGCAATACCCTCTTTGTATCAGGAGCCGTCAGCAACCGACTGCTCAAATACCTCTCAACCCTGCCCAACATCAAGGACATCACACTTATAGTGAGGGACTTTACCAAACTCTTCATCACCCCCGATGCCTATGCCGACTTTACCCGCCGGGGCGGCACCATCCAAGTATTGCAGCGGTCACAACTCGCGGCCGTCTGTCTCAACCCAACCTCCCCCCAAGGCTACACGCTCAACTCCGACGATGCCTGCCGTCAACTCTCCGACGCCCTCCAATGCCCCGTATACGACGTAATGCGGTGCCCACACAAAGCATAGCTGCAACCCACACACCATCCCCACTCACCGCCTGATGTCCATAACCAAAAAAAGCAGACATCACGACATTTTTTTGAAAAAGATTAAACAAAACATTGTTAATTACAAAAAAAGATGTATCTTTGCAAAACGAAATATTAATAAATGCATAACCTATGTCAAAGCGTGTTAAACATTTAACTATTATCGTGGGGGTACTACTTTTCCCAATATTCATGTTCTCGGGTTGCATGAAAGAAGGAGTCGACACCATTGTGCTGCCTCTTCCCAATGGAAAAATCCCCTACTCGGTAATCCCTGAAAACATTCAGGACTCACTACGAGATCGAGGACTCGTCATCCATGAGGGACTGAACCCCGACACCCTCAACGGACACTTCGTATCAGCGCCGATGGTGCTGCAATATGCCTCCGACAACTACCAGGAACTCTTCTACGACCTGTACATGTCATTCGCGGGGCAGACTCAACGCGGCATCATCAAGTACAATGAAACCCAGAAACGCGAGGACATTGACGGGAGATCCCTCATGGCCAATGTAATCGGCGAAGGGAAAGACGTCACCATGTACTGTTTCCAAAACGTGTACGAATGCAATGCCAACGGCGACACCCTCTGGAGGAGCAAAACCGCCACCGTGGTATCCGGCACCATCGCCGATGAAGGCATAAAAAACTGCCAGTATGCCCATGTAGTACTCGACACCTGGGCACTGAACGATTACTATGCCTCGCCGCTGTCTGCACCAGGCACCTACCGCATCTGGTTCGACGGTGACAGCCTTGCCACAAGATTAACCAACTAACAGAAAGGCATCGGAAAATGAAACACATACTATCTTTTGCATTGTCTATCGCACTCATGACAGCTGCTGTCTGGGCTCAGAACACCGACACAAACACCGTCGCCAACTCCGGAGACACCGTCGCCCTTGCCCAACCAACAGACAACGAGGTAATCTTTCCCCACAGCCTGATAGGCATTCGCGGAGGCCTCAACCTCTCCGACATGCTCTACTCCCACCGGCCGGTCGACCGCTACAGCCACATATGGCAGCCACAAGGCATGCTCGGCCTCTTTGCACACTTCCAACTGGGCGAAAGCAACTTCTCCCTACGGCCTGAGGTAAGCGTCATTGGACGGGCCGACTCGCTGGTATGGAAAGACGTGGAATACCGCATGAAAGCCCACTACGCCGACTTCCGCCTCCCCATCGTCTACAACTTCCGCTTCCGCAACAGCTGCTGGTCGCCCTACCTGATGGTAGTACCCGAATTCTGCATGGCCTACGGAGGCAAAATAAGCTACCATGCCGACGACTTCCCCAACGGAGTAACAGCCAAAATCACCCGTGCCGACATCAACGACTATGACGCAGGCGTCATGTTCGGCCTTGGCATGGACATACTTATCAAAACCGGAGGCATGCCCATACTCCTCTCACTCGAAGGAGGCTACAACATGGGACTCCTCAACACCTTTGCCCAGCGCGAAATAAAGGACAACCCCGACATCGCAACCGACAACCGGTCAGTCATAGCCAACAACTTCTTCGGCGCCGAACTCTGGCAGGAATCCCGCTACAACCGCGGCATCGAAGTGGCCATGCGCTTTGCCCTCCCCATCGACGGCAGCTGGAAAAAGAAAGCCAAACCCATCGACCAAATCATCGACACCACACCCAAGACCCCCGACACCGTATTCGTCGTAATGGTCGACACCGCCCCCAAAGTGCCCGACACCGTATTCGTGCAAGTGGGCAACCCCACACCCAACGACAGCATCCAAGGCCTGCCCTACGTAAAGAAAGACTGCTACTCCTTCAGCGAAATGTACGCCTTCATCACCCTCGGCATGGACATCAGCGACAAACGGATATGCCTGTTCAACATCAACTTCGACTTCGACTCCTACCGCCTGCGCACCGAATCGCTCAAACCCCTGAACGACGTGGCACAAATGATGCAAGCCTATCCTGAAATGCGCATCAAAGTCTTCGGCCACACCGACAGCCTCGGCTCAGACAACTACAACTACAACCTCTCCCTGCAGCGCGCCAACGCCGTCATCAAATACCTCAAATCGCAAGGCATAGACGGAGAGCGCATGGAACCCGAAGGATTTGGCAAGAAATACCCCATCGACACCAACGAAACCGAAAAAGGCCGCTTCAGAAACCGCCGTGTTGAAATCGAAGTGGTAAACATCGGAACACGCATCACCGACAACGGTGAAAACACCACAAAAGAATAAACCGATCAACAAACATAAAAACGCACAACTATGCTAAGAAAAACAATGACAAAAGCAAGCTTAGCGGCAGTGGTCATCCTGTTGTGCCTTACAGGCGTCACCCATGCCCAGCAGGCCATAACCTGCTTCGGCGGTGACATATCCAACAGCACCGGGAGCGTAAGCTACAGCGGCGGCGAAGTGGCCGTAAGGTCCGCCACGGCACGCGCCATCACCGTAGTAAACGTCACCGAGTCCATGTCGGAAGGGGTGCAGCAACCCTTCACCGAACGCGACCGGCAGGCGCAAGGCATTGAAAGCCTCGCTGTCAACCTGTCGATATACCCCAACCCCACAGCCGACAATGTGGTGATGGAATGCGACCCGGCAGCCGGACAACTGACCTACACCCTTTACAACACCGCAGGACAAGTATTGCAACAAGGCACCTACAAAGGCGGCCAGCACCTCATCGACCTGCAGCAATATGTTGCGGGAAACTACATGCTCAAAGTAACAACAACAGACAAAACAAAAATGAATATTTACAAAATTATTAAGGCCAAATAGTCATGAAAAAAATTATCTTCTCCCTATTAGCAACCGTTCTCCTCGCCGGCACACTCCTTGCCCAAGCGCCCAAAGGATTCAATTACCAAGCCGTCGTCAGAAACCCCGCCGGTCAACTGATGGCCAACCGCAGCGTGAGCGTACGCATCAACATCCTGCAAGGCTCCGCCACCGGCACCACCGTCTACCAACAGACCGACAACGTAACCACCAACGCCAACGGCCTCTTCTCACTCGTCGTTGGCGAAAACTCGGCCGACTTTGCCAACATCAACTGGGCACAAGGCCCCTACTACATCATGAGCGAAATCGACCCCAACGGAGGCAACAACTACACCCTCTCCACCACCCAGAAAATACTGGCCGTGCCCTACGCACTGCACGCCACCGTGGCCGACCGCATCAGCGAACACTTCTCCTATGACGAACAAGACCCGCGTTTCCGCGCATGGGGCTTCCTCTACGACAGCCTCCGCAACGCACCCACACGCCTCAGCCAATTCATCAACGACCTCAACTTCCTCACCGAAGGCGACCTGCAACTGACCCTCCACGGCGACACCCTCTTCCTCAACAACAACACCTACGTCATCCTCCCCAACCGTGGCGGCAACACCACCATTGAATGGGACAGCGTCCTCAACCACCCCGTCTACCTCAGCCAATTCATCAACGACCTCAACTTCCTCACCGCCGCCGACCTCAACCCCCGCATCAGCGGCGACACACTCTTCTTCAACGACAGCACCTACGTCATCCTGCCTGCCAACGGCACCGGAGCCACCTCAATCGAATGGGACAGCGTCCTCAACCACCCCACACACCTCAGCCAATTCATCAACGACCTGCAACTAACCGTTAGCGGCGACACCCTCTTCTTTGGCGACAACAACTACATCATCCTGCCCCCCAACGGCCCCACCACCATCGACTGGGACAGCGTCCTCAACCACCCCACCAACCTCAGCCAATTCTACAACGACCTGGGATTCATCACCTCCGAAACCCAAGGCCTTAGCGACGTAATCGCCATCAACAACAACGCCAACGGCCAGATTAAAAACCTCAGCACACCCACCGACCCCGGCGACGCCACCAACAAAGCCTACGTCGACTCCCTGCTCGCCGCCCAGGCCACCGTGCTCAACAACCGCATGGACAGCATCACCAACGTCTACAACCAACGCCTCGACAGCGCCAACAACCGCATCTTCCAACTCGAACACCCCAGAATCAAAGGCTCCCTGCCCGGCATCTTCAGCGTTAGCGCCACCAAGAAAGTCAACTTCTCGCAAGGCAACCTGCAATACCGCCCCCGCATCAAAACCTGGCGCTTCGCCGTCAACCAGTACGACATCGCCGGCAGCGACAACAACAACGTATACATGCAGGCCTACTGCTCCTCGTGGGTAGACCTCTTCGGCTACGGCACCAGCGGCTGGGACGGCGGCGCCGGACGCTACATGCCCTACGAAACCACCACAAACAACACCGAATACACCGAAGCCACCGACGGCAACGACCTCATCGACTTCTATGCCAACGCCGACTGGGGATTCTACAACCCCATCATCAACGGCGGCAACCAAACCGCCCTGTGGCGCACCCTCACCTACAGCGAGTGGACCTACCTGCTCACCCAGCGCCCCAACGCCCACCAGCTGCAAGGCATGGCCACCGTGGAAAGCACCCCCGGCTACGTAATCCTGCCCGACGACTGGGTATGCCCCGCCGGTGTAACCTTCGTCAACACCAGCTCCAGCTACACCGTCAACGTATATAACGCCACCACATGGTCGACCATGGAAGCCGCAGGCGCAGTATTCCTGCCCGCCGCCGGCGTACGCGTAAGCAGCTCCACCTCCGACATCGGAATCCTTGGCAACTACTGGACCGCCAGCCACGTAAACGGCACCACCGGCTACTCCTTCCACATCGAAGCCAACCTCAACGTAATGCAGAATTCCGTCACCTACTCCACAGGCTGCTCCGTGCGCCTTGTCAGAGACTATTGATTCTGCCACCAATAACACAAAAGGTGCCCTTCCCCACAATGGAGAAGGGCACCTTCTTTATACACCGGGCAAAAAAGAGACCCCCGCAACAAAAAACCATCGCGAAACCAACCGGCAAAACCCAAAGCCACAACGCCACTCCCCTCCCAAAAACCCGTTCGCGTCACAAACCCTCAACACAAAACAACCATTAGGCCTACTGTCACAGCCCATCCCGCTGTTCGTGCCTGCCTACAACCGGTCAGGGTACAAACCTGCTCCAACTCCAGCCGCCCCAAAACCGCCCTTGCACCGCTCGTTCGCCGCCAGTTCGTCCGCAGTTATTCGACACTTATTGCACCTAAACCGAACAACTGCAAAAGAAATGCAGATGATGGGTAAACGAACGAACGGACCGACAACGGCGCAGCGGCCAGCGTGCACCGGAGTGATGATGATGTGCAGGGAATTCAGCTGTTGAGGAAACTGCGTGCGGCGGCAAGCAAACCCGGGTGGCACGACAGCATTTCGGCAATGCGGAGCGCCTCGTGGGGCACCTCGTCGCTGTCGTCGGGCACAAGCGAGTAGTCGATATAGCGGTTTATGTTTTGGGCCGTGAGCGGCTTGTCGACCAGGTCTTCTACAAATCCCTTCACCCTAAGGCGGCGGCAGGGGGTGCCCAGCTGGCTGTAGTGGGTAGTGATGATGGTGATAGAGTTTCTGGAATCCATGATGGAGACGAGCGCCTGCACCAACGCTTTGCCCTCAACGGGGTTGGTGGTTCGGGCGGGTTCGTCGACGAGCACCATGAGGCGCTCCCGCTCGCTGCGGTGCAGGATGTCGCTGATGCGCGTGATTTCGGATGCGAAACTGCTGAGGCCGTTCATTTCGTTTTGCTCGTCGCCGATGCAGAACACCACGTCGTCGACCGGTTCGAGGCAGCAGCTGGCCGACGGGACCGGGAATCCGAACTGGTACATGAGCTGTGCCAGCCCTATGCTTTTGAGCAATACGGTTTTTCCGGCCATGTTGGCTCCGGTGACGAGGGTCACCCCGTGGATGAGCTGTATGTCGACCGGCTGGTAACGGAGTCCTTCCGACTCGTTGCGCTGTTTGAGCCGTGGGTTTACAAGCCCTTTGAGGAAAAGGGTTTCACTTTGCAGCGGATTTTGCAGCTGCCACTGCTGCGACAGGAGGGCGCGGGCAAGTGTAAAGTCGATGTAGGCCATGGATTCCAGGGCTGTGGAAAGCGCGGCGGCATGTGGGCGGAGGCGGCTGCAGAGGTCGGCGACGACCTGTTGCTGGATTTCGTTTTGCTCGGCCAGCAGTTGGCTCATGCGCGTCTCGTCGGCGCCATTCATTTGGCGGCGCAAGGGGGCCAGGCGGCTGTCGTAGCTGTCGTAGATATAGAAGTTGGGCACTCCGGTGCCGTCAGGGTCGAGTATGGCAAAGGGCTCGCCGAGGTCGGGCAGGGGGAAGGTGTCGATAAGTCCGGTTTCGGCCAAGGCGCGACGGCTGATGTTGCACAGGTAGGCGAGGTTTTTTATCTCGAACAGTTCCACCTCGTCAAGCAGCATGTGGATGTCCAGGTTGTGGAGGGTGGTCCTGATGTCGTGCAGTTGCATGAGCTGGTGTTTCAGCACGTTTAGCGCCTGTGAGCTGGTGCTGTCGGTGAGGGTTGACTGCATGGTGCGGACGGCGGACTGCTCGCGGTCGAGGGTGTCGCGGTCCGTAATCCAGGGTTGTTCGAGCATGCGGCGCCGGCCGGCGGACGACATGAATTCCATGCTGTCGGCCACGTGCATGAGGCCCGGTACCTCTTTTATCTTGTCCTTTAACATAGGTCGTAGCTGTATTGTTTGCCCCGAAAAACAAAAAGGGCAAGTTGCGCGAACCTGCCCTTGTCTCGATACGTGCAGACTGTGACTTATTTGTCAAGCTCCTGCTGGCGCAGGTGCTGAACGTATATGGCTTTCTGTCTGCGTTCCCGATTGATTACGGAAGGTTTAGTGAATTTCTGGCGCTCGCGGAGCTCTTTGACGACGCCGGTTTTTTCGAATTTTCTCTTGAGCTTTTTCAGGGCTTTTTCGATGTTTTCACCTTCTTTGATAGGAACTACAATCATTGTTTAAACCTCTTTCTTGTTAGGAATTGATAAATATGTTTATTTCGTTTTCTGCGCTTAGAATTGCAGGTGGCCTTGTGCAGCGGCATCGTTAAGGGCGGCCAGAATGCCTTTCTTGTTGATAATACGCATACCCTTTGCACTGACCTTCAAGGTAATCCACATATCTTCCTCGGGGATGTAGAATTTCTTGGTCTGCAAGTTGGGCGAGAAGGTGCGCTTGGTATGGATGCGCGAGTGGGACACGTTATTGCCACGGATGACTTTCTTTCCTGTAATTTCACAAATCTTTGACATAATTGCTATACTTTTTTTATGTTTTCTACGTTACTTAGAGCATGCTTTTTTTGAGAAAAGCGGTTGCAAAAGTCGGACTTTTTTTTGAATTGGCAAAAAAATCGCCCCCCGTTTTTTGGCAAATCTGGATTTTTTAACATTTTATATTTTATAACATATGATTACAAAGCTGTTTACAAGTTTTTAAAAACAAAGATTTAACATTGTTTTTTCACACAGTTATGGGATAATAACCTGTTAAAAAGTCTTGGTGGAGCCTCGGATTTTCAAAATTTGGCCTTTGGAATGTTTGCGAAAAAAATCATCAACTGGTATGCCGAAAATGGGCGCAGCCTGCCGTGGAGGGAGACCGACAATCCCTATTATATATGGTTGTCGGAAGTCATAATGCAGCAGACGCGCATTGAGCAGGGCATGGACTATTATGAGCGCTTTGTCCGGGAGTACCCGACGGTGGCCGCGCTTGCGGCGGCCTCGGAGCAGCAGGTGCTTAAAAGCTGGCAGGGGCTGGGCTACTATTCCCGTGCGCGCAATCTGCACGCCGCAGCCAGGCATATTGCCTATGAGCTTGGAGGGTGTTTCCCCGATACGTACGAGGGCATACGCGCCCTCAAGGGTGTGGGCAGGTATACGGCCGCGGCCATTGCCTCGTTTGCTTTCCGTCTCCCCTACCCCGTTATCGACGGTAATGTGTACCGGTTTGTTTCCCGCCTCTACGGTATCTATACCCCGGTGGGTACTGACAGGTCATACCGCGAGTTTGAAGGGGTGCTCGGCAACTTGATTGACCGTGAAAGGCCCGACCTTTTCAATCAGGCCATGATGGATTTCGGTTCGCTGTGCTGCAAGCCGTCGGGGAGTGGCTGCACAGGCTGCATCTTCGCCGAGGAATGTGTGGCCTACGGGAAAGGTGTGGTGGAGCAACTTCCTGTAAAACTGTCGCCACAAAGGACGACCGAGCGTCATTTCTACTATTTCGACGTCCGCTGGAAGGAGCCTTGCGACACTATGCTTGTGCACCTGCGGGAGGAGAGGGATATATGGCAGGGGCTGTATGAGCTGCCGCTGCACGAGACGGCGGAGGCCGTTCCATCCCAATTGCTACCCACGTGGGCCATGGGGCTGCTGGAGGAGCGGTTCGGCAAGGAGCCTTCACACATCAGCATTGGGCGGTGCATTACCCACCGCCTGACCCACCAAACTATAAACGCCCGCTTTATTTTGGCCAATTTTGACTGCAGGCCGCCCAAAATACCGAAATCATTGCAAATGACATCGCCCCAAGCAATAAATAATCTCCCTGTTTCGCGTTTGATTGACAGGTATTTGTCGGAAATGTGAATATCTTTATTAGTTCAGTTCGACAAAAAATGCTATCTTTGCATCACGAATTATACGGAAACACCACGCAGTAAACACTCAAAGAAACTAAATTATTATATAGCATACTATGGTAGGAGTAAACAAAGTAATTCTAATAGGCAACTTGGGCAAAAATCCCGATGTTGTAGCCTTCCCCCAAGACCGCCACGACGAAACCTCCAATCTGGTAAAGAAAGCTTCATTCCCACTGGCAACCACCGAATACCGTAGAAACAAAGACGGCGAGAGAATAGAACAGACCGAATGGCACAATGTGGTTTGCTGGCGTTCACTAGCCGAGATAGCAGAAAAGATTCTGCGCAAAGGAACCCAAGTTTATGTTGAAGGCAAGCTTCAGACCCGCTCCTGGGAAGACAAGGACGGGAACAAGCGATATATCACCGAGGTTGTTGCCGACAATTTCACCGTAATCTCTAACCGGAACCGGCCGGACGAACCGACCACGCACGACAACGACCCCCTTTCATCCATTCTGAACAACGACACTGAGCCTATTGGGGATTTGCCTTTCTAAGGCCAGCGACCCAACCTTGTTTCAAGCACAAATGCCGGCACGGTTACCCGGCCGGCATTTGTGTCAGATAAAGGAACTTGCTATTTTTCAGTATAGCCGGGTTTACCCAAGAGGCGGAACATGTTCTTTTTGTATGCCTCAACCCCTGGTTGGTCAAAGGGGTTGACCTGTAGTACATAGCCACTTACGCCACAGGCAAACTCGAAGAAGTAGATGAGTTGGCCGAGAACATATTCGTTTATTTCGGGCAAGAGGATACGGAGCACGGGTACGCCGCCGTCACGGTGGGCAAGGATAGTTCCCAGTTCCGCATTGTGGTTAATCTCTGTCAGAGACTTGCCCACCAAGTAGTTGATGCCATCCAGGTTCTTCTCGTCGGAGGGAATTTCAATTGTTTGGCGGGGACGGTCGACACTTACGACGGTCTCGAACATGAGACGCTCGCCCTCCTGGACATATTGACCCATGGAGTGGAGGTCGGTTGTAAAGCTGAGGCTGTGGGGAAGGATGCCCTTGCCTTCTTTACCCTCGCTTTCGCCGTACAGTTGTTTCCACCATTCACTGATGTATTTTAGCTGAGGCACAAAGTTCTCTAATATTTCCACTTTGTAGCCTTTTCGGTACAGGCAGTTGCGTACTGCTGCATAAAGGAGCGCCGGGTTGGCGGTGATGCTGTCCTCTTTTATGCATAACTCCCGCATGTCGCGAGCACCTTGCAGCAGTTTGTCGATATCGTATCCGGACATGGCTATCGGCAACAGACCGACCGGCGTAAGTACCGAGAAACGGCCACCCACATTGTCGGGTATGACATACATACGATAGCCTTCCTGCACGGCTATGTCGTGAAGGGCGCCCCGTTTTGCGTCGGTTATGGCAACGATGCGGTTAGCCGCCTCGGCACGACCGTATTTGTTCTCTATATGCGATTTTATCAGACGGAAGGCTACCGCAGGCTCGGTGGTGGTTCCCGATTTTGAGATGACTGCCACTGCATAATCGTGTGCATCGAGCAGCTGCATGAGCTGGCAATAATAGTCTTCGCTCAACGTATGGCCGGCATAGACAACAAACGGATGGTCGCGACCGGGTTCCTGCATGGCAAATTCCGACTGCAACGCCTCGATCACAGCACGGGCACCAAGATAGCTCCCACCGATGCCGACTACCACAAAGAGGCGTGCTTTCGCGGAGAGGTGGGCCACATCCTGCTTTATGCCGGACACCACATCGGGAGAGATTTCGGCAGGGAGATTCACCCACCCGAGGAAATCATTGCCTTTTCCAGTGCCTGCCAACAGTGTCTTTTTGGCGCTTATTACCTCGTTTTCGATAGCAGCCATATCGGCGTCTGCCAGAAACTGCTGCAAATACTCAGTGTTCAGTTTGATTGTATCCATAATTGTGTGTTTTAATGTTGAGATTGCAAATTTACACATAAAATTCGGAATAGCAAGATTTCTTTACATCAAAATATAGAATCAAGAAAACGGACATTATTGAAACTACATTAAATACTTGTTATTTCCTGCCTTCGCAATTCGAACACTAACTTGTAATGCTACTTTACATTGCAGCACCTGAAACAATAATCAACGCGGACAGAATGCTATTTTCATGAAAAAAAGTTCATTATTTGACTAAAAAAGTGTTGGGATAAAAAAAAATGCGTATCTTTGCAATTTGAAATATAGACTAATATTTATAGTAACAAAAAGTATATCATTATGTTGAAAAAAGTATCAAAACTCACGGTACTGTTCTGCATGTTGGCATTTGCAGGCAGTGCCTTTGCCCAGAACGAGGTTCCTGAGTATCCTCAATACGGTTTCTGGAGCAATTGGAGTATCGGTGCTACAATCTCTTTCGATTACCAGCCCGATGTGGACATGTTTTACGGTGTAGAAAAGCCTTTCTGGGGCGGTGGATTCAATGCCGGTACCGGTATTGTGCTCCAAAAGGAAGTTGACCGTGGTGCATATCTCCGTTTCCGCTACAACCACCCCACATGGTTCAGCAACTGCAACAAAGGACCTCACGAGAACAAGACTGGAAATGGAAATTATGGTGTTGCCGACACCACCATTACCATGGATCGTCACGGTGCCATTACCGCTGAGTTCCTGCTCTCCTTGAACAACTCTTTCCATAACTGGAAACCCGAACGCCGCGGTAACCTCTATGTCTTTGCCGGTGGTGGTATTGCTTCCAGCTACAATGATGGTCGTGCCATGTATCGCGACGGTATCCAACTGGATGCCGGTCTCGGTTTCAGCTACAGAGTCTGCGAGCGCAGCACCCTCTTCCTCGAGGTTGAAGGCGACGTGATTGCCGATGCTCCTGCATTCTGGAGAAAAGGTGTTGGTTTCCACCACACCAATGTTTTGGCCACCTTTGGCTACCTCTTCCACCTTGGCGTGACTTCCGCCGACAAGGAACTCATTGCCCAGCGTGCCCTCCTTACCAAGGAACACCTCGACGCTTTGACTGCCGAGAACGACGCTGTCAAGGACGAACTGGCTCAGGCTAAAGAGAATGAGAAGAAACTCAAAGATCAGATTCAGAAGCTCAACGACAATAACAACAACGTCAGCCAAGAAGCATTGGCTCGTGCCCAGCGCGTATCCGACAGCCTGAACAACGTGATTGGCAAACTCAAAGCCGACCAGCTGAACTACTATGCTATTCCTTTCTCGGTTCTCTATGCTAACGATGATTGGCATGTGTCTTCCTACGAGATGATTAAGGTGAAGGCCGTGTCTCGCGTCATGAAAGACAACCCCGACCTGAAACTCACTATTGTTGGTTTCTGCGACTACACCGCCTCCGACGAGTACAACATGAAGCTCTCTGAGAAACGTGCCAAAGAGGTCAAACGCCTCATGGTTGACAAATATGGTGTTGATGCTGACCGTCTCACCGTTGATTGGAAGGGTAAGACTGTCGCCTTCGGTGACATCCAGTACTCTCTCAATCGTCGCGTTTCCTTCTACCGCGTGATTGAATAATCAAAGATACACAATCTTAAAAGAAAAGGGAGCAGATGCTCCCTTTTCTTTTTTAATCTGTGGAGATACTACATTGAAATAATCTTGAATTCAACCCTCCTGTTCTTGGCTCTACCTTCCTCGGTGTCATTGGTACCAAGCGGCATACTTTTACCATAGCCCTTATACTGTAGGCGTTTTTCACTCACACCCTTGGAGAGAAGGTAATCTACAACAGCTTTTGCCCGGTTTTCAGACAACCGTTGGTTATACGAGTCGGAGCCCTTTCCGTCAGTGTGTCCACATATCTGGATGCACATTTCGGGATATGAGTCGAGTAGTGCCATAAGTTTCATCAGCTCAAAAAAAGACTGTTGTAAAAGAGTGCTTTTATCGAACTCAAAGTATATTTCCTTCATAACAAAAGTGCTTCCCACAGAAAAAGAAGGCTGCTCAGCAGTAAGGTATGTGGAGTCCACATTTAAATCATCAGCCTCTGGAGGGGTACAGTTCAAGCACTCTACCTTGACGTTATCAATATAATAGTATGCTCCAGGCAACAACCTTGTTAAGGAATCGGGTTCTGTAAACCCCGACCTCTCAACGGTGTTGAAGTTACCAAGCGTTATATATTGTTCCCCTCCCTGTGCAATAAAGGTTCCTGTAATACTATCCCAGCCTGCCGTATTCACAAGGGGCCTGCCAAAATCATTGACCACCTGCGGTTCGTACAATGTGGCGACGGTTTGGTACACATTCTCTGAAAGGAATTCACGCTCTTTGTGCAAGAAAAGGCTTCGGACAGTATCGTCAATCCGTTCATTAGTAAAAAGGCCTCCCAATGTAGCAACAGCACCCGTAGACTCTTCCGAAAGACTAACATAAAAAGTCAGTCGAATACTGTCGCCCTTGCGTAGTGTACGCCGAAGACGGGTCTGCAGATACTCCCTGTAATCGTTCCTGCTGCAATAAATACCACAATAGCCATCGCCCTCATAAGGAATCTGATTACCCAGTTTGTTCACAGGCACACCGCATTCCTTGCTGCCACAAACGTTAAAATAATCAGCACTGCCCCGAGTGGGCTGATACCAACAGTCCACAATCGACAGCACTCCAACTGCATCAATCCGTTTGGGACAACTTCGGTATTCCTCAAAAGAGCCATTGTACACCAGATTGGTATGCTCAACCGTATCCTGTTCTTGAGCACTGGCGCCTATTGCTGCCAGCACCATTCCTATCAACAAACCATTCTTTCTCACATTCATTGCCCAGCCCTGTTCAGTGTTTTCATCATGCTGTCCCACAATTTCTCAGCAGTAATATCCCAACTGAATTGCTTCCTCCTTACACGTCCCTTCTCAACCAGTGAGGAACTCAAGGCTTCGTCGTTCGCCAAACGGTACAGAGCGTCGGCCATTTCGTCAACATTCAACGGGTCTATCAGCAGAGCAGCATCCCCTGCCACCTCAGGCATAGATGTCGTGGTAGACGTTACAACCGGTACATCTGATTGAAATGCCTCAATTATCGGTATGCCGAATCCCTCAAAAAGGGAAGGGTACACCAACGCCGTGGCTGCGCCCACAAGCCTTGTCAGGGTCTCGGCCTCAGCCCTGCCCCAAAACGCCACATCCTCCTTGTGGGTCATCTGATCATACGCCGCCTTCAACTCGTCCTGCCACCACACCTTCTGCCCCACCACAAGCAGCATCATATTATCCTTATCTCGCTCCTTAAAACGGTCAAAAGCCGTCAGCAATGTTGCCAAATTCTTCCTTTTTAGGATAGTACTTACAAAAATAAAATACTTCCTGCCATGCATACACTGCTCAATAACCTGCTTTCGCTCAGCCTCGTCCAAAGGGCGATAGCCACTGTGTGCCCCGTCATATACAACATCAATCTTCCCCAAATCAATGTGATAAGTGGCAGCGATATCCTGCTTGGAGAACTCCGACACGGTAGCAATGCGTGTACTGTAACGGGCAAACTGGGGGAAAAAGTAAGTCATATAACGCTGGTGCGAAGGTTTCAAATAGTCATTGCTATGCTCAAAATTGATATCGTGAATCACAGCCAAAGTGGGAACCTTGGAGCCAAGCGATATATAACCATCGGGTGATACAAACAGGTCTATCCTATACTTCTTCAAAGCCCTTCGTACCGCACACTCAAAGAACATATACCACAACACAGGATGCCGGGCCTGCGGACACAAGACAATCGGATGCACATTCGTCCCATAAACAAACTGTGGGTCATACCTCCTGTCAAAAAAGAAGTAAAAATCATGCTCCGGATGAGCCTGCACAATCCGCCGCAGTGTCTCAGCCGTAAACCACCCAATCCCGTCCAGTTTGCCAGGAAGAAGCAGTCGGGTATTAAAAGCGATCCTCATCCCAATACAGTTTTCTCTATCACCACCGGAAAATATTCCTGCTCCAGCAAATGGATTTTATCTGCAAGCGTATCGGGCGTATCCTCCGCCGTCAGCGCACACTTGGCCTGGAATAGAATCTTGCCCCTGTCATAGTGCTGGTCGACAATATGAATCGTAATCCCACTCTCCTTCTCATTGTGGGCAATAACCGCCTCATGCACATGGTGGCCATACATTCCCTTTCCGCCATACTTGGGCAGCAAAGCGGGATGTATATTAATAATCCTGTTGGGAAAAGCCTCCAACATATCCTGCGGAACAAGCCACAGAAACCCGGCCAAAATAACCCAGTCTATATTGCGCCCCTGCAAAAAATGAAGCACTGCACCGTTCTCATAGAAATCGGCCCGATTAAAATAACGGGCCTCCACCCCCAAACGCTGTGCACGCTTGGCCACAAAGGCATCTTTCCTGTTATAAACAATGCAGTCTACACTAACCTTGTCACTTCCACTGAAGTACTCACTTATACGTTGGGCATTGGTGCCGTTGCCCGAAGCCAGTATTGCTAACCTTATCATATCATTTCATTTAGTAAACGTACAACAATAACGCTAAAAGTCTCTAATTGTTGTGTTTCCACCAAAATTAACATTTAAAGCCCCGAAAATGTATGAATTTAACATTTTAATACTGTGTTTTGCCCAATTTTCGACCAAATAAACTGCATGTTTCAGGCAAATAAAAAACCAACAAAAAGACATCAAACACATGATAAACAAGTAATTGAAATAACCATAGGCAAGAAAAAAAGTTAAAAAACATGGATATATGGAAAAAATTTCGTTTCTTTGCACCCTGTTAAACTAAAAAAATTAAATAAAATGTCTGAAATTGCAACGAAAGTAAAAGCTATCATTGTAGATAAGCTCGGTGTTGATGAAAAAGATGTTACGCTCGAAGCCAGCTTCACAAATGATCTCGGCGCTGACTCTTTGGACACTGTTGAATTGATTATGGAACTTGAGAAGGAATTTGACATCCAGATTCCCGACGAAGAGGCTGAGAAAATCGTCACCGTTGGCGACGCCGTCTCATTCATCGAAAACGCTCAGAAATAATTAAATTCGCCGCTTCAGTACAATGAATCTGAAACGTGTTGTAGTCACTGGTCTCGGCACACTTACCCCTATTGGAAATAATGTATCTCAATTCTGGGACTCTTTATTAAGAGGAGTAAGTGGTGCCGGCCTGATTACACATTTCGATGCCTCCAACCTCAAATGCCGCATCGCCGCCGAGGTAAAAGGCTACGACCAAACACAACATTTCGACCGTAAAGAAGTCCGCACCCTCGACCTCTTCACCCAATACGGCTTAGTCGTAGTGGACGAGGCCCTCAAGGATGCGGGTCTTGACATAGAAAAAACCAACCGCAACCGCATCGGTGTAGTATACGGCACAGGCATGGGCGGCTGCGAAACCTTCCAAAACGAGATAATCTCGTACGCCGAAGGCCATTACACCCCCCGATTCAGTCCATTCTTCATCACCAAGACCATCGGTGACATCTGTGCCGGACAAATATCCATCAAATACGGATTCCGCGGCCCCAACTACTGCACCACGGCCGCCTGCGCCTCCTCGGCCATGGCCATAGCCGACTCCTTCATGCTGCTGCAACTGGGCAAAGCCGACATCATGGTAACCGGTGGCAGCGAAGCCGCCATCATCCAAGGGGGCATAGGTGGATTTGCCTCCATGCGTGCGCTCTCCCTGCGCAACGACGACCCCGCCACTGCCTCGCGTCCCTTCGACAAAGACCGCGACGGTTTCGTCCTGGGCGAAGGCGCCGGAGCCCTCATACTTGAAGAATACGAGCACGCCAAAGCACGCGGAGCCAAAATCTATGCCGAAATCACCGGCTGCGGACTGACCGCCGACGCCTACCACATCGCCGCATCCCACCCCGAAGGACTGGGAGCCATGATGGCCATGCAACAGGCAGTCGAAGACTCCGGAATGAAACTCACCGACGTCGACCACATCAACACACACGGCACCTCCACCCCTGTCGGCGACATCTCCGAACCCCGTGCCGTCGTCTCGCTCTTTGGCGAACATGCAAACAAAATCACCCTCAACTCCACCAAATCCATGACGGGCCACCTGCTCGGCGCCGCCGGTGCCGTAGAGGCAATCGCAACCATACTCACCGTAAAAAATGATGTCATCCCCCCCACCATCAATCACTTCACCGACGACCCCGACATCGCACCCCTCGACTTCTCCTTCAATCATCCCACACACCGCCGCGTAGACTTTGCGCTCAGCAACACCTTTGGCTTTGGTGGACACAACGCCTCCCTGGCTTTCCGCAAAATATAAGCCATGCTGAACCTACGCCGCTATAAAGGAGAAAACAAAGACTTTTACCTCTTCTTCAAAAACACGCTGGGTTTCACGCCCCGCAACACCCAGCTATACCAAATAGCATTCATCCACAAATCCAAGTCACTCGACCTTGGGCAGGGACACAAAGTCAACAACGAGCGGCTCGAATACCTCGGCGACGCCGTCCTAAGCGCCGTCGTAGCCGAATTCCTCTACAAAAAATACCCCAACCAAGGCGAAGGCTACCTCACCGAGATGCGCTCCAAAATCGTAAGCCGCGCCAACCTCAACAAACTGGCCCAAAAAATAGGCCTCTCCCAGCTGGTGCAATACAACCGCATGTCGCAGGGCATATTCAAATCAATCGACGGCGACACCTTCGAGGCGCTTGTGGGAGCCATCTACCTCGAAAAAGGCTACAAATTCACCCGCCACATCGTCATCGACAAAATCATCAACATCCACCTTGACGTCGATGCCATGGCTCATACCGACTGGAACTTCAAAAGCAAACTCATCGACTGGGGCCAGAAAAACCACCACAAAATCAGCTTCGAAGTCGAGCGCGTATTCTACCAAGGCAAGGAAAGCCGCCGCCAGTACGACGTCCGCGTCAAAATCGACGGCTCGCCAGCCGAGCACGCCATAGAATACTCCATCAAATCCGCCGAACAGCTCGCCTCCGAAAAAACCTACAAGAAATACCAGGAGCAAGGCATCATACCTCCCCACTCAACCCAACCCTAATCCCCCGCCTCACAAAGACATCCCCCACACACAAAACACACCGGTGCAATCCTCACACCGCCCTTACCCCTATTTAACATGTACCCTGCCCCGATCCAGCCGACGGAGCATCAACGGAGCATCATCGAAGCAAGAGCGAAGCAACAACGGCCCCGGCTCCTCTCCCCGAACATCCCAAATACCCACTCAAATTAAGGCAAAACAAATACATTGCAAATATAGCCATTATTTATCAATTACAAAAATAAAACTACTTTCTATATAGAAATGACATACAAAAAAAGTCCCCGCCATGCTGACAGGGACTTCTGTTTTTATGTGTTTTAACGTTTACATGATTGTATCTATTTTTGTAATATTAATAGCCCTAAAATAACTGCTACTGCGGTTACAACTATTATACCTGTTCCATAACCTTTTTTTGAAGTATTTTTTTTATCTGATTTCGATAATGTGTATGCCTGATATTGGGTATTGTAAACATATCCATTATAAATATTATTATCATATAACTTTTTCTCCGTGGTAATATTATATGTGTTATAGAATGAACTAGCAGTTTCACATATGCTGTCACGTACAACTTTATCATACAAATCATACTCAGGTGCTTCATGGTTTGGATTTCTCATGTTCTCACATACATCTTCTCTTTTTTTCATCACAACAATTTCTGGTTCTGCATAATTTGTGACGGACGACACATAAAAGTCGTTGTTTACCGTTACTAACTGTACGTTATCACCAACAGTATATGTAATAATGTCAGAGAAGTGATATGGGGATTCTTCTACTGTGAAATTTAGCCTTGACTTCTGTGATGGATAACGTTGTATGTCGCAGGATAGCATTGGTTCCGAGGAAATGTTGTAAGTTTTTACATGTTTTTTTGTATGAGGAGGTACAGCTATTATCTGTTTTTCTTTAACGGTGACTATATTTGATTCAGAATGTGCCATAGCTCTACTTGAAGTAGCGTTTGCATACCGACTTGCAGATTTTGTGGTGTTAGCCGTTACTGGACCACCTGGTGTGGGAATTGGTTCAATCCGACCAGCTGAAAGCGCTGCCGAACGCGATGCTCCGTATCCGTATGACATTGATGATGCTACATTCATAGTTGAACCTTGGCTCCACTCTCGATAGCGGAACATATCGTATGCCATTCCATTCACTACAAAGAAAGATTTGGCAAGATCAATGTAAATAATTTCATTGGTCTTGTTGTAGAATTCGAAGTCGGCAGTACCTCCATTTGACCAAAAGTTATAACTAATAATGCATTGTGAATTCTCATATTGATATTCACCGTTTCCGCCCTTTTTTAGGACTTCTTTATTCACAGGTTTTGCCTCTGAAACCTGACAGAATTGATAAGTGTTTGAACACGATGCCGATAGTATACATAGTACACTGGCAATGATAATGTAGTTGTTTTTTTTCATAGTTGTATTATATAGTTTATTAATTATTTGCCTACTCTGATGAATGCAGTTTTCGGCTTCCCTGCCTGAGCTGGAAGCTGATGGTCTCAAAAATAAAGGGTATGAAGAAAGGGGTGAGTCTTTCGTTTTTACTACTTATTTCTGTATTAGGTGTCTGGTAAAACCTTTGTGGTAAATAAGTCGTACGAAAATCCACGCCCCTTAGCGTGAACTTACCGCTTGCTTATTCTCACCACTTGAGTTTACCAGACTTCAATACAGGAGAACAAGAGCGTCAAGCTCAGTTATTTATGTCTATTTCTTTGTATCTTTACATAGTTGTGTATTTTGTTGTTTTGATGGTGCAAAGTTAAAACTTTTTTCTCAATCTGCAATCTTTTTTGAGTATTCTATTACAAATCCTACCATTTCAGCCGCATCTGTATGCGCCATTGCTGGCGGTGGTTGGAGTCGATCAGGTCGTAGCCGGAGCCGAAGGTGTCGCGGTCGGTGTAGGCGGTGAGGCCGTATTTGATGCCGATGTTCCAATGGGGGGTGATGTCGTAGCGCGCCACGAGGTAGCAGCGGTAGCCCTCGTTCTGAAACACTGCGCTGTTGTACTGGTAGATGAAGTCGCTCTCTACGGTGTAGAGCCGTGCTTCGTAGTCGTCCACGTCGAACCATGCCACACGTGCCGCAACGGTAAGCGGGATATGCTGTGGATGGTACTGTATGTCTTGGTAGAGCAACAGCCCTTTGTCTGCCCCCGTTTCGTCGCCATGATAGTGTGTGTACCCTATCCGTGTCACTAAGCGCCAGGCCCCCGAGCTGTATTCTATGTCGCCCTGCACCTGGTGGCGGTAGGTCTGCTCCAGCAAATATTTTCCGTCCACCATAGTCGAAGGGGTGATGTTTCTTCCCTTTTCCTTATACCGGTAGCGCACGTGCACCGAAAGCCCCTTGACAAGCTCCACAGGCCGGGAAAGCATCAGTCGGTACTCCTGCCCGTGTGTAGGGGCATAGGCAAGGTATTTCATGTGCGGAAAGTAGAACCAGTCGGCCATGCCCGCAGCCGTTATGCCCAGCGGCAGCCGCCCCTGATAGTGGCAGCCAATGCCCATCTCGTTTTGGGGTGTGCTGCTTTGGCCTAAGGCTATGGCGTGCAGGTTGTGGTAGGTGGGGGAATAGTATCGCATCAGCAGGCTGGCACGGTGCATGTTGTTGAAGACGAATTCCCCACCCACGACCGCAGCAGGGCTAATGTTGGCCACCGCGCTGTCGAAGGCATGGTTTGCGCATATCGCGGCTTCGCCAAACAGTAGTAGCCGCCCATGCCGGTAGGCAGCGTCGAGGCCTACATTGATGTTGCTGTTGCCACGGAAGGCGTTGTCGTTATATACGTATGTGGCAGGCTCGATAACCTTCTCCCAAAGGGTAGCCGCTCCGGTCAGCCCTATCTGCAGGTTGCTGTTGCGGTACTCCAGGTGCCCTCCTATAAGGTGTTCGCCCAGCTGGTTTCGCTTTTTGATTTCGGTCTCGGTGCGGTGGTAGCCCGAATTATAGATGCTTTGCACGGTATCCTCCCTCTCTTTCCGCGGCAGTGTTGCGTCGCGGTCGGCATACGAGTAAGCCACTGACAGGCTCCAGTGCCGGGGCAGGGCAATTGCGACTGCCGCACCCCGCAGGTAGCCATATTCGGTAAATGCCCCGTTGGGGCGGATGCCTGCGCTGTGTCGGCTGATGACGGTCTCCCACGATGCCCTCGGCCCAAACCCCGACCAAAGGGTGAGGCCCTGCCCCCACTGGGCGTGGTATTGCCCTAAGACAAGTCGCTGGATATAGGCTCCACGGCCTTTGCCAATGTCGTTCACCATAAGGCTGTAGCCATAGAAGTCGAACCCCTTCTGCTGGCTTGCGGCAAAGAAGGCTTCGCCCGGGTCTTTGTCGCCAGCCAGCTGCAGCTGCACGCGGTCTTTGTAACGGAAATAGTACCGCCACATCAGCCGCAAGTTGTCGCCCTCGTAGATGCTGTCGCGGTAGCCTCGTGCCTCCTCCACAGTGCCGCCCATGCCCAACACCAGGTTGCTGTGTCCGTGTGTCAGTATTTCTTTCAGCGTGGCACGCTGGGCTGTATCTATGGGTTTGAAGGTCACCAATGGGCGCAGCAGCTCCACTGTCATGCTGTCGAAACCGTTGATGGCATACAACTCCTCGACACTGAGCAGCGGGCCATATAGCAGCACATATGCCTTAAGCCGTTCCCGCTGCAGGTCGCTCACAAAGGGGAAGTCGCGCAGCGACAGCAGTGTGTCGTTCACGTTGGCAGGCATTTCGCGGTAGGTCTCGTAGAGCTCCATCAGTTCCTCGGCAGTTTCGTCCTCGCCCTCTTCCACCAGCAATTCCAGATAGCTCTGCCATGCGTAGGGCATCAGCTCCTGTGTCTTGCCGGCCAATGGCACAAGCAACAGCAATAGGGCTATAATCCATGCCTTCATGGTATCTTCACTATTATCGGCAGGTGGTCGCTATATCCACCCAGGTACTTCATCCCCGAATAGGTGCGGAAAGGCTTTTTCCCCATGTGCCGGTTGTCGTCCACCAGCATATACTCGGGGGCAAACACCTCAACGTCCAGTTGGCGGTTGGCAACCATCTGGTCGATACATGACCAGATGCCCTGGTATTTATAGCTTCCTTCCCCTTTGGGTATGCGGCACATCAGGTTGTAGAGCCCCTGCGCGTTGTTGCATCCGCCCTTAAATCCTAACCCCTGGTTGACTGCATCCTCTTCGGGTGCGGCATTGAAGTCGCCCATGGCCAGTATCAGGGCGGTAGGGTGCGCTTGCTGTAGGCTGTCCATTATGGTCAATAGCCTTTGGGCTATCGCCAGTCGGTACCGCTCGGCCTCGGCTCCATTACGTTTCGATGGCCAGTGGTTCACCAACAGATAGCAGCTGTCGCCTTTATAAAGTACCCCGCCCACTAAGAGGATGTCCCGCGTGTAGAATGCCTCAGTGCTGTCGGACACTACTATGGGATTTGATTCCACAACCACAAACATATCACGCCGATACAGCAAGGCACAGTCTATCCCACGTCGGTCAGCCGACTCAAAGTGCACAAACTCGTACCCCTTGCTCCGCAGGGGAGTAAATAGGCATAGGTCTCTCAGCACCCGGTCGTTTTCCACCTCGGCCAGCCCTATTGCTGCCGGATAGCCCATTGCGGCAATGGTCTTGTATATCTTGTTGCGTTTGTCGGCATAGCGTTTTGCTGTCCAATGGTTTTCGCCCTGAGGTGTGAAATCTTCGTCATCTTTGAGCGTGTCGCGCTGCGTGTCGAAGAGGTTCTCCACATTCCAGAAAGCTATCGTCCAGCGTGCGTCCTCCTGTCCCCAAAGCATGGACGGGAGTAGAAAGAGAAGAATGGAGAAAACCGAACGGCACGTTTTCATAGGTGTCGCTCTTTGTCTGCGTGGTTGCGGATATACTCCACCATGCCGATGGCCTCTTCCATATCAGTATCCATCAGGACATGGAGAAACTCATGTCCCGGCAGCGTGGTGCGTACTATGACCTGATAGCAACCTCCGGGACCGAAGTCGCTGGAGTTGTTGCACGTCACGTCCGCAATGCTGCCGTATGGCACTTGGATGCCCTCCATCACCATAAAGTCCTCATAGAAAAGCAAGGGCATGTCGCGTGTCCACAGCATCTGCTGGGGCTCGCCATAGCGTGCCACCATCGTTTCCCCATACTCCTCGCGCCGCAGCTCCAGTGTCTCATTGACTTTTGGCTCCACCCGTTTCTTGCTCCACCAAAAGGCTGCTATGGGCAACAGGGTGAGCAATGCCAGTAATGCGTTTTCCAAAAAGTCAGACATGAGCAGTGGCTATTGGTAATGTGCGGCGGCGGGCGTTCCGCCCGCCG
>Ga0310697_10001377_pt1 | contig 28686 bp, 20 predicted proteins | sample 172DNAGHGlowgp2_FD_203883 | JGI IMG/M metagenome (GOLD analysis project Ga0310697, IMG submission 203883) | Sheep rumen microbial communities from Palmerston North, Manawatu-Wanganui, New Zealand - 1728 DNA GHGlow gp2 (v2) (version 2) | ecosystem: Host-associated > Mammals > Digestive system >... | reverse complement strand
ACATGGCCAAGTCCTTAGGCGTCAGCAACAACCAGGTGCGTGTCACCGTCATGTACTCCATGTCGAAAGACATCTCTACCCACCAGAGCCTTGACCCCTCAGTGACACCAAACCATTTCTACGGCGAGTTCGGCAAGACCTACCGCTATGAACTCACCAAGGACTTCACGAAATATGCGAATGACCTCAACGCCTTCCGCAAAGACTGCTTCTACAAGAATGCCTCCGAGGTAGAACTCTACAAGGAGTCTACCCTCGTTGACTACATCAAGTGGGCCAAGCAGACCGCTCCTGCCGAGAACTACATCCTGATGCCTACCAACCACGGTGGCGGCTTCGACCTTGACCATGAGGTATTTACTCGCGGCATTGGCTACGACGACAACCACGACAACAAGGGTGTAGCCATCAAGACCATCGCCGAGGCCCTCAAGGAGACCGGCAAGATCAAGGCCATCTACTGGTACGGCTGTCTGATGGGTCAGCTCGAAGTGTTCACCGAGGTTGCTCCCTACTGCGAATACCAGTTTGCCAGCTCGCACGTAGCACGCATCAACAACAAGCACATCACTGGGCTCATCGATGCCATCAATGCCTCGCCCAACGACTTTGAGGCAGCCATCGCCAAGCAGCATACCACCATCGAAGCCGTCAACGGGGACTTCCTCAATGTGAAAGACAGTAAGGACCCCAACATCAGGCACAACGAGAACTGCGACTTCGGCTGCTGGCGCTCTGACAAGCTGGCCGCCATCAACACACAGGTGAAAGCCCTGGCCGACCTGCTCGCCGCCAACTACGCTACCAATGCCAGCGACATCGACCAGGCAGCCCATCTCGTCTACCTCTTCGAGAAAGGCTACCCCTATATCGACCTGCTCGACTATGCCAACCTGGTATCCAACTATCTGCAGAACACCACTCTGAAGACTCAGGCAGAGAAGATTGCCAGCGACTTGCATACAGCCTACAACGCTGCCACCATGTATCGCTTCTGCGGCATCAACCGCACCACCAGCGACGGCTCCTTTATTGCACCCGTCGTCAGCGGCGACAAGCCCGGTTACTCAATAGGCATTTCCGTCTACGCCAAGAACGAGAGTACCTATACCAACTACGGTGCCAACTACAAGGCCTCTGCCTTCGACGCAGCCACCGGCTGGAGCAAGTGGCTCAATGTCAACAATGTGGCAGTGAAAGATTCAGAAACCAACCCCTGCAACGACTCGTCGTGGGAGACCTTCTGGCTTGAAGACCCCGAAGACGACGAAGATTAAAATACACACAACAGATACAAAAAAAAGAAAGAGGATGTGCCGGAAATAGGCACATCCTCTTTCTTTTTCCTTTATTCACTCACTTGTCAGCCTTCTTCCTGAACGACTGCAGCTTCTCGCCATAGCAGAGGTCGCCGCAATCACCGAAGCCAGGAACAATATATTTCTGTTCGTTCATACCCTCGTCGATGGCAGCACACCAAATGGTACTGTCCTCAGGCAGCGCCTCCTTGACCACCTCGATACCCTCGGGAGCCGCAATGACACAGCAGACGTGAATCTTCCTGGCTTCATTACATAAGGCAATGGCAGAGATCGGAGTAGCTCCTGAAGACATCGCCGTCATCTCTGGTATCGGCTGCTCCAGCCGTCTGCCACACTATATGGCTACCTATGGCATGAACACCATTCATGGCCGGGCAGCCGCTATTGCCACTGGCTGCAAGGTGGCGAACCCTGACCTAACCGTTTGGCAGGTCAGTGGTGACGGTGACGGACTGGCCATTGGTGGTAATCACTTCATCCATGCCAACCGCCGTAACATCAACCTGAATATGATTCTGCTGAACAACCGCATCTACGGACTCACCAAGGGACAGTACAGCCCCACGTCGCCGCGTGGCTTCGTGTCGAAGTCAAGTCCTTATGGTACGGTGGAAGACCCCTTCCGTCCCGCTGAGCTTTGCTTCGGTGCCCGTGGTCACTTCTTTGCACGTGCCGTAGCTACTGATGCCGCAGGCACCGTGGAAATTCTGCAGGCTGCCTACCAGCATAAGGGTGCGATACGTGGGAGGTGAAATAGGCTACAACCTGACGACGGGTATATAAAAACACCAAGGGGGAGCCGCTTCGGCTCCCCCTTGGTGTTTTGGAATCAGAATACTGAATTATTTGTTGACAGCTTCAGCGAGTTCTGCGCCAGCCTTGAACTTAGCAACCTTCTTGGCAGCAATTGTGATCTTCTGCTTGGTTGCGGGGTTGATACCCTCACGAGCGGGCTTCTCGTTAACGGCGAATGTACCGAAACCTACGAGAGCTACTTTGTCACCTGCTACGAGAGCGTCCTTTACGGCTGCAATGGCAGCGTCAAGAGCCTTCTTTGAGTCAGCCTTGGTCAGACCTGCACTGGCTGCAATCTTGTCAATTAATTCTGTCTTGTTCATAATGTTTTGATTTTAAATGTAAGTATAAATGTTTAAAGTTCTTTCAAAATTCACCGCAAATATAGTGTAAAGTATTTAGAAAACAAACAAAAAATGAAAAAAAATGACTTTTTTGTTGAAAAAAAGTGTGTAAAGGCCTGATTTTGTTCAAAAAAACGCATTTTTTTAGTAATTTTGCGGCCGTTTAATGCAACAATAATAGAATTCTTAGTAAAACGTCAAAGCGTCAAAATATGAATAATTTACCCACAGTAACAAGGAATCTTCTCATCATCAATGCGTTGGTTTTTGCAGCAACCTACCTGATGTCTTCCTGGGATATAGCAGGAACGTTTGGCCTCCACTTTTTCCTGGCCAGTGACTTCCATCTGTATCAGCTGGTGACCTATATGTTTGTTCATGGTGGGTTCACACATATCTTCTTCAACATGTTTGCCCTATGGATGTTTGGCCGCGTGATGGAGAATGTGTGGGGTCCCCGTAAGTTCCTGTACTATTATCTGGTCTGCGGCATCGGTGCTGGCATCATGCAGGAGATAGCCCAGTTGGGAACCTATTATGTGGAGGGACTTTATGCTTATGACCAGGTAAACATGGGTACGGCCATCCTGACAACAGGACAGTATCTGAACCTTTGGAACACGGTGGGTGCCTCGGGTGCCGTCTATGGCATTCTGCTGGCTTTCGGTATGACTTTCCCCAACGAACGTATCTTCATCTTCCCCATTCCCATACCCATTAAGGCAAAGTGGTTTGTCATTGGCTATGTGGCACTGGAGCTGTATTCCTCCGTCAGCAGTTCGATGGATGGCGTGGCTCATGTGGCTCACCTTGGCGGTATGCTTTTCGGCCTGCTGCTCATTCTCTATTGGCGTCGCCATCCCGGTAGCGACACCCGTTTCGGACGAAGCCGCGGTCAGGAATTCTTCAACCGCATGAAGGCCAACTTCGACCAGCGGAAAGGCAACACAACCAGTAGCCGGCAACAGGACTCGTGGAGTAGGGAGCAGGAGTCCCGGCGTAATACACGAGAGGCTGACATGGAATACAATGCCCGCAAACAACAGCGGCAGGCCGAGGTGGATGCCATTCTCGACAAGATTCGTAAAAGCGGTTACGACAGTCTGACGAAAGAAGAGAAGAAACGCCTGTTCGAGGCAAGCCATGAAGACAATTAAATCTGTTCTGACGGGCATATTAGCAGGTGCCAATGTGGCAACGGTGCTGGTCATGTTGCTGTTAGGGTTCTCGGGGTACGTGAATCCAGAGAGCCATCCCATGCTCAGCAGCCTGAGTTTCCTTTTCCCTTTTGGGCTGTTGGCCAATCTGGTATTTCTCTTTCTTTGGCTCACCTTCAAATGGCGGAAGGCATGGATTCCGTTGCTTGGCTTCCTTGCAGCGTATGTCCCCGTTCGTACCTTCATACCCTTCAACCTGCCGTCAACACCTCCCGAGGAAGCGCTGAAAGTGATATCCTACAACGTGGAGGGCTACTTCGGTGAGCCGAACTACAAGGATGGCTTCCGCATGATTTATGACTACCTGAAGGAACAGAAAGCCGACATTGTATGTCTGCAGGAGGATAACGACACCTGGCGGAAGTCGGAGGTGTTCTTCGACAGCCTGTATGCCTATAATGACATCGTGCAGATCAGTAGTCCTAAGAACCCCATACTCAACAGGTTAGGCATCCATACACGTTTCCCCATCATCAGAAAGGAGCGCATAGCCTATGAGTCGTATAGCAATGGCAGTGTGGCGTGGTACCTGAAAATAGACGACGACACGCTCATTGTCATCAATAACCATCTGGAATCTACCCACTTGACCGTGAACGACCGTGAGCAATATACGCAGATGATACATGGCGGAATGAATGGCGATACGGCAAAGGCGGAGTCACGGCGACTGCTCTCAAAGCTGGCGGAGTCTTCAGCACTCAGGGCTCCTGCCGCAAAGGCTGTAAGCCAGTATATTGACGAGCATCGGCAGTACCCCATCCTGGTGTGTGGCGACTTCAACGACCACCCGCTGTCGTATGCCTGCCATACCGTCGGAAAAGACCTGACCGATTGCTATGTTGCTACCGGCAACGGCATGGGAACGTCCTATTACCGACATGGGATGCATGTGCGGATTGACCACATGTTCTGTTCCAAGGACATGACACCTTATCAGTGCAAAATCGACTCGAAATTTGACGCAAGTGACCATTATCCAGTCATTTGTTGGCTAAAAATGAGGGTAAAACCTTAAAAAATGCATGAAAAACGATAATAAATTTCGTTAAGTGAAGGAAAATGCTTAAATTTGCACGCTAAAATTTGAAATAACATTAAAATCAACAATAAAAATGCAAAACAAAGGAATTGTAAAGTTTGTAGCAGTGATGCTCATCCTGGTGTGCATCTTCTACCTGTCTTTCTCATTTGTGACTCGTCACTATGAGAGCAAGGCAGCGGAGATTAGCGCCGTGAAGGGAGAGGAAGCCGGGAAGGCCTACCTCGATTCACTGATGAACGAGAAAGTTTATTTCGGTGCTTACACCCTGCGTGAGTGCCGTGAGATGGAAATCGGCCTGGGTCTGGACCTGAAGGGCGGTATGAACGTAATTCTGGAGGTCTCGGTGCCTGATGTTGTTGACATCCTGGCCGACCACCGTACGGACCCGCTGTACAAGAAGTCCCTGGAAGAGGCTAAGAAGGCAGAGGAGACCAGTCAGGACGACTTTATCTCGCTGTTTATCAATGCTTGGAAGAAGAATGCCCCAGGCAAGCCCCTTGCTTCTATCTTCGCCACGCAGCAGATGAAGGACAAGGTAACGACCAAGAGCAGCGACTCTGAGGTAGAGTCTGCCCTTCGTGCCGAGGTGTCTGCAGCAGTTGATAACGCCCTGTTGGTTGTTCAGAACCGTATCGATAAGTTCGGCGTTGTTCAGCCAAACATCAGCAAGCTGGAGGGTATGTCAGGCCGCATCATGGTGGAAATGCCTGGTGTCAAGGAGCCTGAGCGTGTCCGTAAGCTGTTGCAGGGTAGTGCCAATCTGGAGTTCTGGGAGTGTTACAATAGTCAGGAGATTATTCCTGCACTGGCTCAGCTCAATGCTCAGTATGCCGCTGGTGAGACTCCTGCCGATAGCACGAAGGCTGCTGTTGCCGACAGCGCCAAGGTAGTTGCCGCAGCTGACACCACGAAGGCAAAGGAAGGTCTGGCTGCTGCAATGGCCAAGAAGGATGCCAAGGATGATAAGGTGGCTGCCGACAATGCCGTTTCCAAGCAGAACCCGCTGTTCTCAGTGTTCACCCCGACACAGGGTCAGACACTCGCAGTTGTCGGTTATGCACTGACTCGCGATACAGCTGCTGTTAACAAGATTATCCATTCTGAGGTGGCCAAGCGCATCCTGCCTGCCGACCTGAAGCTCCTCTGGGGTGCTAAGCCCAGCGATCTGGAGTTCACCGATCGTCAGGAGCGCTTCGAGCTCTATGCCATCGATACCCGTAATGCCATCAACGGACGTGCTCCGCTGGAGGGTGACGTCATCACCAGTTCCCGTGACGGTTTCGACCAGCACGGACGTCCTGAGGTAACCATGCAGATGAACGGTGACGGTTCTCGCCGCTGGTCACAGCTGACACATAATAATATTAATAAGGCTGTTGCCATTGTCCTGGACGATGCTGTCTATAGCGCTCCCCGCGTAAACCAGCAGATTGACGGTGGTAACTCTTCTATCACAGGTAACTTCACCATTCAGGACACCAAGGACTTGGCAAACACCCTGAACTCTGGTAAGATGCCGGCTCCTACCCGCATCGTACAGTCTGACGTTGTAGGTCCTACGCTGGGTGCTCAGTCCATCAAGCAGGGTGCCATCTCATTCGTTGTAGCCTTCGTGCTGCTGATGATCTACATGGTGCTGCTGTACAACTGGATTCCCGGTATGCTGGCTAACATCGCCCTGCTGTTCAACCTGTTCTTCACACTGGGTATCCTCACCTCGTTCCAGGCTGCACTGACCATGCCGGGTATTGCCGGTATCGTGCTGACCTTGGGTACTGCCGTCGATGCCAACGTGCTTATCTATGAGCGTACCAAGGAAGAGCTCCGCAAGGGCCTGAATGTGAAGGAAGCACTCGGCAAGGGTTATTCTAACGCCTTCTCGGCCATCTTCGACTCTAACTTGACATCGTTGATTACCGGTATCATCCTCTACGTAGTAGGTACTGGTCCTATCCGTGGTTTCGCAACAACCCTGATGATCGGTATCTGCGTATCGTTCTTCACCGCTGTGTTCATGACCCGTCTGGTTTATGAGTACCAGCTGAAGCGCGACCGCTGGCGTAACCTGACCTTCACGACTCCGTATTCTCGCAACATGATGCAGAACACCCACTTCAACTTCATGGGTATGTATAAGAAGTCGTTCAGCATCTGGGCTGTTGCTGCAGTCATCATTGTTGTCAGCTTCTTCATCAATGGTCTGAGCCGAAGCATTGACTTCACTGGTGGTCGTAACTACGTCATGCAGTTCGAGAAGTCTGTAGAGCCTGAGCAGGTTCGCGACGTCCTGAACAAGGCATTTGTCGAGAAGGATGCCAACGGTGCAGAGAAGGTAGCCAACACAACAGCTATCGCACTCGGTGCAGAAGGCAACCGTATCCGTGTTTCTACCAACTACAAGATTGACTCTAACGATCCTAACGTCGATGACGAGGCTGAGGAGATTCTCTTTGAGGCCCTGAAGGGTGCCGGCATCGTGACACAGAACAATGTTGATGACTTCAAGAACCCCGACGTTCGCGAGGGCGGTTCCATCATCAGTTCTGCCAAGGTAGGTCCGTCTATTGCCAAGGACATCACACACCGTGCTTTCATCAGTGTGGCTATTGCCCTGATAGCTATCTTCCTCTACATCCTGTTCCGCTTCCGCAATGTGGCCTTCTCTGTAGGTTCCACGATTGCATTGTCACTCGATGCACTGGTTGTTATCGGTTTCTACTCACTGCTGTGGAAGTTCGTGCCCATGTCGCTGGAGATTGACCAGACATTCATTGGTGCCATCCTGACGGTTATCGGTTACTCTATCAATGACAAGGTGGTGGTCTTCGACCGTGTACGTGAGAACATCCAGCTTTATGGCAAGCGCGACCGTCAGACGCTGTTCAACGACTCGCTGAACCAGACCCTGGCTCGTACCATCAACACCTCTGTAACGACCTTGATTGTGCTGCTGTGTATCTTCATCCTTGGTGGTGACAGTATCCGTTCGTTCTCGTTCGCAATGATTCTGGGTGTTGTCTTCGGTACCTGCTCGTCTATCTTCATTGCAGCTCCGATTGCATACCTCACCATGGGTCGCACCATTCGCGAGGACGGTGCCGAAGTAGCTGAGGCCAAGAAGTAATCGTTATTAACCTTATATATATTTTAATTGGAGGCTCGTCTTTTGGCGGGTCTCCTGTTTTTGTCCCTCCTCCTTTCTCCCTCAAAAGTAGGGCGTTGAGTTTTTTTTGTATAAAATATTCTATTTTATCCAATAAAATCCTTACCTTTGCAGCGGAATGTGAAAGAAACTAACAGAATGGAAACAAGTCAAAGTCGTAAAGCCCGTAGAAATCATATAATCAGTAGGATACTTTTTGTATCTCTTTCCATTATTGCTGTTTTGATGGCAGCTGCTGTGCTTTGGCTTTATCTTGACAAATTCGGTTTTTAAGCGGTTGTAAGTATGGCAAATAGAATATATCTATGTCTGGCTCACATGAGCGAAAGCGGGGCGGAGCAGAAATACGTCAAGGAGGCATTTGATACGAACTGGGTAGTCCCCCTCGGTCCAAATGTCAATGGCTTTGAGGAAGACCTTAAGCTATTTGTCACTCAGGATGCTACATCACATAGTCTCTCTACGCTGGAGGAAAAGCAGGTCGTTGCCCTTTCTGCCGGTACGGCAGCAGTGCATCTGGCCCTGATAGCCTGTGGTGTCGGACCTGGTGATGAGGTCATCGTACAGTCATTTACTTTCTGTGCCTCAAGCCATCCCGTCACCTATTTGGGTGCCCAGCCGGTCTTCGTGGACTCTGAACCGGAAACATGGAACATGGACCCTGAACTGTTGGAGACAGCCATCAAGGACCGTATAGCAAAGACCGGCAAGACACCGAAGGCCATCGTTCCTGTGGCCCTCTATGGCATGCCGTACCGTATAGACCGTATTCTTGACGTTGCCAACCATTATGGCATTTCTGTCATAGAAGATGCTGCCGAGGGTTTCGGTTCCCGCTACCAGGGGCAGGTTCTTGGCACATTTGGTGCCTACGGCGTATTGTCGTTCAATGGCAACAAGATGATTACGACCTCCGGTGGCGGTGCTTTGATATGTCCGTCTCAGGAGGCCAAGGACAAGGTGATGTGGCTGGCCACACAGGCTCGTGAGGCCTACCCCTACTACCAGCACGAGGCCGTGGGCTATAACTATCGTATGTCTAATATCTGTGCCGGTATAGGCCGTGGTCAGATGACGATTGTCAATGAGCACATTGCCCGTCATCGTGAGATAGCACGGATGTATCGGGAGGCGTTTGCTGCCGTTGATGGCGTCACGTTCCATGACGAAGCAGCCGACATGCAGAGTAATTTCTGGTTGAGCACCATCCTGCTTGACGAGCAGTTGCACGTCAAGGGTGAGGAGCAGGCATACGCCGAGGCTGTACAAGGTGCAGTCGGTGGTGCTGCCGGTGTTGTTCATGGTGGTGGCTCGGTCCATACCGAATGTGAGCCCAACCGTAATGTGGAGGCCATGCGTATGGCACTGGATGCGGAGGGCATCGAGAGCCGTCCGCTGTGGAAACCCATGCACAAGCAGCCTGTCTATCTCCAGGCTCCTGCCTATGTGAATGGCGTGAGTGAGGCACTCTTCAAGCGTGGCCTCTGCCTGCCTTCCGGTCCTATGGTGACCGATGCCGATGTTAGCAGGATTGTTGATACCGTTGTCAAGAACATCATCTATTAATATATTACATCAGTAACTCAAAAGCTAAGGAGGAATGGTTATATTGGATAAAATATTCGGATGGTACTTCAAGCGGGCGGCATTGCCATATTGGCTCATGTTGCTGTTTGACCTCTTGACAGTATTCCTGTCAGGAATCATCATTTATTACCTGTTCCATCGTGGCTACGAGACGATGGCGCATTTTTCCGAACTGTCAAAGCAACTGCTGGTCTATCTGGTGTTCAGCCTGCTGAGTTTCCGCGTGTTCCATACCTATGCAGGCATCATCCGCTATTCATCGTTTGTTGACTTGCAGAAGATAGCGATGGCCAATGCGCTGGGTATGGTGCTCAGCTGTTGTGCCCAGCGTGTCATGGTACAGATACCGAATTTCGTTAGCCTCACGTTGCTGCAGACGGTAGCGCTCTATGTCATTGCCACGCTGCTGATGTGGGGCGTTCGCGTGCTGGCAAAGATTCTTTACGAGACAGCAACTTCTGACAGGAGAGCGTTGCGGGTACTGATATATGGTGCGATGACTGGTGGTGTGGGACTTGCCAAGAACATCCGTAGCCAGTCACCTACCCGTTTTGTGCTGAAAGGCTTTATATCTCAAGACAAGAAACTGCGCCATAACATGCTGATGGGCGAAAAGGTCTATAGCGTTGACGACGACTTGGGAGAGATTATCCGGAAGAAGGACATTGAAGCTATCCTTGTATCGCCATTGCGTACCAAGGAGTTCCGTAACGACCAGAAGACACAGGATGCTGTGATTGCTGCCGGCTGTAAGATATTTCTTGCTTCCCAGGCCCATGAGTGGAACGAGAACGATCCTGAAGCCGCAGGCGACAATATGCAGATTCATGAGGTACAGGTAGAAGACCTGCTGCCGCGTGATGAAATCAAGGTCGATATGGACTCCGTAGGCCGCGAACTGAAGGGCCGTCGCATCATGATAACCGGTGCTGCCGGTTCCATTGGTTCCGAGATGGTGCGCCAGGTGGCTGTCTGTCATCCGGCTGCCATGCTGCTCATTGACCAGGCAGAGACACCGGAGCATGACATCCGCCTGATGATGCTGCATGACTATCCCGACATCCAGGCACAGACCATTGTGACGAGCATCTGCAAGGAGCATCGCATGGAGAAGCTGTTCCGGGAGTTCCGTCCTGACTATGTGTTCCATGCTGCTGCCTACAAACACGTTCCGATGATGGAGGACAACCCCTCTGAGGCCGTGCAGAACAACGTCTATGGCACAAAGGTCATTGCCGACTTGAGTGTGAAGTATGGCGTCAAGAAGTTTGTGATGGTATCGACCGACAAGGCCGTCAACCCGACGAATGTCATGGGCTGTTCGAAGCGTATCTGTGAGATTTATACCCAGTCGCTGAACAAGAGTCTGGCTCCAGGTTCCACGCAGTTCGTCACCACGCGCTTCGGCAATGTCTTAGGTTCCAACGGCAGTGTGATACCCCTGTTCAGGGAGCAGATTAAGAATGGCGGTCCTGTTACGGTGACTCACCCGGACATCATCCGCTACTTCATGCTGATACCAGAGGCCTGTAAGTTGGTACTGGAGGCTGGAACGAAAGGTCACGGAGGCGAGATATTCGTATTCGACATGGGCCAGCCCGTCAAGATAGCAGACCTGGCAAAGCGTATGATCCGGCTGTCGGGAGCCACCAACGTGGAGATTAAATATACGGGACTGCGTGCCGGTGAGAAGCTCTACGAGGAGGTGCTCAACGAACAGGAGGGTACCAAGCCGTCGTTCCACGAGAAGATTCGCATTGCCGAGGTGCGGGAATACGACTTTGCCGAGGTTAGCCGGCAGATTGATGAACTCATTGCCATCTCCAGTCAGTATGACGATATGGCAACGGTGAAGAAGATGAAGGAGCTGGTGCCGGAGTATAAGTCTAACAATTCTATCTACGAGCAGTTAGACCGCTCGTAGCATCTTATTTCTTTTGCGAGCAGTCAGGGCAGATGCCCTTGATGATGAGGTTGGCAGAGTGAGGCTCAAACCCCATCGGCAGTTCTATGTCGGGAAGTGTCTGGTTGTCTATGCAGTAGGTCTTCTGGCATTGCGTGCAGAAGAAGTGCGGGTGCAGGTCCTCATCGTGGTCGTGGCTGTGGCTGTGACATAGTTCGTACTTCACCCCCTCACTGCCTCCTTCTATGACGTGTACCAGGTGGTGCTCACGGAAGAGGGTGAGCGTGCGGAAGATGCCCGACTTGTCAATGCTTTGTAGTCGATGCTCCAGTTCCGACAGTGACAAGGGTGTGAAGGCTCCTGCCAGTGTCTTGGCTATCAGCAGCCGGTTGGCAGTAGGCTTGATGCCGTGGTCTTCAAGTAACTGTTCGTAGTGCATGGGGAAAAAGAGAGGAGGATGTGCCACGCAGGCACATCCTCCTGTCGGATAGTTGTCATTACAGCGAGTACTCTAACATGACGAAGGAGTAGGGGGCCAGTTCCATGGTAAACTTCTTCTTGGCTTTGAAGGTCTCCTTCTGCGGTGCTATGGGCTGTGCGTCGAAGTTGTTCTCGTCCTCTGGCTGTCCGCTCAGCACGGTCTTGGTAGCCATCTTCTTCAGACCGAAACGGCTGAGGTTGACACGGACGGTCTTTGCCTCGCCACCTGCATTGCAGAGCTTCACATAGAGCTTGCGCGTCTTGGTGTTCAGCACTACTGACTGGTCCTGCAGGTTTCCGCCGTTCTGTCCTTCAGGCAACCCATTCCAGCGTGTGGCACAGTCAGGGTTCTCAATGGTCACGCAGTCACCATAGTAGCGGTCGCCGCTTGACAGTCCGAACAGCTGCTGTACATAGTAGCTGCAGGTCAGGAACGGACGCTCATTGTCGAAGTAGATGAGGTCCGGGTTCCAGTTGGTGGCGTTCTTGCGGGCGAAGAGCGGGGCATACGACGTCATGCATACCACATCGCCGTTACGCTCAACATGCAGCAGGTAGAGACCTTCTGCCAGCGCGTCAATGAGTTTCTTGTCCTTGGAGGCATACTCTCCCAGATACACCTTGGTCTTGCGGTCGCGGGGGTAGTTGTCATACTGACGACTGCTGAGGAAGTAGGCATTCGGCTCGTAGTAATGCTCGTCAATGATGGGCATTCCCAGTTCGTCGGCCAGCTTCCAGCCGTTCTCGTAGTCGGGGTTCGCGGGATGCGAGCCAGGACCGGCAGTACCTACGATGACGATTTCGGGATGCGCCTTCTGTATCTTCTCGTACATATATTTAAAGCGCTCGGCAAACTCGGGAGATATCTTCTCCTCGTTGCCAATGCCCAGATACTTCAGGTTGAACGGAGCGGGGTGTCCCTGTTCGGCACGTATGCGACCCCACTTGGTGGTCTGGTCGCCGTTGGCCCACTCTATCAGGTCCAGCGCATCCTGCACCCATTCGTCCATCTCCGACATGGGTACCACGTCCTGCGCCTGGGTCGGCCACATGTTCCATCCGCCGTTCGTTCCCTGACAGCTCACGCCACAGGGCAGAATGGGCAGCGGCTCCATCTGGAGGTCCTCGCAGAACTGGAAGTACTCATAGTAGCCCAGTCCCATGCTCTGGTGGTAGCCCCAGGTGTTCTTCAGCCCACGACGCTGTTCCTTCGGACCGATGGTAGTCTTCCAGCGGTAGGTGTCCCAGAATCCGTCACCGCCGCCATGAACGACACAGCCGCCGGGGAAGCGCATGAACTTCGGATGCAGGTCAGCCAGTGCCTGAGCCAGGTCCTTGCGCAGTCCGTGACCTTTATAGGTGTCTTCGGGCATGAGTGAAACCATATCGACATCCAGCGCTCCCGTGTTCAGCACGAGCAGCTGCAGCATGGCATTCTTACAGTCGGCATTGGGAGTCAGCACGGCCTCGTACTTCTTCCAGCTGGCGTCGCTCACCTGAAGGGTTGCCTCAGCCAGCAACTTGGGGTCCTTGCCCCAGCCCTGCGGCTCTGCCAGCACGATGCGGACGTCTTTGGCGGCGGCATCCACGTTGCGCATGAATACCGAGAAGTCATACTGGGCACCAGCCTTCACGCTGATGCCGTCGAAACCGTCGTTCTGCAGTCCGAATCCTTTCCATCCCGTGTAGTCGTGGAACTCCCTGGTACGCTCAACAATGAGTCGCATGTAGGTGGGGTTGTTCGGATGGATGCCATTGTCCATGCGTACCTGCAAGGTACCCAGGGAGTGGCCGGGACGTGTCTGTTTCCAGGCAGTTCCTGCTCCCCATCCGTCACGTTCAGCGGGACTATACTCGAACGAGCCGTTCTGCACGAGCTCGGCATAGAGACCTCCGTCGGCCGAGCTGCTGATGTCCTCGAAGAAGATGCCGATGAGTTCGTTACTGATGACTTTTCCACCCTTCGGGGCAGTCATGGGTTTCTGTGCGTGGAGTCCCAAAGCGGCTGTCATGAGCGCAGCACAAAGTGCAATATGTCTTTTCATATTTATGGTGTGGCGTGTGAATTAGAGTTTTTCCTTGATGTTGGGGAGCTTGGCCCACGTCTTGTCGGCGGTATAAAGGGTCACGCTGCCTTTGGGAACCCAGAAGGTGCAGCCCGTGGCATCCTTGAAAGTGCTCTTGGAGATAGAGGGGGGCGTCGGCGAGTTCAGCTTGACGTCACGCAGCGACGGACACTTGGCAAAGGCAGCGCCGCCGATTTTTTTCAGCGCAATGGGAAGCTCCACCGAGTGCAGCGATGTGCAGTCGTAGAAGGCGTCGCTACCAATGGATGTTACGCCAACGGGAATGGAAACGTGTTTCAGCTGGGCACACTTCTCAAAGGCATCGCTGCCAATCTCGGTCAGAGCCACGGGCAGCGAGATGTAGTGCAGGGCGGCACATCCCTGGAATGCCTGGTTGCCGATTTCCCTCACTGATGCAGGAATAGACACGCCGCGCAGGTTCTTGCAGTCGAGGAACATGTCGGCCTCTATCTCGGTAATCATGCCGTTGATGGCTACGCTGTCCAGCGCTGTGCAGTCCTCGAAGATGCTGCTACCCATTTTCTTGACGTTGCTGGGGATGATGACCTGTGTCAGGCTGCTGCAGTTCTCGAAGGCATGGCTGCCTATCTTCTCCAGCGCTGCCGGCAGGTCGATGCCCTTCAGGTTCTTGCAGTCCTTGAAGGCGTTGTTGCCAATCTCCTGTACGGTGGCAGGGATGGTGATTTGTGTCAGCGAGGTACAGCCGATGAAGGCATCGCCGCTAATCTCCTTCAGGTTACCCTGCATCTCCACGGTCGAGAGCGATGTGCAGTCCTTGAAGGCATCGCTGCCCAGCTTCGAGAGGTTGCCGAAGCTGATGTTCTGCAGACTCTTACATCCCTGGAAAGCATTGTTCTCCAGTTCCTTGACGTTAGCCAGCGAGATGTTGGTCAGCGCTGAGCAGTCCTCGAAGGCACCATTGCCAATCTCCTCGACGGATTCCGGAAGCTCGATGGCGGCCAGGTTCTTACAACCGTCAAATGCCTCGTTATCAATGAGTTTGAGGTTTTTGGGCAGGGCGATGGTCTGCAGGTTCTTACAACCCTTGAAGGTGGCCTTGTTGATTTTCTTCAGGTCGCCAAGGATATTGACGCTCTTCAGCTCCTTACAGTCGTTGAACGCATTGCTGCCGATTTCGCTGACGGAAGCAGGAATCTCTATCTGTTGCAGGGCTTCGCAGTCTTTGAACGCATCGTCGCCAATGCTGGTCAGACCAGAAGGCAGCACGATGGTGCCCAGCTCGGAACAGTCGCAGAACGCGCCGTCCTCAATCTTGCTGACTCCCGAGGGGATGGTCACTTCTTTCAGTTTGCTACAGCCGTTAAAGCAGTTCTTGCTGATAATTCTCAGACCAGAAGGCAGCTTGACGCTGACCAGTCCCTTTGCGCCAGAGAAAAAGCCCGACGGCAGTTCGTTGGCCTTGAGTTTCAGAACGTCCTTTCCTTCCAGCAGGGTGGCATCCGTCAGGTCAAGGTGCGTGGTGAGATACTCGCCTTTCTTCTCCTTGGCCTTGCTGCGGTTGACAATCTCCTGCAGCAGTTTCATGTCCTTGCCGTTCATGGGACCGCTGATGGTCAGCGACACGATGCTGAATTTCTCACCTTCGGCAATCTGGTTGGCTAACTCACCGGCGTGGGTCAGCTTCACGTTCTTGGTAACTTGGGCAAAAGCCATCATGGGTAGCATGACTAATGCCAGAATAAGAATTTTCTTCATAGCTATAGTTTTTAATAACAGTTTCTGCCTGCAAAGATAGTGCAAACCGAGGGAAAAACCAAATTTATTTGAGTTTTTCCGAGGTGCCTCCTATCTTCGACCTTCCTTTATTCCACTCTTATCCAGTCCGCATCAATCCATCCGCGGTCTGCCTTCTGGTCCTTCTCCACGGCCACGAAACCGAACTTGGCACCGATCCATTTCCCCTCTCTCATCTGGAACACGTCGCCACACTCCGTAAACTTTTTCCCGTTCAGACTGTAGTAATAGCGTACCTGACTGTCGCTGACCGCCATCCGCAAGTAGATGTCCTCATGAATGCCCGGATGATAGTCCGTCCGGTCCTTCTCGGTGGCTTTCAGCGTGGCGAGCACCTTTTCTTCCTGTGGGGTGCCCTTGTCGGCCTTCTTGCAGTTGAGCTGCAGCAGCTGGAACTCGTCGCCCACACGCTTCACCACCAGTGCCTGGTAGTCGAGCCCCATCATGATGATACCGCCCATCTGCCCCTCGGCCTTGGCGGTCATGTGCAGCTTGGTGGTCACGCAGAATTTGTCGGCGGGTGTCTTCTGCAGCAGCATGTTAGGCACAAGCCACAGGTTACGGGCATCGGCCTTCATCTTATAGGTGTAGATGCGGAAGGTGCCAAAGGCCGTCGGCATGCCGAATTTCTCGTCGTAGTTAGCCTGCCATTGCCACTGCTTGCCCACCATCGGACTGTTGAACTCGTCACTCTCCGCAGGATTGCAGACCACGGACGGCGCATTGCTCTTCGGCTTCTTGTAGGTGGTCACCGGCTCCCCCTTCTTTCCCATGACGGGCCATCCGCTGGTCCAGTCAACGGGGTTCAGGTGTACCACACGGCCGTAGGCCTCCTTGTCCTGGAAGTGCAGGAACCAGTCTTCTCCGTAGCGTGTATGAATCCAGCCTCCCTGGTGGGGGCCGTTGATGTTGGTCTTACCTTGCGCCAGCACGGTCTTATGCTCGTAGGGACCGTAGGGCGACTTTGAGCGCATGGCGAGCTGGAAGCCTGTAGGCACGCCGCCGGCAGGACACAGAATCCAGTACCAGCCGTCACGCTTGTAGAACTTCGGTCCCTCGCAGGTGTGGTTCTCGGTGCCGTTGCCGTCGAACACAATGACGGGCTGTCCAATGGGTCGTGTGCCGTCGGCACTCATCTCGCGAACCGTCAGCACCGATGCGAACTTGGCCCGTGAGTTGGCCCAGCCGTTCACCAGGTAGCAGCGGCCGTCGTCGTCCCACAGCGGCGTGGTGTCTATGTAGCCCTTGCCGCGAATCACGCACAGCGGCTCCTCCCATTCTCCGGCAGGGTCTCCATTCCTGGTCTTCACCATATAGACGCCAAAGTCCGGGTCGCCCCAATAGATATAGTACTGACCGTCATGATAGCGTATGGAGGGGGCCCACACTCCCTCGCCGTGACGGGGCGTGCTGAAGTGCGCCACCTTCTTCCTGTCACCGGTATAGAGCGACTGGAGCGCATAGCCTATAATCTCCCAGTTCACAAGGTCCTTCGAGTGCAGGATGGGCAGTCCCGGCACGCATTGGAACGATGAGGCAGTCATGTAGTAGTCTTCGCCGCTGGCTCCCACGCAGACGTCTGGGTCGGAGTAGTCGGCATTGATGACGGGATTGGTGTAGGTGCCGTCGCCGTTGTCTGGCGACCAAACCTGCGAACGGTATTGTCCTTGGGCGAGTAGTGGCAGCATCATGGCTGCCATGAAGATTAGTTTTTTCATCATTTATCCTTTTATGTTGCAAAGATACAACATTCTACTGAATAACGTCACTTTTTTTGTATGTTTTTAGGTTTTTTCTATTTTTTGCAGACACCTACCTTAAATCCTTGTAACCTTCTCAAATACAGCTAATTAACTATTCAAACACCTACCTTAACACTTACCTATGACCTACCTAAGACCTACCCCAACACCTACCTGCATTACGACTGACAACAGACAGTCTTAAAGTATTAACCCGTCAACTGCTTCTAGTCGTAAGCCATAAAAGTGACAACCAAATTCAGCGAATCACAGGGTTAGGTCTTGAGGTAGGTGTTAGGTACCTCTTAGGTAGGTCTTATCCCAACACTTACCTCCTCGAAACCCTTTGTACATCGAGGTTTCAGCCCTGTTGAGGTAGGTGTTGGCCTGTTTTGAAGAAAAACCTGTATTTTGGACAACCATAGGTTTGAGTAAGGGAATCTATGGGTTTGAGTAAGGGAAACCTGTGGTTAGAGTAAGGAAAACTACAACTTGCTGCAGCGCTTTTCCCGCCGTGGGAAACGTCCTTCATGCGGCGCCTCAACCCCGTTGATCAGGCACCTGTACGCGCCCCTCATCAAAAAAGATGACCGACCATCGCGGCCAGCCATCTCATAACTAAACAAACACTATATTTTATACCTGTGATTACATACTGGGAGAGATAGCGGCAATCCAGGCGCCGATGCGGGCGTCGGTCTTGTCGTCCTCGTTGATTTCGTCCAGAGGCAGGCCAATGAACTTGCCGCCGATGACAGCCTCGGAGTCGTCGAAGGTGTAGCCGTCCGTCTCGACAGAACCGATGAATTTGGCACCGCTGTCCTTGATGCCGTTGTAGAGTTCACCCATGCCGCCTACGAAGGTGTCGGCGTAGGTAGAGCAGTCGCCGCAGCCGAAGAGAGCAATGGTCTTGCCGTTCAGGTTGGCACCCTGGAGCGTCTTCAGCCCGTCGTACCAGTCATCCTGTAACTCACCTGCGCCCCAGGTCGAAGTGCCAAGGACAAGGTTCTGGTAGTTGTCAACGATGTCGGCTGTCAGGTCCTGTACGTTCAGGGTCTTGCAGCCCAGGAGGGAGGCAATCTTCTCAGCGATGGCCTCGCAGGTTCCCGTTGAGGAACCATAGATTACAATTGTCGAATTCATGTTAAAGGTTTATTCTAAAAAAGTCAATTCCTGTTGGTGCAATTCTTCCCGCAATCACAGTCGCCATTGCATTGTCCGTGACGCTTGCGCTTGCAGTAGCGTTCGCACTGGGCACAGATGTCGTAACCCAGCATGGCGCCGAGGATGAAGTCTTCTTCGGGAGTAAGCTGGTTCAGCGGACGGGTGATGATGAGCTGGATGGCAGCCAGACACTCGCGGCGTCCGAAATAGACGTTCTGGTTCTGCTGTCCGGCGGGCTGTATCAAGTAGGGTATGCCCTGACTCTCCAGGCGCTCCACGGCCAGTGGGACATACTTCTTGTTACAGGTGAACAATACCATTTGGCGTACGCCTTTGTGAAGTTCGTAGATGTGGTTCATCAGAACCTTCATCTCTGTGGGAATCATTGATCTTGTTTTCATGGGTGCAAAGGTAAGGCGAAAAAAAGAAGCAGGCAATACCTAATATTAGGGTTTTTCTGCTTTTTTTGCACCTTACTTCAGGCGCTCGCTCGCAGCCAGTCCTGCCAAACGGCCATTGACCACGATGTCGGCTACGCCGTTGCCAGAGCCAACTTTTTTCTTATACGTCAAACATTTATGTCTTATTATTTTTTTTCAAACGGGCACTATATTAAAAGGTGTTCTCTTCCTTTTCATGCCGTTATGGACGTAACAATCTGAATACCATTTTGATTCATTTTTTCTTCGGAACTGACATCATAGTACAGGTTCTTATCGTCAAATGCCACATAGGTTTCGGATGCGAAAGTAATAAGGCCGACATTATCACCGAACTGTACATCATAGAGCACATCATTGAGCGACTTGGGTATCTTGTAGTATGATTCCTCGCCATGCTTTATGTAGATGTGCTCATTGGTTATTGCAGCCAGAAGCATACTGAAATCGTACTCATCAGCAGCATACTGGTTAACTTTTATCGTTTCGCTTCTATCGAGGATGGACTTGAAGAAATTCTCGTGAGCACTGCGTATCATGCGGCTAACGCTGAACCATTCCTTCCTTTCGCCCTCTGCTATAAATGTCAAGACATTATTGTCTATTCCGAACTTCTGATAGGAGAACAGTGCTGTCGGCATTGGCTGGCCAGACAGCATTGCTCTGATAGCCTTGGGGTGAACTATGACCGCTAGCGTGTCATCGGACTGCTGATAGAATGATATGAAGAACTTTGTATATCTGAGTTCGCGGTGGTCGTCCTTCAGTTCATACCGATACATACTATAGCCGTTGCTGACTTCCTCAAAATACCAAAACGACGTGAACGAGTCGCTTTCAGTCCAGACACCACTTATTTCAGGCATCACCCGCTTGCTAAGTAGTTCGCGGTTAGTAAAGCTCAACCTGTTCTGGGTAGATATGGCACTGTATGCAGATAGGATATGATTAGTGGCGTAGATTAGATGCAAACGTGATTTTTTCTTGGGGTTACGTCTTACCTCTTCTTCCATTATTGCTATTGCTGGTAGTTCCTGAAGAGGGAGGTCTTTACAGAGGTTTCTCAGTAAGGCAAAAGTCCGTCGATAGTCAGCATCGATATTGATTACATCACCATTTTTGGCAGACAACCGGGGAAGGCTGCCTGTTAGCATCAGGAGCAAGATAGCAATATGCTTATCTTCCAGCCTCTTCCCGATGAAGTCCAGTTCATCTGATAACTGGCCGCTCCCAAAGAAATAATCAACGATCTGGGGCAACAGCGTTTCGCCGCGAAGTCTGATGCTGTAGCGTTCGATAAAATTGTCAACATCCTCGTAAGAATCCACGATTGTCTGGAGATCCAGGTCCGTCAGTTCATGGCAGATATAACCAAGTTGATGAAATATCGCTTCTTTCATAAAGAGCGAGTTTCCACCCTTCCTTGCGAGTGAGTTACGGTTGGAAACAGAGAATCCGACAAGCTTTTCCAGCTCGTCTGCTGTATTACAAAACAGGCGAGTTCTGTCTATGAGTTTGAGCCATCCCTCAACCTGCATTCTTTTGTGTTCCTTGTCCATGTCCGCTGATTTTTTTGCAAAAATAACATTTTATCCAGAATAATCCAAATGGTTTAGGAACAAAGTACCTATAGCGTCCATATTATATTTGGTTTCGTACAATTCTACGAAATACATCACATAATCACAGATGATGCCAACAATCGTCTCATAAAAAAGTGTGGTTCACAAGTTTTTTGCCAATTTTGCATCAAAAACAAGCACGATATGTTAAAATACAGTTTGTGAAACGTTAAAATGCAGTCCGTGATATGAGAAAAGTAGTTGTACGTTTGGTACTTTCCCTGGAATTCATTATATTTGCCAATGCAAATTTTGGTGACGGGGGACTATGCACTCTACGATCCATGTTGCACGACAGGCTGACAAGCTTTGACCTGGCTAAATCTGGAAAATTTACATCAGGTGTCAAAACGAGTTTAGTCAAGCTGGTCTTGTACCTTCTACAGAGGGCACGGACTGCTTACTATATTTGTGACACCGGGTATTCCAGAACCTTGCTAGGCAGATATAGAGAAGTTAGACGAGTCCTCCTTCTTTTATGCCCTCGGATTTATTAATTTTAAAAATAATACTACTATGCCTCTATTTAGAATTACAGTTAAATCGAGAGTAAATACCAATGGCATCCGATTGGAGCCTGGTATGAGTGTTGACGTGGTTTCACAGTCTTTTAGCGATCCCGTTCATACGAATGGCGGTCAGAGTGTAGCCGATGCTTTCATGCGTATCTACGGAGTGGATATAAAGAAAGCTGGTGCTTTGAATGGTATATATTTGGATGTTAAACGAATTGGATAATTAACACATATGAATAACTTAATGAAATATCAAGTTGCCTTGGACAAGGTTTCCGAGGTTTCTCCTTTACTTATTGGTGAAGCTCAATCAGAACTTAAGGTTAAGTCCGAAGAGTTTATGAATGAGGTCCAAAATTCACAATATGTTAAAGTCCCTCTTGTTGGAGTATTCAGTGCTGGTAAGAGTTCTTTGCTTAATGTATTCACTCAGAAACCTGGAATGCTTCCTATCGACACATTGCCTGAAACCGCTGTTGCTTATGAGTTGTACTACGCAGAGACCGAATGTGTAGAATTGTATAGAAATGGAAATAAGGTTGACTCTAAACCGCTATCTGATATAAAGCAGCTAGATACCAAACCTGGTGATATAGCAAAGGTCTATTGCACCAGTGCCCCGATTAAAGAACTCCAAGAAAAGGGAATTATCCTTGTAGATATGCCGGGAATTGGCTCTGGTATAGAACGTCACGATGCTGCAATTTTCAATTATATTCATAGTGGAACAGCCTTTGTTCTGATTGTAGATGCTGAACAGGGTTCGCTTAGAGGCAGCACTCTTGCATTTATGCATGAGCTTAGTCAATATAACATGCATCCAGCCGTTCTTATTTCAAAGATTGACAAGAAGCCTGAAAGCGATGTTAAGGATATTGTTGAGTATGTCCAATATCAAATGACCCGTCTTGGTAATACAAATCCTTTTGTGGGAACAGTTTGCTCTGTCAACAACAACTTAGATGGATTCCAGAAATACCTTGAAGCTCTTAATCCTGAAGCTCTTGTTGCAGAAAAACTTGGGAAAAAGTTGAAACTTATCATTAACTCTGTAATTGATCAAATAAAAGTTCGTATAGAACTAAGAACTAAAGACATCGCGAACGTTGATGAAAAGATAAAAAAGATTGACGAAGAGATTTCCAATGTTAAGGCTGAGCTACCAGCAAACAATAGCAGCGCTGACACTCCAGAAAAATCAACACAAGATATTCTCGACAATGTGCGTGCTGCTCTTGAAGCAAAGTCAATGGATATAGCTCAGATGATTGTAGATAGAGAAGAGCCTGAATCGATTAAAGCGGTCATTGTAAGTACTGTTCGTACAGAAATTATTTCATCGTTAAAAGAAGAGAGCGAGCAATATTCAACTGCGTTAGGAACGGCTGTACAAGAGTCTGTAGCCGACCTTGCATCAATCAAGGTCGACACTGATTTTATGAGTGACTTCTCTGAGATATTCGAAATACTCAACGGATATATTGAGACTTTACTATCTCTTGGTGGAATTTGGGGGAAAATTGCAGCTGTACTTTTACCATTCTTGCCAGACGTCCTTAATTGGCTTTTCGGAAAGAGTGACGAAGAAGTTCTTGAGGAGGTGCGTGCAAAAGTTATGACCAAATGTGTAAATCAAGTAACTACTGGTCTTCAACCTACAATCTTTAAGATTACAGTTGATAATCAAAAACGCATCCAAGAAAAGATTCAGGCTGAACTTGTTTCCAAGATGGAAAAGGTAAAGGAAGGTCTCCGTGAGAAATTGTCGGATGCGAACAAGTCAAAGGAAGAAGTAGAAGCAGAAATTTCAAAATTAACTTCTGCACTATCATCTCTCAACTCAGTTCTTGCTGATGTATAATAGTTAATCAAGAAAGCGTACATCATTTGTACGCTTTCTATAATTTACATACTATGGCATTAATTAAGAAAAATACATCGTCATCACAATCTGCTCCCAAGAAACAAATAATAAAGGTGAATCCTTATGAGAATGCAGATAACGTGATGGAGCTTATGGCTAATATATGTTCTGCATTACCTAATGTAGATACAGATACTTATTGGGAAATCATTAGTGACGCTTATAACAAACCGGTTAGAGGTCAATCTCTTAATGAATATCTCAAAGAAAATAGGGATAATCTTCTAAATAGAGATTTTGATCATGACCTAAACAATTATTGCAGACAACTTTCTTGGAATTTGTCAACAAGAGAAAACACTGAGCATACACAAATTGTTGTTGCCGGAGGTTTTTCTTCTGGTAAATCATCGTTTCTAAACCGTCTTACCAACTGTACAAATCTGCTCCCGACTGGTGTGGAACCTGTTTCTGTTGTAAAAACTTACCTGTATTGCTCTCGTAATAATCGTTCTATTTCTGTTAAAGGTGTTAACCAAAAGAATGTTCTTGTTAATTTAAATCCTGGCGTTTTACAAGCCATTCAGCATGCTAAAAAATCAAATATTTATCTGGCATCTGTTCTTGATAAACTATTTGTAGAAATACCTTCTCAGAAGTTAGATGGTCTAGTATTTATTGACACACCTGGCTACAATAATTCTGATAAGGCTAATCAATCTAATGGAAAGACGGATAGAGAGACCGCTCTTGAGGCTTTAGGAGAAGGTAATGTACTTTTTTGGCTTGTTGATTGCGAGCGTGGTACCACTGTGTCTAATGACATAGAGATGATTAAACAATTTAATGGCCCAAAATTATTCATTTTCAATAAGGCTGATAAAAAAGGAGTCAACGAATGTAAAAAAATTGTTGAAAATGCTGCTAAATCCCTTTACGAGGAGTTCCCAAAAGAGGATATAATAGACGTTATTGCATATTCAACACTCGACAATAAAATCTATTGTTCATGGAATAACATGACGCTTGATGACATAGTAAATGAAGCTAAAAAATCAGGAAATGGTGTCAGTGAGATGAATATGTTCAAGGAACTTATAAGAATGTTGTTTGATGACGAAATCTCTGCTAGCCAACGCACAATAGATAATATTGAAAAAAATTACAGGGAGAAACTTGATTGGAAAAATGAGTCACAGGAGTATTATAGAAATGCTAAAGAGTATCAGGATGGTATTATACAAGAACTAAACACTGTCTTAGTAAAAAGCTATAATAAAATAATTAACGGAGCTAATAAGATTGCAGATGCTAGTTTAAATACTCTTAATACGTTCTGCGATTTTATTAACACTATGTATAGTTGGGATAATACGGATCATGAATGTTGGGATAATACATTAACGCCCAAGATTGATAATGCTAATCGCCAATATAGCTCTTGTTGTGATAAACACAATACAGCTATTAATTATGAGTACTATAATGAAGATTATCGCAAGGATTTAGTAAAGCGAGTAAACGAAGAAGAAAATTGGGTAGTAAACAGAATGAAAGATTTTTACGAGGAAGCGTGCAAGGATTGTGAAAATGCATTAGAAGGTAAAACGAGAGAACAAATCATGATTAAAGATATGCAAGAATATCGTAATGTTTTCATGAATGCTCTTGATCTGGGTATCAGACAATATCAGCAACAGAACCAAGCGACTACAGTTCACAATGAAGAATACATTGTGCCTAATGTTTTCGATTGCATCAAGAAAGAAGATTATAAGCTATTCCTTCATAGCTTTGAGGATGGTGTAGATATTTCTGTTTGCAATGCTGAAGGTTACAACCCTCTCACTCTTGCTGTCTATACGGGCAATAATATGATGGTTCAATTCTTGCTTGATCATGGTGCAGATGCATCCTTAAAGGATAAGAGAGGGTATAATGCATTCCACACAGCTGTTGAGAATCAGTATCGCGACATTTGTAAAATGCTTCTTGATGTTGATCCTGAACTGATTGATACAAAGACAGCTTCTGGCGAATCTGTGGAGACTCTTGCTAAAAAACAAACATTTACTAAGTGGATTGAAAACGAAATAAACAACAGTTTTTAAAATGGAAAGAGAACAATTAGTAAAACTCGTTCAAAGTTCTGAATCAAAACTTGAATACCTTAAGACCATCGATTACGATGGTCTTAAGGAAAAAATTACGGAACTTGAAAGCGTATTCAATGAATTCAAAGAGGGAGGTGAAAGCTTACTTTCTAAAGATAACATACTGCAAATAGGAATAGTAGGTCAAGTAAAGGCTGGAAAATCGTCTTTCCTCAATTCTTTGTTTTTTAATGGAGAAAATGTACTTCCTAAGGCATCTACTCCTATGACTGCAGGCCTGACAATACTTGAATATGCAGACAAGAACACCTTCGAAGTTGAGTATTTCAACGAGAAAGATTGGGATATTTTTGTAAATCAGGATGAGGATTATAAGAACCGTGAGAAAGAAATTCGTGCACAAAATCCAGATGCCCCAGAAAGTATCATTAAGAAGGAAATAGAGAATAGAACTTCCGAGAAGATTCGTTCTGCACATGAGATGGTATCTAGTTGTAATTCCAATGCACGACAAAAAATTGGTAAAAAGAATGATGTGCAAGAATTCTATGACATAGATGATTTGCAGAATGTTCTTGAACAGTATGTTGGTGCAAATGGTGAATATACATCAGTTGTAAAGAGTCTTTATATCAAGATGAATGATAATCGACTCGATGGTTTAAGAATCGTAGACACTCCGGGGGTTAATGACCCTGTCGTATCCCGTGAAAATCGGACACGAACATTTCTTCATTCTTGCCATGGTGTATTTTTACTTAGTGCATCCACAGACTTCCTAGGTAGCGGAGATATAAGCTTCCTAAATTCTCGTATCGGAGGTTCTGGTATTGGTTCTGTTGTTATTTTAGCAAGTAAGTTTGACTCTGTTCTTCAAGATATTGGAGCTGAACGAGAAATGAAGCATGAAGAGCGTGGTGATTTAGTTGATACTGCTGAAATGCAGATAAAGAAGTTTAAGCGTAGATTACGTGATCTGTCAGATACAATAGATGAAAAATTGCGTGGTCGTATCAAATTAGATACAACTGCAGGAATTGGTTATTCTATCGCGTACAAGCCGTCAAACAGATGGGATAATGTTGAAAAGCAGGTCGTCCAACAAATGAAACGATACTACCCAGATTATTTCTCAACGGATGCTGATACTAAAGAATCATTTGAAGGATTAGCAAACATAGACGAAATTAAGAAGACTTATCTTGATGGCATCTTTAGGAATAATAAAGATGCAATTATTTCGGAGAAGATAAAAGAATTCTTTGCGAAAAATCGTCAAGAGATTTCATCAACGATAGACCATATGCTTGATGAATTCAAAAACCGCAAGGAACAATTAAATGAAACAACCATTGCCGAAATTCAGAAGCAAAAGGAGATGCAAGGCAAATTGTTTGAGAGCCTAAAGGCTACTTTTGCTAGCATTTTTAATAGTTTCAGCAGAAATATTCAGAATGAAATCAAGCATATAGCGAATACTGTTCGTTTTAATGAAATAAGAAATATACCAACAGAATCAACGGTGGAAGCCATAACATGCAAAGGGTGGCTTTGGGGACACAATACAAATGAGATGACCATAGAACATGTCAACACATATGAACTGTGCAATCAGATTGAAAATGCCGTTGAATCCTATGGTAAAGCTTGGAATGATGAATGGCAAAAGCTATTCAATAATGCTCGGAAGGAGATGTCAGAGAAATTGAACACTGCAATAAGTGACTTTGAAATGCAGGTTATGAGTACTTCTTTCAAAGATACATATTATCGTAATTTAATTGATAGGGCATTAGATGAGCTACGAGATAATAAGGAATTAGCTATAGGTGATATTATTTCCGATTATCAAAGACAAGGTGATGATATTGCAAATGACCAGTTCTATCCATCTGGGACTGATGAATTAAAGGAAGAACAAGTAAATTCATATCTTGCGAAATGTTTAAGAGATCATAATTCAAATCTTATAAGTAGATTCCGCATTCTTGCTGACTCTATAAAAGAAGATGTAAAAAGAGAAATAAATAAAAATCTTCAAAATGCAGTATCTGTGATTGATGGAATGAAATTATCGTTTGCAGATAATTTAAAAAAAGAGGGTGAAGCTTATTTAGATGGTCTTGAAAAAGATATGGCAGAAAAAACTGTTGTATTAAAGAAGATAGATACCATTATCACATGTATCTCTGAATTGTCAACTTTTTATCAAGAATAGAATGAAAGAAATTATTAATCAAATCAATCAGTCGATTGAAGAAAAGAGTAATCGTCTGAAGGAAAAAACAGAAAGATACTTTGCTGCAATAAATATTCCTTCAAGCAGTAATACACAGCAAAGTAGAAATATAAAAACGAATGGAAGCGTGCCACCAATTTCCTATGTTTTATATGGTATTGCAGGCTTGTCTATCGTTGGGGCATTAGCATCAGAATCTAAGATTATGTGTTTAGGAGTTGCTGTAGCAAGTGCTTTTGGAGGATATAGTATATCTAAGAAAATGGGTATAAAAACAACACCCGTTTCAAGAAGTTCTCCAAATGAGAATATTGGTTTCGTAAAGAACGAGGTAATATCAAAAGTTTTGGATGCTGTAAAGAAGATAACTGAAGAGTGGGAAGAGTTTATGGAATTGAAACAGAGAGAAATCCAATCTGTTATATCAACATCCTCATTGAATGAAAACGAGAAGGATTTACTGTCTTCAAAAGTTTTCATTTTCGAAATTATTGACATTAGTATTTCAGAATTCTCCTCTATGGTAAACACCTCAGTTAGTGCTATTGACATAAAGCAGAAGCTAGAAGTTTATAAAGATAAGGTCGTTTCTGCAATTGATGAAGCTGCTGCCAAACAAAAAGATAAATATAATTCTCTAAATTTATAATGAAAGACCTCTGTGTTTGATGATATATTATAATTATGCAAACCACAACCCTTGAATTCCCACATAACTCCCGAATAACCTACACGGCTATAAAGAGGTTGTTCGATAAGAGTACAAAGTTTGGAAGTGTGAAGTGTAACGATGAACTCTTCATCGTTGAAGCTCGTCGAGGCCTGTGGGTGTCACCATTCAGCGAGAACGTGAAGATGAAGGTCGTGGCCACAAGCAGCCAGACGTGTAAGGTGGTGGTCGAGTCGTCATCACGTTCTATCCTGAACCTCCTGAACTTCGGGGCTAACAAGGGTAATGTGTCTGACCTCTCTGACTACATCAACAATGAGGTCTATAAGTTGACACAGCTTGGCGAGATACCGATGAGACAAGACCCAATAAAGTTTCGATAAAAAACGAACCGCCCTGAGGATTAACCCATGGGCGGTTTTCTATTTTAGAATTCGACTCCAAGTGATTCGGGTGACACGTACCAGGTTCCTGTCATTTCAAAAGCAATATGAGTATTATAGGGAGTGTCATCAAATATTAAGAAACTTTATAACTAATTGATTTGTAATGTGATATATTATTTGTACCTTTGTATGGGATAAGAAAAATCCCCCAATCACCCTAGGAAAGTGTAAA
>Ga0310697_10001375_pt1 | contig 28702 bp, 20 predicted proteins | sample 172DNAGHGlowgp2_FD_203883 | JGI IMG/M metagenome (GOLD analysis project Ga0310697, IMG submission 203883) | Sheep rumen microbial communities from Palmerston North, Manawatu-Wanganui, New Zealand - 1728 DNA GHGlow gp2 (v2) (version 2) | ecosystem: Host-associated > Mammals > Digestive system >... | reverse complement strand
ATTTTTTTCTTCAGACACACAGAAATTGTGTATCTTTGCTCTTTGGTAATGTGATTATATTTTTTCATTTGACAACACAAAAGTAGTCATTTTACCTGAGAGTACCAAATTCTGGTACTCTTTTTTTTCTACTCAGTGTTGCACTTGTAACTGGAATTTAGGTGATTAATGTGCTTGTATAGAGACTGCAAAATGAGTAATCAACTTTTTTGCTTTTTTCGCTTGTTTTGGACCACTTGCGAAACCCTCTTGGCGTCTAGACCAGGCTTAATCGAAGGCGTCGTCTAATGCCGTCAACCAATAACTACGGGCATAAAAAAAAAACAGAAGACCGTCTGGTCTTCTGTTTTTGGTGCCCGGAACAGGACTTGAACCTGCACTCCTTTCGGAACACGCACCTGAAACGTGCGCGTCTACCAATTCCGCCATCCGGGCATCTGGTATATGTCTCTTACTGTTGAGACTGTGTGTGGTATTTTGTGCCCAGGACAAGACTTGAACTTGCACCGCCCTACGGCGACTACCCCCTCAAAGTAGCGTGTCTACCAATTCCACCACCTGGGCTTTGGGGTGCTTTCTTCTTTGAAAGCGGGTGCAAAGGTACTAACTTTTTTCGATATGGACAAAAAAAAGTGTCTTTTTTTTGTCATGTTTTACACAATACGCTGTATGACAACATTTTTATTTTTTATTTTTATTTTCATTCAGGCCCGCCGGCATGCTGCAACGGGGGCTGTTTGGGGGTGTGGTTTACGCAAATTGGGGCTTTATGGGCCACGGGCGTTTCCATTTGCTATCTATAGGCCTTGGTACCAAGCTGTTGGACCGTACCCGGGCCGTTGTTTGGTTGGTTGTTGTTGGGTTGTTGTTGGGTTGTTGTTCGACGGGACGTCGAGTATCTGCCGTGTTTGTGTGGGTGATGTGTGGGCGGACGGGCGGCTGTGGGGCGGGGGGAATGGGGCGCAGCAGCGGCGGCCGGGGCTGCCGCTGCTGCGGGAGGGGCTGTGTTGTGGGTGGGTTGCCGGGGGGGGGCTATTCTTCGTCGGTGTCTTCTTCTTCCAGGTCGGTGGGGTCGGAGGTGAAGGATGAGAGGAAGTGCTGGATTTCGGTGCGGGAGTTGGTGAGTGAGTAGCTGAAGCCGTCGAGGGTGCGTTTGTCTTTTTTTATGCCTACGAGGCGGTCGTTCCATTCGCCGACGCTGGAGGAGATGGCGAGGTGTTTGGTTTTGAATTCGTAGTTGAAGTAGTACCAGTGGTCGTTGGCTATTTGGAGGTAGAGGACGAGGTGGGTTTCGGAGCCGCGCTTGAAGAGTTGGGCTTTGACGCGTATGTTGACGTGGAGCTGGTGTTTGCCTATGTTGCTGAGGGCGGTGGTGCCGGTGGCGGTGTAGCCGAGTTGGGGGGAGTATTGCCAGCGGAGGCCTTCGAGGAGGATGGTGTTGTCGAGGCAGCCTTCCAGTTTGTCGAATGCTCCTTTGCTGAGGTAGGTTTGGTAGGCCAGTTCGCCGTCGGGGTCGCCCATGTCGAAGAGGAGTGCGCGTTCGAGGAGTTCGTTGTCGCGGTCGGCGGGTGTGGGTCGCAGGTCGTCTTCGATTTGTTTGGCCATTTGGGTGAGGAGTGTGTTGTCGATGGGGAAGGTGACGCCGAAGATGGTGTTCATGCTGAAGTCGCTTTCGCGGTCGGGGTCGTAGTGGAGGGTGCCGTAGGCGTACATTTTGGCCGGGCCTTCGGGCATGCCGAAGGTGATGGGGCCTTCGCCGTCGATGGTGCAGTTGTCGGTGTTGAGGGTGAGGAAGCGGTCGATGAAGTCTTTGTCGTCGAGTTTGTCTTGTGAGGTGATGGTGTAGGAGGAGGTGGTTTCGTCGTAGTGGAGGAGGCCGTGGCTGCTGATGAGGGGGAGGCCGTTTTGGTTTTTGGTGAGGAAGGCGGAGGTGGGTTTGAGGCCGGCGGTGCCCATGCGGAGGGAGGCGCTGATGGGTTGTCCTTTCCAGTCGACGGGGTTTTCGGGTACGGTGACGCGGATGTTTTCGGGGTCGAGGTAGTCGGAGTAGGCGAGGAGGGCGAGTTGGTCGGCGGGGGCGCATTTGTGGAGGAGCCGCACGCCGCCGTCGAAGTGGTAGAAGCGGTGCTGTGCGTCGACTTTGACGGTGCCGGCGAAGCCGAAGGCGGTGGAGAGGGTGAATTGGGCGGTGTCGGCTATTTGGCCGGTGGCCACGCTGACGCCTTGGGGGTCGGGGGCGATTTGGGTCATGTAGACGGGTTGTTTTTTCTCGTCGACGCCTATGTAGTCGATGGTGCCTTTGCCGCCGTATTGCTGGCCGTTGGATACGAGGAGGTCGCAGTTGTAGAAGAGGTGGAAGGCGCTGTCGGCGGGGAAGAGTAGTTGCCCGTCGGCGATGAGTGCCATTTGGCCGCCTTTGGATATGTGGAGGGAGTCGCCGCCGGGGGCGATGAGGGCGTCGGCCACGGGGAGTGCGTAGACGTTGTGGTTGGAGAGTTCGAGGTCGTCGTAGCGGTAGGTGCTGTTGATGGCGTTGAAGCGTATGTTTTTGAGTTTGGGGTCGGTGCTTTCGAAGCGTGCGCCGGGCATGTGTGCCAGCTGGGAGGCGCGTTCGCGGAGGGGTGTTTGTTCCATGCCGCCGGTTTCCATGCTGTGGCTGTTGTCGAGGGCGAGGTATTTGTTGTCCCACTGCCAGGTGTATTGGTCGACCCAGGCGGCGTAGCCGAGTGCGGGCAGGAGGGTGCGCTGGAGGGTGTCGTTGGAGGTGAATTGGCCGGTGTGGCCTTCGTAGTCGACGTGGGAGCGCATGTTGTCGGCGGTGAAGGCTATGTCGTTGTATTTGGCTGAGCGGAGGGTGAAGTCGGTGCGGTCGGCGTCCATGTCGAGGGAGTGGAGTCGGAAGAGTTTTGATTTGAGGGTGCCGTCGTTGATGGTGATGGTGCCGTAGCCAGTGGCGCCTTTGGGCTGGAGGGTTACGCGGCCGGCCAGGGTGGCGAGGTCGTGGTACATGCGGAAGAGGGTGCCGTCGCGGAGCTGTGAGATGGTCATGGAGTCTTGGTAGGGGTACCAGCGGACGAGGGTCTGCCCGTTGCGGACGTCGGGGTAGTTGTCTTCTTCTTTTACGTAGACGGTGTCGGTCTGTGCCATCATGGAGTCGGGCATGAAGAGGTATTTGTTGGTGACGGCAGTGGCGGTGAGGTATTGGAGGGTGCCTTCGCCGCGCAGGCCGCGGTAGCTGAGGTCGATGATGTTGGTGAAGGTGCCTTTGCCGCCATAGGCGGGGTGGCCGCCTTCGGGTGTCTGGACGCGGAAGCCCAGGGAGTAGTCGCGCTGCACTTTGAGGGGTTCCACGATTTCGGGGAATATGCCGGCGGAGGTGAGGGCGCCGAGGAATTGTAGGCTGTCGGTCTGGAAGTCGGTGAGTTGTTTGATGACAAAGGGGTAGAGGGAGTAGTAGAATCTGTCGCGGTCGTAGACTCCGTTGAAGATGAAGGGGCGGTCGTAGTAGACGTAGCTGGGTTTTACGCTGTTGAAGATTGGGTAGTCTTTGTTTTTCTTGAGGCCGCAGTGGTTGTCGGGTTTGTCGATTTGTATGTCGCCCACCAGTTTGTAGAGGGGTGTGCGCACCATGGTTTGCTTTTGGGGGTCGGAGAAGTTGGTGACGGAGAAGCGCAGCGAGTCGATTTGTGGCAGGTCGAAGCGGAAGGCGTCGTAGTAGAATGAGGCGTCGGTGACGTTCATTTCAAAGCGTCCCACGTTGATGTAGCCGGAGAAGAGTATGTCGCGGTTGCGTTTGACGACGATGTCGCCTTCGTAGGGCTTTACTACCACGAGCTGGCTGTCGCTGACGACGAATTTCTTGATGCCGTGGACACGGAGGTCGAGGGTTGCGAGGTCGAGCTCGGCGTTGTTTTCCTTGGTTTCGGACTGGAGGGTGAGGGCGTCGTAGTCATGTCCTTCCTGCTTGACTATGGCTTTGTAGAAGCCTATCAGCTTGTCGTGGACATGGATGCGGTTGCGGCTTTCGTCGAAGGAGACAAGGCCGTGGCGAGTGAGGCCGTGGATCATGAGCTTGGTCTGCCCTTCGTCCATGCGGATGAAGTTTTGGAAGGCCACGAGCGAGAAGTCCTGTTTCATGTCGTGGGCTTTCATGTAGCGGTAGACGCGTACCACGGGGCTGGTCTGGTCTATGCCCTGCACTTCACGGTCTTTGTTTTCGGAGTAGTAGCGGTTGGACTCGAAGGTTACGAAGGTCTGCGTGCCGGTTTGCGACACCATGTTGAATTCCACGATGTCTTTATCAATTAGCCAATTGATATTGTCGCAGTAGATGTCAAGCTGGTGATAGCTGTCGGTGTAGGGGCTGTAGTAGTTGCGCTTGGTGCTGTTGATGAGGTTCACGCGGTTGTCCTTGGTGGTGTAGCGGATAAGCACACCGGCGTTGCTGATGGAGTCGTCGCCGATATACATCTTGACCGTGGCGCGCTCGGAGGTGAGCATGTGGGGCAGGATGGTGAACTTGGTGGAGCTGGCCACAAGGAAACGCTTGCCCTGGCGGTAGAAAATCATGGAGGCGGGATGCTTTTCATCGTTGGTGACAAAGCGGGGACCATACATCATGAAATTGCCCTCAAAGTCCACGCCGGGCAGCACGTCCTTGAGTTGGAAGTCCTTCTGGTAGGAGCGGAACTTGGGGAAATTGTACTTGTCAGGCTCGGTCTTGGTGGAGAGGGCCTCCTCCACCACCCCCTTGATGGGGGACTTGAAATAGTTGGTGTTGATAAAGGTCACCGAGTCGGCAGTGAACTTAGGGAACTTGACCACCGCCGACCAGTCGTCGAGGTCGGCATAGCAGGCCCCTTTGGCCATGCCGCAGCGTTCCCACGTCAGGCGTCCACCCTTGCCCTCAAAGGTGTTGGTGAGGAAATAGTAGGTGCCGGTGGCCCCGTAGATGGTAGACTCGTCGGCGTTATTGCCCGTACCGGAGGCATAGGTAAGGTCGACCGTACCGCTAAACACCGTCTTTATATCATTGCGGATGGGGACAAACGAGAACACGGCACCCGGCTGAGTGCGCCAAATCGAAGTACGCGACTTGAAGAGCGTGCGGTCTTCGACCAGCATGGCAGTATAGCCGATAAACTCCTGCATCTCCTTCTTCTTGTTGGTAATGGTAAAGATGGCCGACACCGCAGCCACCCACTCGTCGAAAGTGGAAGCCGACACCTTGGCTCCGGCGTATGCCACCATGGCCTGCGTCAGGTTGACATAGTCGGGCGTGGGTTCCAGCTTCGTCTTGCGGGCGGCGTTGTACATATCCACCACCTGCTGCTTGCGCTTGCTGTCGAGCGAGGCGTAGGCTCCTTTAAACTGCTCCACCACCTGCGCGTTGGCAGCGAGCTTCTCCTCAGCCTTGGAGTTGCCGTTAAGGAACACCAACAGCTGCTGGGGCATCGAATCCACCTCGAAAACCACCTTCACCTTGGTAGGGCGTGTCTGGGCTGTGGCCGCCGGGCCAAGCAGTGTCCAGGCCGCCAACACAAAGAAGAACAGGACAAATCGTTTCATATCACAAGTTCATTTAGTTCATAATATCTTCAAAATGCAAAAATACCACATTTTGCCGACATAAATAACGCACAAACATCCTTTTTATTCATGCCCGGATGTTAATAATATGCAAATGCGCGAGGGGTGCCACCCGTTTTTGCAACTTTTCTTCTCCAAATGCAAAAAAAATAGTACCTTTGCAAACCCAAACAAGGGCATAGCCCAGCAAAAACAACAACCTATGAGACTGTTCCTTACCGACAACAGCACGGGTTCCTACGCCACGCTGCTCCCCGACGAGTCGAAACACTGCACCCGCGTCCTGCGCATGGGCGTGGGCGACGAGGTGTGGGTCACCTCCGGCGACGGCACCATGTGCCGCGCCCTAATCGCCAACCCCGACCCCACGGCATGCGAGGTAGAGATAGTGGAACGCCTTGCCGACTACGGCCGCCGCCCATTCCGCCTGCACATCGCCGTGGCACCGCCCAAAAACAGCGCCCGCATGGAGTGGTTTGTCGAAAAGGCAGTGGAAATCGGCGTGGACCGCATCACCCCGGTAGTGTGCCAACGCTCGGAGCGGGGCAGCCTCAACACAGGCCGGCTCGAACGCATAGCCCTCAGCGCCATGAAGCAATCGCTCAAAGCCCGGCGCCCCCTTATCGACCCCGCCATGCCCCTTGCCCAACTGCTCGACACCACAGCCGACACCCCCTGCCGGATGGTATGCTACTGCTCCGGCAACGAGCGCCACCCCCTCGGCAGCCTCTACGCCCCCGGCACCGACGCCCTCGTCCTCATAGGCCCCGAAGGGGACTTCAGCCCCCACGAAGTGGAAACCCTCCTTGCCCGCGGGCTGCAACCCGTAACCCTCGGCGACAGCCGCCTGCGCACCGAAACCGCCGCCCTCTACGCCACCACCGTGCTCAACTTCCTGAACAATTAACCGACACACACATGAAAAACATAATCCTCACCCTCCTCGTCGCCCTACTCCCGTCGCTGGCCCCACTCAGCGCCCAAACGCAGATAGCCCTGCTCAAATACGGGGGCGGAGGCGACTGGTATGCCAACCCCACCTCACTCACCAACCTCATAGCCTTCTGCAATGCCGACGCACAGATGAACCTGGCCACCGACTACGCTGTGGTAGACGTCGGCAGCAGCGAAATATTCAACTATCCCCTACTCCACATGACCGGCCACGGCAACGTGGTATTCAACAGCCAGGAAGCGCAAAACCTGCGCAACTACCTTATAGGCGGCGGTTTCCTGCACATCGACGACAACTACGGGCTCAAAGAATTCATCATCCCACAAATGAAACAGGTGTTTCCCGAGCTGGACTTTGTAGAGCTGCCCTTCACCCACCCCATCTACCACCAGCGATACCACTTCCCGAACGGGCTGCCCAAAATCCACGAGCACGACAACCTGCCGCCCCGCGGCTATGGCCTCATCTACCAGGGGCGGCTGGTATGCTTCTTCACCTGGGAGTGCGACCTCGGCGACGGATGGGAAGACCCCGACGTCCACAACGACAGCCAGGCCACGCGCCAAAAAGCCTTCCAAATGGGCGAAAACATCGTGCAATACGTCTTCACCCACTAAGCCCCTGCGGCGGCCCGTGCCACAAGCCGACACACGCCCGTCCGGACACGGCCCGAACCCGCCCGAGCCACACCCCCCCAAAAAACGCACTCCCCCACCCTTCCAAGCGAACACCGCTCAGGGCATGCTGCAACCCGACGGCACCCACGCCTTCGGGCCGCCGCAGGCGGGATGCAAGGCCGCATTTTGCTCTGCACTTAGAGGACAGTTAGTCTACAGTTTTTCGGTCAAGTATCGAAAAACTGCCCTGCAAGTGCCGACGAAATGCAGGCGAACAAGCGGTGAAAGGACGGGGCAGCACGGGAGGACGGCTGGGCTGACGGCAAGGGGGGCAGGCATAAACCCGGGCCCAAAGGCCTGTCAGGCTATCATGCCGGACGCTACCACGAGGTGAGCGTCGCGGTCGTAAATGGTGGCATACTGCCCGGCGGCGATGCCCTGGATGCGTATGTCGGAGTGGATGCAATAGCCTTCGGCAGTGCGAACCAGCTGGCCTGAGGCAAAATCGGGGGTGTGGCGTATCTTGAATTTGATTTCGACCGGCTGGCCGGCATCGAGGCGGCTGCCCCACAGGTCGGCGCTAAGATAGTGGAAACCAAGCAGATTTATCTCCTTGCCATACTGGGTGTCAGGGTCATAGCCTTGCGACACATAGAGGATGTTCTGTTCAATGTCCTTCTTCACCACAAACCAGGGGCCGCCGCTGAGCAGCAGGCCTTTGCGCTGGCCGATGGTGTGGAACCAATAGCCGCGGTGGGTGCCAAGGGTGCGGCCGGTTTCGAGCTCTATGATTTGTCCCTCGCGCTCCCCAAGATAGCGGCGCAAAAAATCGTTGTAGTTTATTTTGCCCAGGAAGCAGATGCCTTGCGAGTCCTTGCGGTCGGCGCTGGGCAGCCGGGCCTCGTGTGCAATCTGGCGCACCTCGCTCTTCATCAGGTGCCCGATGGGGAACATGAGTTTGCGGATTTGGGCAAAGTCGAGCTGCGAGAGGAAGTCGGTCTGGTCCTTGACGGGGTCCTTGGCGGTGGCAAGGAACGGGGTGCCGTCCACCTGGCTTATGGTGGCATAGTGGCCCGTGGCGGTGAAGTCGTAGTCCTTGCCGCAGCGCTGCTCGAAGGCGCCAAATTTGATAAGTTTGTTGCACATCACGTCGGGGTTGGGGGTCAGGCCACGGCGAACGGAGTCGATGGTATAGGCCACCACATTGTCCCAGTATTCCTTGTGGAGGTTCACCTCCTGAAAGCGGCACCCGTATTTGCGGGCTATGTAGGAGGTAATCTCTATGTCCTCCTCGGCGGGGCAGTCAATGTAGCCCTCCTCGTCCTCCATGCCGATGCGGATGTAGAATATGTCGGGTGTGATGCCTTGCTCTTTGAGCAGGTGGACCACTACGGAGCTGTCCACGCCCCCTGATACCAATGCTGCGACTTTCATAATGATATGTATGTGATGTTGGGTGAAACGGGTGTCATTGCTTTGGGGCCGGTTTGGGGGCCGGTTTCATTACTATAAGCACTACGCTGGCCAGTATCAAGGCAATGCCGGCGGCGAGGGCGGGAGTGAACCGTTCGCCAAAGACAAATATGCCGATAAGGACGGCGGTGAGGGGTTCGAGCGCGCCGAGGATGGCGGTGGTGGTGGAGCCGGCATACTTGGCCGCATAGACCAGCAGCACCAGGGCCATGATGGCAGGGACAATGGCCAGCCAACCCACGTAGAACCATCCGCTCAAGGTGTGGGGGAAGACGATGCCCTCGCCGGACAGGAAGGCATAGGCCAGCATGCCCAGGGCGCAGTATAGCAGAACGTAGAAGTTGATTTTGAACGACGACATGCGCAGTTTGCCGCGTGCCGCCACGATGATATACACGGCATAGGAGAGGGCGGAAAGGAGCACCAGCACAACCCCTTTGACGGGTAGTGTCACCGAGCCGTCGCCAGCGTAGAGCAAAGCCACTCCCACAAAGGAGAGGGCTATGGATGCCACCGTGAGCCAGGTGATACGCTCGTGGAAGAAGAGTGCCATGATGGCGGCCGTCATGACGGGATAGGTGAAGAGGATGGTGGAAGCCACACCCGCATCCATGAGGTGGAAGCTGAGATAGAGGGTGAGCGAGGAGACAATGAAGAGCAGGCCGAGGGCGGTGAGGGTGCCAAACTCCCTGGGGGTGACGCGCAGCGTTTCGCGGCGGTTGCCTTTCAACAGTGCGGAGCGGACAAGCATTACCATGGCGATGATGACCCATGCAAGGCCAAAACGGAAGAAGAGCACGCTGCCGGTGGGCATGCCCTGTGCATAGAGTTTAAGCGCCCCAAGGGGGTTGGTGCCGTAGCACACGGCGGCCAGCACGCCGCACAGCATGCCTAAAAAAGAGGTAGAGGTTCTACGCTCTACCCCTTTGTGCAGGTGTTTATTGTTGGGTTTAGTATGTGGCAATTCGATGCAGTGTTTTTGTCAGGTGTGTATAATCAGTCGGGCAGTTGGAAGAGTGAGGCGTTGGGGCGCACGGTTCCATCGGGAGAGATGACGGAGTCGGGCACTTCGCTTTGGGAAGAGTGAAGCGTCACATCGATTTCCTGCCCCGTAAGTTCGGATATTTTCATGGACTCCACTATCTGAGCCCCGTTGATGTCGTTGCGCAGCAGGTTGTTGATGGCTTTGATGCGCTCGGCACGGTCCATGGCCATCATGTCCAGCTTGTTGCTGTAGGGTTTAGGGGCAGCGGCGGCGGGGGCAGCATGAGGGGTCTGTGTCGCAGTGGCTTGGCGCTGGACCGGTGCAGGCTGGGGCTGCGTTTCGGGCTGGTAGGCGGGACGCCCCACCAGACGGATGCCGTCGTCGGCCGGGTCTTCCCTGTGAGTGGGGGCCGTTGCCTGCGGCTCGTCGTCGTAAAGGGGTATCACATGCGGGCGGGATGCTCCTGCAGGCTGTTCGGCAGCTGCGGGAGCGGAAGGCTCCACAGGCGAGTCGACGGTCTGGATTGCAGGGGGTACATATGTTTTTTCGACGGGTGGAACGACATCGATGCGGTCGACAATGTTGTCCAGTTGCGACGGCTGCTCGGCTGGAGCCGGGTGTACCAAGGTGGGCTCGGTGATGTCGGTCAGGGGGGTCTGCTTGGGCTGTTCGGGGGTCTCCTTGAGCACGAAACGCTTGGGGTCGGCCGGCTCGCTTTGCTCAAAGCCTGTGGCGATTAGGGTGATTTTGACTTTCTCGCCCAGCGATTCGTCGAAACCTGTGCCCCAAATGACGTTGGTGTCGGTGCTTCCGGTTTTGGCAGAGATGTAGTCGGCCACCTCGCCCATTTCGTCCATGGTGATTTCGTGGTCCTTGCCGTATGAGAAGTAGAGCAGCACATTCTGGGCCCCGGAGATGTCGTTGTCGTTGAGAAGCACCGAGGTGGTGGCTTCCTCCACGGCTTGGCGGGCGCGGTTTTCGCCCTCGCCTTCACCGATACCCATGAGGGCGGTGCCGCTGTTTTCCATTACGGTGTAGACATCGCGGAAGTCGATGTTTACGTATGCGTTGAGTGTGATGATTTCGGCAATGCCCTTCACAGCAGTGAGGAGCACATCGTTGGCCATGGAGAAGGCGTCGGACATGACAAGGTTGCCATAGGAGCGGAGCTTCTCGTTATTGATAACCAATATGGAGTCGACATATTTGCGCAGTTCCTCGACACCGTCCATGGCTTGTTGCAGGCGCCTGTTGCCTTCGAAGACGAACGGGGTGGTGACCACGGCCACTACAAGGATTTGTGCAGGGTCGTCGTCGTCCTCGGCCTCGAGTTTTATTTCCTTGGCCATGCGGGCAATGACGGGTGCCGCACCGGTGCCGGTGCCGCCGCCCATGCCGGCGGTGATGAATATCATCTTGGTGTTATGCTCGAAGAGCTCTTTGATTTCGGACTCCTTTTCCTCGGCGGCCTTGCGGGCCTTGGCCGGGCGTCCACCAACCCCCAAGCCTTCGTGGCCCAGCACCAACTTGTTGGGTACAGGGCTGCCGTTGAGAGCCTTCATGTCGGTGTTGCTGACAATGAAATCCACTCCCGAAATACCTTTCCGGAACATGTGGTTGACCGCGTTGTTGCCGCCGCCTCCCACACCGATAACCTTGATGTAAGACGACTGGTTGAGCGGAGAGTCGAATGCGATAAGTTGTGATTCGGGCATGATGATAGGTATTATAAGTTGTTATTATCTATACTATTAGGCAATAAAGCCATGTTATTTTGAATTTGTAAAATTACGAAATTATTTTCACCCCACAGTATTTGTGAAAGACACTTTATCAACACTTTATGAACAGCCTACTCGTCAATGTCCTCTTCGGTGAAGTTGCGCGCCAGCCATTCGGTGATGGATTTGCTGAAGCTACCGCCCTCTTTGCCGAGTATTTTCTTCTTGGTTTTCTTTTCCTTAGGCTTGGGCTCTTCGGTTTCTTCCTGCTTTTCGGACACCTCGATGGGGGCTGGGGCAGGCTCCTTGGCGGAGGTCTCGGCACGCTTCTTCTCCTCTTCGAGGATGCCGTAGATGACAAGGCCTATACCGGTGGCATACATGGGGTGGCTGAGGTCCTCGAACGAGGCGTTGCCCTGAGGGTCGATGTGTTCGTCAGGCATACCCACACGGGTGTCAATTCCAGTGATGAGCTCAGAGTATTCCTTGATGTGTTTGAGGCGTGCGCCGCCGCCGGTCAGCACCACTCCGGCAATGAGCTGACGCTCGAATCCGGACACCTGAATCTCGTAGAGTACCTGTTCGAGGATTTGGCGCATGCGGGCGTTGATGATGGTGGCAAGGGTTTTGACACTGATTTCACGCGGGGCCTGGTTGCGGATGCCGGGGATGGCAATGATGTCGTCCTGGTTGACATTGGAGGGCAGACAGGAACCGAACTTGGTCTTGAGGCTTTCGGCCTGGTGTTTCAATATCATGCAGTTGTCGTGGATGTCGTTGGTGATGACATTGCCTGCAAGCGGGAGGACGGAGGTGTGGCGGATAATGCCCTCGTGGAAGATGGCGATATCGGTGGTGCCGCCGCCGATGTCGACCAGTGCCACGCCGGCTGCCTTGTCGCCGTCGTCAAGTACGGCATAGGCGGAGGCTATGGGTTCCAACACCACGCCTTTGATACGCAGTCCGGCCTCGGCCACGGCATCGCGAATATTGCGTACGTTGTTGGTATTGCCGGTAACGATATGGAAGTTGGCCACCAGACACTTGCCAGCCACACCGACAGGGTCGATGTCGCTGTCGAGCTTGTCGTTGTCGACGATATAGTTTTGGGGGAATACGTGGATAATCTCCTCGCCGGGGTCAAGCATAATGCGGTTTTGCTCCTCTATAAGGCGTTCCACATCGGCTTTTTCAATAAGGCGATGGTCCTCGGCAATCATCACACTGCCCTGGTTGGAACGGCTTTTGATATGTTGGCCGGCAATGCCGACATAGACTTCCTCGACGTCGTATTTGGCCATCTCGGAGGCTTCGCTGACGGCGCGGCGGATTGACTCGGCGGTGTCGTAAATGTTGCGCACAATACCGCGTTCCACGCCTACTGATTCTGTTTTGCCGAATCCCACTATACGGATTTTACCTTTTTCAGCCCTTTCTCCTATAAAACAGGCTATTTTTGTCGTTCCGATGTCAAGACCTACAATGTACTTATTATTCATGGCTTTAAATTGATATGTTGATAAGTTGTTATTTGATAAATTGATTGTTGGGGTGTTGTTTCAGTTCTAAGTATTGGCACGTCTGGTGCAGACCACCTGCCCATGGTATTTTATGCTCACCTGGCTGTAGGTTTCCCATCCCACTAATGGAAAGCCTTGGGTGTAGAACACCATCAGATTATGGAATTTCTCGTCGAGGTTCTCGGCTTTTCCCACCTGCACCACATGATTACCCAGCTTGGGAGTGAGGTAGAGGTCGCCTTTGTCGTCGCGGTAGATTTGGTCGAAGAGCGGCGCGAGGTCGGGGTGGCAGTCGAGGTAGTGGGCCAGTGTCCACACCTGTTGCAGGCCTTTGCCTTTATCGGGAATATTGCCCCCTGCCACTACGACATTGCATTCGGACACATTGCTGATGGGCACGCGCACCGCTTGGTCGTCGAGGTAGTATGCCCCACCCCTCGCAAGCACGCGGACTATGGGACGGCGCTGGACAGCATGGACCACCACGGCTCCACCTATCGAGGTCCCTGCCTCGCATTCAGACAACCATGGCGATGAAGCGGCCGCCTGTGCAACCGCGTCGAGATCCACATCGCGGAGCCTCTTGGTTGCCAATCCCTGGTATTTTTCCTGCACCAGCGATGACACTTGGGCCGGTGTAACCAGTGTGTCGACCCCGTGGTAGTCAATGTCTACCCGCACGTTGCGCACCTGCGAGCGACTGCGCCACACGTTGGCCACCACCACTACCGCCACTACCAGCAGCACTACGACAATGGGTAATATTTTGGTCTTTTTCTTCGTCATTGGTCTATCTGTATGCTCTTTTACCTTTAATTCTCGTTCAGTACAGCCTCAAGGCGCGGTACGAGTCGGTCTATATCGCCGGCTCCCATGGTGACCACCACGTCGGGGCATAGGGCAGGAACCAGCTCGAGCACCTGGTCGGGCGTGCAAAGGTACTTGGAGAGGGTGTCCATTTTGCGAAGCACCATCGACGATGTGACGCCGGGGATGGGTTTTTCGCGTGCGGGATAAATAGGCAGCATGACAACCTCGTCGAGCGTGGAGAGTACGGAGGCAAACTGGTCGGCAAAATCACGGGTGCGGGTGTAGAGATGCGGCTGGAAGACGCCCACCACGCGTTTGCCGGGATAGAGGTAGCGGATGCTCTCGATGCAAGCCGCTATCTCGCGGGGATGGTGGGCGTAGTCGTCAATCATCACCAAGTCGTTCCGCTTGATACGATAATCGAAACGCCGCTGCACCCCCGCATAGGTCTTCAGCCCGTAGCGCAACTGGTGCTCCGTCACGCCTACGGTCATCGTGGCCGCCGCGGCCGCGACAGCATTCTCAATGTTGTAGAGCGGGGCACTACCCAGCTCCAAGTCGTAAAACACACCCTTGGGCGTGCGCAAATCGAAGAAAATGTTTCCGTTGTAGTTACGCACATTCCAAGGGTAATAGTCGGCCTCAACGCCCCGTGCCGTATAGCTGACTATCTGCGCCGCGACGCCCTCGACGGCGGGCCGCCCGTGGTGGCCGTCATGGTCGTCGTCGTCACGTTCCGTGTGCACCCCGGGTTCGAGCGTCACACCCTGCTTGAGTATCAAAGACCCGTCGGCATCCACCTGCGAGGCGAACTGGCGGAAAGCCTCCACCATCCTGTCGCGCGAGCCGTAAACATCCAAGTGGTCGGCATCGGTGGCGGTGACAACCGCACAGTGGGGATGCAGCGTAAGGAACGAGCGGTCAAACTCGTCAGCCTCCACCACCACACAGTCGCTCTTGTTATCCACCACCACATTCGAATTGAAATTCTTGGCCACCCCGCCGAGGAAAGCGCTGCAGCCCCCGTCCGTAAGGCTGAGGATATGGGCAATCATGCTCGAAGTGGACGTCTTGCCATGGCTGCCGGCCACGGCGATGCACCTCTTGCCGCGGGTGATATCGCCCAGCACCTGCGCGCGTTTCTTCATCGCGAAACCTTTTTGGACCACGTGGCGAAACACAGCCGTATTCTCAGGGACGGCAGGGGTATAGACCACCAAGTCCACATCGTCGGGAACGAGGCTTGGGTCGTCGTCATAATGGACAGGGATACCCTCAGCCACTAACTGGCGGGTAATAGGCGACACGGTGCGGTCGTAGCCGCACACACGGTCGCCCCTTTGGTGGAAAAACCGCGCCAAGGCGCTCATGCCTATGCCTCCTATGCCGAGAAAATAATAATTCATACCATTACACTTTTTTATTGTTTCACCAGCTTCTCTATTTGGTCGACTATGAGGTCAGCCGCATGGGGCACGGCAAGAGCCTTGATGGCCTTGCCCATCTGGGTGCGACGACTTTCATTGTGTATCAATTCGAGTGCCAAAGGCAGGCACTTGTGTTTGCAGTCGCTGTCGCTAACTACTACTGCAGCTCCCTTATCCGCCAGCGACATGGCATTCTTGGTTTGATGGTCCTCGGCCACATTGGGTGACGGTATGAGGATGACAGGCTTGCCCACCACACAGAGTTCGGAAATGGCGATGGCCCCGGCACGCGATACCACTACATCGGAAGCTGCATATGCCATGTCCATTTTGGATATGAACTGGTGTACTTTTATCCATTTTTCCATGCCAGCCTCACGTACAGCCTCGACAGCCTGGTCGTGCATCCAGCGACCGGTTTGCCATATCAGCTGAATGTCGTTTTCTTTAAAGAATGTGAGGTTAGCCAATATCATGTTGTTGATGCTACGCGCCCCCAAGCTGCCACCCACAGAAAGCATGACGGGTTTGGTTTCGTCGACGCCAAAATGCGAGCAGCCCTCGTGGCGGGAGACGGAAAGATTCTCGATGTCTGCACGAACGGGATTGCCTGTAAAAACCAATTTGTCGGCAGGGAAGAAACGCTCCATTCCGTCATATGCCACACAGATTTTGGCCGCAGACTTGGCCAAGCTTTTGTTGGTGAGCCCGGCGTAGGAGTTCTGCTCCTGCAGCAATGTAACATATCCCATTCGAGAAGCCATCTTGAGGGTAGGCTCACTTGCAAAGCCACCAACACCGACTACAATGTCGGGGTTGAAGTCCCGGATAATGCCACGCACTTTCATCCTACTCCGTATCACCTTAAATGGGAGGCAGAGGTTTTTGATGATATTTTGAAAAGAGAGCTGCCGTTGGAGGCCCGCGATGGGAAGACCCACTATACGATAGCCTGCTGCGGGCACTTTTTCCATCTCCATGCGCCCTTCGGCACCCACAAACAGTATCTGCGACTCGGGATGCCGCTGCTTTATTGTGTTTGCAATAGCCAGCGCGGGAAAGATATGCCCGCCGCTGCCGCCGCCACTAATTATTACTTTCATATGACGCTTGTTGTTTATCGGTTAAAACTTCGTTTGTTGTGCTGTTCTCGCCACGCTCAGACACAGGTTTTTCTGCCGTGTCTTCCGATGCTGAGACCTGTGCCGCACGGTTCATCCGCAATTGCTTCTTGTTGTCGAAAGCAACGGCCTGGATGACGCCCATGCCACATCCGAGAAAGAGATAGGCCGAACCACCATAGCTGATAAAGGGCAACGTTTGTCCAGTAACGGGGAACACCCCAACGGCCACAGCCATGTTGATGATGGCCTGAAGGAATATCAGAGTGCCTATACCCGCAACAGACAGGCTGCCGAATAGACCCCGACAGGCAGTGGCTATGCGGATGCAGCGGAAATAGAACCAAGCATAGAGAGCAAAGATGGCCAACGCGGCCATTGTGCCTGCCTCTTCAATTATGATGGAGAATATAAAGTCGTTGTGCGCCTGGGTCATGAGTCGTCCATGAATGGTGGTTCCAATACCCGAGCCGAAGAGGCCACCACGTGCGACAGCCATGCGTGCCATGTTTTCCTGCGTAAGTTCGTCAGGATTGGGGTTTATCCAGGAATGGAGACGGTGAGACCACGTTTGGACGCGACCCACCTCTATCCCGTCGCCCACATAGTAAAGGAAGAGGAACACCGCAGCGGCAATGCCAACCCCAATGCCCAAGTATTTCCACCACAGCCTGCGATTGACCCCACCAAAATACAGCATCAGGTATCCGGTAAGGAATACAAGGATGCCCGTAGACAGATTTTCAGGGACAATAAGGGCGCATGTGACAGCAATAGGAATGAGGAGCATGTAGTATGTACGCGGCTCGTCGAGGGTATGACGGTTAACAGCGACGGTACGGGCCAGGAAGACAGCCATTGCCACTTTGGCTATCTCGGAGGGCTCGAAACGCCCTACATGTGGGACAACGAGCCACCGCCCAGTATGCATGACCATCACTATAAGCAGCATGACAAGGGAGGCATAGAACACCCATCGCGAAAGCTTGGCAAAATAGCGATAGTTGATATGGGATATGATTATGATGGCAAGATAGCTGAGAACCACAAACGCCATGTGTTTGAAAAAAATCCTCATGGGGGTGGAGTTGAGATCGTCAATGGCTGAAAGGCCTATGGTACTATAGACTGCCACAAGCGATATTCCGCTCAGCAGGAAGAATATGACCCACAATGCCTTGTCGCCCGACAATATGTTCAGCTTCCGTTTCATGTTGGTTCTGTGTGTTTCGATTCCTTTTTATTATTGCTTATGCCCAGTGCAGGGTGTTGGATTGTATCTTTACTTTGTTTATATTACAGTTCATTAACTTGATGCCGGAACTCCATGCCCATGTTCTGAGCCGATGCCGTGGACTGTGCTGCCGGAGAAAAAATCACTTTGGCATGCTCTATCCCGCTATAGCAAGATGCCTGGACGGCTTCGGCTATATTTTTCACGTCGATAACATTGGGTACCACTCCACTAAAGGAGCTATGCAGGTTGGAGTTATCGCGGCCAACACAAATAAGCATACGCACTTTACGCAGAGCCATGGAGCGGAGCCGGGAGTAGTCAGTTTGGTTGTCGTCGCCAACGGCAATCCAGATAATGGAGCCCTCGGTATTTTCCATTGTATACCAAGTGGCGTTGACGGTCGCGGCAGCGGCGTCGTTGATATATTCCATGCCATGTATACGGGCCACGTGTTCCATACGGCAATTGGTCTCCTCCATACGGGAGAAACAATGGCGCAAAGCGTTGTCGCGCATCTTGCGCAAGGTGGCAGCGTCGACGGCGGCAAGTCCGTCATGCACTCGGGTGCGTCCCTGGTTCGCCAAAAGTTCTATGCTCATGAGGCAGATGTGTTTGGGGGTATTATTGTTATCTGAGTTTGAGTGTCACAATGCTTACTATGGCAAGCAGAATGCCAATAATGACAAACCGCTGCACTATCTTGGGTTCCGGAAGTCCTTTTTTCTGATAATGATGATGGATGGGTGTCATCAGGAAGGGACGTTTATCTATCGGCACAGGTTCGCCGACGGGAAGTTTGTGTTTGCGGCGATAGTGTTTGCAGCCCCATGTTTGGAAAATGACCGAGAGGTCTTCGACCAGATAGATGCCGCAAAGTATGGGGAGCAGCAGTTCTTTGCGTATAAGAAGTGCAAAAACGGCTATGATACCGCCAAGTGCCAGTGAACCCGTGTCACCCATGAATATCTCTGCCGGATAGGTGTTGAACCACAGGAAACCGAGGGTGGCACCGACAAAAGCGGTGATAAACACCGTAAGCTCGCCAATTTGGGGGAGATAGACGATGTTGAGGTAGTTAGACATAATGATGTTGCCTGAAAGCCAAGCCAAAATAGCCAGTGCGCCACCAATGATGGAGGCCGTTCCGGTAGCCAGTCCGTCGATACCGTCGGTAAGGTTGGCAGCATTGGACACAGCCGTGACCACAAAGATGGCCACCAGCACATATACCACCCATACCCAGTTGACAGTCCAGTCACCCATCCAACTTATCAGCCACGCATAGTCAAACTCGTTGCCTTTGACAAAGGGAATCGTTGTCTTGGTTGAGGCAATGGAGGGGTGGAACGAGAGCAGCAACCCCACTCCGAGACCAAGCATCACTTGCCCAAACACTTTGAACCGGCCTGGCATACCTGCCTTGTCTTTCTTGAAGACCTTAATATAATCATCAATGAATCCAATCAAGCCCAGCCACACAGTGGTAACCAACATGGTGATCACATACACATTGTCCAGCTTGGCCAACAGCAACGTAGGTATGATGATGGCGGAGAGGATTAACAAACCTCCCATAGTGGGTGTACCCTCTTTTTCCTTTTGTCCCTCGAGACCAAGGTTGCGTACAGACTCGCCTATCGACTTGCGGCGGATAAACTTGATAAACGGCTTGCCGCAAAAGAGCATGATGAGCAGCGACAGAATAGCCGCCATTGAGGCACGGAACGAAATATACTGAAACACTCCGGCTCCCGGAAAATCAAATGCTCTGTCCAACCAGTCAAAAAGGTAATATAACATGCGTCGTCTATATTTGTTTATTTGAGTAATTGTTCCAATTCTTGCTTGTCGTCGAAGTGGTGTTTCACTCCGGCTATGTCCTGGTATTTTTCGTGCCCCTTGCCGGCAACGAGCAGGATGTCGCCCGGGTGGGCGATGAGGACGGCGGTATGGATGGCTTGCCGGCGGTCGGCGATGCGGAGGACGCGGCTTTTCTGGTCGGGTGTGAGGCCTGCTTCCATGTCGTCGAGTATGCGTTCGGGGTCCTCGGTGCGCGGGTTGTCGGAGGTGAGGATGAGTTGGTCGCTTAGCGTTTGCGCTATGCGGGCCATGAGGGGGCGCTTGGTGGCGTCGCGGTCGCCGCCACACCCTACGACGGTGATGAGCGTTTGGGTGGGGAGCTTCAGATTGTTGATGGTACGGAGGACGTTCTGCAGGGCGTCGGGGGTGTGGGCATAGTCGACTATGGCGGTGATGCCACGGCCGGACAGGCACTGGAAACGTCCTTCGGCAGGCGCCAAGGTGCTGAGGAGGCGTGCCGCCTCGTGCTGCGGCACACCGCATAGGAGGGCGGCTGCATAGACGGCTGTGAGGTTGTAGGCGTTGAAGCGCCCCACAAGGGGTGTCCACACGTCGCATCCGTTAATCTGCAGCTGCTGCCCATGAAAAGATTCCTCTACCACCCGGGTGCGGAAGTCGGCCACTCGCTGCAGGCTGTAGGTGACGACGTGTGCCGGGGTGTTCTGCACCATGACGGGCCCGTTGGGGTCGTCGATGTTGGTGAGGGCAAAGGCAGCGGGGGGCAGGTGGTCGAAGAATGCCTTTTTGGCAGCAATGTAGGCTGCCATGGTTTTGTGGAAGTCGAGGTGGTCGTGTGTGATGTTGGAGAAAATGCCTCCGGCAAAGGTGAGTCCGGCTATGCGGTTCTGCACTACGGAATGGCTGCTGACTTCGATAAAGGCGTATTGGCATCCGGCCTTAACCATCCGGCTCAGGAGGCTGTTGAGCTCGAGTGCATCGGGTGTTGTATGAGTAGACGGCACAGGCTCGTCGTCGATCATATTGACAATGGTGGAGAGCAATCCGGCATGGCAGCCTCTTGAACGGAATAGGCGGTGAAGCAGTGTTACGGTGGTAGTCTTGCCGTTGGTGCCGGTTACGCCTACCAGTTTGAGGTGACGCGAGGGGTTGCCGTAGAAGTTGTCGGCCATCACACCCAAGGCGATGTCGCTGTTCTGCACGTAGACGTAGGCCACGCCGGGGGCCAATGTTTCGGGCATGCGGCTGCAAACCACGGCCGATGCGCCATGCTCGACTGCCGTGGCAATAAAGGCATGCCCGTCGACACGGGTGCCAATCTGCGCCACAAAGCAGCAGCCGGGCTCCACCTTGCGCGAGTCGAAGGTGATGCTTTTGATGTCGGGGTTGCCTCCCTCATGGCGTATTATCAGCGGAGTTTCACCGCCAAGTAAGGTAATCAGTTTCATGGTTTCAATTCTATTACTACAGTTGCACCTTTTCGAATAGGGGTACGGGGTTTGGGCGATTGGCTGACGACTTTGCCCTGACCCTTGATACGTGTTTTGAGTCCGGCATTATGGAGCAGCCAGAAGGCGTCGCGAGCTGTCATGCCGTGACAGTCTGGCACCACCCCTGTCGGGACAGTATAGTTCTTGTAGCCGCCGGCGTGTGGGTCGAACACAATCCACGGTGTGGGCTCCGTGCTGTCGTTGACGGCAAACGGCATGCCCAGCAGGCGGTGAGCCATCTCGGTCTGTGAACGCAACGATTTAATCGCCACGGGACGTTCAGTTCGTGCAGAGTCGGCAAAGCGTATGCTTCCCAGCTCCTTGTCGAACGCCACCACACAGTCGGCTATCTTGCGGAACACGGGGGCGGCAGCATAGCGGCCGGCAATACTGGTACGCTCAACCAGCACAAGGCAGGTGTAGCGCGGGTTGTCGGCGGGGAAAAAGCCCACAAACGAGGAATTCTTGATACTCTTGTCGCTAATGCCTTGCGTGGTGCCGGTTTTGCCCGCAATACCATACACCGTGTTGCGGATATTGTTGCCCGTGCCATGCTCTACCACACCCACCAGCATTGAGCGCAGCTGTGCTGCCGTCTCTTCACTGCATATCTTGTCGTTCAAGACAACGGGTTTAACGCTGCGGGGGCGACCGCCATCAAGTATTTCGCGGCAAAAAAGAGGCTTGACCATTCGGCCTCCGTTGGCAAGGGCGTTGTAGAATGTGATGAGCTGCAAAGGGGTGACGGTTGCAGAGTAGCCATAGCTGAGGTTCAGGAAATCGCGGTCCGAAACGATTCGCCCTACCTTGGTATTGGGTTCAAGCACCTCAAGGTCCGGATGCATCCGCCCGAACGGGAATATGGCCTCAATGCCCTTTTTCATATCGTCCCTTCGCGTGCGGTAGTACTCCCAAGCCAACTCGCACATTCCTATATTCGACGAGCGTGCCAGGACTCCGGGTATATTAGCCGTATCGGTAGCATAGCCGTGGCCATCGTTAATCTCCCCACTGGTAGCACTGTATCGTTTCACACCCCCTGCACGCACACGTTTGGCAGTGTCAAGCGACACATTGCGGTCATTGAACATGGAGGTCATCACCACGGTCTTAAATGTGGAGCCAGGTTCATAACTGTCGCTGCAGGCTACATTGCTCCACAGGTTCTCCTTCAACTGGCCGTTTGTGTCGCGAGTCAGACTGCTGCACGCAAGCACGTATCCCGTCGACACCTCCATCAGTATGGCACACCCGGCCTGGCCGCCAAACTGGTTCATGGAGCTGCGTAAGGCACTCTCGGCAATATCCTGGTAGCGGGTGTCGATAGTGGCCACAATGCTCTTGCCGTCTACACGGCTCTGGACAAGGGTGGAGTCCTCGTCAGGCAAATCGCCCTCTTCCATGGGAAGCCACATTCCCCTCGTAAGGCGTCGGCACAAGTATTTGCCGTCCCTGCCACGAAGCACACTGTCATAATACCCCTCAAGCCCTGTGTAGCCCTCCTTGTCGTTGGTCTTATAGTGCAAACCGATGGTATTCTCGCCCAGATTGCCATAGATATGGGCGCGTATAAAGCTCGTCACACTGCCTTCAGCCGTCTTGTTCACCACATAGCCTCCCCAACCCGGAAGTCTGCGGATAGTCTCCCACTGCGAGTAGGGCACCTTACGGACCACATAGAGGCAGCGGCTGCGTTTCTCGCTGTTGTAATCGTTCAGGATACGGTTGTAGAAATACTGGTAGGACTTATTGGGAAACTGGCGGTGGAGCATGCTGCACACCGTGCCAAGATTGGCCAAAAACGAAGAGTCCCTTTTCTGGTACTCCCTGTAACGCTTGGGATACTTCTCCTTCTCGGCAGCCGTCATCCTGGGCCAGCGTCCCAAATCCAAACAGAGGTCGCATACAGGAACCGTGGTGGCAAGAACCTTCCCGTCAGACGAGAATATAGTGCCGCGACGCGCAGGTTCTGAGCGCTCAATCTCCTCGCGCGACTTTGCTTTCTTGCGCCACATCTCGCCGTCGGCCACCTGTGTCTTGATTGTAGAGGCAAGCATTGCCCCGCCAATCACCACAACGAGCAGCAGGTACAGCACCAACATCTTGGTGAACAAAGCCTTGTTATTGTATTTCTCTTCCATCGAATGTCATTTCCTGTATTAATCGAACTCGCATTGATACTCTCAATCGTCCGCCCTCAATTCATAAGGCGGTCCGGCCGTTATGCCGATTCCCGTACTGTCAAGCATCTCGGCAATCTGCGATATCTTGATAGTTTCCTGATAACGCTTCTGCAATTCGATACGGGTCTCACGCAGATAGTTTATCTTCTCCTGTGCCTCAGCCTTAGCCCTTGTCAAATCCTCCACGCGGTATCGGTTATAGACCAACAAGATGGCATAAAAACACAGCATCAAGACCAAAGGTATCTGCTTCAGCACTGCACGGCTCTGCAGCACCTCTCCGCCCAGTATGCGCGACAGCCACTTGGGTTTCTTTGTCCCTTTCGGTCTATTCTCTTGTTGCTCCTGTTCCATATCTTCCAATCCTATGTTCACAACTTCTCCGCCACACGCAGTTTCGCACTGCGGGCACGGCTATTGGTTTGCAACTCTTCCTCGCTTGCCGTCACAGCCTTGCGCACCACGGGTTTGAGCGGCACAAGCGGGTTTCCGTAAAAGTCCTTCTTCATCTCGCCCTCAAAATTACCCGACTTGAAGAAGTTCTTCACCAGGCGGTCTTCCAGCGAGTGGTACGACATCACCACCAAACGGCCTCCCGGCACCAAAAGCTCCGTTGCCTGCTGCAGCATGGCTTTCAAAGCCTCCAGCTCGCCGTTCACCTCTATCCGCAAAGCCTGGAAAAGCATGGCCAGATACTTGTTCTCCATCTTGCGGGGCAGGTGGCGGCTCACGGCATCGCGCAAGTCGAACGTGGTGACGATTTCTTTCTCGGCCCGTGCCTGGCATATCGACTTGGCCATCTGGTACGCGTTGGGCAACTCGCCATACATGCGCAATATCCCCGTCAGCTCTTCCAGCCCAGCCTCGTTCACCAGTTGGCGGGCAGTCAACTCCTGCCGCCGGTCCATACGCAAATCCAGTTCCCCGTTAAACCGCGTAGAAAACCCACGCTCAGCCACATCAAACTGGTGCGACGAAACGCCCAGGTCGGCCAACACCCCGTCCACATTCCTCACCCCGTTCAACCGGAGAAAACTTTTCAAGTGACGGAAATTCTCATGGATAAGCGAAAAACGCGGGTCGTCAATCGCATTCTCTATCGCATCCGCATCCTGGTCAAAGGCCAGCAGCCTGCCGCTGTCGCCCAAATGCGACAATATGGCACGCGAGTGGCCGCCGCCCCCAAAGGTAACGTCCACATACGTCCCCTCGGGGCGCACATTCAATCCCTCGATGCATTCATTCAGCATCACCGGCCGATGATAATCCATGCAGTTCTCCCAGTCTTTGGTCAACCACCGACGCAAAGTCGGTAATCTCGCTGTTCATCTTGTCATAGGCCGAACGTTCCCAGATCTCGATGCACTTGCCGGTGCTCTGCAGCACTATCTCCTTCGCCTCCCCTATCACCGACTTCCGCTCAGGCGGTATCAGCAGTCGGTCGTTGCTGTCCATCTCCACCACATTGGCACGCGTCAACTGACGCATGATTTGGTTGTCGCGGATGCTGTAGGGGTTCAACTTTTTTTGGAGTACTTCTACCTCCTCCTGAAAACTGGAATACGTCCACAGCTCCAAACACTCGGAAGTGAATCCCTGACGGATTACAAAACGGCAATCCTCCGTCCCCAACTGCTTTTTTAATGCAATTGGGAACTTGAACCGACCGTTCGAATCTATCTTACAGTATTCTGTTCCAAGTATTAGGGCCATTTTTACCTATATTGTTTCAAGTTGTAAAAGTACAAATAATTTTCCAATAAATGCCAAAAAGTTCCAAAAAAAGTTATTAACCTCCATTTTCTAATAACACTTGATACGGGAAAACTGAAAAAAGGTTTCATTTTACTTGCAAAATTTCAACATGTTTCCACTTTCGGCTGTTGAAAAAACTTTTCTTTCCACCAGCAAGTGTTCAAAACCTTATCCATCACCTACCCTTATTTGGGTACAATATAAAATGCGCCAGCGCCGCTCCAGATCCACTCACCCCCGAAACCCTCCCCATGCTGCTGACGAACGGCTTGCCGTCGCCGGGCAGAGCCTGCACAGAAGTCGGGCCGCCATTTCCCGTCCACTTGCTCCACATCTGTTCGACAATAACTCGAGGGCATGTACAAAAACTGTAGACCAGCGGCTGTAGACTACTGGAATATAGAACGGTGAAACATCTGGGTATGGGTTACGAATGAACACATAAACGGTTTAAAACATTGCCGAATAGCCTCATTAACGTGTCGACTTATATATATAAATGTATTATTTCAAAAAAAAGTCGTAATTTTGCAGTTTCAATATCAATAGTAACAAAACAATAACAACATGAAAAGAATCATCCTATCTCTGACCCTGGCGCTACTGGTGCTGGCACCTGCCGCCAGCCGGGCCGACGAGGGCATGTGGCTCCTCTCGCTCATCGGCAAAAACTATGCCGACATGCAGAAAGCCGGCTTCAAACTCTCGCCCGAAGACATCTATTCCATCAACCAGAGCTGCATCAAGGACGCCATCGTCGGCCTTGGCAACGAAGGCCGTCCCTTCTGGCACTTCTGCACCGGTGAAATCATCAGCAACAAAGGACTCATCTCCACCAACCACCACTGCGGCTACGGCAAACTGCAGGAGCACTCCACCGTCGAACACGACTACCTGCGCGACGGTTTCTGGGCCTACAACATGGCGCAGGAACTCCCCAACCCCGGCCTCACCGCCTCCATCCTCGTCCGCATGGAAGACGTCACCCAACGCGTGCTTGAATGCCTCAGCGACGACATGAGCGAGGATGACCGCGCCAAAGCCGTGCGCAACGTCAGCGAGCGCATCGCCCGCGAGGCAGTGCAGGGAACCGACTACGACGCCACCGTCAAGCCCATGTTCAACGGCAACCAATACTTCCTCTTCGTCCACATCATCTACAAGGACGTCCGTCTCGTGGGCGCTCCCCCCTCGTCGATGGGTAAATTCGGCGGCGACACCGACAACTGGTCATGGCCCCGCCACACCTGCGACTTCTCCATGTTCCGCATCTACACTGCCCCCGACGGCAAACCCGCTGCCTACGCCAAGGAGAACATCCCCCTCAAGCCCAAGCACCACCTCCCCGTCAGCGCCCGCGAGCTGAAAGACGGCGACTTTGCCATGGTCCTCGGCTTCCCCGGCACCACCGACCACTTCCTCACCTCCTATGGCCTTAAGGAAACCATGGAAGTCAGCAACAAGCTCCGCTACGAGCTCCGCACCGTAAAAATCAACATCCTCCGCGAGGAAATGGCAAAAGACCAAGCCGTGAAGATTAAGTACGCCTCCAAGTACGCCTCCTGCTCCAACTATTGGAAATACAGCAACGAGCAGAACATCGCCCTCAAGAAACTGGGCACCATGAACCTCAAGAAGGACATCGAGAAAGAATACTACGACTGGGCCCTGGACAAAGACCCCAAATACCGCGCCGCCCTCGGCCTCATAGAAAAAAGCTATGCCGACCGCCGCGAACTCCAGGAAGCCATCACCTACCTTGACGAAGGCCTCCTCGAAGGACCGGAACTCCTCTACCAGTCCACCCTCTTCGGTCGCAAAATCAAAGCCATGCTGGCCGAGACCAACCCCGACCAGCGCGATGCCATGCTGGCCGACCTCCGCGACGACGCAGCCAAGTTCTACAAGGACTACGACGAAGCCGTGGAGCAGCGCTTAATGGCCGCCATGATGGAATACACCTACCGCAACATCAACGTCAACTATATCCCCGACTGCCTCAAGACCGCCGACCGCAAATACCGCGGCGACTTCACCTCACTTGTTGCGCACCTCTTCAGCCGCTCCATCTTCGCCAACCAGAAAGCCTTCGAGAACTTCCTCAAGGACCCCTCGCTCAAGCAGCTCGAACGCGATGAAGTCTACAAATACGGCAGCAACATCCTCGACAAATACCGCGAGGTCTACCTCTCCATCCCCAAGGAGAACCGCGACAACCTCACCCGCGGACAGCGCGACTTCGTCGACGGCATCCTCCAAATCAACGCCGGCCGCAAACTCATGTCCCCCGACGCCAACAGCACCATCCGCCTCACCTACGGCAACGTCAAGGCCTACGAACCCCGCGACGGCGTCACCTACCACTTCTACACCACCCTCGAAGGTGTCATGCAGAAAGAAGACCCCACCAACACCGAGTTCATCGTGCCCCAACGCCTCAAAGACCTCTATGCCGCCAAAGACTATGGCACCTACGCCAACAGCCGCGGACAACTGCCCACCTGCTTCATCACCAACAACGACATCACCGGTGGCAACAGCGGCTCGCCCGTGCTCGATGCCTACGGCAACCTCATCGGCCTTGCCTTCGACGGCAATGGCGAAGCCATGAGTGGCGACATCGACTTCGAGGAAAACCTGCAGCGCTGCATCTGTCTCGACAGCCGCTACATGCTCTTCGTCATCGACAAATACGCCAACGCCCAGAACCTCATCGACGAGATGGACATAGTGCGCTAACCGCACACCAACCCTATACCGAAAGAGAATGCCCGCCACACTGCGGACATTCTCTTTCTCATTAACCCAAATCCGACCCTCCACCCCTCTTCCTCCCCACAAATCCCCTGCTTTTTCGGCAAAAAAATTCCAAAAACACAAAAAAAATGTTAAACTTTACTAAAAAATTCCCAAAATCGTCCTCCGTGGGGTTTATATAGTTAAAAAAAAAGCAACATAGAAAAATGCCATCCGGGAACAGCACCCTTGAACGATTCATGGATGTCATCCATCAAAACGCGAAAACCATCAAGTTAATCGCGGCAAACTTCTATGCTCCCAACTCCTTCCTCTTCCGCTCGCTCACCACCGACCTCACCACCCACCTCTGGCTCACCATCCGCAACATGGACTCCAACAATCCCACCCTGCACGAACAAGTATGGATCTACAGCATCCTATACAACAAAGCCCTCAACCTCGTCCGCAACGAACAACGCTACCAGCAACACTTCATCTACCATGCCGACCTCTCCCAAATCCCCGACATCCAGGAACGACACCCGCAAACCGAACAACTCTACCAACTCATCAACCGCCTCAACGACCGTGACAAAAGACTAATCACCATGCATCTCGACGGCATTCCCCTCCAAGAGATTGCCGCCGTCGAAGGAAAAACCACCCTGCAAATCCAGCAACACCTGCTCTACCTCCGCAAAAAACTACGCAAACTAAACAACACCCAACAAGAAACAGAGCAATAGTCCCCCTCACTCCGCACAACAGCAAAAACATATAAACCCTCAAAAAGAAAAAGAAATGAAAAAAGACATATCACAAGCATGGAAAGCCTACAAGCAGGAAGCCCTCCAAGCACCCGATCTCACCCCGGAACAACTGGAGAGCATCTACCACTACTGCCAACAGCAGCCCTCGCTGCCCGTGCCGCCTCTCCCCGCTGCGCACCCCGTCCATCGCTTCCGTGCCGTCGCCATCATCGCACTCATCGCCGTGGCCGGCCTGTTCCTGCTCCTCCTCCCGCGCAACAACCAACCCGACACCCCCATGCTGGCGCAACTCGCCGTCCCCGACAGCATCCCTCCGCAACTCCCCGCCACCCCCCAAGTGGACATACTGGCAACAGCACACAACAAACCGGCAAACGCGACAACAAAACACCCAACCTCCACCCCGCACCCCGCAACCGTCAACGCCCAACTGACAGCAGCCACCGGCACCCCACACCCCGAACCCCAACCCGCCGCACCCCCCGACTCTAC
>Ga0310697_10001373_pt1 | contig 28747 bp, 24 predicted proteins | sample 172DNAGHGlowgp2_FD_203883 | JGI IMG/M metagenome (GOLD analysis project Ga0310697, IMG submission 203883) | Sheep rumen microbial communities from Palmerston North, Manawatu-Wanganui, New Zealand - 1728 DNA GHGlow gp2 (v2) (version 2) | ecosystem: Host-associated > Mammals > Digestive system >... | reverse complement strand
AATCCGGGATCCACCGTCTCCATCCTCACCATGGGCCCGCCCCGGGCCGGGGAAATCATCCGCCAGGGCCTCTACCGCGGGGCCGACGACGGCTTCCTCCTGACCGACCGGCTCTTTGCCGGGGCCGATACCCTCGCTACTTCCTACGCCCTCGCTACCGCCATCAAAAAGATCGGCGGGGTGGACCTCGTAATCGGCGGTCGCCAGGCCATCGACGGCGATACCGCCCAGGTGGGCCCGCAGGTGGCCGAAAAGCTGGGCATGACCCAGGTGACCTATGCGCAGGAGATCCTGAAAGTGGAAGACGGAAAGGCGACGATCCGCCGCTCCATTGACGGAGGTGTGGAGACCGTGGAGGCGCCGCTTCCGTTGGTCGTGACCGTGAACGGCACCGCCGCTTCCTGCCGTCCGCAGAATGTCAAGCTCGTGATGAAATACAAGTACGCGACCTGCCCTTCCGAAAGGCCCGCCGACGATCCCCGTGCCGCCCTCTATGCGGAGCGCCCCTATCTCACGCTCACCCAGTGGAGCGTGGCCGATGTGGACGGAGACCCTTCCCAGTGCGGTTTCGCGGGTTCCCCGACGCGGGTGAAGTCCGTGCAGAATATCGTCTTCCAGGCCAAGGAAAGCAAGACCCTCACCGCCTCCGACGCGGATGTGGAGGGCCTCATCCGGGAACTGATCAGTGAAAAGATTATCGGCTAAGACTATGAACAACGTTTTCGTATATTGCGAGATCGAAGGCACGACCGTGGCCGAGGTCTCCCAGGAACTCCTGACCAAGGGCCGCAAGCTCGCCGACCGGCTGGGCGTGGAACTCCACGCCGTGGTGGCCGGTACCGGCATCAAGGGTGCCGTGGAGTCCCAGATCCTCCCGTACGGGGTGGACAAACTTTTCGTATTTGACGGCAAGGACCTGTTCCCGTACACGTCCGCGCCCCATACCGATATCCTCGTGAACCTCTTCAAGGAGGAACAGCCCCAGATCTGCCTCATGGGTGCGACCGTCATCGGCCGCGACCTCGGGCCGCGGGTGTCCTCGTCCCTGACCAGCGGCCTCACCGCCGACTGTACCCAGCTTGAGATCGGCGACTTCGACGACGTGAAGACCGGCAAGTCCTACAAGGACCTCCTGTACCAGATCCGTCCGGCTTTCGGCGGCAACATCGTCGCCACCATCGTGAATCCGGACCACCGTCCGCAGATGGCGACCGTCCGTTCCGGCGTCATGCAGAAGGCCCTCTATGAGGGGAGCTATCGCGGGGAAGTCGTTTATCCCGAGGTCGGTCGCTACGTAAGCCCGGAAGCATACGTCGTGAAGGTCCTGGACCATCATGTGGAGGCAGCAAAGCACAACCTGAAAGGCGCATCCATCGTCGTATCAGGCGGTTATGGCATGGGCTCCAAGGAAGGGTTCGACATGCTGTTCGACCTCGCGAAAGTGCTTCACGCGGAGGTGGGCGCCAGCCGCGCCGCCGTGGATGCGGGTTTCTGCGACGCCGACCGCCAGGTGGGCCAGACCGGTGTCACCGTGCATCCGAAGGTGTATATCGCCTGCGGTATCTCCGGCCAGATCCAGCACATCGCCGGCATGCAGGACAGCAGCATCATCATCAGCGTGAACAGCGACCCGGACGCGCCCATCAACAGGATCGCCGACTATGTGATTGTGGGCACGGTGGAGGAAGTGATCCCGAAACTCATCAAGTATTATCGGAAAAACAGCAAGTAAACTATGGCAAACTACTATACCGACCATCCCGAAATCGCCTTCTATCTGGGACATCCCCTGATGCGCCGCATCGTGGAACTGAGGGAGAAAGGCTTCGCGGATGCTGCGCTTTATCCTGAGGCTCCCGTCGATTTCGAGGACTGTATCGAGAATTACAAGCGTCTGCTGGAGATCGTCGGCGACATCGCCGCCAATATCATCGAACCCAATTCCGAGAGCGTGGACCTCGAGGGACCGCACCTGGAAAACGGGCGGATGATCTACGCGTCCAAGACCGTGGAGAACATGGAGGCGATGCGCAAGGCCGGCCTCACCGGCGTCGCGCAGCCGCGCCGTTACGGCGGACTGAACCTTCCGAACGTCGTCTTCAGCATGTGCTCCGAGCTGGTGAGCGCGGCCGACGCTTCCTTCCAGAATATCTGGAGCCTGCAAAGCTGCGCCGACACCCTGTATGAGTTCGGCTCCGAGGAGCAGCGGCAGAAGTTCCTGCCGCGCATCTGCGCGGGGGAGACCATGTCCATGGACCTGACCGAGCCCGATGCTGGATCGGACCTCCAGCGCGTGATGCTCAAGGCCACCTGGAGCGAGGAGGAAGGCTGCTGGCTGCTGAACGGCGTGAAACGCTTCATCACCAACGGTGATTCCGACATCCACCTGGTCCTGGCCCGCAGCGAGGAAGGGACGAAGGACGGCCGTGGCCTGTCCATGTTCATCTATGACAAGCGGCAGGGCGGGGTGAATGTCCGCCATATCGAGCATAAACTTGGCATCCACGGGTCTCCGACCTGCGAGCTGACCTACAAGAACGCCCGTGCCGAGCTCTGCGGCAGCACCCGTCTCGGCCTTATCAAGTATGTGATGGCCCTGATGAACGGCGCCCGCCTGGGTATCGGCGCCCAGTCCACCGGCCTGAGCCAGGAAGCGTACAACGAGGCGGTCAAGTATGCCTCCGAGCGTGCCCAGTTCGGCCAGACCATCGAGCACTTCCCGGGCGTGTACGACATGCTCAGCCGCATGAAGGCGAAGCTGGACGGCGGCCGCAGCCTCCTGTACCACACGGCGGCCCACGTGGACATCTACAAGTGCCTGGAGGACATCCAGCGCGACCGGACGCTGACTTCCGAGGAACGCGCCGAGATGAAGAAATATACCCGCCTGGCCGATGCCTTCACGCCCCTGTGCAAGGGCATGACCTCCGAGTATGCGAACCAGAATGCCTACGACTGTGTATCCGTCCACGGCGGTTCCGGCTTCATCATGGAATACAAGTGCCAGCGCCTCATGCGCGATGCCCGCATCTTCTCCATCTATGAAGGTACGACGCAGCTGCAGGTCGTCGCGGCCATCCGCTATATCACGAACGGAACCTACTCCGACATCATCCGCGGCATGCTGGCCGAGCCGGTATCCGAAGCGTTGGAACCTTTGCGTGCCCGGGCGGCTATGCTGGCCGACGTGTACGATGCCTCCATCGCAGCGGTGAAATCCTTTGAGAATCAGGAGATCCAGGATTTCCTGGCCCGCCGTCTCTACGACATGACGGGCGAAATCGTGATGTCCCTGCTGCTGCTCCGCGACGCCACCGCGGCTCCGGAACTCTTCGGCAAGTCCGCCCAGGTGATGGTCCGTATGGCCGAAGAGACCGTTCAGGGCAAGAGCGCCTACATCCGCGCCTTCAAGGCCGAAGACCTCGCCGCCTTCCGCGCCGTAGAGGCGTAAGCCTCTGCGGCTGCGTCGAATGTAAGTTGTTGACTAATCGTTAAGTATGAAAAAGTACCTGGGAAATCCTTCCCGGGTACTTTTATGTAATTGTTTGATAATGAGCCTACTGAATTCTACGCTTTAGAAAGAGGCATTGCTCCAGTGCGGTCCGAACCGCTCGAACGCGGCGCGGTCCAGGGCTTCGCGGTCGTCGGGATGGGCGATGGAGATGAGGAGCCGGGCACGTTCCTGGAGGGATTTGCCATAGAGGTTCACGGCGCCGTACTCGGTGACGACCCACTGCACATCGGCGCGGGGCGTGACGACGCCGGCGCCGGGCTTCAGCGTGGGGACGATCTTGGGGGCGAGTTTCGCCGTCCTGGAAGCCAGGGCGATGATGGCCTTGCCGCCTTCGGACATTTTGGCGCCGCGGACGAAGTCCAGCTGCCCGCCGGTTCCGGAATAGATGCGCGTGCCGATGGAATCGGCGCACACCTGCCCGGTGAGGTCGATTTCCGTAGCCGAGTTGATGGATACCACCCGCGGGTTGCGGGAAATGATCCAGGGATCGTTCGTATAGGCGATGTCCCGCATCTGGACGGAAGGGTTCCGGTCGATGAAATCGTACACCTGCTGCGATCCGAGAAGGAACGAGGCGACGATCCTCCCCGTGTCGATCTTCTTGCAGGAACCGTCGATGATGCCCTTCCGGATGAGTTCCAGGGCCCCGTCGGCAAACATTTCCGTGTGGAGCCCGAGGTGCTGATGCCCGGTCAGTTCCGAACAGACGGCATTGGGCAGGGAGCCGATGCCCATCTGGAGGCAGGCCCCGTCAGGCACCAGTTCCGAGCAGTGTCGGCCGATCAGGCGGTCGATCGGGGTCGGTTCCACGTAATCCTTGGTGAACAGGGGCGTATCGTCCCGGACCAGGGCGTCGAAGCAGTCCAGGGGGACCAGGTCGCCGAAAGCGAAAGGAACGTTCGGATTGACTACGGCGAGTTTGAGCCGGGCCACTTCCAGGGCGGCGATGGAACAGTCCACCGACGTGCCCAGGGACACCATGCCGTCCGTCGGCTCGGAAACCTGGACCATGGCCACGTCGCAGGGGAGTGCGCCGCTGCGGTACATGGCCTGTGACTCGCTCAGGTGCGTGGGAATGTAGTCGGCATACCCCTCCTGTACGGATTTCCGCACGTTCGGGCCCACAAAGAATCCCTGGTCAAAGAAGACGCCTTCATACTCTTTCGAGCCGTAAGGGGCCGGGCCTTCCGTATGGAAGTGATGGAAGTGCAGACCGCGCAGCTCGTGGGCGTGACGGCACAGGGCGTCGATGAGCACATGAGGGACGCTGGCGATGCTGGAGAGGTGGATGTGATCCCCGCTCCGAACCCCGCGAACAGCCTCATCGGCTGATATGTAAGACATGGGCTTCATCGCTCAAACGCGCAAAGATACACAGATTCTTTGTATATTTGCAAGATTGAAACCGAATAATATGCATACGAGAGAAGAAAAGGTGGCCGCCTTCGGCCGGCTGCTGGATATCATGGACAAACTCCGGAAAGAATGCCCCTGGAACGCCGCCCAGACCATCGAGACGATCCGTCCGATGACGGAGGAAGAGGTGTACGAGCTGAGCGACACCATCCTGAAGGGCGACCGCAAGGGGACGGCCAAGGAAATCGGTGACCTGCTGTACCACATGGTTTTCTACGCCTGCATCGGCGAGGAGGAAGGCGCCTTTGACATCGCCGATTCCCTGAACAAGGTGTGCGACAAGATGGTCTTCCGCCATCCGCACGTCTTCGGTCCCGATGCCGGAAAGCCCACCACGGCGAAGGAGATTGCCGATACCTGGGAACTCGTGAAGGCGAAGGAAAAGGACGGCAACAAGCGTGTCATGGCCGGTATCCCCGATGCGATGCCCGCCATCCTCAAGGCCCTGTCCATGCAGGAGAAGGCCCGCGGCTGCGGCTTCGACTGGGAGCAGAAGGAAGATGTCTGGCCCAAGGTACAGGAAGAGTGCGGCGAAGCGATGGAGGCCTGTGAAGAAAACGACCCGAAACACATGGAGGAAGAGTTCGGCGACCTGCTGTTTGCCGTCATCAACGCCTCCCGCCTTTACGGCATCGACCCGGAAGCGGCCCTGAGCGGCGCCTGCAGCAAGTTCCGACGCCGTTTTTCCTACCTGGAAGAACAGGTCCTGCAGAGCGGCCGCAAACTCGCCGACCTCACACTCGCCCAGATGGACGCCATCTGGGACGAAGGGAAGGCCAAGGGGCTGTGATATGGGATATCGGAGAAAAATCCGTATCTTTGCAGACTGAATCAGAATTTTATGGCAGAGAATACATTGCTGGAGAAGGTCCTGAGCCTGCAGGACAAATACAGGAAGCTGGAAGAGTCCCTCGCGGACCCGGCCGTCATCGCGGACATGAAGAAGTTCGTGCAGCTGAACAAGGATTACAAGGAGCTGCAGCCCATCATCACGGCGGGTCTGGAGTACAAGCGCATGCTGGACGAGCTCGCCCAGGCGAAGGACATCCTCATGAACGAGAAGGACGAGGACCTGCGCGACATGGCCCGGGAGGAGGTGAACGAGATTGAGCCCAAGCTTCCCGACATGGAGCAGAACATCAAGCTCCTGCTGATTCCTGCTGATCCGGACGACTCCAAGAACGCCATGGTGGAGATCCGCGGAGGTACCGGCGGCGACGAGGCGGCGATCTTCGCCGGCGACCTGTTCCGCATGTACCAGCATTTTGCGGAGCGCCGCGGCTGGAAACTCGAAGTCACCGACCAGGCCCCCGGCACGGCCGGCGGCTACAAGCAGATCGTCTTCAAGCTGTCCTCCAGCCAGGACGGAGTCTATGGCATCATGAAGTACGAATCCGGCGTCCACCGCGTCCAGCGCGTCCCGCAGACGGAAACCCAGGGCCGCATCCAGACATCGGCCGCCTCTGTGGCCGTGTTCCCGGAAGCCGGTGAATTCGACGTGGAACTCAATCCAGCCGATATCCGGAAGGACCTCTTCTGCGCCTCCGGCCCGGGCGGACAGGGCGTGAACACGACCTATTCCGCCGTGCGCCTGACGCACATTCCGTCGGGACTCGTGGTCCAGTGCCAGGAGGAGCGTTCCCAGCTCAAGAACCTGGACCGGGCGATGGAAGAGCTCCGGACCCGTCTGTACAACCTGGAGCACCAGAAATACCTGGACGGCATCGCGGCGAAGCGCAAGACCATGGTCTCCACCGGCGACCGTTCCGCCAAGATCCGGACGTACAATTATCCGCAGGGCCGCGTGACGGACCACCGTATCGGCTGGAGCATGTACAACCTGCCCGTCTTCATGGACGGGGACATCCAGGAATGCATCGACCAGCTCCAGATTGCGGAGAATGCCGAACGGCTCAAGGAAGCAGGGGAGGAGGCGTAGGATGGACCGGAAACAGGAAGGCCTGCACGCCCTGGGCGGAAAGACCGTTTACAGCCAGCAGTACGATCCCGCTGTCCTGGAAACCTTTGAAAACCAGCATCAGGAGAACGACTATTGGGTGCGTTTCAACTGCCCCGAATTCACCACCCTGTGCCCCATTACCGGCCAGCCGGATTTCGCGGAGATCCGGATCAGTTACATCCCGGATCGCCGGATGGTGGAGTCTAAGTCCCTGAAACTGTATCTGTTCAGCTTCCGCAGCCACGGAAGTTTCCATGAGGATGTCGTGAACATTATCATGAAGGACCTCATCCGCCTGATGGATCCCAAATACATCGAGGTGACCGGCATCTTTCTCCCGCGCGGAGGCATTTCCATCTATCCCTACGTGAACTACGGCCGTCCCGGAACCAAGTGGGAACGGCTCGCCGAGGAGCGTTTCTCCCGTCACGAATAAGACTCCCTGAATCGTTCCAGCACGTTCCCGATGTAGGTCTTTGTGACCGGGATCGGGGCGATGGCTTCATTGTCCAGGGTAAGTTCATAGACACCTCCGACTTTCTGCAACAGCTTGACCTTCTGCATGTTCACGATGAACTTGCGGTGGCAGCGGATCAGGTCCGAGCCGGCGAAACTCTCTTCCACCGTCTTGAGCCGGCAGCGGAGCATGTAGGTCTGGAGTGCGCCCTGCTGGTCGGCATACCAGACTTTGATGTAGTTGTCGTCGGCTTCCACGTAATAGAGGTTCGCGCTGGAGACGGAGAGCTTGAGGACGCCGTTGTTGTCGAACAGGGTGAATTTCTGGACCGGAGCGGCGGTCTCTCCGGGCGTCTCGTCCGTGACCACGTCCTGCATGTTCATCAGCCGGATGGTCCGGTTCTGGTCGATGATGGTGAAGAACATGCCGGCAATTATGTAGGGGACTCCCAGACAGACGAAGGTATAGACCAGGGCGTGGAAAAAGATGGCGATGCCATTCTGGTCCTCGGGCTGGGCGATGGTGACCGTGAAGACGGTGTACAGCACGGCGATGAGGGCGATTTCCGACAGGCACCAGGCCGAGTAGCCCCAGTAGGTCATGGGCAGCAGGTTCCGCGTCTTGTACATCGTGACCTTGCTTGCGATGAGGATGGCGAGCGAGAGGGAGGCGAACAGCGCCGTGAATCCGAAGAAGGTGCTGTTCCCGAGGCGGAACCAGGCGTTGTTGGAGAAGGGAATGCTTACCAGCAGGAAAAGGACCGAGAACAGCGCGGCGAATGTCACCGTGCCCAGCAGCTGGTAGCGCTCCCGCAGGTAGGAGGGGATGTATTTCCGAGTGCCTTCTTCCATACTCAAAAATACAAAATTAAGCAAAATTCTTCGGAATTTCACCCCTGTATCCGTGATTTCACCCCTTGTCTGCCCTGAAAGGGCCGTGTTCGCCACTTTTATTTCCGGATTCGCGCCGCCTTGCGTATCTTTGTGTACGAATTACTAAAACCTGACAGAGACATGAGAATCATCGGAACCGGCAGCGCCCTTCCGCGCAAGGAGGTCACCAACGACGACCTCTCCGCTTTCCTCGATACATCCGACGAATGGATCTTTCCCCGGACCGGCATCCGGTCCCGCCACGTCATTTCCGACGAACGGCTGGAGGACCTGGGCGCCGAGGCCGCGGGGAAAGCCCTGGCCAGCGCCGGCCTGAAGCCGGAAGACATCGACCTTTTCCTTTGCTCGAACGTAGTCAATGAGTACCTCACGCCGGGCCTGGGGTGTATCATTGCCTCGAAGACGGGGCTTAAGTGCCCCTCCATAGACATCAACTGCGCGTGTCCGGGCTTCATCTATGCGATGGACATCGCGGATTCCTATTTCCGGGCCGGCAAGGTGGAGAACGTGCTGGTGGTCTGTGCGGAGGAACCTACCCGGATGACTTCCTGGCAGGACCGTTCCACCTGCGTCCTGTTCGGGGACGGGGCCGGAGCCGCCGTCTTCACTCGCGGCGACGGACTGAAGGCGGTCAAGCTCAGTGCCGACCCGGCGCCGGACAAGATCTGGCAGTACCGGGCGCTGGAACCCACGCCGTATGTCACCAAGGCGGAGACGAGCGTCCCGCTCCAGATGAACGGACGCGACGTGTTCCGGTTCGCCGTCACGACCTCGGTCCGTGATATCGGCGAAATCCTCTCAGGCTGCGGCATGACCCTGGAGGATGTGGACTATTTCATGATCCACCAGGCCAATATGCGCATTGTGGAGGGAATCCGGACCCGCCTGGGCGTCCCCCCGGAGAAGTTCCCCTGCAACATCCAGGACCATGGAAACTCCTCTTCGGCCTCCTGTCCGATCCTGCTGGACGAGTGTCACCGGAAAGGGATGTTTAAAAGTGGAGACAAGCTGATTTTCAGCGCATTCGGCGCCGGACTCATGTCGGGGGTCGCCCTCCTCGAATGGTAATTGGGGAATAATTCGTATATTTGCAGACTTTTGTACTGAAATTATGGAACCTAAAAGAGTAGTTATCACCGGAATGGGTGTCATTTCCTCCGTCGGCAACGACGTGGATACCTTCTGGAAAAACCTGGTGGACGGGGTGTGCGGAATCGACTTCGTGGACGATTTCCGGGACATGCCCGTTACCATCGCCGGCAAGGTGAAGGATTTCGATCCCGAGCGTTACGGAATGGACAAGGCTTTCGTCCGCAAACAGGATAAATTCACCCAGTTTGCCATCGCCGCCGCCGTCCAGGCCATGGACCAGGCGGGCCTGAGGACTGAAGGGGAAGACGCCAATATCGACCCTTTCCGCCTGGGCGTCTATGTGGGCTCGGGAATCGGCGGGTTCGAGGTCCAGTACCGCGAAACCGCGAAGATGGTGGAGGATCCCTCCGGTAAGTGGATCTCCCCGCTGTTCATCCCCACGATGATTTCCAACATCGCCGCCGGTCATGTGGCCATCCGCCACCAGGCCAAAGGCCCGTGCCTGGACATCGTTACGGCCTGCGCCACCTCCTCACACTGCCTCGGCGAAGCCTTCCGGGCTGTCCGCCACGGGTATGCCGATGCCATCATCGCCGGCGGCTCCGAGCACGCTTCCATTCCGATCGGTGTGGCCGGATTCGCCAATGCGAAGGCCCTTTCCCGCGCGACCGATCCCAAGTATGCCTCCCTCCCGTTCAACAAGAACCGCCAGGGTTTCGTGATGGGTGACGGTGCCGCCATCCTCATCCTGGAATCGCTGGACCATGCCCTTGCGCGCGGTGCGACCATCCTTGGCGAAATGGTGGGCTATGGCAATACCTGCGACGCCTATCACGCCACGGCACCGCGTCCGGACGGCTCCACCCAAGCCCGCGCCATTACCCTCGCCCTGGAGGAGGCTGGCTTCGACTCGGAAAAAGACAACCTCTATATCAATGCCCATGGTACCGGCACGCACCTGAACGATGTCGCCGAGACCGTCGCCTACAAGGCGGCCCTGGGGGACTATGCCTACAAGGCCCATATCAGTTCCATCAAGTCGATGACCGGCCACATGTTCGGAGCCGCCGGAGCCGCCGAGGCCATCGCCACGGTCCTGGCCCTGCGCGACAGGGTGATCCCGCCTACCATCAATCTGGACTGCCCGGACCCGGAATGCGACCTGGACTACACTCCGAACGTCGCTGTCAGGAGTGACATCACCATCGGCATCTCCGACTCTCTGGGTTTCGGCGGGCACGATGCCTGCGTCGCCTTCCGGCGCTACGAAGGGTAATCCCGCTCATCGTATTCCCTTGTCATTCTGAATATTCCCTTGTCATTCTGAGTATTCCTTTGTCATTCTGAGCGTAGCGAAAGAATCTATCATCATGGACAGAGAAGAAATCAAACAGCACATCCCCCACCGCGAGCCCATGCTCCTGGTGGACGAAACCTCCCTGGACCCGGACGGAACCGGTCACGGGAAATACCGCATCCGCGAGGATGAATTCTTCTGCCGGGGCCATTTCCCGGGGAACCCGATCGTTCCGGGCGTGATCCTCTGCGAGATCATGGCCCAGAGTTGCACGCGCCTGATGCTGGATGCCCTGGACGGCCATATCGCCGTGTACCGGGGTATCGACCAGGTGAAGTTCAAGAATACCGTCCGTCCCGGCGACCTGTGCGAGATCACCTGCCGGATCGATGACCGCAAGGCCGGCGTCTTCAACTGCTCCGCCAAACTGGAGGTGGACGGCAAGCTCTGCTGCCGCGGGAAGCTTACTTTCGCGGTGATTCCGGATCCGATGAAGGGCGCCTGAGCGCCCTTTTCCGTTGTTATAAGGTGGCCATCCGGTCCACGGCTATTTCCGCCAGCCGGCGGATATACGGTTTATAGTCCGGGTTGGAACTCTTCAGGTACCGGTTCGCGACGATGCAGCACACTGTGCCGGCATGGTGGCCCAGGTGTGTGCAGAGACCGTCGAGCGGTGCGCTCTCCATCTCGAAGTTGGTGATCCGGTAAGGAATGCCGCCGTCCTCGAACCGGAACGATTCGATCCTTTCCAGCATGTCCGGCATGGCCAGGGGAATGCGGACCACGCGGCCTTGCGGACCGTAAAAGCCGGGAGCCGAGATGGTTACCCCCGGTATCGTGACGTCACGCAGCAGATTGATAATCTTGTCCGACGACCTTGCGAAGTACGGGGAGGGGAGCGTCTTCTCCCAGTTCATATGGGCCTTGAAGGCTTCCTCCACGGCGGGGATGGTGATCTTGTCCCGGTTTCCGTACCAGTTCATGACCCCGTCGAAGCCCACGGAAATGTGGGAGAGGACGAAGGAACCCAGCGGAATGTCCGCATGGAGGGCGCCGGAAGTGCCGATGCGGAGGATGTTCAGGGCCCGGTGCACGGGTTTGACTTCACGGGTGACGAAATCGACATTCGCCAGGGCGTCCAGTTCGGTCATGACGATGTCGATGTTGTCCGGGCCGATGCCGTGCGACAGGATGGTGATGCGTTTTCCATGGCGCCGGCCCGTGACGGAAACAAATTCGCGCGAGGCATGGCGGAACTCCAGTTCATCCAGCAGGTCCGCAATCATGTCCACCCGGCCGGGATCTCCCACAAGGATCACATTGTCAGCGAGTTCTTCCGGCTTGAGGTGAATATGGAAGGCGGAGCCGTCTCCGTTGATGATGAGTTCGGATTCAGGTATTCTCATGGCGTTTGTGTTTAATGCGGTAAAAAACAAATATAGGTTTTTCCACGGACAATTCCTATCTTTGTGCAAACAATCGACCTATGTGGCAGAGAATACAGACCCTATACCTGGCGATTTCCGCCGTCCTTCTCTTCATCCTGTGCTTCAGTGACCTGTACACCGTCGCGGATGCGGACGGAATGCAGTATGTGACTTACTGGCAGTTCCGGAAGCCCTATTTCGGCATCCTCCTGGGCGTCCTCCTCGCGATGACGCTCCTCGCCCTCTTCACTTTCAAGGTGCGCATCCTCCAGATGCGCCTCGCCACCCTGTCCGGGCTCGTCGCCCTGGGCATAACCGGCTGGCTGGCCTACTATTATTTCACGATGCCCAAGGATGTGGTCACTTTCAAGGGGACGATCATTTTCCCGCTCATCGTCGCCATCTGCAACTTCCTGGCGGCTCGCGGGTGCTTCCAGGACCAGCTCATGGTCGAGAGCGCCTATCGCGTCCGGGAATCCCGCAAGCGCGACCGGAAGAAAAAGTAATCTTTTTTAGCTTGTGCTGTTGTTTGGCACAACAAGGCCGTACCTTTGCATCAGAAAACAAAAGGTACGGCCATGAAAAACACAGATTACAGCAGCAGCGTCAACACCCTCGGTTCCTTCCTTTCCTCCGACGCCTCCTTCCAGGCCCTGAAGGACCTCATCGACGAATTCGGCCTCGAAGTGGAAGCGGTCACTTCGCTTTGAGCGAGACTTTGACGGATTCCTTGTCCGCGGCGAGTCCCACTTTCAGCTCCCGGACTTCCTCCGTCCCTTTCCGACGGGACGTCAGGACGCGGTCGGAGATGATGAACTCGGACACCGGATCCTCGATATAGCGCGTGATGGCCCGCTTGAGCGGCCGGGCCCCGTAGGCGGGGTCGTAGCCCGCTTCGGCCACGAAACGCTTTGCGGACGGGGTGACCGTGATCCGGTAGCCCGCCTCCAGCGCCCGCGCCTTCAGGTCCTTCAGCTCGATGTCGATGATGCGCTCGATGTCCTCCCGGGTCAGGGCGTTGAAGTACACCTGCTCATCCACCCGGTTGATGAATTCCGGAGGGAAAGCCTTCCTGACCGCCTTGGCGACCACGCTTTTCCGGTCGTCCTCCAGTTTCCTGCCGGCGGTCGCAAACCCGATTCCGTTGCCGTATTCCTCCACTTCGCGGCTGCCCACGTTGGAGGTCATGATGACGATGGTGTTCTTGAAGTCCACCGTCCGTCCGTTGCTGTCGGTCAGGCGTCCCTCGTCCATCACCTGCAGGAGCAGGTTGAAAATGTCGGGATGGGCCTTCTCGATCTCGTCCAGCAGGACCACGCAGTAGGGCTTGCGGCGCACCCGTTCGGACAGCTGCCCGCCCTCTTCGTACCCTACGTATCCCGGGGGCGCGCCTATGAGACGGGAGACGGAGAACTTCTCCATATACTCGCTCATGTCGATCCGGACCATATTCTCCTCGGAATCAAAGAGATACTCCGCCAGGGAACGCGCCAGCTGCGTCTTTCCCACGCCCGTGGGGCCGAAGAACAGGAAGGTGCCGATGGGCCGGTGCGGGTCCTTGAGTCCGGCCCGGCCGCGCTGGATGGCCCGCACGACCGTGTCGATGGCGCTGTCCTGGCCGATGATGCGGGCCTTGAGCCGCTGGCTCATCTTCAGGATGCGGTTCCCCTCGGATTCGGCCACGCGGCCGGCCGGAATGCCGGTCATCTTGGAGACGACCGAGGCGATGTCCTCCGCGGTGACGACGGAAGGGCTGCCCTTCTTCCGGGCGAGGTTCAGCCGCACCATGGACCCGGCCTCGTCCAGGGCGTCGATGGCCTTGTCGGGCAGGGATTTGTCAGTGATGTAGCGGTCGGTGAGGCGGACGGCGGCTTCCAAAGCGTCGTCCGTATAGGTAATGTGGTGGAACTCTTCGTAATGGGACTTCAGGTGCCGGAGGATCTCCAGGGTCTCGTCCGCGTCGGTGGGCTCCACGACGATCTTCTGGAACCGGCGGTCCAGGGCGCCGTCCTTCTCCACGATCTTCGTGAACTCGTCCATCGTGGTCGCACCCACGCACTGGAGTTCGCCGCGGGCGAGGGCCGGCTTGAGCATGTTGGCCGCATCCAGGCTGCCGGAGGCGCCTCCGGCGCCCACGATCGTGTGGAACTCGTCGATGAACAGGATGAGGTCCGGATCCGTCTGGGCCTCCTTGATGATGGCTTTCAGGCGTTTCTCGAAATCTCCCCGGTATTTGGTGCCGGCCACCACCGAGGCGATGTCCAGCGAGATGATCCTTTTCTTTGCCAGGACGGGGGAGATGTCCCCGGAAGCGATCCTCAGGGCGATCCCTTCCACGATGGCGGACTTGCCCACACCCGGCTCGCCGATGAGCATCGGGTTGTTCTTCTTGCGGCGCCCCAGGATTTCGATGACGCGGGCGATCTCCGTATCGCGCCCCACGACCGGGTCCAGTTTCCCTTCCCGGGCGGCCTTGGTGAGGTCGTAACCGAATTCCTCCATGTCCACGCCGTCTTTCTTGCCGGTGCCGGCCTCTTCGTCCGCGTTGTCGGCATCGGCCTGGGCAGGCTGCCGGTCCTGTCCGGGGAGGCGGAGCATCCCTTCGCTCTCCATGTAGGCGAGCATCTTGCCGTAGTCCACGCCGCGGGCCCGGAGGTAGGCCTGTCCGTAGCTGTCCGTCGTGCGGCACAGGGCGAGCAGCAGGTGGTGCGGGGCCGCTTCGGGGCTCTTGAGCCGGGTTGCTTCCATCACGGTGATGCTCAGGACATTCTGCGCCTGGCGGGAGAAGTTGATATGGTCGATTTCGGAGTAGGGAATCGTCTCGTTGGTGAAAATCCTTCCGTCGATGAAGGCCTTCAGTTCCGCGGGCTCGACGCCGAGTCCCCGGAGCGTCGTGAAGGCGCTGTTCTCCTCATGCCGGATGATTCCGAGGAACAGGTGGTCCGGGCCGATGCCATAGCTGCCGGTGCGCATCGCCTCCTCGCGGGCATATTTGATGATGCCGTTCAGCTGGTCTGATATCTGTATCTGCATAATTCGGGTAAATATAGGCATTTTCGCACTGAGCAACAATCGTGCGCGAAACCCGGTTCGGACATTTTGTCAGTCTTTGAAAAGTCAGGAATATTGACTATATTTGCAAGTTAATAGTTACTACGGAAAAAATGGATAATAACGAGCAGAAGAATCAGCTGGAAGAGCCCCTCTCCACGGGACTGATCCAGCCTGTGGAGATCGATCACGAAATGCGTACGGCGTACATCGACTACTCGATGTCCGTCATTGTTTCCCGTGCCCTTCCCGATGCCCGGGACGGCCTCAAGCCCGTCCAGCGCCGTGTCCTGTACGGCATGAACGAAATGGGTGTCAAATATACCGGCCAGACCAAGAAATCCGCCCGTATCGTGGGTGATGTGATGGGTAAGTACCACCCGCATGGCGACTCCAGCGTGTATGACGCGATGGTCCGCCTGGGCCAGTGGTGGAACCAGCGCTATCCGCTGGTGTGGGGCCAGGGAAACTTCGGCTCCATGGACGGGGACTCCCCGGCCGCCATGCGTTACACCGAAGCCAAACTCGAGAAGATGTCCGAGGACGTCCTGGCCGACATGGAGAAGGACACCGTGGACATGACCTCCAACTTCGACGACTCCCTCCAGGAACCGACGGTGCTCCCGACCAAGGCCCCGCTGCTGCTGCTGAACGGTGCTTCCGGCATCGCCGTGGGCATGGCCACGAACATGGCCCCGCACAACCTGGGCGAGTGCTGCGACGCGATCTGCGCCTACATCGACAATCCCGAAATCACCACGGACGAACTGATGCAGTACATCAAGGGTCCGGACTTCCCGACCGGCGGCATCGTCATGGGCCGCAGCGGCATCAAGGAAGCGTACGAGACCGGCCGCGGCCGCGTCGTGGTGCGCTCCAAGACGGAAATCGAGGTGGACGACCGCGGTCACGAGACCATCGTCGTCACCGAGATCCCTTATATGGTGAACAAGCGCGAGATGATCGAGAAGATTGCGCAGATGGCCGAGGAAAAGAAGATCGAAGGCATCTCCTATATCAACGACGAAAGCTCCCGCGAGGGCATCCGCGTCGTCATCCGCCTCAAGCAGGGGGTGAATTCCGGCGTGATCCTGAACACCCTGTTCAAATACACCCCGCTCCAGTCGAGCTTCTCGTTCAACAACGTCGCCCTCGTGAAGGGCCGTCCGCGCACCCTGTCCCTGAAGGAAATCCTCCAGAACTTCGTGGATTTCCGCCACGAGGTCGTCGTGCGCCGCACCCGTTTCGAACTGGATAAGGCGCAGAAACGCGCCCACATCCTGGAAGGCCTCCTCAAGGCGATGGACATCATCGACGAGATCGTCCATGTCATCCGCTACGAGGCCAAGAGCCGGGACGACGCGAAGGTTATCCTGATGGAACGCTACGAATTTACCGAGCCCCAGGCCGCTGCCATCGTCGCCCTTACCCTGGGACAGCTCGCCGGTTTGGAACGGGAGCGCCTCCGCAACGAATACGAGGAACTGGAGAAGTTCATCGCCCACTGCGAGGCCGTCCTCGCGAGCGTCGAGCTCCAGCTGGGCATCGTCAAGGACGAGACCCGCGAACTCAAGGAGAAGTACGGCGACCCGCGCCGCACCGAGATCACCCTCTCCGAGGACGAGTTCAACCCCGAGGACTTCTATGCCGACGAGGACCAGGTCATCACCATCTCCCACCTCGGCTACATCAAGCGCACCGCCCTCACCGAGTTCCGCACCCAGAACCGCGGCGGCGTGGGCATGAAGGCCAGCGCCACCCGCGACGCGGACTTCATCGAGCACATCTACATCGCGAACAACCACTCCACGCTCCTGCTCTTCACCCAGAAGGGCCGATGCTACTGGCTCAAGGTCTATGAGATTCCGGAAGGCAACCGCACCTCCAAGGGCCGCGCCATCCAGAACATCATTATGATCGACCCGGACGACAAGGTCAAGGCCTATGTCAACGTGAAGACCCTCAAGGACGAGGATTTCATCAACAACAATTACATCATGATGGTCACCCGCCAGGGCATCGTCAAGAAGACTTCCCTGGAGGCCTATTCCCGTCCGCGCACCAGCGGCGTGAACGCCATCAATGTCCGCGAGGACGACGAACTGCTCGAGGCCATCCTCACCAACGGCCGCTGCAACATCATGATCGCGGCCCACGGCGGACGCTGCGTCCGTTTCGACGAAACGGAGGCCCGGCCGCTCGGCAGGACGTCCACCGGCGTGCGTGGCATCAATCTTGATGAAGGGGATTATGTGATCGGTGTCCTTTGCCAGGATCCGGAGGCCGAGGGCGCGGCGGACCGCCAGGTCCTCGTGGTCTCCGAGAACGGATACGGCAAGCGCTCCGATCCGGCTGAGTACCGTCAGACCGCCCGCGGCGCGAAGGGTGTCCGCACCCTCAACATCACGGAGAAGACCGGCGCCCTGGTGGCCATCAAGAACGTCTCGGACGAAGACGACCTGATGATCATCAACCGGTCGGGGATGACGATCCGGATGCCGGTCTCCACCATCCGCGTGGCGGGACGCGCCACCCAGGGGGTGAAGCTCGTGAGCATCCGCGAAGGGGATTCCATCGCCGCCGTGTCGGTCGTGGCCCACTCCGAGGAGGAAGAGTCCCAGCCGGCTGAGAATACGCAGGAACTGAATGAGAATAACAACTAACTAATTTTCAATAAAATGAAGAAATTATTTCTTGCCCTCGCGCTCGTTGCCTCGGTGCAGGTAGCAAACGCCCAGATCAAGTCCGACGCCGACATCCAGAAGGCGATCGACAAGGCCGAAGCCACCGCCAATGACGCCAAGAAGGGTGCCAAGCCCGCTCCTTGGATGAAGCTCGGCCAGGCTTATGTCACGGCCTATTCCAACCCGACGGCGAATATCTCGACGGGTATCGACAAGCAGACCTTCGCCCTGATGGCCGGTGAAAAGCCGTCCGCCACGGAGATGGTCACGCTCGACGGCCAGACCTACGAGAAGCAGGTCCTCAGCCGCGCCAACGTCTATTTCACCGAGGCCGGCCAGCTCGCCCTCGTGGAGGTTACCAAGCCCTCCGTCGCCGGGGATCCGCTTGAGAAGGCCGTCAAGGCCTATGTCAATGCCTTCGAGCGCGGTGCCAAGGTGAAGGATGTCGATGAGGCTCTCCAGAACATCACCGGCTTCTATTACAACGATGCCATCACGGCCTATTCCCTGGGCAACCTGTCCAAGGCTTCCGACCTGTTCGGCAAGGCCGCCGAGACCTCGATGACCGCTCCTTGCTCCAAGATCGACACGAATGCCGTTTACAACACGGCTTTCACCGCCGCCAACTCCGGCAACTTCGAGCGTGCGAAGAAGTTCTACAACAAGTGCCTGGACCTCAACTACACGGCCGAAGGCAATGTCTATTCCGCCCTGTCCAACTGCGCCCTCGCCGAGAAGGACACCCTCGCCGCGAAGCAGTTCCTGGCCGACGGCATGAAGCTCTATCCGGACAATTCCTCCATCCTCACCGGCCTCATCAACCTGTACATCCAGCAGAAGGAGGATCCCAAGAAGATCGTGGAACTCCTGGACGAGGCCAAGGCCCAGATGCCCGACAACCCTTCCCTCTACTATGTGGAAGGCAACATCCTGATGGGCATCAAGGAGTATGACGACGCCCTCAAGGCCTACAAGAAGGCTTCCGAGATCGACCCGAACTACGAATGGGGCTACTATGGCGAAGGCGTCCTCTGGTATCAGAAGGCCGTCGATGCGCAGAACGCCGCCAACGAGCTTCCGTACAACGCCTACAAGGAGTACGACCAGAAGATGGAAGAGCTCTCCCAGAGCCTGAAGAACGCCATCCCCGCTTTCGAGGCCTGCTATGCCAAGACCGCCGACGAGGCCGTCAAGATGGCTGCCGCCGACAACCTCAAGCGCATCTACTTCGCCCTCCGCAACGACAACCCTGAATACCAGGCTGCCTACGAGAAGTACAATGCCATCGTCGGTGCTGAATAAGCTCCCGGCCTGCATCACACTGATTTACCTGTTCCTGTCCGGCACGGCTGCCCTGGCGCAGCGGCTGCCGGACAGGAATGTCACATCCGGACCGGTCCTGGAAACGCTACGGCCGCTGGAATTCGACCTGCTGCCGCCCAAGCCCGATACCGTCTCGATTTTCATTGTCGGGGATATCATGAGCCACCGGGCGGTGTCCAAGAGTGCAGAAGAGTATGGTTTCGGTTCCTTCTTCCGGCATATTGAGGACCGGATCGGGGGAGCGGACCTCGCCATCGGCAATATGGAGTTTCCGCTGGCCGGGAAACCCTATACGGGATATCCAGCGTTCTCCGGGCCGGACGAATATCCCCAGTATCTTTCCGACGTGGGCTTCGATGTGTTCCTGACGGCCAACAACCATATCCTGGACAAGGGAACGGCCGGTCTGAAACGCACCATCGAAGTCCTGGAACGGAAAGGCCTGATGTACACCGGCGTCGCCGCGACGGCCGAGGCCGATACCCTCCTGAATCCCCTGATGCTGCATGTCCGGGGGCTTCGGATCGCCATCGTCAATTTCACCTACGGAACGAACGTGGGTCCCTGGGACAAGTGGCCCAAGGTCAATTATATGCGTAAGGCGGACATCCTGCCCATGCTGCAGCGTGCCAAAGCTTTGGAGGCGGACCTCGTGATGGTACTTCCGCACTGGGGAATCGAGTACCGGCTCCACCACGACAAGGAGCAGGAGGAACTGGCCCGCTGGCTCATCGACAACGGGGCCGATGTCATCGTAGGGCACCATCCGCATGTCGTCCAGGACGTGCAGTGGATCGGCGGGAAACCGGTCATCTATTCCCTCGGGAACGCCCTCTCGAACCAGAACGACCTGAATTCCCGCCTGGAGATGGCCGTCACGCTCCGGGTCGTCCTGGAGCGGCACCGGGAACCCCGGCTGCTGGAACCGTCCTACGAGTATCTTTGGTGCACCAAACCCGGGATGGTGGAAGACTCCTACTCCGCCGTACCCGTCACTTTGCCGGACTCCCTGTGGCGGGTGAAGTCCGACCATAGCGACATGCTAGCCACATACAAGAAAGTCTATGAAGAAAACCATCCAGCTGGAAGCCATTGACCCCGTGGAGCTGTACGGGGCTGGCAACAAGATCCTCACCGAGTTCTGCTCTTATTTCCCGCACATGAAAGTGGTGGCGCGGGGACATGAACTCATCCTGGAGGGCCGGGAAAGCGACATCGAGGAGTTCCAGGTCCGTTTCGGGGAACTCATCGAGCGCCGGCACCGGAAGATGAACCTCACCGTGTACGACGTGGAGGATATCTTCGACGGGACGTCCTCTCCCGAGAAGTTCCGCCTGACCGGGGATGCCATCATCGTCCATGGTACGGACGGGAAGCCCATCCGCGCCCGGAACAAGACACAGGAGGAACTGGTCAAGGCTTACTTCGACAATGACCTGGTCTTCGCCGTGGGCCCTGCCGGAACGGGCAAGACCTATATCGCCATCGCCCTGGCCGTGCGGGCATTGAAGAACCGGGAAATCAAGCGGATCATCCTGACGCGTCCCGCCGTGGAGGCGGGGGAGCGGCTGGGCTTCCTGCCGGGCGACCTCAAGGACAAGCTGGATCCGTATCTCCAGCCGCTGTACGATGCGCTGGAGGACATGATCCCGTCCCGGAAGCTGCAGGAGTTCATGGCCGACGGGACCATCCAGATCGCCCCGCTGGCCTACATGCGCGGCCGCACCCTGGACCGGGCCTGCGTCATCCTGGACGAAGCCCAGAACACCAATCTCGGCCAGCTCAAGATGTTCCTTACGCGGATGGGCACGAGTGCCAAATTCATCGTCACGGGCGACGCTACGCAGATCGACCTGCCGCGCCGCTCCGACTCAGGCCTTCTGACGGGGATCCGGCTCCTCCAGGGAATTAAGGGCATCGCCACCATCACCTTCCGGAACGAGGATATCGTGCGGCATCCGCTCGTGACGAAGATCGTGAAGGTTTTCGACGCGCATGAAAACCCTGCCGGTGATTTTGAAGGCCAGTGAAAAACCATTAACTTTGTAAGTTGATAAACACTTGCGTCTATGAAACGGGCCGCCCTACTTTCTCTCTGCGCCGTCACGCTGCTTGCAACCGGCTGTGACTTCTTCCGTTCCCTGGCCGGCAGGCCTACTTCCAAGGAACTGGAAGTGAAGCGGTTGGAGATGGAACGCATCCAGGAGGAGATCCGCATGCAGGCGCGGCTGGATTCCCTGGAAGAGGTCCGCCGGCAGATGGCCGATTCCCTCGCCGCCTTGGAGACGCACCTGCTGGATTCCCTGTCCCAGATCAAAGGGACGATCCTCAATCCTTCCAAACTTGGCGGGCTGTACACGACCAGGCTGGATGCCCGTTACAGCATCATCGTCGGTGCCTTCCGCACGCGTTCCTATGCGGAACGCAAACTCAAGCAGTGTTCGGATGCCGGCTATACGGCCACCATCGTAAGCTTCAGAAACGGCCTTTTGGCTGTATCCGTGTGCCCTTCGGACAGCCTGAGTGAAACAGCCCGGAAACTCCGTGAACTGCGCGGGAACGGGATTTGTCCGAAAGACGGCTGGATTCTTGTAAACGAGTGACGACATGACCAGACACATCCTTCTCGCAGCGGTCCTGCTGCTGCTTACGACCGCCCTTCCGGCCCAGTACCGGACAGGTGCGACCGGCTACGACGACCTGTATGATTCGGAAACGGTCCATGCCCTCAAGGAACATGTTTCTTTCCTCTCGTCTGCCGCCCTGGAAGGCCGCAAGGCCGGTTCGGAAGGCGAGAAAGAGGCCGCCGTATATATGGGCCGCATGTTGGAACAGTATGGAATCGACCTGATCTCCCCGGAGGGCGGGCAGGAATTCGGCATCGCCCGCGAAGGGGCGGACACGCTGACTTCCCGCAATGTCGTCGGTTTCCTTCCGGGTTGGGACAAGACTTTGAACGACCGGTACATCGTCGTCGGCGCCCGGCTGGACAACCTGGGCATGGACACCTATACGCAGGATGGGGTGGAGGTGCCCCGTATCTATTTCGGAGCCAACGGCAATGCCTCGGGCCTCGCGATGCTTCTGGAACTGGCTTCCCGCTTGTCTACGAACCGTGTCCTGGTGCGCCGGAACATCCTCTTTGTCGCCTTCGGCGCCTCGCAGGAAACCCTCGCCGGTTCCTGGTATTTCCTGAACCGTTCCTTTTCCGATGTCGCGCATATCGACGCGATGGTGAACCTGGACATGCTCGGGACGGCCGGACTCGGTTTCTATGCCTACACCTCCTCCAACGAGGACCTGGACCGGATTGTGAGGAACCTGCAGGGGGAACTGCTGCCTGTCCAGGCGAAGCTGACGACCGTGGAACCTTATTCTTCCGACCACCGTGCCTTCTACGACCGCGAAATCCCTTCCGTCCTCTTTACGACGGGACGGTATCCCGAACACGGCACCGGCCGCGATTCCTACAGTATCGTGGATTTCGAAGGCATGGAGCGGGAACTGGAATATATCTACAATTACACCGTCGCCCTGGCCAACGGCCCCCGGCCGCTGTTCCGTCAGGACAGCCAGGCAGCGCCCACCGTCCCGGAGGGTGCCATTTCCTGGAACGACTGCGACGTCAAGCCGGTGTTCCTGACATCCAGCGATCCGGCTTTCTTCCTGGAGAAATGGGTGTACCAGTATCTGAAATACCCCAAATATGCGCAGGAGAACGGCATCCAGGGCCGTGTCCTCGTGGATTTCATCATTGACGAAGGCGGGAATGTCCGGGACGTGCACGTGTCCCGAAGCATCCATACCTCCCTGGACGAGGAGGCGGTGCGGGTGATTTCGGCCTCCCCGAAGTGGCGCCCCGGAAGACACCGGGGAAAGAAGGTCCGCGTAGCGGTGACGATGCCGGTGGACTTCCGGCTGGAGAAGGCCTCGAAGGGAAGCTTCGGTATCAATGGAAAGAGAATCAATTAAATACCTATGGAATACAACTTTATCGAAATCGAGAAACGGTGGCAGCAGTGGTGGGCCGAGCAGAAGACCTACAAGGCTCAGCCGGACAGTTCCAAACCCAAATACTATGTCCTGGACATGTTTCCGTACCCCTCCGGGGCGGGGCTGCATGTGGGACATCCGCTGGGGTATATCGCCAGTGACATCTTCGCCCGCTACAAGCGCCTGAAGGGTTTCAACGTCCTGCATCCGATGGGGTACGACGCCTTCGGCCTTCCCGCCGAGCAGTACGCCATCCAGACGGGCCAGCATCCGGAGAAGACCACCCACGACAACGTGGCGCGCTACCGCAGCCAGCTGGACCGGATCGGTTTCTCCTATGACTGGGACCGGGAGTTCCGTACCAGTGACCCGGATTACTACAAGTGGACCCAGTGGGCCTTCTTGAAGATGTTCGGCAGCTGGTATGACAATACGCTGCAGAAAGCCCGCCCCATTGAGGAACTCGTAGCCGCCTTCGAACAGGGGGGGAGCGCTGCCGCAGATGCCGCGAACAATGACGCTCCCGTTTTCACGGCCGCCCAGTGGAACGCCTTCAGCGACAAGGAGAAAGCCGATGTCCTGATGCATTACCGCATCGCCTATCAGGGCGAATCCACCGTGAACTGGTGCCCGGCGCTCGGAACGGTCCTCGCCAATGACGAGGTCAAGGAAGGCTATTCCGTACGGGGCGGCCATCCCGTTTACCAGAAGAAAATGACCCAGTGGCAGCTCCGTGTGTCGGCCTATGCGCCGCGCCTGCTGGAGGCGCTGGACCGGCTGGAGTGGACCGACTCCCTCAAGGAGATGCAGCGCAACTGGATCGGCAAGTCCCAGGGTGCCGAGATGGTGTTCAGGATGGAGTGCGACGGCCAGTGGTACGACGTGACCATTTTCACCACCCGGGCCGATACCCTCTACGGCGTGACCTTCATGGTCCTCGCCCCGGAGAGCGAATGGGTTTCGAAACTCACCTCGGCCTCGCAGAAGGAGGCGGTGGAGGCCTATCTGGAGCAGGTCAAGAAAAAAACCGAGCGCGAACGTATTGCCGGCAAGGCGGTGACCGGCGTTTTCTCCGGTTCCTATGCCATCCATCCCCTCACGGGAGAGAGAGTCCCCGTGTGGATTGCCGAATACGTCCTGGCGGGCTACGGCACGGGTGCCATCATGGCCGTCCCTGCCCATGACAGCCGCGACTATGCGTTCGCGAAGAAGTTCGGCCTTCCGATCGTCCCGATCATCGAAGGGGCTGACGTGTCGGAGGAAAGCTACGACGCGAAGGACGGCATCATGTGCAACAGCGGATTCCTGACCGGCATGACTGTCAAGGAGGCCATCCCCGCCGCCATCGACTATATCGAGGCCCATGGCATCGGCCGCCGGAAGGTGAACTACCGCCTGCGCGACGCCATCTTCTCCCGCCAGCGCTACTGGGGCGAACCCTTCCCGATCTATTTCAAGGACGGCATCGCCACGCCGATTCCCTTCGACAGGCTTCCGCTGATGCTTCCGGAGATCGATGAATACAAGCCCACGGAGGCCGGCGACCCGCCGCTGGCGCGGGCGAAGGACTGGACCTACGACGGCTATCCGCTGGAAACCAGCACGATGCCCGGTTTCGCCGGCTCCAGCGCCTACTATCTCCGTTACATGGATCCGCACAACGACGACGCCCTCGTCTCCCGCGAGGCCGACGAATACTGGCGGAATGTGGACCTGTATGTGGGCGGCACCGAGCATGCGACGGGCCACCTGATCTACAGCCGCTTCTGGAACAAGTTCCTCTTTGACCTCGGGTATGTGTGCGAGGACGAGCCGTTCAGGAAGCTCATCAACCAGGGCATGATCCAGGGCCGCTCGAACTTCGTCTATCGCATCGTGAACACCAATACCTTCGTTTCCTACGGTCTCAAGGACCGGTACGAGACGACCGAGATCCATGTGGACGTGAATATCGTCCGCAACGACCGCCTGGACCTCGAGGCCTTCAAGGCCTGGCGTCCCGAGTTCGCTTCCGCGGAATTCATCCTCGAGAACGGGGAGTATGTCTGCGGCTGGGCGATCGAGAAGATGAGTAAGTCCATGTTCAACGTCGTGAACCCTGACTACGTGTGCGACACCTACGGTGCCGATACGCTCCGTCTCTATGAGATGTTCCTCGGACCGGTGGAGCAGGCCAAACCCTGGAGCACCGACGGCATCGATGGTGTGAACCGCTTCCTGAAGAAGGTCTGGCGCCTGTTTTGGGACCGTGACAATTGGCTGGTCACCGATGAAAAGCCCACGGGGGATGAACTCAAGGCCCTGCACAGGCTCATCGGCAAGGAGCAGGAGGACATTGAGAATTTCTCCTACAACACGACGGTTTCGGCCTTCATGATTGCCCTGAACGAACTGCAGAACTGCCACAAGCGTGCCGTCCTGGAGCCGCTCCTCATCCTGCTGTCTCCGTTCGCCCCGCATATCGCCGAGGAACTGTGGCACCAGCTGGGCCACGAGGATTCCATCTCCTATGCCACCTTCCCCGAGTATCATGAGGAGTACACGGTGGAGAGTTCCGTCAAGTACCCGGTTTCCTTCAACGGGAGGACTCGCTTCTTCATCGACGTCCCGGCCGACAAGGCTCCGGCGGAGGTGGAGGCGCTGGTCCGGGCCCATGAGTCCACCCCCCGCTACGTGGGTGAGCAGCATATCGTGAAGGTGATCGTCGTCCCGGGCCGCATTGTCAACGTCGTCCTTAAATAGCTATGCCGAAACTTCAAAGCAAACCCCTGACCATCATCCAGGAATGGGCCCTGGTGACCCTGGGCATCCTGATCTATGTGACGGGATGGTCCATCTTCCTGATGCCCAACAACCTCGTGGGCGGCGGTGTGTCCGGTATCGCCTCCATGATCCAGTACGCTACGGGCGGAGCGATCCAGATGGGTTACTCCTACTTCATCATCAACGCCATCCTCATCATCGCGGCCGTGGTCGTGATCGGCATGGGGTTCGGCGCCAAGACCATCTACGCCATCATCCTGGCCTCCCTGGGCCTGCGGTTCCTGCCCACGCTGATTCCGTCGGACATCATCCAGACCCTGGCCCTGCAGAACGGAAAACTGATGTCCACCCTTTGCGGCGGCCTGATGGCCGGCATCGGCATCGGCATGTCCATCTCCAACGGCGGCAGTACGGGCGGGACGGACATCATCGCGCTCATCTACACGAAGTACCGCAATGTCTCGCCGGGCAAGGTGATCCTGTACCTGGACTTCATCATCATCCTGTCCTCGCTGCTCGTTCCCTCCATCGTCCCGGATCTGGACCCGCAGACGGGAAAGCAGCTCCTGGGACCCGACGGAGAGCCGCTGACGCACCTGATGCCTTTCTCCGAGAAGGTGACGACCGTCATCTACGGCCTCATCCTCGTGACGGTGAACGGCCGGGTGATCGACGCCTACCTTTCCGGATCGCAGCAGAGCGTCCAGCTGTTCATCCTGTCCAAGAAATTTGCGGAGATCGCCGATTCCATCACGCATGACCTCAAGCGGGGCGTTACCGTCCTGGACGGCAAGGGGTGGTATACCAAGGATCCTACCGAGGTCCTGATGGTGATCACCCGCAAGACCGACCTGAACCTGCTCCTTCGGTATATCAAGTCCATCGACCCGAACGCCTTCCTGTCCGTTTCCTCCGTGAACGGCGTGTACGGGCAGGGTTTCGACACGATCAAAGGAAAATAGGTGCTTCCCCGCCGGGCGGAAAAACCATCGGTCCATGAGTATGACAATGATGTTGTTTTTCGCTCCGGCGCTCCTGACCGGAGTGTACTTCCTGGGCCGGTCCCAAGCCTTTCGCAGGCAGGGACACCGGCCGGCAACCCTCCCTGAAAAGGGAGACGCCACTGTTTCACGGCAGGCAGACGGGCCTGGGGCTGTTGATCAGTTCCTGTATGACAGGTGTTGCCGGTACATGGCGGACAGGAAACCTTTCCTGGTGGAGTCCTTCTCCCTGGGAGATCTTTCCAACGCGATGTTTACCAATCGGGTGTACCTCTCCAAGACCATCAATTACTACTCCGGCAAGAACTTCCGGAACTACATCAACTATTATCGGGTGATGTATGCGATGGATGTTTTCCGGAAGAACAAGTCGCTCCGGGTGACGGAACTCGGCCGTCTGGCCGGCTTCCGTTCCAATACGACCTTCAATCAGGCTTTCAAGCTGGTGATGGAAGAATCCCCGAGCACTTGGTGCGCACGGCTTAGGAAGAGGAACCGGGAGTCCATGAAGTAGAATCACTTCCGGCGGGGAAGTGGCCGGATCCCGGCCTGCAGCGATGCGGGCCGGGATTATCCGTCTCTATACGCCTTTCCAGCTGACGGGGACGGGCGCCTCGAGGAAGATTTCGGTCTTCTTGACGGGGTGGATGAAGCGGATGGAACGGGCGTGGAGGGAGATGCCGCCGTCCGGATTGGAGCGGGGGGCTCCGTACTTGAGGTCGCCCTTGATGGGACAGCCGATGTGTGCGAGCTGGCAGCGGATCTGGTGGTGGCGCCCGGTGAGAAGCTCCACTTCCACGAGGTGATAGCGTTCCGTGCTTTTCAGGAAGGTGTATTTCAGTTTCGCCTCCTTGGCTTCCTGGCCGGGACCCTTGGCGATAAAGGATTTATTGAGCTTCTCGTTGCGGGTCATCCAGTCCGTCAGAAGGGCCGATTCAGGGGATGGCTTGCCGCAGCAGAGGGCCCAGTAGGTCTTGTGCACCTCGCCGCTGCGGAACATGGCGTTGAGGCGTTCCAGGGCTTTGGATGTCTTGGCGAAAACGACGATGCCGCTTACGGGACGGTCCAGGCGGTGTGGGACGCCCATGAACACCTGCCCCGGCTTGGCGTCCCGCTGCGCGATGAAAGCCTTGAGCGTCTCGTTCAAGGGTTCGTCGCCGGTCTTGTCGCCCTGTACGATCTCGCCCGGACGCTTGTTCAGGATGAGCAGGTGATTGTCCTCGTGAAGAATACGCCCCTGCAGGTCGTCGAACTCGTTTTGCGCCATTTGTCTGTATCCCATCGCTGTCAGAATTTGATGCAAAGATAATGACAATTTGGCAGAATTGCACCCTTGGCACGGAGTTCGATGAAAGGGAATCGCCGCCCGCACCGGACGGCCTTGGAAGTTAAACAATTAAACAACGAATACTATGGGAAAGATTATCGGAATTGACCTGGGAACCACGAACTCGTGCGTGGCCGTGATGGAAGGCAACCAGCCTACCGTCATCATCAATAACGAGGGACAGCGCACCACTCCGTCCGTGGTGGCCTTCACCGACGGCGGCGAGCGCAAGATCGGCAGCCCGGCCAAGCGCCAGGCCATCACCAACCCCAACAACACCGTGTTCTCCATCAAGCGTTTCATGGGCGAGACCTATGACCGGGTGGGACAGGAAATCTCCCGGATGCCGTACAAGGTGGTCCGCGGCGAAAACAACACCACCCGCGTGGACATCAACGGCAAGCTCTACACGCCGCAGGAAATCTCTGCGATGATTCTCCAGAAGATGAAGAAGACGGCCGAGGAGTATCTCCGCCAGGACGTGACCGAGGCGGTCATCACCGTCCCTGCCTACTTCTCCGACTCCCAGCGCCAGGCCACCAAGGAGGC